>Ga0222712_10000087_pt1 | contig 123078 bp, 105 predicted proteins | sample C33_657DmetaG_FD_165043 | JGI IMG/M metagenome (GOLD analysis project Ga0222712, IMG submission 165043) | Estuarine water microbial communities from San Francisco Bay, California, United States - C33_657D | ecosystem: Environmental > Aquatic > Marine > Unclassified | place: USA: California... | reverse complement strand
GTGAGCGTGCCGCTGGGTGCGTCGTTGACGTTGGCCACGGCGGCGGTGGCCGCACTGGTCAGGGTCTCGGCCGTTCCCCGGGCGTCGGTGTAGCTCACCCGCACGCTGACGACCTTGCCCACGTCGGCATCGCCCAGCGTGTAGGTGGCGTTGGTGGCGCCGCTGATGGCGCTGCCTTCGCGCAGCCACTGGTAGCTGAAGCTGCCCAGGCCGTCGGCATCGGCGATGCTGGTGTTGACCGCCGTGAGCGTGCTGTTCTCTTCGGCCGTGCCCTCGATGGTGAGCGTGCCGCTGGGTGCGTCGTTGACGTTGATCACGTTCACCCGAACGGCCTGAGTTGTGGTGTTTCCTGCGGCGTCCGCGGCAATCACCTCGATGGCGTAACTGGCCATGGCTTCAAAGTTGGCGCTGTTCTTTAGTGTGACCACTCCGGCTGGGCTTATGACAAAGGCTGCTGCATCTGTGCCTGACAAGCGGTAGGTGATGCCTGCATCCGCCGCGCCGCCGTTGTCCGTGGCTTGGGCGTCATAGACCACGGTGCTGGTGGGAGCCTTCTCGGCCACGCTGACGGTTTTGCCGGCGCCGTCCGGAAACACCGGGGCTGTCCGGTCCACATTGGGGCCGTCCACCGTCACGGCTTGTTGTGCCACGGTGTTCAGTTCATCGGCCGTGGTGGGCAGGCGATCCACGCCCAGCGTGGTGAGCGCCTGCGCCACGCTGGCCACTTGCGCTTCGGTGATGCCGCGCACGCCCAGGGTCTGCAGGTCGGTCAGGGTCAGCACCGCGCTGCCGTTCACGGCAGCCACCACGTTGTCAGCGGCGGTGTTCAGCCCCGTGAGCACGCCCACCGAGCGTGCGGCGGAATCCGTGGTGGTCCGCAGGGCACTGCTCACCAAGGCCACCGCCTGTGCTGCTGACTGCGCGTTGTCGGACACCGGAATGCCAAGAGCCGTCAGGTCGCTGGTGCTCAACACGGTGGTGTCGCTGAAGACATTGGTCCACGCGGTGGTCACTTGGTTGGCCTGGTTGTCCGCCATCCCGAGCGCACTGCCCACGGCCGCGCCATTGGCATTGGCCAGCACCGCGGCGCCCACCATGTCCACCGCCGTCACCTGCGACACCTTGCCGGAGCTCACCTGAGGGCTCAGCGTGGCCAGAACACCGCCCACCGGCCTGCCCTGCGTGATCGACAAGCCCGAGATGGCCGCGAGCACATTGCCGTAAAGGTTGGCCTGGGTATTGGGCTCGCCGGCAGCCGTGACAGCGGGGATCACCGGCGCGGACACGAAGTTTTCCGGCAGGCCCAGCGCCTGTTGCACTGCGGTCTGGGTGCTGGCCACCTGCAATGCGGTGACGCCTTGCAGCGCCGTTGACGAGCCGCCGTTGTCGCCGGCCGCCAGGCCTAGACCCAGGGCAACCAGTTCGGTGGCGGGGGTGACGTTGACCACCAGGTCGCTGCGGCCGTCGGCCACGGCCACGGCGCGCAGGTCAATGTTCAAGTCCATGGCTTCGCCGGTGGCTTCATCCACGTAGTCCGCCCTGTCGTTGCTGTCTGTCACACGCAACAGCACGACACCGGTGTACGCCGAGGGCAGCGCGATGCTGTAATTACCGTTGGCGTCGACCACGCTGCTGCCCAGCACCTTGCCGTCGGCCGACAGCGCTGTGACGGTGAGCCCGTTGTCAGCCACGACGGGGCCGGCCGTGATGGTGCCGCTGATGGTCAACGCCGGGAGGGGAGGCAATCCGTCGATGATGCGGATGGCAGACAGGGTGGACCTGTCGCTGCTGGTAACGGGTGCCAGCACTGTCTGCAGTGCTTCGAGAGTCTGTGCGGACATTCCCTTTTCGACCGAATAGTATTCCGCGACGATCACCTTGTTTTCGAACGCCCTGCGAGCATTGCCCCATTCCGGGTTGGTGGGCTCCACCGCCAGCAGGGCCTCGATGGCCCGCAATACCACCTGGCCACGGTCGAGGCCCGCCAGCTGCATGGCAGTGAGTTCGACGGTGGCGAAGGCCTGCTGATCGAAGCCGACTTCCTCGCCCAGCACATTCTGCGCGAAGCGCGCGGCGAATTCGGCAGAGTCCAGGGTGTCGGGATACAGCGATTGGAAGACTTGTGTTCGCACCAGATTGCGGGCCAGATTCTCGACGCTTTCGCCTGCCGTCAGGGCGCTGCGCAATTCGGCCAGCACCTCGGCACCGGGTGCCGCATCGAACATGGCGACGATGAGTGTGATGATCTTGGAGTCGAGTGGGGTGGGTGTGGACATGGCATTCTCTCGCTGGTTTCACCTGGGTTTGAAGCCGCAAGTTAAGCAGAAGAGAGTCGGTGCGGAATTTCGTTTTCCGCCAATTGTCCCGGTTAATTCCATGGACATAATTTGATCAAGACAATAAGCAACCAATCGGTAATGTTTTTTCGTAGAGGTCCTCTTTTATTACCCCTAAAGCGCCATATTGATCAAATAATAAGCATTATTGACGATTGGCTTTTTTAGGAACTTTTGATCTAAAAATGTCCAAATGCGGGAAGACTCTGGCAAGTCCTGTCGTTTTTTAAGCAGTTCGAGCCCGCGTCAAAAAGGAAAAGGGGAAAAAGAGAATGCGCAAACTGCACCGCCTGCTCGGCGTCGTCCTGCTGCTGCCCATGCTGGGCTGGCTGCTCACGGCTCTGGTGTTCTTCATCAAGCCCGGCTATGCCGGCGCTTATGCCCTGCTAATGCCACGCACCTATGCGCTGGAATCGGCCAGTCGTGTCGAGCCCGATCCGCAGTGGCTGGAATATCGTGTGCTGCGCACGGTGCTGGGCGAGCATGTGCTGGCGCGCACTGAGGACGCTTGGCGGCACGTCAGTCTGAATGGGCAACCTGACCCGCAGCTGGGAGAGCAGGCGCTGCGCCGTCTGGTGACCGACGCCATGCAGCAGGACCCGGCGCGCTACGGCAGCATTGCGCGCGTCGAGGACGGGGTCGTTCACACCGACACTGGCGTGCGCATCACGCTGGACTGGCCGACCCTCAGTCTGCGCCAGCAAGGGCAGGACACCGCGTGGATCGACCGGCTCTACCGCATTCACTACCTGCAGTGGACAGGTCAGTCCACCTTCGACTTGCTGCTTGGCATGCTTGGCCTGAGCCTGCTGGCGCTGCTCAGTCTGCTCGGGGCACGGCTGGCCTTCCGAGGAGCGCGCGCATGAAGACCATCGGCCTGCTTGGGGGCATGAGCTGGGAGAGCACGACCACCTACTACCGCCTCTTGAACGAAGGCGTGCGGGCTGCCCGAGGCGGGCTGCACTCGGCGCAGATTCTGTTGCGCAGTGTGGATTTCGCGCCGCTGGAAGCGTTGCAGCATGCGGGAGACTGGGACGCCATTGGCGACCGGCTGGCGCAGGATGCGCGGCGGGTGCAGGCGGGTGGTGCCGACTTCCTGCTGCTGTGCACGAACACCATGCACAAGGTGGCGCCCGTCATCGAGGCCGCCATCGACATTCCGCTGCTGCACATTGCCGACGCCACGGCTGAGGCGCTCAAGCGGCAGCAGGTGCACACCGTTGGTCTGCTCGGCACCGGCTTCACCATGGAACAGGACTTCTACACGGGGCGGCTGACCGCGCGGCATGGCATCGAGGTGCTGGTGCCGGAGCAGGAAGACCGCCGTCTTGTGCATCGGGTGATCTACGAGGAACTGTGTCTGGGGCGCATCGAGCCGGCCTCGCGCCGCGAGTATCTGCGCATTCTCGCGGCGCTGGCCGGACAGGGGGCGCAGGGCGTGATCCTGGGCTGCACAGAGATCGGTCTGCTGGTGAGTCAGCGCGACACGCCGGTGCCGCTGTTCGACACCACGGCCATTCATGCGGCGCAGGCTGTGGCGCTGGCGCTGGCCGAGTGAACGCCGCGCAGGCGGCTCAGCGTTCTGCGGTCTGCGGGAGCCGCCACGCCAGCAGGGCCGAGGCGGCAATCAGGGCGGTCGACACGAACAGGCAGGGCGCCAGTCCCCACAGCTGATACACCAGACCGGAAAGCAGCGTGCCGAGCAGCCGCCCGGCCGCATTGGCCATGTAGTAGAAGCCCACATCCAGCGACACGCCATCCGCGCGCGCCCAGGACACGATGAGGTACGAGTGCACCGCGGAGTTGATGGCGAACACGGCGCCGAACACCAGCAGCCCGCCCACCACCACCGCTTCCACCTGCCAGCCGGCCAGCAGGGCGGCGCCGATCAGCGCCGGCAGCAGGCACAGCAGCACTGCCCACACGAACACCGTGCGCCCCGACGGCGCAGTGTCTCCGCGCCCGCCTCCCGTCATGGCCGGCGCCAGCGCCTGCACGGCGCCATAGCCCATCACCCACAGCGCCAGCAGGGTGCCCACTTGCGTCGAGGTCCAGTCGAGCTGGCTCTGCAGATACACCGGCAGCGCCACCACCAACCAAACAGCTCGTGCGGCGAAGAGGAAGAAGCGGGCCGCTGAGAGTCGATTGATGGCTGGGCTCTTGGAAAACAGGTCGCGGAACTTCGGTTTGACGCTGGCGATGCCGGTCTGCCGATCCAGCAGCAGCACGCTCAGCACCAGCACCACGGCGAGCAGCACGGCAAGGATCAGCATGGCCCCGCGAAACTCGACGCGCGCCAGCAGGAAGCCGCCCAGGAAGAAGCCGACGCCTTTGAGAGCGTTCTTGGAGCCCGTCAGCCTGGCCACCCAGCGATACAGCGTGCCCTGAGCATCGTCCGCCACCAGATGGCGGATGCTGCTCTTGGCGCTCATCTTGTTCAGGTCTTTGGCGATGCCAGAAAGAGCCTGCGCCACCATCACCCAGACCACGGTCAGCAGGGCCGGGTCGGCCAGCAGCATCAGCAGCGCCAGGATCTGCAGGGCCAGCCCCAGATGCAGGGTGACGTTCAGTCCGATGCGACTGGCCAGCCAGCCGCCGGCCAGATTGGTGACGATGCCGAAGAATTCGTAGAGCAGGAACAGCGAGGCGACTTCCAGCGCACTGAAGCCCAGCCCGTGGAAGAACAGCACCACCAGCATGCGCAGCGCGCCGTCGGTGAGCGTGAAGGCCCAGTAGCTGAAGGTGACCACAAGGTACTGCGCCAGAGGCTTGTGCTGCAGCAGGCCGCCCATGCCGATCAGCTCCCGCCGACCTTGCGGGCAAGCTCCATCATGCGGTGCACATAGCCGATCTCGTTGTCATACCAGGCCAGGATCTTCACCTGCGTGCCGTTGATGACCATGGTCGAGAGGGCATCCACGATGCTGGAGCGCGGGTCGTTCACGTAGTCCACCGACACCAGCGGGCGCTCCTCGTAGCCCAGGATGCCCCGCAGTCGCCCCTCGGCCGCCTCGCGCAGCAGGGCGTTGACCTCTTCCACCGTCACCTGCCGCTCCACTTCGAACACACAGTCGGTCATCGAGGCATTGGTGATGGGCACGCGCACGGCGATGCCGTTCAGGCGGCCGCGCAGCTCCGGGAATATCTCCGTGATGGCGGTAGCCGAGCCGGTACTGGTGGGAATCAGCGACAGACCACAGGCGCGGGCGCGGCGCAGATCCTTGTGATACTCGTCCAGCACGCTCTGGGTGTTGGTGATGTCGTGCACCGTGGTGATGCTGCCGTGGCGGATGCCGATGTCGCGATGAATCACGTCGACGATGGGGGCCAGGCAGTTGGTGGTGCAGGAGGCAGCCGTGACGATGCGGTGCTGTGCCGGGTCATAGAGGTGGTCGTTGACGCCCATGACGATGTTGAGCGTGCCGTCCTTCACCGGTGCTGAGACCACCACGCGGGCAATGCCCTGTGCGAGCAGCGGGGCGAGGGCCTGCTGTGACTTGAACTTGCCGGTGCACTCCACCACCACGTCGGCGCCGCTGCCGGCCCAGTCGGTGTCGGCCAGCGCAGCATTGCGCGACCAGCCGATGCGACGCCCCTCGATCACAAGCGCATCGGCCTCGGTCCGAATGTCGCGCGGCCAGGTGCCATGCTGGGAATCAAATTGCAGCAGATGGGCGGCCTCGGCCGAGCTGCCGGCAATCTCGTTGATGTGGACGATCTCGATGCCGGGCCAGTCCCAGGCGGCGCGCAGCGCGAGTCGGCCCATGCGGCCGAAGCCGTTGAAGGCGATCTTGAGGCTCATGTCAGTGCTCCTGTGTCGAGAGGAGGCCTGGAGTATACCCAAGGAATGTGACAGGTCGACCGCGGGGGCTGATTTCCTGGAATTTCCACGGTGGTCTTGAAGCCAGCGAGGCCAGCTCCCACTATAGGCCTGCCAGTCATTGCCACCGGAGTGTGCCCGTCATGAACCTCTTTCGCCCCCTGTTTCTCCTGCTCGCCTGGCTTGGCGCCAGCCTGCTCGCCGGCAATGCCCTGGCCCAGCAGGACTATGCGACCTTCAAGACCAACGATGAAGAGAACAACATCGAGGTCTTCAAGCAGGCCAGCCCCGCGGTGGTCTACATCACCAATTCGCGCCTGGTGCGGCGCTCGTTCTATTCGCTGAACCCGCAAGAGATTCCCCAGGGCAGTGGCTCGGGATTCATCTGGAGCCGAGAGGGGTATGTGGTCACCAACTTCCACGTCATTCAGCAGGCGTCGCGGCTGACGGTGACGCTGCAGGACGGCAGCGCGTGGGATGCCGAGGTGGTGGGGGCCGAGCCGGACAAGGACCTGGCGGTGCTGCGCATCGACGCGCCTGCCGACAAGCTGCAGCCGCTGCAGGTGGGCGATTCCTCCCTGCTGGAGGTCGGCCGCAAGGTGATCGCCATCGGCAACCCCTTCGGCCTGGACACCACGCTGACGGTAGGGGTGGTGAGTGCGCTGGGTCGCGAGATCGATTCGGTGAGTCGTCGCAAGATCCGTGACGTGATCCAGACCGACGCCGCCATCAACCCGGGCAACTCCGGCGGGCCGCTGCTCAACTCTCTGGGGCAGCTGGTGGGCGTCAACACCGCCATCTACAGCCCCAGCGGCGCCAGTTCCGGCATCGGTTTCGCGATTCCGTCCAATACTGTGGCCAAGATCGTGCCGGAGTTGATCACCTATGGTCGAGTGCAGACGCCCACCCTGGGCATCTCCCTGCTGCCGCCGCAGTATGCGGAGTACTATCGCAGCCAGGCGGGCATTCGCGGGGTAATCGTGATGGATGTGATCGAGGGGGGCAGCCCGGAGCGCGTGGGCATGCACGGCCTGCGCGAGACGAACCGGGGGATCGCCCTGGGCGATGTGATCACGGCGATCGATGACGAGGAAATCGTTAACGAGGATGATCTGCTGAATGCGCTGGAGAACCGCCGCGCCGGCGACGTGGTGACGGTCACCACGCAGCGTGACACCGAAACCCTGACCTACGAGATCGAGCTGCAGGCCTCGCAAGTGCCGTAGGACGGTTGTCTCCGGGGGAGCAGGGATATGTTCTGCCGCAACCGCGCCATCCAAGCCCCAGAGGAGATCGGTTCAATGATTCGCCTAGAACATCGGCATCATGATGATGCTCAAGCGTTGGTTTGACAGAGGGCGCCATGCGCCGGCCAGAATCAGTCGCCACTCAACGAGTCGCCTGGCGAGTTTTTTCCCCATGCTGTTGCAGTGCCCACACCACGTGTTCTCGCACCATGACTGAGGGGTGGTCCGCGCGGGCGTGCAGGGCCGCGAGCACGGGGGCGGTGGTGGGCGCATTGCCCAGGGCCACGGCCAGGTTGCGCAGCCAGCAGTCGTAGCCGATGCGGCGGATGGTCGAGCCTTCGGTGCAGCGCAGAAACTCTTCCTCACTCCACAGAAACAACTCCGTCAGCTGCGCGGCATCCAGGCCGTGGCGGGGGCGGAAGTCATCTTCTTCACTCACGCGGGTGAACTTGTTCCACGGGCAGATCAGCTGACAGTCATCGCAGCCGAACACGCGATTGCCCATCAGCGGGCGCAGCTCCACGGGAATGGCCTCGCGCAGTTCGATGGTGAGGTAGGAGATGCAGCGGCGTGCGTCCAGCACATTCGGGCCCACGAAGGCCTGGGTGGGGCAGATGTCCAGACACGCGGTGCAGCTGCCGCAGTGCGCGGTGGTGGGCGCGTCCACGGGCAGCGGCAGATCCGTGAAGAGTTCCGCCAGGAAGAACCACGAGCCCGCCTGTCGGTTGATGAGCATGGTGTTCTTGCCGATCCAGCCCAGCCCCGCCTTCTCCGCCAGAGCGCGTTCCAGAACGGGGGCGCTGTCGACGAAGGCGCGATAGCCGAAGGGGCCGCTGGACTCCTCGATGCGATCGGCCAGTTTCTGCAGCCGCTTGCGGATCAGCTTGTGATAGTCGCGGCCCCGCGCGTAACGCGAGATATATGCCATGTGCGGCTCGCTCAACGGCGCCAGCGAATTGGTGGTGGTGAGCGCGTAGTCCATGCGCACGCAGATCACGCGCAGGGTGTCGGGCACCAGCGACTGCGGCTCCACCCGCAGCGCGCCGTGACGCGCCATGTAGTCCATGGTGCCGTGGTAGTGATTCGCGATCCAGCGTTCCAGATGCGGGCGATACGCCGCGAGATCGACATCGGTGATGGCCACGTCGGCGAAACCCAACTCGCGGCCCCACTGCTTGATGTCCTGCGCCAGCTGCGCAAGGGCCGCAGCATCCAGACGCACGTCCGGCGAGCTCATGTCACAGCGCCCGCAGAATGGCGGCCGCGGCTTCCAGCGTGGCGTCGTCCTTGCAGAAGCAGAAGCGGATGAGTGTGCTCTGTGGCGCCTTCGCATAGAAGGGCGACAGCGGAATGGCGGCCACGCCCTTTTGCTGCGTCATCCACGTCACGAAGTCCGTGTCGCGCTGCGTGCTGATGGCGGCGTAATCGGCCAGCTGGAAATAGGTGCCGCGCGAGGGCAGCAGCGTGAAGCGCGAGCCCTCCAGCAGGCGGCAGAAAGTGTCGCGCTTCTCCTGATAGAAGGCCGGCAGTTCCTTCGCGTGCTCGGGGCATTCGCGCATGAAATCGGCCAGCGCGTACTGAATGAAACTCGGCGAGGTGAAGGTGACGAACTGATGCACCTTGCGGAACTCCGCGGTCAAGGCAGCGGGTGCCACACAATAGGCCAGCTTCCAGCCCGTGGCGTGATACGTCTTGCCGAACGAGAACACCGCGAAGCTGCGCGCCCGCAGTTCCGGGTGGCGCAGCACGCTGTGATGCACGCCGCCGTCGAACACCATGTGTTCATACACTTCATCCGAGAGCACCAGGATGTCGGTGTCGCGCGTGAGCGCCGCCAGCGTGTCAATGTCCTGCGCGCTCAGCACCGCCCCGCTGGGGTTGTGCGGCGTGTTGATGATGATGAGCCGCGTGCGTGGCGAGAGCGCGTCCTCCACCTGGTTCCAGTCCACCCCGAAATGCGGCAGCTGCAGCGCAATGCGCACGGCCTTGCCCCCGGCCAGACGGATCGCCGGCTCGTAGGAATCGTAGGCCGGGTCGAAGACGATCACCTCGTCGCCCGCCCCCACGCTGGCCTGGATGGCATCGAACAGTGCCTCGGTGGCGCCCGATGTCACTGTCACCTCCTGATCCATGTCCACCAGGGCGCCGTAATGATCCTCAACCTTGGCAGCGATCTGCTCCCGCAGCGCCGGAATTCCCGTCATTGGCGGGTACTGATTGCGGCGATCATTCAAGTGAAAGGCCACCAACTCGCGCAAGCGCGCGGGACAATCGAAGTCCGGGAAGCCCTGGGAAAGATTGATGGCCCCATGCTCCTGTGCCATTCTCGACATGACTGTGAAGATGGTGGTGCCGATATCCGGGAGTTTGCTGCGCAAGGGAAAGCCTCATCAATAGTGACGGGGCCAGTGTAACCCGTCGGCTGCGCCGGCAACCAGAGCGCCCGCCGCACGCGTTGTAACGTGTCGCAGGCAGCATGGTCTGAGCACCATGGCACACATTCAATCATTCAAGGCAGCGTGACCCTCATGAAGAAGATCCCCGGCAAGACCCCGGCCCCCAGGACGCAGACCAACATCATTCCCGCGTCGCGCCTGGCGCCCAAACCCGTGTCGTCACTCAAGCTGGTCGACACCCGCGCTGGCCGCGACGCCTTGCTGCATTACTTCGACAATACCTGGGCGCTGACCGAAACCCTGTTCTCGGCCCTGACCAGTGACGAAGCGTATTACCTGCGCCCCTATCACAAGACACGCCACCCGCTGATTTTCTATTACGCTCACCCCGTCACCTTCTATATCAACAAGTTGCTGGTGGCCGGCATCCTCACCGAGCCCGTGAACAAGCACTTCGAGGTGCTGTTCGAGACCGGCGTGGACGAGATGAGCTGGGACGACCTGCACGAGGGCGATCAGAGCATCTGGCCCCCGCTGCAGGAGGTGATCGATTACCGGCAGACGGTGCGCGGCATCGTGCGTCAGCTGATCCAGACCCACCCCGCCTTCGACGGCCCCATCCCCGTGGACAGCCCCGGCTGGGCGCTGGTGATGTGTTTCGAGCACGAACGCATTCACCTGGAAACCTCCAGCGTGCTGATGCGCGAGCTGCCCGTGCAGCACGTGCGCACCCCCGAACACTGGCCCGCCGTGCTGCTGCGCAGCGAGCCCCAGCCCAACACCCGCCCTGTGGCCGGCGTGCATTACCCGGCGCAGAACCCGATGATCCCCGTGGCCGGCAGCACCGTGCGCCTGGGCAAGCCGCGCGACTGGCCCAGTTTCGGCTGGGACAACGAATACGGCGAGGACAAGCGCCACACCGCCGCCTTCAAGGCCAGCCAGCGCCTGATCAGCAACGGCGAGTTCTATGAATTCGTGGCCAGCGGCGGCTATCTGGACGACCGGCACTGGAGCGAGAAAGGCCTGGCCTGGCGCCGCTTCCGCAACACCCGCTGGCCCACCTTCTGGGTGCAGGACGGCCCCGTGGGCTCGCACCGCTACCGCCTGCGCACCACCTTCAGCGTGGAAGACATGCAGTGGGACTGGCCCGTGTGTGTGAATTACTACGAAGCCAAGGCCTATTGCGCCTGGCGCACCGAGCGCGACGGCGCCAGCACGCCCTACCGCCTGCTGCAGGAACAGGAACACGTGGCCCTGCGCGAACCCGCGCTGCAGGACGCCGCCCAGTGGAGCCCCGCGCGCCCCGAGCTGCTGCATCTGGACCGCGTGATGGTGGACGAAGCCGAACTGGCCGCGCCCTACGAAGTGAACAACAACCTGCACTTCGGCAGTGAAAGCCCCGTGGACCGCTTCGCCCCCAACAGCCGCGGCTTCAACGACGTGTTCGGCAATGTGTGGCAATGGTGCGAAGACCCCTTCCACCCCCTGCCCGGCTTCCGCATTCACCCCTATTACGTGGACTTCAGCACGCCCTGCTTCGACGAGCAGCACCAGATGATTCTGGGCGGCTCCTTCATCAGCACGGGCGACGAAGCCAGCGTGTGGTCGCGCTTCCACTTCCGCCCGCACTTTTTCCAGCACGCCGGCTTCCGCATCGTGCAGAGTGAAGAGACCCCGGCGCAGAAGAAGGACCGCTACGAAACCGACGCCCTGCTGAATCAATACCTGCTGTTCCATTTCGGCAGCGAGGAAGAGCAGCGCGACGCCGAGATCAGCGCCCTGGTCGGCCACCCGCGCGTGCAGGAATTCGTGCCCGCCACCGTGGCCTTGGTGAAGCAGTTCGCCAGGAAGCGCGACCGCATGCTCGACCTCGGCTGCGCCGTGGGCGGCGCCAGCTTCGAGCTCAGCCGCAGCTTCCACGACGTGATTGGCCTGGATTACAGCCAGTCCTTCGTCGACGCCGCCAACACGCTGAAGCGTGATGGCCGCCTGGACTATGTGCGCCATGACAGCGGCCGCTTCAACACGGCCCTGCGCGCCGAGCTGGACGACGGCGTGCAGCGCGAGCGCATCCAGTTCGTGCGTGGCGACGCCTCGGCGCTGCGCGCGCCCGAGCTGCTGCGCGCGGTGAACATGAAAGGCTTCGACGCCGTGCTGCTCAGCAATCTGATGTGCCGCCTGCCCGACCCGGCCGCCTGCCTGCGGCAGTTCGTGGAAGACGACACGCTGCTGAACCCGGAAGGCGTGCTGGTGCTGGTTTCTCCCAACAGCTGGATGGAGCAGTACACCGCGCCCGACAATTTCCTGGACGGCCCCACCAACGCCGCCGCGCTGGAAAAGATCGGCGCGCTGCTGAAGGGCTTCACCCTGGTACACGAAGGCAACTTGCCGTTCATGATTCGCGAGCACCGACGCAAGTACGAGTACATCGTGAGTCAGGTGTCGGTGTGGAGGAAGGGGTAGGAAAGACAGTGCGTGGCCTCAGAAAGGGCCGAGGCGATCGAGTGGGCTGGCGGTGCCGGCGTAATGTCGGCCCACGACGTACGTTCGGTACGCAGTCGGGTATTTGCGAGCGAGTGCGGTAGGAAGGGATGGCCCGACGCCTTTTTCATTATCCTTTTCCTGGCGCTCAATTCCTTCAGAAATTGCGTCGGCGAGTGATTGCCGAAGTCCGGAAGCCAGCAAGGTTTGGCGATCCTTTCGCCCTTTCCCGTCTCGAACTGTTACCGCCAAGTGGCCGAGATCAATATCCTGTACGCGCAAGCGCAAGCATTCGTTGACGCGCAGGCCGCTGCCGTAGAGAAGTTCAATGATCAACTTATTGCGCCCGTCCAGTTGCGCGAGAATCGCGGCGACTTCTTTCATGGTGAGGACGCACGGCAAATAGCGCTGCCTTGTTGCCAGTGTGAAGCCAAGGTCGCCCAGCTCTCGATTCAGAAATTTCTGGTACAAAAATACCACTGCATTGAGAGCCACCTTCTGTGTATTGATCGCGACCTTGCGATCTACAGCAAGGTACGTAAGAAAGGCTTTAACCTCACTTGCCCCTGCAGTTTCCGGGTGTCGCTTCTCGATGAAGTAAATGTAGCGCTTTATCCATTCCAGGTAGGATTTCTCGGTCTTGATGCTGTAGCCACGCAGACGCATGTCGTCGCGCAGGGATTCAATGAAGGGGCTTGTCATGGCGAAATCCGGCGGAGCGAGTGGTCGTACTCAAGAAATAGACGCCAATTGCAAGGTCGTCAACGTCAAGGCACGGCTTCGATTTGAGCGTGGCACGGTATCCGGAATGAAGACGTTAGAAAATCAGCGGGTTACGACCTACGCACGGTGAATAGTGGGAAACGCGCTATCTACTGAATTTGTGCATGCACGGAATCCAAGCGCTACTTGGCAGGGCTGAGCCGATCCGACGATTGTGCTTCTGGATGATTGCGGTGTAGGCTTCGGGGTAAATCAAATGGAATAGTGCGTTGGCGCACTATACAAATGTTAGGCATCACAGGGAGACCCCGTGGACTTTCACGCTCACTTCAATCAAGCCCAGCGAGTCGCCGACAACATTGACGACTGGGAGAACGACACCTTCGACTGGCAGAAGGCGTATGTGGCAGCAGCCTTCGCCGCCATCGCATACGAAGAGGTGCCGCAGTTCGAGCTGAAGAAAACCAAGCGTGCCAAACTCATTCCTTGCGACCGGTATCAGGCGCACGTTTCGCGCTGGGAGGCTGAGCAGCGCCGAGCAACCGTAAAGGACTTGGATACGAACCTGCAGATCGAAGTGATCGTTCGCGGTCGTATCCTCATCACAATCTCGCGCCTGCGCAAGGTGATCTTTGTCTCCTTTCGAGGAACCACGCTCTCCTTCTCTGACTTCAAGGCGGACCTGGATGTACGCAAGGTGCGCTACCAAGCCGCTTTCGGCGAGTCAGCACGCTTGCATCGTGGGTTCTTCGACGCCGTGCTGGACTGCTTCGACGAGGTTGTTGAACGCCTACGCTCAATGAACAACGATCCGCATGTGCCTGTGTACGTCACTGGGCACTCGTTGGGTGGCGCGATGGCAGCGATCTTCCACGCGAGGCTCGATGAAAACGACTTCCACCCGTTCCGGCATCGTCGTCGCCATCGCATTTCACCCGCTGTCTCCTGCTACACGTTTGGCATGCCACGGTACGGGGATACAAGCGCGAAGTCAGCCCTCCCACAGCCGTATCACACATTCAACGAACTTGACGCTATCCCTACACTCCCGCCTCGCATCCTGGGGTTTGCAGATTCAGCCAATGAACGATGCCTGAACGCGATCCCAGACGTTGTGCTCATTGCTAGCAAAGGTGACTTCGCGCTGCGGTCTGGCAAGGGGATCGCAACCGTGCTCGGAGTATCTGATCACCGCATGGAGCGCTACTTGGAACGCGCTGATGCCATGCGCCACAAGTGATGCCTAACACCTCGCTCAAGCTGACCCGCTACGGCAAGCACTGTAAGCCCGGGCTGCGGCACTCGGTGCATCATCGCAGCCCGGGCTTACAGTGCTCGCCTCCGCGGGCAGCTTAGCTCGAACGTTGGTAGGTACTGCGATGCATCTGTGCCCTGAACATTGCCCCGGAATTGAGCCGAAGTCGCTTGATGCAATCAATGCGCTCTCCGATCAGGAATTGCGGCTGGAAGTCGAGAATGGGCACAGGTCGAGATTTGGAGAGCGACTGCAGGGCGCTTTACGCACGGCGTTGAAGCTTCGCGAGGACGCTCATAGCAATAAGTCCCGTGAAGAGGAAATGGAACTCGTGCGGGAAGCCAATCGAATCGCTGGGGAAGCGTTGGCCGAGGCAAAGGCAGCCAATCGAAAAGCAGATTCAGCTAGGCTCTGGAGCGCCATCGCGGTTTTGGTAACTGTCCTCCTGGCGCTCTTGAGTTTCATCAACAAGTCATGACTTGAGGGAATCGCCGTGAGCAATGCGGAGCGCCGAGAAGGAGCCAAGCAGATCGAAGAGAAAGTCCGAGCAGAGTTCGCGCTTGCTGGAAGGCCAGTAGATTCTGTGAAATGGAATATTGAACGCGGAGGAGAAATATCAACTTTCTCTTCACATACCCTCTACGTAATGTCAGGCGAGCGCGAGCTTAAGTTATCGAATATTCCCGATGAACGCCTTGAGGACTATCCTGGTGGAGTTGGCAACGAGGTCTTGAATGCTCACATTAAGCAGCTTGCAAAAATATAGTCGTAGGGCACCTACTAACAAAGCGCTCAAAAGCGACAAAGTAAAGCTGCCATGCCTTTTACAAAAAGCGCAAAAGCCACGCCAGCTTCACTTTGCGCTTTAGCAGCGGCGTTAGCCACCACAGGGAGACAAAATGGCACTCGCCGATTGGTTCAGCACGTTCTGCTCCAACCTGCAAATCAGAGACGGTGGAACCATTGCAACTCGGAGCAGCAACATCACCCGCCGGCTCAACACCGACTTCTGGTCCACCACTTCAGACACGTCGCACAGCCTTTACGTTGGCTCGTACGGCAGGAACACGGCCATTTCTGGCTTCAGCGACGTCGACCTGATTTTTCTACTCCCGTACTCGGTCTACAAGCAGTACAACGAGTACACCGGAAATGGTCAATCTGCACTGCTCCAAGCAGTTAAGACTTCCATCGAAAGAACGTATTCCACTACTAACATCCGTGCTGACGGCCAAGTAATACAGGTGCCCTTCACCGACGGCATCATCTTCGAAGTAGTCCCAGCATTCGACAACGACGATGGGAGTTTCACTTTTCCAAACGCGAACGACGGTGGCTCTTGGAAGACAACCAACCCAAAGCCAGAGATCAAGGCCATCCGCGACCGCAATGCAGTAACTAACGGCAATCTGGTTCCGCTCTGTCGAATGATGAGGGACTGGAAGAGCAAGTGGACGGTACCCATCGGCGGCCTCCTAATCGATACCTTGGCCTACCAGTTCATAGAGACCTGGGAGCATCGCGACAAGTCCTATGTCTACTACGACTTCATGTGCCGAGACTTCTTCAAGTGGATGGCCGCACAGGACGAGAACCAAGAGTGGTGGCGCGCACCGGGAAGTGGCCAGTACGTCTGGGGCAAGGGTCTGTTTCAGTACAAAGCGAAGAGGTGCTACAACCTGTCTCTTGAGGCCATTGAGCATGAGATGGCGACGCCAAAACGCGAGTGGTCAGCGAAGCAGAAGTGGCGCGAGATATTCACAACGAACTATCCGGACTGAACATGGCCAAGACTGTTTCTGCAATTGAAGGTCAACTTCGTGAGTGCTACGGGCGCGCCGTCTACTCGCATAAGACACATGAAAAGTGCGCAGACATACTCCTCACGCGACTGGGAAGAATTAAGTTACTGCAAATAGTACTGTCCGCCATAACAACCGGCAGCTTTCTAACAACGATCGTCGGCTCCGGAAAAGAAGCCGCCGTAATTGGCGTGGTAGTTTCCACGGCTCTGCTGGTTCTTAACGCATACGCCAAAAACTACGATCTCGGAGAACTTGCCCAGAAGCACAAACAAGCAGCGAACGATATTTGGCTTATTCGAGAGCAGTATCTTTCCCTGCTTACGGATGTCGCCGCAAGCAGCAAAAGTGATGAAGATGTTCGAGCCGAACGCGACCGACTTGTCGTCGCGCTTCACGCCGTCTACGCTGGATCTCCAAGCACGACATACGCCGCCTACCGTCGAGCACAAGAATCGTTGAAGCACAACGAAGAAATGACATTCTCCGACGAAGAGATTGATGCATTCCTTCCCAAGCAGCTGCGCAGTGGTGGCTAACCCCTCGCTCAAGCGGAGCGCCAACGGCAGGCCACCAGGCCCGGGCCTGTGGTACTCCGTCCATTTTCACAGGCCCGGGCCTGGTGTCCTGCCGTCGTCGCCCGCTTAGCTCGAACGTTAGGGTGTAAGCCACCCTTGAAGTGACGGTACTTATTAGAGAAAGAGACAGTGGAAGTTGATAGCGTGAACGTTTCTTCAATAGGTCTCGGACCTGCTGAACGTCGTGCCATTGATCGAGAGGGCTATGTCCTGATTCCTTCTGCATTGGATGGTTCCTGGGTAAGCGAGCTCCTGCATGCTTTCGATCAATCTGAAGAAGAAGGCGGCACGCAGCATGTGGAAATTGGGACTCTCACAAAATGTCGTGAGGCGTGGGATTCTCTCGCAAACCACCCCATCATCGTGGATGCGGCTCGCCAAGTGCTGGGGCATACGTCCTGCGTGCTGGACATCCATGGTCGAAATCCGATGCCCGGGTTCGGGCAGCAGGGATTGCATACGGACTGGAAACCACGAGCTTCCGGCGCACCGTTCTTTGTCGTGACAGTCATTTTCATGCTTGATGCGTTCACAGAGCACAATGGCGCAACGCGGGTAGTGCCTGGCACTCACCTTGTCACCGCGCCGATCCCGAAATCCTATGCGCAGCCTCTTGCTCATCACCCTGACGAGGTGGCAGTCACCGGTGCGAGTGGCAGTGCGCTTGTATTGAATGGACACGTTTGGCACTCAGGGACGCGCAACGCGTCGGATGGCCAACGACGCGCTGTGCAGGCAGCCATACCTACCAAGGGTTGAGGCGTGGCAGCCCTCTATAGCGGACATCTCAAGGAAGCCACAGTTTCTGGGAGGCTTATAACATTACATTGGCTCGACATGCAGGCTTGACATTGCCTGTCCGATGCCGACTAATCAGGCCATCTGGCCCCCTTCCAATTCCAAGAACACGTCCCGGGAGTCCCATCGTGATCCGTCTTTCCCGCAAGCCGCTTGTCGCCGCCCTGCTGTGCCTGAGTGCCTCGCCCCTGGTGGCGCAGGAACCGGACTGGACGGCACTCGACGCCGAAACCCTGCAGCATTTCCAGGCCATGGTGCGCATCGACACGGCCGATCCGCCCGGCCGCGAAATTGACCTGACGAACTACATCACCGGCGTGCTCGACGCCGAAGGCATCGAGTATGAGGTGCACTCGCTCGAGGCCGAGCGGCCCAACATCGTGGCGCGGCTGCGTGGCAATGGCAGCAAGCGCCCGCTGCTGCTGATGGCGCATCAGGACACGGTGAACGTGGATGCCAGCAAGTGGACCTTCCCGCCGCACAGCGCCGCCCGCGACAGTGGCTGGATCTACGGTAGGGGCACCCTCGACGACAAGGACAATCTGGTGGCCTCCCTGATGACGCTGATCCTGCTCAAGCGCCAGGGCGTGGCGCTGGACCGCGACGTGATCCTGCTGGCCGAATCCGGCGAGGAAGGCGCCACACAGATCGGCATCCAGTTCATCGTGAACGAGCATTTCCCGTCGATCGACGCCGAGTACTGCCTGGCCGAAGGCGGCAGTGTGGTGCGCCAGAACGGGGCAGCGTTCCATACCTCGGTGCAGACGGTGGAGAAATTGCCGCGCGGCATCGTGCTCACCAGCAACGGTGTGGCCGGGCATGGCTCGGTGCCGCTGCAGTCCAACGCTATCGTGGCGCTGTCGCGCGCGGTGGCCACCATCGCCGACTGGCAGCCGCCGATCCGCCTGAGCGACACCACCACGTCCTACTTCTCGCGCCTCGCGTCCATCTCCGAACCGGAAGCGGCCGCGCGCTATCGTGCCGTGCTGAGTCCCTATTCCGCCGAGGGGCAGGAGGCGGTGAACTACCTGAAGCAGCACGAGCCGCGCAATGCCGCCGTGCTGTTCAGCACCATCTCGCCGAACATCATCGACGGCGGCTATCGCTCGAACGTGATTCCGTCCGAGGCCAGCGCCACACTCGACGTGCGCCTGCTGCCGGACGAGGACGCGCCGGCCTTTCTGGAACAGGTGCGTCAGGTGATCAATGACCCGGCGGTGAATGTGGATTGGGGCTCGCGCAATCAGCGCCCCGGGGCGTCGACCTCGCTGGACACCGACGCCTACCGCGTCATCGAGTCCGTGTTCGGCGCGAACTATGGTGCGCCGGTGCTGCCGGTGATGAGCACAGGCGCCACCGACATGGCCTATCTGCGCGCGCGCGGCATCCAGTGCTACGGTGTGGGCCCGGCCATCGACGCCGAGGACGGCCCGCTGGGCTTTGGTTCCCACAGCGATCAGGAGCGCATCATCGAGGCTGAGCTGTACCGCTTCGTGCAGACGTTCTATCAGGCGGTGGAGGAGATTGCCGGCACGCCCTGAGCCTTCTCGCACACCAGGATCTTCGCGAAACTCTGCAAGTCGACCTGTTCGCGCAGGCGCAGGCCGCTCTGCGCGAACAGCGTCTGCCACTGCGCCAGCGTGCGTTCCTGCCCGCGCGTTCCAATGAACATCTGCATGTCGAAGGAGGCGCTGGCGTAGTCGGCGCCCTGCGGCGGCATCACCACTTCCAGGATGGCGCACACCGCCCCGCTCTGGCCGATGCCGGTCGCGACATGGCGCAGGATGCGAATGCACTGCGCGTCATCGAAGCCGTGCAGCAGGGCGCTCAGCAGGTAGATGTCGCCGGCGTCGCGAGCGGCCGGCACGCCCTGCAGCGCATCAGCACCCTGGAAGTGCATGCGCTCGCGCAGGGCATCGTGCGGCGCCCCGGCCAGCTCCGCCAGCACCTGCTCGATGATGGCCGGGCGATCCACCACCAGGGCGTCCAGTGCGGCGTGATGACGCAGGATCGCGCGGGACTTGCTGCCGGCGGAGCCGCCCACATCGATCACCCGGCGGAACTGCGACCAGTCGAAGTCGGTCGCGAAGCTGTCCCCTGCCAGCGCCTCCACCGCATCCATCGCCCGACTGAACAAGCGGTCGAAATCCGCGTGCGTGTCCATGTAGTCGAACAGCTCCTCGCCGAACTGCAGCGCGAAGGGCGGTGTGCCCGTGCGGATGCCTTCTTCCAGCGTGTGCAGCCACGGCAGGCAGAGCTCGGGGGAGTTGTGCAGCAGGATCATGTCGCGCACGCATTGCGGATTGTCGCGGCGCAGGCAGTTCGACAGCGCATTGTTGCGGAAGCGACCTGGCGCCACCTCCACGAACACGCCCAGCGCTACGAGCATGCGCAGCAGGCGGAACAGCGCGTGTTCCTGGGCCTGACAGCGTGCCGCAAGTTCGGCGCTCGAGAGCTCGGCATCGGCCAGCTCGCCCGCGACATCGAGGCGCGCCGCCACGTACAGTGCCCGCGACTGCCAGAACGCCGAGCCGATCTGCAGCAGGCGGAATGGGGCGGGCGTGCCGCGTTGCGTGAGTCCCTGCAGCCAGGCGCCCACCTTCATCAGTCGGGCGAAGCGGCGCACCGCGCCGGCATTCTTCTGCAGTCTCATGTCTTGCTCCCGAGTGCGGCCGCGATCATGTGGCCATTGAAGGTGGCGAGGGCGTGCAGGAAGTCGGCGTCCAGAGGTCGGCCGAGCTGTTCCTCGAAGATGTCCTTGAGCAGGATCGGCGTCATGGCCAGGCTCACGAAGGCCATGCGCAGCAGGTCCGCATCGACGGCAGGGGCCACGTCGCCCTCCTGCTTCATGAGCGCCACTCGACGCGCGCTGCGGCTGCGGCCGCGCTCCAGCAACTGCAGGATGAAACGTCGCCCGGGGCCCTGGTTCAAGGCCAGCACCTTGAGGATCAGGCGGGGAAACTCCGGTCGCGCGCTCATGGTGTCGTAGTACAGCCGCAGGTATTCGGCGAACCCGCCCGGCGCGTGCAGCAGGGCGCTGTCCAGCACTTCCAGCAGCGGGCCGAGGGTGTCGCGGATCATCTCCTCGAACAGGCCTTCCTTGTTGCCGAAGTAGTAGCGGATCATCGAGACATTGGCGCGGGCCTGCTCCGCGATGCGGCGAGTGGTGACGCGGTGATAGTCGTCCGCGAGGAAGCAGTCCAGGGCGGCCTTGAGCAGGCGGGCGCGAGTGGTGTCGGCTGGGGCATCGGGAGGCGTTGCGGGCAGCTGGGATTCGGTCATGGCGGCGGCTCCGAAAAAGGGCTGCGCCATTGTGGCACCGCGCCGCTGCAGGCTCCCAGCGCTTTCGTCAATCGGAATACGGGGTGTGATTGACCGGCCGAACATTGCGCCGACCGCTGGCGCCGCGCTATCGTGCCCGCCGACTCATCATGCAGACAGCAGGAACGATCATGCCCGGCCAGTATCCCGACCGCATCCGCCAATTGCCGCTCTACGACGGCCGCTTCGATGCCTACAAGCTTGCCGCCGATGGCGCGGACGTGCTGTTTGCGTCCTATGCCGCCGGCACCCGCATTCCCCCCCATGTGCATGACACCGACAACTACGGCGTGATCACGCGCGGGGAACTCATCCTCACACAGAACGGCGCGACGACACGCCACGGGCCCGGTGACTGGTACCACGTGGCGGCGCATGTGGAACACGAGGCACGTTTCGACGTGGCGACCGACGAAGTGGAATTCTGGTTCAAGCCCTGAGAAGGGCGTCGTCTGCGAACGGCACGCCACCGGTGAGGCTCGCCCCCAGCAGCCAGGGGTAGTGCGGGATGTCGGTGCGCACGCGCCACAGAGTGATCAGCGTGGCCGCCGCCACCAGGTTCAGCACCACCGCCCACAGCGGGATTTCGTGGAACAGCAGCTCGCGCTGCTCCAGCAGGCGCATCTGCAGGTAGTACTCGGAGAACTGCCCTTCGGCCCCGGCCGCCAGCAGCGCTGTCGCCAGCACGGAACGGGCAGCCGGCGTGTTCATCCGTCGGCAAGCGCCGGGTTGATGTCGGCGATGAAGATGTTCCAGAAGGCCAGGAACACGGCGGCAATCAGGGGCCCGATCACGAAGCCGTTGATGCCCAGCAGCGCGATGCCGCCCATGGTGGAGAACAGCACGATGTAGTCCGGCAGCTTGGTGTCGCGGCCCACCAGGATGGGGCGCAGCACATTGTCGGCCAGCCCGATGATCAGAGCGCCATAGGCCACCAGCACGGAAGCCTCGAACCACGCGCCGATGGCATAGAGATACAGCGCCACCGGGGCCCACACCAGCGCGGCGCCCACGGCGGGGATCATGGACAGGAAGGCCATCACCACTGCCCAGAGGATCGGCGCGGGAATGTCCAGCAGCCAGAAAATCAGCCCGCCCAGCGCGCCCTGTACCATAGCCACCAGCAGATTGCCCTTGACCGTGGCGCGGGTGACTTCCACGAACTTGCGGAACAGCAGCTGCTTGCGTGTCTCGCTCAGGGGCACGGCAGCGTCCATGAGGGCCAGCAGCCTGTCGCCGTCGCGCAGCAGGAAGAAGGTGAGGTAGAGCATGAGGACCAGCTTCACGGTGAAGTTGACCGTGTTGCGACCGATGGCCAGCGCCTGCTGGGCGATGATCTCGCTGATGCCCGTGGCGGAACTGGCGAGATACGCGCGGATGCTGTCGGTGTCGACGCCAGTGCGTTCCATCAGGGCCGGCACGAAGGGAATGGCGTTCACCACCTGGTCGATGAATTGGGCCGGCTCGATCTGGCGCGACTCGATCATCGCGTAGAAGGCCGCCCCCTGCTGGATGAAGGCGGAGAGCAGCGCCAGCACCGGGATGATGACGATCACCGAGAGGGTGAGCAGGGTGATCAGCGCGGTGAGCGAGCGGCGGTGACCGAGCCGGGGCAGCAGGCGCACCTGCATGGGGGCGAACAGCACGGTGACCACCGTGGCCCAGAAGATCGCACTCCAGAACGGCCGCAGCACCAGTGCGAAGAGCAGCGAGATGAGGCCCAGCAGGATCAGGAAGCTGCGACGTTCGAGCAGGTCACGCATGGCTGGGTCTCCGGGGTGGCTGGGAGTCGGGTGAGGGGCTCAGTGCTTGTGCCGCAGCATGCGGATGATCTCGACTATGCGCGGCGGCTGTCCAGTGCGCAGCACGCCCTGGCGGAAAATCTTCCCCGACAGCCACAGCACCAGCAGGATGCTCAGCAACAGCATCCCCGTGGTGCCGACGACATCGATCAGCGGGGGCTGGGCCGCGGCGCGGTTCATCATGGTGAAGGGCGTGAACAGCGGAATCCAGGACATGATGCGCGCCACCGGGCCGTTCGGGTCCTGGGCGATGAAGGTCATGGTCACCAGGGGCACGATCAGCACCATCATCATCGGCATCATCAGGCTCTGGGCTTCCTTGAGGGTGTTGCACAGGCTGCCGATGGCCAGGAAGATCCCGGCGTACAGCGCATAGCCCGCCAGGAAGTAGAACACGAACCAGGGGATCAGGTCGGAGGAGAGCAGCACCTGGAAGAACTGCGCCAGCAGCTCGGCTTCCGAGGTCGGGTAGAAGGCGATGAACAGGAAGAAGGTGCCCAGCCACGCGGCGATGGTGGTGATGCCCGACAGCCCTATGCCCACCAGCTTGCCCATCATCAGCTCCAGCGGCGTGACCGAGGCCAGCAGCACCTCGATGATGCGGTTTGACTTTTCCTCGATGGTGTTGCTGAGCAGGTACTGCACGCTCTGCATCAGCGAGATGAACATCAGGTAGACGAAGCCCACCGGGGCCCACTGGCGGAAGGTGTCGGCCACGCTCACCGCTTCCTCGCCCTGCGCCTTGCTCGGGTCGAGCCGGCTCATGGGCAGGCGCGTGCGCTGCACCTCGCGCACCACGCGGATGTCCACATTGCGGGCCGCGAACTCGTTGGCGCGGATGCTGGCGTTGATGCTGCGCTCGATGGCCGCGGGCAGGCGGGTGTCGGTCAGGTTGCGCGCCCAGTACTGGATGCCGCTGCCGGCGGCCGGGGGCGTGAGTGCCGCGCCGGGGCGCTGGATGCTGCCGTTCACGTCGGCCGGAATCAGGATCAGGGCGAACAGCGGGCCGGGCTCGCCCTCGACCTCCAGCAGCCGCTCGCCGCTGAGCCAGGGGCGCAGCTGGTCCACGATCACATCCGGGCGCGCCTGCGGGTCGATGCCGGCCGGCAGCGCGGCAGGCAGGAACTGCTCCCGGGGCGCCTGGAAGGGTGGCGCATTCTCGCGCAGGTAGGGCGCGGCCATGCCCAGCGCGAACTCCAGTCCGCCTCTGGCCAGCCATTCGTCCAGCGCGGCCACTTCGTCGGTGCCGGCATCGTCGATCATGCGGTCGATCTGGTCACCGGCCCCGGCGCTGGTCTGCTCGGGGTTGGCGTCGCGTCGGTTCTCCACCACGTAGTTGATGAACTCCTGGAAGATCCGGCGCTGCTGTTCCTGACGGATGCCGGCGGCCACGGCCTCGGCGTACTGGCCGGACTGGTCGATCAGCAGGTAGTGCCGCGTGGGCGTGGACTGGGAGAGCAGGGTCTGGAAGAAAAACACGGCCACCAGGATCACGGGGAACAGCAGGATGCCGGCCCAGAAACCCTTGGTCTTGACGTTCTCGGCGTACTCGCGCAGTGCGATCAGCAGGATCATTCTCATCGCAGCACATGCTCCCGGGCGTCGCTGCCCACCAGGTGCACGAACACATCGTGCAGGCTGGGCTGGGTGTGTTCGAAGCGGGTCAGCGCGATGCCGTGCTCGAAGCAGCGCTGCAGCAGGTGCTGCGGGTCGAGGTGTTCGTCGATCTGCAGTTCCCACAGGGCGCTCCCAGTCGGGCGGCCCGGCTCTGGCGCCTCCAGCGGGGTGGCAGCGATCACGCCGGGCGTGGCGCGCAGCGGGGCGATGTCGCCACTGCAGCCCAGGATCACGCGCCGGGGGATGATGGCGTGGACGTCGTCCAGGGTGCCGTCGAATATCTTGCGGCCCTTGGCGATCAGCAGCATGCGGTCACACAGCCGTTCGGCGTGCTGCATGATGTGGGTGGAGAAGATCACTGTCTGGCCGGCCGCCGCCATGTCGCGGATCAGCTGCTCCAGCACCTGCTGGTTGACCGGGTCGAGGCCGGAGAAGGGTTCGTCGAGGATCACCAGTTCGGGTCGGTGCGCCACGGCGGACAGCACCTGCACTTTCTGACCCATGCCCTTGGAGAGCGATTCCACGCGCGCTTCGGCATAGTCCTTCAGGCCGTACTGCTCCAGCAGCTCGAAGGCACGCGTGCGGGCGTCGCGCCGGTGCATGCCCTTGAGCGTGGCGAAGTAGCTGATGATGGCCCACACCCGCATCTTCTTGTACAGGCCCTTCTCCTCGGGCAGATAGCCGATGCGATGGCGCACGTGCAGGGCACTGGTGTGGCCGAGGATCTGGATGCTGCCCGAGTCGGGCTTGAGGATGTCGAGCACCATGCGCAGCGTGGTGGTCTTGCCGGCGCCGTTGGGGCCGAGGAAGCCGTAGATGCTGCCGGCAGGAATGGCGAAACTGATGTCATCGACAGCGTGGAAACTGCCGTAGCGCTTGCAGACTCTGTTCAGTTCCAGCACGTTTTCTGGCATTCAGCGCGTCCTGCCTGAGAGTGTTTGGGGCAGGCCCAGTGCCGGCCTTGGCGGGTGTGGCGCACCCGCCAAGGCCGGCGGCAAGCGTTCTGTGCGTCAAGCAGCCAGGAACGTGTTGATCGCGTCCGCCACCAGACGGCCTTCGTCGATCGCCCGCACCACCAGGGACTGACCACGACGGCAGTCGCCCGCGGCAAACACCTTCGGGTTGCTGGTGACGAAGGACTTGTAGGCGGCCTTGTAGTTGGAACGCGGATCAAGATCCAGCGCCAGCGGCTTCACCACATAGTCTTCCGGCCCGAGGAAGCCCATGGAGAGCAGGATCAGGTCGGCTTCCCAGAACTTCAGCGTGCCCGGGATCTCCTGGAAACGGTTGTCCACTTCCACCGTGTTGATGCCCAGAAGACGGCCGTTCTCGTCGCGCACGAACTCCTTGCCGGAGATCGAATAGGTGCGGGGATCGCTGCCGAACACGTGCTGGGCCTCGGTGTGACCGTAGTCCTCGCGGTAGATCTTCGGCCACAGCGGCCAGGGGTTGTCAGCGCCGCGCGTGGCGGGCGGACGGCCCATGATCTCGAAATTCACCAGCGACTTGCAGCCATGGCGCAGGGAGGTGGCGATGCAGTCGGTGCCGGTGTCGCCACCGCCGATCACGATCACGTTCTTGCCCTTGGCGCTGATGTAGTTGCCGTCTTCCAGACCGGAATCCAGCAGGCTGCGGGTGTTGGCCGTCAGGAATTTCATGGCGAAATGCACGTCGTCCCCAGCGCGGCCCGGGATGTTCAGGTCGCGGGCCTTGGTGGCACCGGTGGCCAGACACAGCGCGTCGACCTGGGCCAGCAGAGCGTCGGTGGCGATGGCATTCGGGCCGCTGCCGCCGATGTCGGCGTTCACGACGAATTCCACACCTTCCGCCTTCAGCAGATTGACGCGGCGCTCGACCACGTCCTTCTCCAGCTTCATGTTGGGGATGCCGTACATCAGCAGGCCGCCGATGCGGTCCTCACGCTCGTACACCGTCACGCTGTGACCGGCCTGATTCAGCTGGGCAGCGGCGGCCAGACCAGCGGGGCCGGAACCGACCACGGCGACTTTCTTGCCAGTGCGCACGGCGGGCGGGTTGGGCTGCACCCAGCCGTTCTCGAAGCCCTTGTCGATGATGGCGTTCTCGATGTTCTTGATGGTCACCGCCGGCTCGTTGATGCCGAGCACGCAGGCGCCTTCACACGGGGCCGGGCAGACGCGGCCGGTGAACTCCGGGAAGTTGTTGGTCTTGTGCAGACGGTCCAGCGCCTCGCGCCAGCGGCCCTGATACACCAGGTCATTCCACTCGGGAATCAGGTTGTACACCGGACAGCCGTGCTCGGACTGACAGAAGGGCACGCCGCAGTCCATGCAGCGCGCGCCTTGCGTGCTCAGGTGCTTGTCGTCGTGCGCCGTGTAGATTTCCTTGTAGTCGAGCAGGCGCTGCGCGGGGTCGCGGTAGGGTTCGGCACGACGATCGAATTCTTTGAAGCCAGTTGGTTTGCCCATCAGTAGATCCAGTTGCTCAAATGTAGTCTTTGTGGTGTCCGCTCTGCCCCTCGCGGGGCAGGATCAGACGGCGACTGCCTGCGCGGCGATTCTGCTGGCGCGCTCTTTCAGCACTCGCTTGTAGTCGGTCGGCATCACTTTCACGAACTGCTTCAGCGCGCTGTCCCAGTTCGCCAGGATCTGCGCGGCCACGGTGGACTCCGTGTACTGCAGGTGGCGGCTGATCAGCAGCTTGAGCTCGGCAACATCGGCCGCGTCACTCACCGCTTCCAGTTCGTAGGTCTCGGTGTTGCACTGTTTCGCGAAATCCCTGTCACGGTCCAAGACATAGGCGACGCCGCCGCTCATGCCCGCGCCGAAGTTGCGGCCGGTCTTGCCCAGGATGACCACGCGGCCGCCTGTCATGTATTCGCAGCCGTGATCGCCGATGCCTTCCACCACGGCCGTCGCGCCACTGTTGCGCACCGCGAAGCGCTCGGCGGCGATGCCGCGGATGTAGGCTTCACCGCTGGTGGCGCCGTAGAGGTTCACGTTGCCGGCGATGATGTTCTCTTCCGCCTTGAAGGTGCTGTTCTTCGGCGGGTAGAGAATGATCTTGCCGCCGGACAGGCCCTTGCCCACGTAGTCGTTGGCGTCGCCTTCCACCGCGATGGTGATGCCCTTGGCCAGCCAGGCACCCAGACTCTGACCGGCGGAGCCGTTCAGCTTGATCTGGATGGTGTCCTCGGGAAGCATCGCTTCCTTCCAGCGCTTGGCCACTTCGTTGGACAGCATGGTGCCCACCACGCGGTTGGTGTTCAGCACGGGCAGCGCGATGCTGACCTTGCTGCCCGTCTCGATGGCGTTCTGCGCCAGCGCGATGATCTGGTTGTCCAGCGCCTTCTCGAGGCCGTGATCCTGCTCGATGGTCTGATAGACCTGGGTGCCTTCGAAGATGATCTGCGCGGGCGCCAGGATCTTGCTCAGGTCCAGACCGCTGGCCTTCCAGTGCGCGATGGCGCTGTCGGTTTCCAGCAGGTCGACGCGACCGATCATCTCGGTGACCTTGCGCACGCCCAGGGCGGCCATGATCTGACGCATTTCCTCGGCCACCATGAACAGGTAGTTCACGACGTGCTCGGGCTTGCCGGCAAACTTCTTGCGCAGCTCAGGATCCTGCGTGGCGATGCCCACCGGGCAGGTGTTCAGATGGCACTTGCGCATCATGATGCAGCCCAGCGTGATCAGCGGCGCGGTGGCGAAGCCGAATTCCTCGGCACCCAGCAGCGCGGCGATGGCGACGTCACGGCCGGTCTTCAGCTGACCGTCCGTCTGCAGCACCACGCGGGAGCGCAGGTTGTTCATCACCAGCGTCTGATGGGTCTCGGCCAGACCGAGTTCCCAGGGCAGACCGGCGTGCTTGATGGAGGTCAGCGGCGAGGCGCCGGTGCCGCCATCGTGGCCGGCGATCACCAGGTGATCGGTCTTGGCCTTGGTCACGCCGGCAGCGATGGTGCCCACGCCGATTTCCGACACCAGCTTGACGCTGATGCGCGCCTTGCGGTTGGCGTTCTTGAGGTCGTGGATCAGCTGCGCGATGTCCTCGATGGAATAGATGTCATGGTGCGGGGGCGGGCTGATGAGGCCCACGCCGGGCGTGGAATGGCGGATCTTTGCGATGTAGTCGTCCACCTTGCCGCCTGGCAGCTCGCCGCCCTCGCCGGGCTTGGCGCCCTGGGCGATCTTGATCTGCAGCTCGTCGGCATTGCTCAGGTACCAGATGGTCACGCCGAAACGGCCGGACGCCACCTGCTTGATGGCCGAGCGCTTGGAATCGCCGTTGGCCAGTGGCTGGAAACGGATCGGGTCTTCGCCGCCCTCACCGGTGTTGGACTTGCCGCCGATGCGGTTCATGGCGATGGCCAGGGATTCGTGGGTCTCGGTGGAAATGGAGCCCAGCGACATGGCGCCGGTGGCGAAGCGCTTGACGATCTCGCTGGCCGATTCCACTTCCTCGAGTGCCACGGGCGCATTCACGCCGGTGCGGAACCTCAGCAGGCCGCGCAGCGTGCAGTTGCGGGTGGTCTGCTCATTGGTGTGCTTCGCGAAGGCGGCATAGGCCTCGGTGCTGTTGTTGCGCGCGGCGACCTGCAGGTTGGCGATGCTGGTCGGGTCCCACATGTGGCCGTCGCCGCCATTGCGCCAATGGAAATCGCCCGGGTTGGTCAGCACGGGCAGACGGTTGATGTCCTGCAGCGGGTAACCCACGCGGTGACGACGCTCGGTCTCCTCGATCAGCGTGGAGAAATTCACGCCCTGCACACGGCTGGCGGTGCCGACGAAGCAGCGGTTGACGATGTCATCGGCCAGACCCACGGCTTCGAAGATCTGCGCGCCCTTGTAGGACTGCAGCGTGGAGATGCCCATCTTCGCCATGACCTTGAGCATGCCCTTGCCCACCGCCTTCTTGTAGGCGTAGACGAGGTCGTCCTCGGTCTCGAACTTGCTGCCCAGCAGGCCGTCATTGCGGGCCTGCCACAGGGCCTCGAAGGCCAGGTAGGGGTTGATGGCGTCGGAGCCGTAGCCGGTCAGCAGACAGTGGTGGTGCACTTCGCGGGCTTCGCCGGTTTCCACGATGATGCCGATCAGCGAACGCTGGTGCGAGGCGATCAGGTGGTGATGCACGGCGCCGCACGCGATCAGGGCGCTCAGCGGAATGCGCGTGGCATTGATGGCGCGGTCGGACAGGATCACGAAGGCATAGCCTGCCTCGATGGCGGCACTGGCCTCGGCGCAGATGCGGTCGAGCGCGACGTGGAAGCCGTTGGCCTGGGTGCTGTCATAGGTGATGTCGATCACGCGCGAGCGCATGCCGCGGTGGTCCATGCCGCGCAGATTGCTCAGCTCCTTGTTGGAGAGGATCGGATGCTCGAGGCTCAGGCGGTGCGCCTGGGCTTCGGTGGTCTCCAGCACATTGCCTTCCGGCCCGATGAAGCATTGCAGCGACATCACGACTTCCTCACGGATGGAGTCGATGGGCGGGTTGGTAATCTGGGCGAACAGCTGCTTGAAGTAGTCGTAGATCATGCGCGACTTGTCGGACAGACAGGCCAGCGCGGAGTCATTGCCCATGGAGCCGAGCGGGTCACGCACTTCGGTGACCAGCGGCAGCAGCATGAACTGCATGGTTTCCGTGGTGTAGCCGAAGGCCTGCATGCGCTGCAGCACGTTCTCGGCATCCAGGGAATGCGCGGCGGTGTCGGTGGCGATGTCGTCCAGCGTCACTTTCTGGTTGGCCAGCCACTGACCATAGGGGCGACGGCCGGCGATGTCCTGCTTCAGCTCTTCGTCGGGAATCAGGCGGCCCTGCTCGAAATCCAGCAGGAACATGCGGCCCGGCTGCAGTCGCCCTTTCAGCTTCACGCGCTCAGGCGCCACGTGCACCACACCCACTTCCGAGGCCATGATGACCTTGTCGTCGTGGGTGACGTAGTAGCGGCTGGGGCGCAGGCCGTTGCGATCGAGCACGGCGCCGATGTAATGGCCGTCCGAGAACACGATGGAGGCGGGGCCGTCCCAGGGTTCCATCAGCGCGGAATGGTATTCGTAGAAGTCCTTCTTGGCGGCCGGCATGTTCACATCGGACTGCCAGGCTTCCGGGATCATCATCATCACGGCTTCCTGCAGGGAGCGGCCGGACATCAGCATGAATTCCAGCACGGCGTCGAAGGAGCCTGAGTCGGAGCAGTCGGCGTCGATCACCGGGAACAGCTCGCGCATGTTCTTGCCGAACAGCTCGCTCTTCACCGTGCCTTCACGCGCCACCATCTGGTTGACGTTGCCGCGCAGGGTGTTGATCTCGCCGTTGTGGCTCATGAAGCGGTTGGGCTGTGCACGGTCCCATGAGGGGAAGGTGTTGGTGCTGAAGCGTGAGTGCACCATCGCCAGATGCGTTTCGCATTCCGGGTTGGTCAGGTCGTGATAGAAGGGGAACAGCTGGCCGGGGGTCAGCATGCCCTTGTAGACAATTACCTTGGTGGACAGGCTGCAGGCGTACAGCATCTTGGCCTGGCTCAGGCTGGCGTCGCCGCGCAGCTTGTGCGTGAAGCGCTTGCGGATGACGTACAGGCGACGCTCGAAATCCTCGCGGCTCAGGCCGGCCTCGGCGCCGACATAGAGCTGGGCGATATGCGGCTGTGCGGTGCGGGCGGCCGGGCCGACATCGGCACCCACCGGGTCGACGGGCACATCGCGCCAGCCCAGCAGGGTCTGGCCTTCCTCGGCGATCATGGCGTTGATGGTGGCCACGCACTTGCTGCGCTCGCCCTCGAGCTGCGGCAGGAAGATGTTGCCCACGGCGTACTCGCCCGGCGCCGGCAGTGCGATGCCCAGTTCTTCACGGGCAACACGGGCAAAGAAGGTGTGCGGCAGCGCCATGAGGATGCCGGCGCCGTCGCCGGTGTTGGCCTCGAAGCCGCAGCCACCGCGGTGATCCATGCGGGAATTCAGATGATAGGCGTCCAGCATGATCTGATGGCTGGGGCGACCCTTGATATCGGCCACGAAACCTACGCCGCAGGAATCCTTTTCATTGCTCGGATCATAGAGGCCGGTTTTTTCCGGGTAGCCGAAAGTGAAGGGGGAGTGGGCTTTGATGCTCATAGATCTACAGGTCTCATCTGTCCGAAAGTCGTTTACGTTTCGTCTGCAGCGCCGTCAATCGGCAACGAATCACGAACCGGCGAAGCCTCGGAGGCGAAAATCTGCTCGAGGGAATGAGTGATCTGACGCGGTTGCAGGCGAATTAGTCGAGTCCCTTGCAGCAGCCGGCCATGTTGGATGGCGCAGCCTGCCATGAATTTCAGGGCGCACGAACCCCGGGAGGTGTATCCCACGAGGGCCGGACACAATACCACTCGAAAAGAATAAGTCAAGCCGTCAGAAAACGGCTGAAAGCCCCTTGCGATGAGGCTTTCAGGCATGCGTCAGTCCGCTTCCGGCGCGGGTTCTGCCGCCGGCTGCGTGGCTTGATAAAAGAATACTCGTGGATTACCCTTGTCATCCTTACCAATCGCAGTTCCCTCTATACCACCTGTTTTAGGGAGGCTATGTCAGCCTGTGAATCCAAAACTAACTAGAAGACGATTTATCAAGGGGGTCATCGCCTCTGGCGTGGCTGCCGCATCCACATCCCTGTGGTATACCGCTTCCGGCCAGAACCGGCCGGCGGGCGCAGTCGAGCGACTGCTGACCATCAACGTCAACGGCCAGACGCGGCGTGTCGACGTGGCTCCCCAGGAAACACTGGCCCACACCCTGCGCTACAAGCTCGGTCTGACCGGTGCCAAGCTGGGTTGCAACCGTGGCGAGTGCGGTTCCTGCACGGTGCTGGCAGATGACGTGAACATCTACTCCTGCTCCACGCTGACCCACGAAGTGAAGAACAAGGCCATCCTGACTGTGGAAGGCCTGCGCGCCGCCGACGGCACCCTGCACCCCGTGCAAGCCGCGTTCATCCAGGAACTGAGCCCGGCGTGCGGTTTCTGCACCTCCGGCCAGATCATGTCTGCCGTGGCGCTGCTCAAGTCCAATCCCCGTCCGACCCGCGCTGAAGCGCGTCAGGCGTTGTCCGGCAACCTCTGCCGCTGCGGGGCCTATGATCACTATCTGAACGGCGTAATGCGCGCCTCGGGGCAACTGTCATGACCTATATGCATATCGGTAAAGATTTCACTCCTCCCGACATCGAAGGCAAAGTCACCGGCATGGCGCGTTACGCCGAAGACTTCCGTCGTGACGGCCTGGTGTTCGCCCGTCTGCTGACCAGCCCGATCCCTGCCGGTCGTGTGGTCAACATCGATGCCTCCGAAGCGCTGGCCATGCCCGGCGTGCTGGGCATCTTCACTGCCGACGACCTCCCCGAGTCCAAGCCGCCCGCCAACCCGGCGCTGGCCAAGGAATTCATCACCTACATCGGCCAGCCCATCCTGGCGGTGGCTGCGGAAAGCGAAGAGCTGGCTGAAGCCGCCATCGAGCGCATCGTGGTCGAGTACGAGCGTCGCCCCTTCGTGGTCGATCCGCTGGACACCCTGATCGAAGGTGGTCCGGACCCGTACCCCATGGGCAACTCCCTGATCCGTACCGGCGAGGCCGCTGCGGGCACCACCGCGTCAGGCTCCGGCGTAGGCCAGATCAAGTGGACAGCCGACCAGATCGCGTCCTTCCGTGCCGGCCGCTTCCCGACTGGTGCCACCTTCCCGGAAGAGTGGATGTACGGTGACGTCGATGCCGCCTTCGCGCAGTGCTCCACCATCGTGGAAGAGCCCTTCGTGACCATCGGTTACCCGCACCACTCCCTCGAATCCCGTACCGGCATGGCCTACTGGGAAAACGGCAAGTGCTACTTCCACGGTTCGCTGCAGAGCCACACCGTGGGTCATGATGCCCTGTCTGCGATGCTGGAGATCGATCCGGCCAACCTCGTGTTCATCAACGAGAACACCGGTGGCGGTTTCGGCTCCAAGATCTTCCCGTACCCGGTCATGGCAGTCACCGGCCGCTTCGCGCGCCAGTTGAACCGTCCGTTGCAGCTGCGCATCACCCGCGCCGAAGAGTTCTACATCGGCTCCGCACGCTCCGGCATGCAGGGCTGGATCAAGGTCGGTCTGCGTGACAACGGTCGCGTCGGCGCCGTCGACGTCGCCATCGTGGGCGATGCCGGTGCAGGCGGCGGTGCCAGCGGCAGTTCAGCCGCCGAGCACATCTCCATCATGTACCAGCCGGAATCCATGCGTTTCCGCGGCATGTCCCTGTACACCAACACGGCTCCCCGTGGCGCCCAGCGTGGCCCGGGCCAGAACGAGATGGCCGCCGTGCTGTCCCCCATCATGGACAAGGCTGCCCGTCAGGCCGGCGTCGACCTGGTGGAATTCCGTCGTTTGAATGCCCCGGGCATGGAAGCGAAGATCGGTCCCCGTCAGGGCGGCCTTTCCAGCTCCTACTACCCGCAGGCTCTGGACATGGCAGCAGCCGACTTCGGCTGGGAGCAGAAGAGAACACTGCCTCGTCAGATCAGCGCCACCAAGGTGCGTGGCATCGGCGTCGGCGAGGGTTACCACTCTGCAGGTGCCAGCGGCTATGACGGCCTGCTGCGCATTGCGCCGGACGGCAAGATCTATCTGCACACCGGTGTCGGCAACCTGGGCACCTACTCCTACGCCGCCGTCGTGCGTGCCGCTGCAGAAGCCCTGCAGTGCAACTGGGAAAACTGTGTGATCGTGCACGGTCGCACTGACTACCACCTGCAGCACAGCACCTATCAGGGTGGCAGCAACACGATGTTCACCGAAACCCGTTCCAGCCACGTGGCTGCGATGGATGCGATCCGCAAGCTGAAGCAAATCGCGGCTGCCCAGTTCGGCGGCGCAGCGGATGACTACAGCATCGGTGGCGAGCGTGTGTTCCTGACCAGCGACAGCAGCAAGGGCATGACCTACGGCGAAGCGGCCCAGAAAGCCATCGAGATGGGTGGCGAGTACAGCGGCGCGAGCTTCCCGGAAGACATCCACAACACCACCAAGCGTGCTGTGCAGGGTCTGGCTGGTACCGGCCTGATCGGCGTGGGCAAGGACACCCTGCCCAAGTCCGGCACCGCGCCGGGCTTCGCGGTGGCCATGGTCGAGATCGAGCTGGACACTGAAACCGGCAAGTTCGACATTCTGAACTACACCGGCATCGCCGAGTGCGGCACGATCGTTCACCCGATCGGTCTGCGTCAGGCCATGAACGGCGGCGGCGTCTGGGGCTTCGGCATGGCGGCTTACGAGCGCCACGTCTATGACCCGCAGAATGGTCTGCCTGCCAACGTGGGCCTCTACCAGTCCAAGCCGCCGACATACCTCGACGTGCCTGTGCAGATGAATTGCAGTGCGACTGACATGCCCGATCCGCAGAGCCCGGTGGGAGCACGCGGTATCGGCGAGCCCGCGCAGGGTTGTGCCGTGGCGGCTCTGATGAGCGCCATCTCCGATGCGCTTGACGGTCATCTGTTCAACCGTACACCGGTGACACCGGACATGATTGTCAACCACATCGCGCAGAACGGCTTCAACACTGGCGACTTGAAAACGAATACATTCTGAGGTTTAAGCTATGTCATCACACGACGTAATGCCCGAGATGGGCCTCTACCAGCCCGTCTCGGTAGAGGATGCAGTAGGCCTGGCCAGTCAGCTCGCAGAGCGCGGCTGGCTGGTCGGCGGTGGCCAGGATACCTATGGATGGCTGAAGGATCGCGCCAAGCGTCCGGAAGTCCTCGTCGACCTGAAAGGGATCGAGTCCATGCGCGGTGTCCGTGAAACCGCAGATGGAATTGAGATCGGTGCCCTGGTCACCCTGACCGAAATCACGCGCAACCCGCTGATCAACGAGCGTTATGCGCTTCTGGCCCAGGCCGCCGGCCGTGTGGCCAGCCCGCAGATCCGCAACGTGGGCACCCTGGCAGGCAACGTGGCCCAGGACGCGCGCTGCTGGTACTACCGCCGTGGCCTGAACTGCTACCGCGCCGGTGGCAATCTCTGCTACGCCGACACGCCGGAAGGCATGAACCGCGAACATGCGCTGTTCAACACCAGCCGCTGCGTGGCCGTCACCCCGAGCGACACCGGCACTGCGCTGGTGGCCCTGGAAGCCCAGATGGTCATCCGCAACGCCGCCGGTGAGCGCGTGGTGGATGCCGAAGAGTTCTTCGTGGGTCCGAACCTCGACATCCGCCACATGACCGTGCTGCGCGCAGGCGACATCCTGACTGCCGTGCGTATCCCCGCCAAGTGGGCCAATGCCGAGTTCTACTTCGAGAAAGTGGCAGACCGCAACGTCTGGGACTTCGCTCTGGTCAGCATCGCGGCTGCCATGCGCGTCAACAACGGCGTCATCGAGGATTCCCGTCTGGTGGCTGGCGCCGTGCAGTGCACGCCGCGTCGTCTGACCAGTGTCGAGTCCGCCATTCGTGGCAAGGCCCGCAACCAGGAAACGGCCGATCAGGTCGCCAGCCTGGCCGTTCAGGGCGCACAGCCCCTGAACTTCAACCACTTCAAGATGCCCCTGATGGAAAATCTTGTGAACAGGGCTGTTCGCGGACACGCGTAATCCAGAACCTGCTTCCGTCACTGCCAGAGGCCGCCGTGAATATCACTGCGGCCTCTGGCCGCAGGCTGCTGATGTGTGGCTGGAACATAACAATAGATAAAAACATCGAGGACTAGGACTGTGGAAATTATTCGTTACCGGCACGACGTTTGGGGAGAGGAAGTGATTCTGGGCGTGTCCTGGGATCTGTTGTGGGTGGTCGCCGTCGCCGCCTTCCTGTTGCTGGCCGCTCATGCCATTTTCATGGCTGCACTGGCCAAGAAGAAAGCGCGTCCTTCTTCTGAGGGCAAGCGTGTCAACCGTCACGATGCCATCGACCGTGCCTTTCACTGGATCATGGCTGGCAGTGTGCTGGTACTGATCGCCACCGGGATTTCGCCTATCGTGGGCATTCGCATCTCCTGGCTCAACATTCACTGGATCGCCGGCCTTGTGCTGACCTTCGTCTGCGTGTTCCACATCATTCGCGCCATGTTCTGGCAGGACTTCAAGTCCATGCTGCTCGGGCCGGCCGATTTCAAGGAACCGTTTGACGAGAGCATCAAGCCGGGCAAGTACTCCTTCGAACAGAAGGGCATGCACTGGGCCATGACTGTGCTGGTCATCGCCGTGATCGCCACCGGCGTCACCCTGTTCCTGAACATCAACACCCCCTGGTGGGATCGTCCCAGCGTGGAAGATGAAGGCTCACTGGGTATCTTCTTCCTGCTGCACGGCACGGCCACTCTGGGTCTGATCGCCTTCACCGCGATTCACATCTACTTCGCTGTACGTCCGGAAAAGCGCTTCTACACCCGCTCCATGGTCACTGGCTGGATTTCCGAAGCCGAAATGAAAGAGAACCATGACACCAACAAGTGGAAGGCGGAGTAAGCAGCAGCGTGAACAATCTGGAAGACGATATCGAAACGATTGAATCGGGCTACGAGTTCCTGCTGGCGTATGCCGCGCAGGGACGTCCGCCCCAGGATGAGTCGGGCATGGGTCCGCATCCGCGCCCGACCCTCGAGAACATGCTCAAGGCCATGCAGAACGCCAGCCAGGCCCTGGCCGGCAGCAGCGATGCCTTCGAGCAGGTGATCCTGGACGATCTGCGCAAGGCCAGTGCCGCCATCGGCTTCGTGCTGGCGCAGCCCAAGCTCGGGTCCGAGGTGGTTGACAACCTTAACGCCTCCATTCACCTGCGTGCCGTGCTGACAGACTTCTTCCTGTACAGCGAGGCCTTCCGTCCGGTGGGCAGCGACACGCCGCCCCCGGCAGCGCAGTGGGACAGAGTCGGCAACTGAGTTTCGGCGCAGCTATGCAAGAGGGTCGGTCCCGCAAGGGGTCGGCCCTTTTTTCATGGTGCAAAGCGTGGGGGCGCAAGGCAGTGGACGTGTACCTCCAGGCTCAAAATGAGAATGGTTCTTGATTGCCGGCCCGCGGGCGCCCCTGCTACACTGCCCGCAGACATTACACAGAAGAGGAATTCGGCAATGCGATTCGAGTCAGCAGGCCTCATCAGCGCAGCACTGCTCCTGGCAGCCTGCAGTAAGGACACCACACCGGCCGCAGCGCCCGAGTCGGCAACTCCTCCCGCTGTGGCGGAAGCCGGTGCCGATGGCGCCGCCGGTGCCTCTGCCGCTTACGAGCCGCCCGCGGCCGCCGCCGCCGAAGGGCCGCTCTACGAGAGCGAACTGCTGCTCAACACCCACCAGCTGATCACCGAAGGCAAGCGCTCGGGCGAGGGCTACTTCAGTGCCGATGGCAACCGGCTGATCTATCAGGCCGAGTTGGAAGGCGAGAATCCCTTCTACCAGATCTTCGTGCGCGACCTGCTCGCCGGCACCACCACCCGTGTCTCCCCCGGCATCGGCCTGACCACCTGCGCCTGGATTCACCCCACCCAGAACACCGTGCTGTTCGCCTCCACCCACGAGGACCCGGACGCCATTGGCAAGCAGCAACGCGAGCTGGAGATGCGTGCCAGCGCCGTGCAGCGCGGCTACGCCTGGGACTACGACGAGCATTACGACATGTACGTGGCCAACGCGGATGGCAGCGGTCTGACCAACCTGACCAACAGCCGCGGCTATGACGCCGAGGGCTCGTATTCCTCCGATGGCTCGAAGATTCTGTTCGCCTCCAACCGCGAGGCCTACAGCCGTCCGCTGAGCCAGGCCGAGCAGCGCCTGTTCGAGGACGATGCCTCCTACTTCATGGATCTCTACATCATGGATGCGGACGGCACGAACGTTCAGCAGCTGACCTTCTCGCCGGGCTATGACGGCGGGCCGTTCTTCAGTGCCGACGATCAACAGATCGTGTGGCGGCGCTTCAATCCGGACGGCAACAGTGCCGAGATCTGGACAATGAACGTGGATGGCAGCAATGCGCGGCAGCTGACCGATTCCGCGATGGTGTCCTGGGGCCCGTACTTCCATCCGAGTGGCGACTACATCATCTATTCCAGCAATGTGCTGGGCCACGCCAATTTCGAGCTGTTCATGGTAGACACGCTGGGACTGCGCGACCCGGTGCGGGTGACCAACACCGAAGGCACGGACATCCTCCCGGTGTTCACACCGCAGGGTGACAAGCTGGCCTGGAGCACCACGCGCACGCCGGATGGCAGCTCGCAGATCTACATGGCCGACTGGAACGACGCCCGCGCGCGGGAACTGCTGGGCCTCTAAGTGCGGGCTTGCCTGCTCCCACCACTCTTGAGGGGAATTCGATGCGGCACATCACCCATCTGGCCAGCCTCGTGCTGGCCTTGCTGACGTCACTGGCTGCGCACGCGCAGACCGGCGCCCTGCATCATTCCCTGCAGGTGACGCTCGACCCCTCCACCAGCCAGATCAGCGTTACTGACACCCTGACCCTGCCCGCCGTCACCGGCACCCCGCGCGAGTACCGCTTCCGCCTCAATCAGGCGCTGACCCTGCAGACCCTGCAGGGCAGCAATTTCCAGATCGAGGCGCTGCCCGCCGACACCGGTGCCAGTGCCGCCGATGCCGGGCGCGAGATCGCCGCCGCCACCGCTTATCGCCTGGTGGTGACCGATGACAGCCCGCAGATCAGTCTGCGCTATGCCGGCAACATCAACACCGACGCCCGCCAGCTCAGCGCCGAATACGCCCAGAGCTTTTCCTCCACCACCGGCATCATCGACACACGAGGCGTTTACCTCGACCACAGCAGCGTGTGGGTGCCCGACTTCCAGGCCGGGCTGATGAGCTTCGACATGGAGGTGGCGTTCAGCGCCAGCGCCGCGCAGTGGACGGCGGTGAGCCAGGGCGATTCCGAGGACCGCCGCAATTTCTGGCGCAGCGAGCAGGCCATGGAAGAGGTGTATCTGATCGCCGCCGACTTCACGCCTTACAGCGTACACAGCGGCGATGTCGAGCTGCTGGCCTATCTGCGCCAACCCGACGCCAATCTGGCCACACGCTATCTCGATGCCACCGAGCGCTATCTGGCGCTCTACGAGCCCATGCTCGGCGACTACCCCTTCAGCAAGTTCGCCCTGGTCGAGAACTTCTGGGAAACCGGCTACGGCATGCCGTCCTTCACCCTGCTGGGCGAGCAGATCATCCGCTTCCCGTTCATTCTGGAATCCTCCTACCCGCACGAGATCCTGCACAACTGGTGGGGCAACTCGGTCTATCCCGATTACGACACGGGCAACTGGAGCGAGGGGCTGACTGCGTACCTGGCCGACCATCTGTTCCAGGAGATGAACGCCGCCGGTGCGGAATACCGCAAGGACAATCTGGGCCGCTACCGCAGCTTCGTCACCGACGCGGCCGACTTCCCGCTCAGCCGCTTCACCTCGCGCAACTCCGCCGCGTCCCAGGCCATCGGCTACGGCAAGACGCTGATGCTCTGGCACATGCTGCGCCTGGAGCTGGGCGATGCGCTGTTCATCGAGAGCCTGCAGGACCTCTACACCGAGCGCCGCTTCCAGCGCACCTCCTTTGCCGATATCGAGGCCATCTTCTCGCGCAACAGTGGCAAGGACCTGAGCGGCTTCTTCGCCCAGTGGGTCGAGCGTACCGGCGCCCCCGAGCTGGCCCTGAGCGTGACGCACCAGGGCATCTCCGACACCGCGCGCATCACTGTGCGCCAGACCCAGGCCGGCGCGCCCTATGCGTTACGCGTGCCCGTGGCGTTCCACTATGAAGGCGAGGAGTTCGCCCAGGTGGTGGAAGTGATGCTGGAAGGGGCCGAGGCCAGTTTCGACGTGCCACGCTACGCCGCGCTGCAGGCCGTGGTGGCCGACCCTTACTTCGACGTGTTCCGCCGCCTCGATGTGGCTGAGCTGCCGCCCACGCTGCGCCAGATGTTCGGTGCGCGCGAGATCGTGTTCGTGGTGCCGCAGCAGGAACGCGCCCTGTGGCTGGAGATGGCCGAGTTCTTCAGCGCCGACCCGGCGGTGACGGCCGAGATCGTGATGGCGGAAGACTTCACGCTGCTGCCTTCCGACAAGTCGGTGTGGATCATGGGGCGCGACAACCCCGCCGGGCAGGTGGTGCAGGAGGCCGTCGCCTATTACGGCGTGCGCTTCTCCGAGCAGGGCCTGACCCTCATGGGCAGCGAGCTGCCCTATGCCAATCGCAGCACCGTGCTCACCGCGAGCCACCCGGACGACCCGGAACTCTCCATCGGCTGGATTCACGCCGACTCCCCCGCCGCCATGCCCGGCCTCACCGAGAAGCTGCCGCACTACGGCAAGTATTCCTATCTGAGCTTCGTGGGCAGTGAGCCCACCAACGACGTGAAGGGCCAGTGGGAAAGCCCGGATTCCCCGCTGCAGTGGCGCCGGGGTGATGCCGGCATGGCGCTGGCCCTGCTGCCTCCGCGGGCACCGCTGGCCGAACTGCCGCCGAAGTATCTGCCTGCCAGCCTGCAGTCTCACGTCGATGTGCTGGCCGACCCGCAACTGCAGGGTCGCGGCATGGGCAGCGAAGGCCTGGCGCGGGCCGCCGACTACATCGCGCAGCAGTTCGCCGACATCGGCCTGCAGGCGCCGGGCGGTTCGCATGTGAGCACGTGGACGCAGACCCTGCCCTCGGGCGAGTCGGTCACGCTGAGCAATGTCATCGGCGTGCTGCCCGGCACTGACCCGGCGCTGCAGGACGCGCCCATCGTGCTGGGCGCGCATTACGATCACCTGGGCGTCGAGACCGCCGCCGATGGCACGGTGTCGGTGTTTGCCGGGGCGGACGACAATGCCTCGGGCGTGGCCATCTTGATCGACGTGGCGCGCAAGCTGCAGCGTGCCTTCACGCCGCGCCGGCCCGTGGTGTTCGTCGCCTTTTCCGGCGAGGAAGCCGGCTTGCTCGGCTCGCGGCATTTCGTGGCGAATCCGCCGGCGCCCTACACCACGCAATCGCTCTTCGCCATGCTCAACCTCGACAGCGTGGGCCGGCTGGAAGGGCGCACCCTGCAGGTGTTCGGCTCCGAGAGTGCCTATGAATGGCCGTTCATGGCCCAGGGCATCGGCTTCACCATCGGTGTCACGTCCCAGTTCCCGGCTCAGTCCGTGGCGGGCAGCGATCACGTGGCCTTCCTCGAGGCCGGCATTCCCGCGCTGCACTTGTTCAGCGGCCTGCACACCGATTACCACCGCGCCAGCGACACGGTCGACAAGCTCGACCTGGCCGGCATGTCCGACATTGCCCTGTGGGTGGAAGAAGCCATCGTCTATCTGGCCATGCGTGCTGAACCGCTGCGGGTGACGCTCAGCAATGCGCCAGTGCGTGCCACCGAGGCCGTGGCCGGAGCGCGGGCGGCCTCACTGGGCACCATTCCCGAATTCAACTACGCGGGCGAGGGCGTGCAGATCTCCGGTGTGACGCCGGGCGGCGCGGCCGAGGCAGCAGGCCTGCAGGCGGGCGATGTGTTGCTGCAGTTCGACGGCACGGCCATCGGCAGTCTGCAGGAGTACTCCAACTTCCTGCGCGAGGCTGCCCCGGGCGACACGGTGCAGCTGCAGATCCGCCGTGCTGACGAGGTGCTGGATGTCGAGGTGACGCTGCAGGCGCGCTGAGGCGCCTGTTGCGTTTCGGCACAAGACGAAACGGGGCTTGGGCTGCTAGACTCCGGCCAAACCCATGATGTCTGTCCGTGCCTGTGCGCCTGTGGACCAGACCGTTCAGTCGAGATTGCCAGTGACTTCGTGTAGTTCCTTGCCGCCTGCCTGTTATCGCATTCGCTTTCCCCTTCGCCTCGCCCTGCTCGCTGCCCTGGGCTGCGCCCTGCCGCTGCAGGCGCAGAACGCCGCTGACGCCACCGCTCGCCCCACGCCGCTGACCCGTATCAGCCAGGAACAGGCTGCCTTCGTCATGGACGGCCGGCTGGACGAGGCCGTCTGGGCCACGCTGCCGGTGATCGACAACATGCAGATCATCCAGCCCGACACGCTGGAGCCCGCGCCCTACGAGACCCACACCCGGGTGTTCTACAACGAGCGCGGCATCTATGTGGGCGTGATGAACTACCAGCCGGCCGACACCCTCGTGTCGCGCATGAGCTCCCGCGACGCCCAGTCCCAGCGCGACAGCTACGGCTTCGTGGTGGACCCGTCCGGCCAAGGCCTCTATGGATACTTCCTGCGCATCAATCTGGGCGGAACGGTGAACGACGGCACCGTGCTGCCCGAGCGCCAGATCAACCGCCAGTGGGACGGCCCCTGGGATTCGGCGGCCGTGTCGCTGGAGGATGGCTGGTCGGCCGAGATGTTCCTGCCGTGGTCCATGATGTCCCTGCCCCAGGCGCAAGAAGGGGCCACACGCACCATGGGCATCTACATCGAGCGGGTGGCCGCCGCGCGCGGCGAGACCTGGTCGTGGCCGGCCCTGCCGCGCAACAGCGCCGAATTCCTCAGCGCCTTCCACAAGGTGGAAATCACGGGCGTGAACCCAAGCACGCAGTTCACGCTCTACCCCTATGTCTCGGCCACCTTCGACGACATGAAGGACGTCACGGATTACCGCGTGGGCACCGACCTCTACTGGCGGCCCAGCTCCAACACCCAGGTCTCGGCTGCGCTGAATCCGGACTTCGGCACGGTGGAATCCGACGACGTGGTGGTGAACCTGGGCGCCTTCGAGACCTTCTTCGAAGAGAAACGCCCGTTCTTCCTGGAAGGCCAGGACGTGTTCGTGACCTCCTCGCGCAGCGGTGGCTTCGGCGGCCCGCCCACTACCCTGCTCAACACGCGGCGCATCGGCCGGCAGGCCAGCTACACCATTCCGAGCGGGGTGAGCGTGATCGCCACTGACCAGAGCCGCCCCAGCGACCTGATCGCGGCGGGCAAGATCACGGGGCAGGCGGGCAACTGGCGTTACGGCACGCTGCTCGCCGCCGAGGATGACTCGGTGCTGCGCGGCACCCTGGCGGATGGCTCGCGGGTGAATCTGCAGGCCAAGGGGCGCGACTTCGTCATCGGGCGTCTGCTCTACGAGGACACCACCGCCGGCGGACGCCGCGCCATCGGCTGGTTCGGCAGTGACATGGCACACCCCGACCGCAATGCCACGGTCAACGGCGTCGACCTGCACTACTTCTCAGCCGACACGCGCTGGGTGTTCGACGGCCAGCTGATTCACAGCGACGTGAACGATGTCACGGGCAAGGGCGGCTTCTTCGACCTCGACTACCGCCCTGACCGGCGCCTGCAGCACAACTTCACTGGCACTTGGTTCGACGATACGCTGGAGCTGAACGACGTGGGCTTCGTGCAGCGCAACGACCTGATGCAGCTGGACTACCGCCTGAACATCAACGAGTCGAACATTCCCGGCCTGCGCTCGCGCTACCGTGCCATCAATGTGGGCAACGAGTGGAACACCGACGGTCGCCCGGTGCGTCTGAGCCTCGCCTTGCAGCAGGGCCTGAACTTCCTCGACAACACCGCGCTGAACACCAATGTGCGCTATTTCCCGGCGCGGGTGGACGACCGTCTGAGCCGCGGCAATGGCAGCTTCCGGCTGCCGGCGCGCTGGGCGGCGGATGTGAACTGGCGCAGCGACGAGTCGCGCCCCTTCTCGTGGAACATCGGCCTGAACAGCACGCAGGAAGAAATGGGCGAGCAGAACCTGACCTACAACCTGGGCTTCAACTGGCAGCCGAACGACCGCTTCGCCGTCGATCTCAACACGCGTTATGTGGACCGCGAGGCCTGGTTGATCCATCAGGGCAGCGGGCGCATGACGAGCTTCGAGGCGAACGAGTGGGCGCCGCGCTTCTCGGTGGACTATTTCATCAACGCCAAGCAGCAGCTGCGCTTCGCCTTGCAATGGACGGGCATCAAGGCCTTCGAGAGCAACTTCTATCAGGTGGATGGCAGCGGGGTGCGTGACCTGGTGCGCACGGGCGACACGACGGCGGGCTCGGATGATTTCGCCATCAGTCGCATGAGTTTCCAGGCGCGTTATCGCTGGGAGATCGCGCCGCTGTCGGACCTGTTCTTCGTCTACACGCGGGGGGGCAATCTGGCGCGCACCTTCGAGGATGATTACACGGGGATGTTCGAGCACGCGTGGCTGGATCAGATTGTGGACAACTGGGTGATCAAGTTGCGGTATCGGTTGGGCAGTTGATGTTGGAGCTTGCTTGCAAGCGAACTGACTCTGTGCCTCGACCCGGCCCCGCGTCGCCGTCAACGCCTTCTGCGGCTGACCCGCACCCCTCCCGGGTGCCCTCGCATCGCCGGGAGCCTTGGTCTCCCGGCTCACTCGGTGCGGGTCTTTTATGCCGCTGAATGCGCTGACGGCGCCACGGGGCCTCGTCCACTGCCACCGGCAGTTCGCCTGCAAGCAGGCTCCAACGAATACAAGAAGAATGAGAAGACAAGCATGAGACCTCGCTTTCGTTTGGCCGCCTTCGGCCTTTGCTTCACGACGCTGGCCGTGCACGCGGCTGAACCCTTGCCCACGCTGCCACGGGTGGAACACGCGCAGGCGGACATTACGCTGGACGGCTATCTGGATGAGCCCGTGTGGCAGGATTTGCCGATCATCGACGGCATGCGGGTGATTCAGCCGGACACGCTGGAGCCGGCGCCGGTCGAGACGCACACGCGCTGGTTCTACACGGAGCGCGGGCTCTATGTGGGCGTGATGAATCATCAGGACCCGGCCACGCTGGTGGCGCGCATGAGTTCGCGCGATTCGGGCATTCAGCGCGACGGCTATGTCATCTCCATCGACACCTCGGGCGAGGGACTCTACGGCTACTTCCTGCGCATGAACCTGGGCGGCACGTTCTCGGACGGCACCATCCTGCCCGAGCGACAGATCAACCGGCAGTGGGACGGCCCGTGGGATGCGGTGACGCGCGAGACCGACGAGGGCTGGGTGGCAGAGATCTGGATTCCCTGGTCCATGATGAGTCTGCCGCAGGCGGGCAGTACACGGCGTATCGGCCTCTACACCGAACGCATGGTGGCTGCACGCGGCGAGACTTACTCGTGGCCCGCGCTGCCGAGCACCAACAGCGAGTACCTCTCGGCGTTCCAGAAATACGAGATCACCGGCGTGAACCCCGGCACGCAGTTCACCTTCTACCCCTACAGCTCCGCCACCTTCGACGACATGAAGGACACCACGGACTACCGCGTGGGGGCCGATGTCTACTGGCGACCGAGTTCCAACCTGCAGCTTTCCGCCACCCTGAACCCGGATTTCGGCACGGTGGAATCCGACGACGTGGTGGTGAATCTGGGCGCCTTCGAGACCTTCTTCGAAGAGAAACGTCCGTTCTTCCTGGAAGGGCAGGACGTGTTCAGCACATCGCCCCGCGACGGCGGCGGCGGTTTCGGGCCCACCACGCTGCTCAACACGCGGCGCATCGGGCGCCAGGCGAATTTCACGGTGCCTGCCGGCGTGAGCGTGATCGCCACTGATCTGAGTCGCCCCAGCGATCTGCTGGGCGCCGCGAAATTGACCGGCCAGTCAGGCAATTGGCGCTATGGCACGCTGCTCGCCTCGGAAGATGATTCGCTGCTGCGCGGCAAGCGCGCCGATGGCAGCCGCGTCACGCTCAAGGCACAGGGGCGCGACTTCCTGGTGGGGCGTCTGCTGCACGAGGACACGAGTGGTGGCGGCCGTCGCGCCGTGGGCTGGTTCGGCAGCAATCTGGCCTATCCCGATGCCGACGCCATGGTCAACGGTGTGGACCTGCACTATTTCTCCACCGACAACCGCTGGATCTTCGACGGCCAGCTGGTGCACAGCGATGTGCGCGATGTCACCGGCAGCGGCGTGTATTTCGATCTGGACTATCGCCCCGCGCGCGGCGTGCAGCACTCGCTCACGGCCACCTACATGGACGACGAGCTGGAGCTGAACGACATCGGTTTCCTGACCCGCAACGATCTGGTGCAGGGTGATTACCGCTTCAACATCACGCAGTCGGACGTGGCCGGCCTGCGCTCGCGTTCGCGCACCGTGCAGGTCAACAATCAGTGGAACACCGACGGCCGACCGGTGCGTCTGGGCTTCTTCTACACCGAGAACCTGACCTTCCTCGACAATGACTCGTTCAACACCACGCTGCGCTATTTCCCGCCGCGCGTGGACGACACGCTGAGTCGCGGCAACGGCACCTTCAAGATTCCGGAACGCTGGGCCGTCGATGCGTCCTGGCGCAGTGACCGCGCGCGGCCGCTTTCATGGACGGTAGGGCTCAACGCCGGGCAGGAGGATCTGGGCCTGCGCAATCTGAGCTACAACGCGGGGGTGACCTGGAACCCGAACGACCGGCTCTCGATGGAACTCAACGCGCGCTATGTCGACCGCGAGGCCTGGCTGATCCACCAGGGCAATGGTCGCATGACGGCCTTCGAGGCCAACGAGTGGGCCCCGCGCGCGGAGCTGGACTATTTCATCAACGCCAAGCAGCAGCTGCGTTTCTCGCTGCAGTGGACGGGCATCAAGGCTTTCGAGAACCGTTTCTATCAGGTGGATGCGGCGCGCGTGGAGTCGCTGGTGCCCACGGGCGATGTCACGGCGGGCACGGATGATTTCGCCATCAGCCGCATGAGTTTCCAGGCGCGGTACCGTTGGGAGATCGCGCCGCTGTCGGACCTGTTCTTTGTCTACACCCGGGGCGGCAATCTGGCGCGCACCTTCGAGGATGACTACAGCGGCATGTTCGAACACGCGTGGCTGGACCAGGTGGTCGACAACTGGGTGGTGAAGCTCCGATACAGACTGTAGGAGCGGGCTTGCCCGCGAACCTGGGATCTGAGCCGGGTCTGGTGCCCGGGAGGCGGTTTGCAGACACGCTGTGAATACATCCTTGTACGCTCGGCGCCCGCCATCCCTGGCGGGCGACGGTCTGCAAACCGCCTCCCGGGGCGCCAGCCCTCCCGTTCCGAGCCAGGTTCGCGGGCACGCCCGGAGTGGGAGGCCCAGCCTTGGCCCCACACCCGGTGTCGGCAGTGTGACGCCTCCACGGGAAGAGGGTGCGAGCGCTGGCAGGGGCGGGATGGACCGTCAGCCGCCAGGGATGGCGGCTGGCGAGCCCCCAGGGATGGGTTCACGGCGTGTCCAGACCGCCCCTGCCAGCGCTCGCGGCCGGCATCAATGCATGGCGTCACACTACCGACACACGCCCCACATACGCTAGGATTCCGCCCAACCCACCCCACAGGGACACCCCATGACACTGCACCCACTGCTGCACACCCTCGCCACAGGAGCCCTCGCCATGAGCCTGGCACTCACAGCCCACGCCCAGTCCACCGACAAGGTGGTGGTCGCCCACCGCGGCGCCAGCGGCTATCTGCCCGAACACACGCTGGAAGCCAAGGCCATGGCCTACGCCATGGGCGCCGACTACATCGAGCAGGACGTGGTGATGACCCGCGACGACCAGCTCATCGTGATCCACGACATCACCCTCGACCGCACCACCAATGTCGCCGACAAGTTCCCCGGCCGTGCCCGCGCCGATGGCAGCCACTACGCCGTGGACTTCACCCTCGCCGAAATCCAGTCGCTGGACGTGACGGAAGGATTCAGCGTCGAGAACGGCGTCAGGACGCTCAATTACCCCCAGCGTTTCCCGCTGTTCACGTCCAGCTTCAAGGTGCACACGCTGGCGCAGGAGATCGAGTTGATCCAGGGCCTGAACCATTCCACCGGCAAGAACATCGGCATCTACCCCGAGCTGAAGTCCCCCGCCTTCCATCTGGCCGAGGGCAAGGACTTGGGCCGCGCCGTGCTCGAGACGCTCAAGCGCTATGGCTACACCAGCAAGCAGGACAAGGTGTTCGTGCAGACCTTCGAGTTCGACGAGCTCAAGCGCGTGCATGACGAGCTGCAGCCCGCGCTGGGCATCGAGCTGAACCTGGTGATGCTGCTGGATGGCGGCGACGAGAACGCGTGGATGCAGACCGAAGACGGCATCCGCCAGATCGCGCAGTACGCCGACGGGCTGGGGCCGGAGAAGGGCATGATCATCGACCGCGAGTCCCCGCGCGGCGCGCCCCGCATCAGCGGTCTGGTGGGCTTTGCCCATGCCGCCGGCCTGCAGGTGCACCCCTACACCTTCCGCCTGGACGAAGGCCATGTGCCCGACTACGCCACGAGCTTCGAGGACATGCTGAAGCTGTTCTACGTGGATGCCGGCGTCGACGGCGTCTTCACCGACTTTCCAGACCGGGCCGTCGCGTTTCTGAACAACCTGTAGTTCCTGGGTGAGCGGCCCTGAGTGTACCGCTCTGAATCTGAGCTCCGCTGGCGGGGGCGTGGTTTGCAGACCGTCGCCCGCCAGGGAAGGCGGGCGCCGAGCCTACAGGGATGTACTCGTGGCGTGTCTGCAAACCACGCCACCGGCGGCAGAGCCCGCTTCACAGACTTCGCTGGCCGCCACCCCCCCTTCCGACGTATACTGCCCGCCCGCTCGAACTTGCAGCCGTATTCCGCAATCTGTTTCAGCCGTCGCAGTCCATCTTTTTTCATTGCACCACCAGCACAAGGCCCGATATGTCATCCAGTACCCGTCCGGAACTCAGCTTCGCTGAGCTCGATCTGCCCCAATTCCTGCAGGACACCCTGAACAAGGTGGGATACGAACGTCCCTCGCCCATCCAGCAGGCCACCATTCCCGTGCTGCTGCAGGGCAAGGACGTGGTCGGCATGGCGCAGACGGGCACCGGCAAGACCGCCGCGTTCGCGCTGCCCATCCTGGCGAAGATCGATGTCACTCAGGCCCGCACCCAGGCACTGGTGCTGTGCCCCACGCGGGAACTCGCCATCCAGGTGGCCGAGGCGTTCCAGACCTACGCGGCCGGCATGCGCGGCTTCCACGTGCTGCCCATCTACGGCGGTGGCGACATGGGTCGCCAGCTGCAGGGCCTGCGTCGTGGCGCCCATGTGGTGGTGGGCACGCCCGGGCGTCTGCTGGACCACCTGAACCGCAAGACCATCGACCTCTCCCAGCTCAACACCCTGGTGCTCGACGAAGCCGACGAGATGCTGCGCATGGGTTTCATCGACGACGTCGAAGCCATTCTCGAGAACACGCCGAAGACGCGCCAGGTGGCGCTGTTTTCCGCCACCATGCCTCCGCCCATCCGGGCCGTGGCCGAGAAGTACCTGCAGGAGCCGCAGGAGATCCGCATCCAGAGCGCCATCACCACCAACGAAGACATCGAGCAGTTCTACTGGCTGGTGCAGGGCACCAGCAAGCTGGACGCGCTGACGCGCATTCTGGAAGTGGAAGAGTTCGACGCCATGCTGATCTTCGTGCGCACCAAGACCAGCACCGTCGATCTGGCGGAAAAACTCAGCGCCCGTGGCTTCGCTGCCTCGCCGCTCAATGGCGACATGAACCAGGCGATCCGCACGCGCACCGTCGAGCAATTGAAGAACGGCCAGTTGGATATCCTCGTGGCCACCGATGTGGCCGCGCGCGGGCTAGACGTCGAGCGTCTGAGCCACGTGATGAACTATGACATTCCCTACGACGACGAAGCCTATGTGCACCGCATCGGTCGCACCGGGCGTGCCGGTCGCAGCGGCAAGGCCATCCTGTTCGTGGCGCCGCGCGAGCGTCGACTGCTGCAGTCCATCGAGCGCACCACGCGCAAGAAGATCACTCAGATGCAGCTGCCCACACGCGGCGAGCTGATCGAGAAACGCAGCAACGCGTTCAAGGAAGGCATCGCCGACACCATCCGCAACGGCAAGCTGGATTTCTTCCACGCGCTGGTGACCGACCTGGTGCGCGAGCACGAGTGCACGCCGGAGCACGTGGCGGCGGCCATGGCGTATCTGCTGCAGAAGGATCGTCCGCTGGAGCCCGAGTTCGACGCCGATGTGCCCCGCAGCGACCGCCAGGGCTTCTCCTACAGCGAGCCGCGCGCCCGCCGCGAGACTGCGCCGCGCCCGGAGCGCAGCGAGTCTGCACCACGCAGCGAGTACAGCCGCCCCGAGCGTGCCGCGCCGGAGCGTGCGGAACGTGTCTCGCGTCCCACGCCAGTCGAATCGAACGACGATGACGACATCGATGTGCGTCCCGCCAAGCGCACGCACGCCGAGCGCGTGCCGGCCGACACGCTGTTCGAGCAGATCCTGGCGGAAGAGGTGCCGGAATTCGAGGAACGTCCGCGCCGTGCGCCGCGTGAGGAGCGCGAGCCGCGCGAGCATGTGCAGCGACACAATCCAGCCGATGATTTCAAGGCGCGCCCCCTGCGCGACTACCCGGACATCAGCATGGAGCGTTTCCGCATCCATGTGGGCCACAAGGATGGCGTGACCCCGCGCGAAGTGCTGGGCGCCATCGCCAACGAGGCGGAAATCGAGGGCCGCTACATCGGCCACATCCGCATCTATGACGACTACTCCACGGTGGATCTGCCCGGCGGCATGCCCAAGGAAGTGATGCAGATTCTGCAGAAGACTCACGTGTGCAGAAAGCCGCTGATGATCGAGCCGGTCACCAAGCCCTTTGCCGTGCCGGGTCATTATCCGCGCGACGCCGCGCAGACTGCGAAGCCGGCGTTCGAGAAGAAGCCCTTCGAGAAAAAGTCGTTCGAGAAGAAGCCGTTCGAAAAGAAAGCCTTCGACAAGAAGCCCTTCGAGAAGCGCGAGTTCGAGAAGAAGCCTTTCGAGAAGAAGTCCTGGGACAAGTCGGGCGCCGACAAGCCGGCGTTCGAGAAACCCGCGTTCAAGAAAGAGGGCTTCGGCAAGCCGGCCTTCAACAAGGATGGCGCGAAGCCGGAAGGCTATGTGAAGCCGGCCTTCAAGAAGGACGGATTTGAAAAGCCCGCCTTCAAGAAAGACGGATTTGAAAAGCCTGCGTTCAAGAAAGACGGCTACGAGAAGCCGTCTTTCAAGAAGCCTGGTTTCAAGAAGGACGCCGATGCGCGTCCGGCCTTCCACGGCGTGGAGAGCAAGGACATCACCCGCGAAGTGCTGGACCGCTTCCCCGATCTGGAAGCCCCGGGCCTGCGCAAGGCCCCAGGCAGCCCCGTGAAGGCCAAGGTCAAGAGCAAGCGCGTGGACAAGGACAAGGGCAAGCGCCGCACGCCGAGCACCCCGAAGCCCGAGTGATCTCTCACAAGTCTTGGAGCTTGCTTGCAAGCGAACCAGACCACCCGGAGGGCACCGAGAGAGGCCGCGGGCGTCGGGACTGCCGTTCAGCGACGTCAAAGACCCGCACCGAGTGAGCCAGGAGACCGAGGCTCCTGGCGATGCGAGGGCACCCGGGAGGGGGGCGGGTCAGTCGCAGAACGGCAGTCCCGGCGGCCGGGGCCGGGAATGAGCCACAGGCTGTTCGCTTGCAAGCAAGCTCCCACACGTCACACAACTGCAATGCAGCCCCGGTTCCCGTTTCCCCCGCCATTCCCCTATACTCCCGGGCAGCCAGCCACCCCGGAGTGCTCGTCCGTCATGACCACCGCCCGCCAGATCACCGCCCTGACACTGGGTTGCCTCGGCATGCTGGCCATGGCGTCAGGCCACGCCCAGCTCTCCCCGCGCTATCAGGATGCTGACGGCGACCTCGTGGCCGATGCCCCCACCGACCCTGCCCGCTGGCGCGACCCGAACATCCTCATCTTCGCCTACACCCCCGTGGAAGACCCGGCCATGTACTCCAAGGTCTGGGACGACTTCATCGGCCATCTGGAGCGGGCCACCGGCAAGGAGGTGCGCTTCTTCCCCGTGCAGTCCAATGCCGCCCAGCTTGAGGCCATGCGCGCCGGGCGTCTGCATGTGGCCGGCTTCAACACCGGCTCCACGCCCATCGCGGTGAACTGCGTCGGCTTCGTGCCCTTCGCCATGATGGCCGCCAAGGACGGCAGCTACGGCTATCAGATGGAGATTCTGACCTGGCCCGGCAGCGGCATCGACGGCATCCCCGACTTGCGCGGCCGCAGCCTGGCCTTCACCGCGCCCACCTCGAATTCCGGCTTCAAGGCCCCGTCCACCCTGCTGGAAACCCAGTTCGGTCTCGTGGCCGACCGCGACTACCGCACCGCGTATTCCGGCAGCCACGACAATTCCATCCTGGGCGTGGTGAACCGCGACTACGACGCCGCCGCCATCGCCAACGAAGTGCTGCACCGCATGCTGGCCCGCGACGTGGTGAGGGCTGAGCAGTATGTCAGTCTTTACAAGTCGGATTCCTTCCCCACCACCGGCTACGGCGTGGCGCATGATCTGCACCCGGCGCTGGCGGCGAAGATCCGCGACGCCTTCTTCAGTTTCGACTGGGAGGGCACGGCGCTGCAGGCCGAGTTCCGCGATGCCGGCATGGAGCAGTTCCTGCCCATCACCTATCAGGAACACTGGTCGGTGGTGCGCACGATCGACAAGGCCACGAACACGATCTACAACTGTGACTGAGAGATTCATGCTGACCATCAATGCCCTGACCAAACGCTACGACACCGGCGACCTCGCGCTGGACTACGTCACGCTCAGCGTGCCCGCCGGCCAGGTGCTGGCCCTGATCGGGCCCTCGGGTGCCGGCAAGAGCACCTTGATTCGCTGCGTGAACCGCCTGGTGGAGCCCACCTCGGGCAGCATCGTGCTGGACGGCGCCGACATCACCCGCGTGCGCGGCAAGGCCCTGCGCGAGGCACGCCGGCAGATCGGCATGATCTTCCAGAGCTATGCCCTGGTGGAGCGCCTGTCGGTGATGGAGAACGTGCTTTCCGGACGCCTGGGCAGTGTGGGCTTCTGGCGCAGCTGGTTTCGCCGCTTCCCCGAGGCCGATGTGCGCCAGGCCATCACCCTGCTGGAGCGCGTGGGGCTGGAAACCATGCTCGACAAGCGCGGCGATGCGCTCTCGGGCGGACAGAAGCAGCGCGTCGGCATTGCCCGGGCGCTGATGCAGAACCCCAAGCTGCTGCTGGTGGACGAGCCCACGGCGAGCCTCGACCCGAAGACGTCCCGCCAGATCATGCGCCTGATCTGCGAGCTGTGCGCCGAACAGCATCTGGCCACCATCATCAACATCCACGACGTGGCACTGGCTCAGCAGTTCGTGCACCGCGTGGTAGGGCTGCGTGCCGGGGCCGTCTGCTATGACGGGCCGCCCGAGGGGCTCACCCCCGAGATTCTCACCACCATCTACGGCGAGGAAGACTGGAACGCCACGCGCCGCGAGGCCGAGGAGGGTGCTGACGCCGATGCCGGCAAGGTGGAGAACGCCCTGCTTGGAGGCCATCCGTGAGCAGCGCCGCATCCCGTCGCCCCGCTGAGCTGCAGGCTGATGCCGCCCGCCTTGCCGCGCGCGTCGCCGCCGCCCGCAGCGGCCAGTGGCGCCCGCTGCCGCGCATCAGCAGCCGCGCCTTGCGCTGGAGCCTGAATGCCGCCGTGCTCGTTTACCTGGTGCTCGTCTATTACAGTGTGGACATCAACTGGGCGCGCGTGGCCCAGGGCCTGGACCGCGCGCTGAACTTCATCGGCTCCTTCTTCACGCCCGACTTCGTGAGCCGGGGCGGCGAGATCGTGGTGGGTCTGCGTGAAAGCCTGACCATGAGCGTGGTGGCCACCGTGCTCGGCATTGCCCTGGCCATTCCCGTGGGGCTGGGCGGCGCCCGCAACATCGCGCCGCGCCCGGTGTACTTCCTGTGTCGCGGCATCATCGCCCTGTCGCGCACGTTTCAGGAGCTGATCATCGCCATCCTGTTCGTGGCCATGTTCGGCTTCGGGCCGCTGGCCGGCGTGTTCACCCTGGCCTTCGCCACCATCGGCTTCATGGCCAAGCTGCTGGCCGAGGACATCGAGGACGCTCAGCGCGAGCCCATGGAAGCGATTCGCGCCACCGGGGCCAGCTGGTGGCAGTGGATCGTGTGGTCGGTGCAGCCGCAGGTGATGCCGCGTCTGATCGGGCTGTCGCTGTACCGTCTGGATATCAACTTCCGCGAGTCGGCCGTGATCGGCATCGTGGGTGCCGGCGGCATCGGCGCCACGCTGAACACGTCCATCAACCGCTACGACTACGACACCTCGGCCGCCGTGCTGCTGCTGATCATCGGCATCGTGCTGCTGAGCGAATACTTCAGCGGCTATGTGCGCAGGTGGACAGCATGAAGACGCCACAGCCCGCTCCCACCTGGACCCACCGCACGCCACGGCAGGAGCGGCTCGTCTGGCTTGGCTGGTTCCTCGGCCTGTGCCTGTTCCTGCTGTGCTTCAAGGTGGTCTCCGACGCCACCATCTGGGAATTCATGAGCGATGCCCATGTGCAGGCCGCCAGCCTGATCGGGCGCATGGTGCCGCCCGACTGGTCCATCACCGGCTCGCTGATGCGGCCCCTGTGGGACACCCTCAACATCGCCACCGTGGGCACCGCCCTGGGCGTGCTGATCGCGTTTCCGCTGGCCTTCCTGGCCGCGCGCAACACCACGCCGCACCCCGCCGTGCGCGCGCTGGCACTGGGCGTGATCGTGAGCTCGCGCTCCATCAACGCGCTGATCTGGGCCATTCTGCTGGTGACGATGATCGGGCCCGGCCTGCTGGCCGGCATGGTGGCGATCGCGCTGCGCTCCATCGGCTTCGTGGGCAAGCTGCTCTACGAGGCCATCGAGGAGATCGCGCCCACGCCCGTGGAAGCCATCGAGGCCACCGGGGCAGGGCGCCTGCAGGTGCTCTCGTGGGGCGTGCTGCCGCAGATCCTGCCGGCGTTTGCGGGCATCGTGGTCTACCGCTGGGACATCAACATCCGCGAATCCACCACCCTCGGCCTGGTGGGTGCGGGCGGCATCGGCCTGCAGATGAACGCGGCCATCAACAACCTGGCCTGGGGGCAGGTGGCCACGGTGTTCGTGCTGATCTTCGCCACGGTGATCGTGTCGGAGTGGGTGTCGGCGAAGGTAAGGCATGCGGTGATTTGAAGGGGGCATTGCAGCCGGATTGGTGTCACCCAGCCAGGGAACGCCGGGTTCTGATCGATTCCTCTGATTCCAATATTTCTCGCACTTCTGCGCTCTTTCCATCCCATTCAGCCAACAGTTTGTGCAGGTTGCCATTGTTGGTGGGTGGGGGAAGCGGATCGCCATCCGCGTGAAAGCTGGCAATCACTTCCTCTGCAATTTCGCACAGTTCAGCAAACACGGACTGTTCATCAGGGCCATGGCAGCCACCACGGATCAAGCCCGGAATTCGGCCGATGTAGCATTGGTCTTCGTCAGACCACTCCACGATCTTGGCGTATCTCGCGCTGTCTTTCATTTCTTGGATTCCTCAATGGCCTGTCTCACTTCGATCAACTGGTACCTGCTGGCATCTGCGCCCGGCTTGCCTGAAACAGTCACACGGTAGCCCAACTTTGGGTGCTTGAAATTCCGATGGCTGCCTTTGCCGCCAAAATTGACAAACCCCGCGCGCTCCAACTCGCTGATCAATTCCCTGACTTTTGGTGGCATACGTCCTGTATCCCGTGTCGTGATTGTGCGCTCTCGCGTCTCTGAACTTCAACATGCCAGGGGATATCACAATCATAGTTCGAGCAATGCCAACGCTCTTGCCTCTCGGACCACGTCATCGATACACCGTTCGCTGATGCCGCTGGCCATGCCCGCTGTTATGGCGTCCTGGAAATTCTGCAGCCGCGACTTGTCAGCCATATCGCGGCAAATCAATGCGACGATGTAGTCATCCACAGTGGCACAGCCACCACTCTTGACTTGAAGCTCTACCCATTCCAAAAGTGCTTTTGGCAACGTGAAGTTCATGGTGATTACTCAAATGAAGTGTTCATCTCCACTATAGTTCAAGAAGCAAAACTTGCTCTTTCCCCGCAATGAAATGTAGGAAAATTGCCATAACCCGCCTTTTCGCCCCCTTTTCCCCGCAAAAAGCCGCCTTTTCGCACCCGGGAATCTGGCGGCCCTGCGCGTTTGCGGCTACTCTCCGGGGCACCTGAACGAAATAACAACAAGAAAGGAGCTCCCCGCATGGCCACACCGCGCAAGCCAAGCCGCTCGGTTCTCGCGTCACTCTGCACCGCCTTTGCCCTCTGCCTGCTCGCTGCCTTTCTCAGCTACAAGGCCAACGCCCAGCCCTACCCCAACCCCTACATGACCGTAGAGAACTGGGCGAAGCTGCCCGACGGCCGCACCATGGGCGCGGTGGGCGACACCGACGTGGATGTGGACGGCGCGCACATCTGGGCCATCATCCGCTGCGACGCCACCGCGCCCGAGCGCTTCGGTGACGAGTGCGTGGATTCCGAGCTCGACTCCATCCTGAAATTCGACCCGGCCGGCAACGTGGTGGAAAGCTTCGGCGGCGGCATGTTCATCTGGCCCCACGGCATCGACGTGGACGCGCAAGGCAATGTGTGGGTGACCGACGCCGCCGCCAGCAACCGCATTCCCGACGGCGACACGCGCGGTCATCAAGTGGTGAAGTTCAGCCCCACCGGCGAGGTGCTGATGGTGCTCGGCACCCCCGGCCAGGCCGGCAGCGCCAACAACCAGTTCGACGCGCCGGCCGACGTGGTGATCGCGCAGGACGGCAGCATCTTCGTGGCCGACGGCCACGGCGCCACCGGCAACAACCGCGTGGTGAAGCTCGCGCCCGACGGCCGCTTCCTCAAAGCCTGGGGCCGCACCGGCTACGCCCCCGGCGAGTTCCGCACCCTGCACACCATCGCCATCGACCAGCGCGGCCGCGTATTCGTGGGCGACCGTTCCAATAACCGCATCCAGCTATTCGACCAGGAAGGCACCTTCCTCGCGCAGTGGACGCAGTACGGCCGCCCGAGCGGCATCTTCTTCGACGCGCATGACAACATCTATGTGGCCGACTCCGAGAGCGACGATGTGCAGAATCCTGGCTGGGAGATGGGCATCCGCATCGGCGATGCACATATGGGCTGGGTGAATTATTTCATTCGGCTGCCTTATGGTGATCCACGCAGCACGACAGGGAATGGTGCGGAGTTTGTGTCGGTGGATGCGGCGGGGAATATCTTTGGGGGAGAACCGGCGCCAAGGAAGTTGCAGAGGTATGTGAGGGTGAGGGAGTGAGAATATAGCGCAGACGTGGTTAGTCACGGATCGTGGGTGAGAGTTGGTCCAAATGCGCGATGAATGGAAGTGAATTAATTAGAAAATAGAGGCGGCGCGCTGAACAGAAAAGACGTGCAAGCGTGCTGGCACGAATTCGCGGATAGGTGTGCGTGCACACTATACAAATGTTATGCGAGCGCTACGTTCAGGCATCAAGGAGGAAAGTAAATGCAAAGGTACAGTGATATTGATCGTGACTCGGGAGTTGTAGCCTTCGAGTGCGGAGCCGACTTCATTCGCGTTCGATTCAGTGATGGAGCGGTCTATCTGTACAACCATGCTAGCGCCGGGCAGCTTCATATCGAGAACATGAAGAAGCTCGCCAGCCGGGGCGACGGGCTCAACGCATACATTAATGACCATGTTAAGAAGTCATACGCCCGCAAGGAACGGTAATGCTTCAGGATGACGGAGATATCGTTAGAGCTATGGGCTATGTTGCTCTTTACTCGTCTTATCTAGAAGAGCAGATCGAGAACATGGTTTCTATGCTGAGCGTGATACTGCGGTACGAAAAGGGTCCCCAGGTCAGCGATAAGATTCGGCATGCAAAGAAAGCACTTAGGTCCTTGGGAGCGGCGGATTTTGCAAACCTTATTGCAGATTTAGGCACTTGCGCTGAACTACTTCGTGATCGAAATAAGTATATGCACCGACAAATATACTCGGGGCTCGGAAGGCCGGATACATTAAAGTCTACCGACCCAAATATCGTTGATGAAGTTGTCTTGCCCAGTCAGCTATACCAGCTTGCCAACGAACTCTCCGACTTCAGGCAGGCAGTTTATAGACCGATGATCTTTCAGATACCAAAGGCAATTCAGAATGCAACAGCTTCCGATCGCGCATAACAAAGTGCCTAAGAGCGACAAAGTAAAGCTGTCACGCCCTTTGCAAAATGCGCAAAGGCCGCGCCAGCTTCACTTTGCGCCTTGGCAACGGCGTTATTGCGCTTGATCGAACACGAATGTTGTTAGTAGTTGTGAACAGCACAGAGTCCTTTTCGAGACAACGCTTTGAAAGAATTTGGTAGCGTTGTATGCCAGTGGCTTCGTTCCTAGTGGTTGTCGGAAAGTGCTCAGGTAAGTGCCTTCGCTGGTGGCGTGTCGTCTTCCGTGTCGTGCCGGCAAAAGCCTTCACGCAGTTGGCGGTGATGTGCAGTAAGCAGAATTGTTGTTGCGGCGAGTTGTGAAGTTTTTTCATGTTGGGCCGTGCTTCGCTAGCGCTTCGTTACTGGGTTTCGAGCGGCAAAGGAGCGTCGGCAATAACCATTAAATCAACAAGGATGGCAGCAAAGCTGCCACCTGTTATCCAAGGCGTTAGCGCTCCCCACATTTTGAGGACATATCATGGAACTTGATGCACAAGGACGTAAATTGTTGTCACTCCTCATATCGATTATGCCGAAGGTGATTCCGGGAAGGCCCGAAACCTACATTGGCTACAAACAGTGCCATGATAGGTTGGGGTTGCCGCAACTTAGGGAAAAGTGGGGCGAGAGCTTGAAGTCTCAAGGACTGGCTTCATTGGCCGAGTGGAGCAAGTATCAGGGATATCCTGGCATCACGGGGCTTGTCATAGATAGAACATCAAATTCGCCGGGAAAAGGTTACTTCAGTCTTTTCGGAAGGGAAGAAGACGATTTCACTTGGTGGAAGGAACAAATAGAGCTCTCGATGGCGTTCGATTGGGCTCAATTCACTGACGATGAAATTGTTCCAATCCCGGTGGACTACACTGTTCCAGATCGAGAGGAGATAACCACCTCCCGCATTATTCGCGACACGATTGCTTCACGGCGCGTGAAAATGCTTAACGCTAATGAGTGCCAAATCTGTGGTGTTGCTATCGAAATGCCCGAAGGGAAAAAGTATTCCGAAGCACACCACATTGTCCCGTTAGGCCAACCGCACAATGGGCCCGACGTTATTGAAAATATGATTTGTGTGTGTCCGAACGATCATGCTCGACTGGACTACGGCGCAATCAAACTCGATCCCAAGGCAATCCGGTTTAAGCAAGGTCATACGATCTCTGAAGAGTTCATTAACTATCACAATGAAGTGGTTTATCGGCGCTAACAAACAGTGCCTGAACGACAAAAATATGTCGTCCTGCCTTTTGCAAAAATCGCAAAAGCCACGCCAACATATTTTCGCGCCAGAACATGGGCGTTATGTTTCTCACCAACCATTTGTGCAGGCGACAAGCCATTAAAAGGAAGATGAAAATTGGCTGACTTCAGTCTGAATTATCCGGGCCCTGAGGGGCGCGAGGTGGCACAAGCTATTTCTTCAGGCAGCTTCCTATTCATTGTTGGCGCGAATGGGACCGGAAAGTCGACATTGATGCACCAGTTTGCGAACCAAAACAGAGGTAGAAACCGGCGAATTACGGCCCACCGTCAGGTCTGGTTCAATTCCGACTCCGTGGATATTACCCCCATGGGTCGCCAGCAAGCGGAGCAGCACATCTCCAATACCGATTGGCAAGCGCAGTCGCGTTGGAAGGACGATTTCGCTGCGCAAAGATCCCAAGCAATAATTTTCGACATCATTGATTCAGAAAATATAGAGTCGAGGCGAATCGCAGAAGCGGCACGAAGAGGAGATTTGGATGTCGTCAGGCAGTTGGCGAAGGCGCAATCACCGTTAGGGAAGTTGAACGACATTCTAAAGATTGCCAATTTGAATTTTCAGATTGCAGCCAGTGAGGGAAGCAGGCTTGTAGCCGTGAGAGAGGGATGTGACTACTACAGCATTGCCGAGTTATCTGATGGCGAGAGAAATGCACTAATTATTGCAGCAAGTGTACTGACCGCACCAACGGACACCTTGATCCTATTGGATGAGCCCGAGAGGCATCTGCACAGATCGATAGTGTCACCGCTTCTTAGCACCTTGCTTACTTACAGGCCCGATTGTGCCTTTGTAATTTCGACACATGATGTGTATTTGCCGCTTGATCAAGCACAAGCCTCAGCGCTCCTAGTTAGAAATTATAGCCACACCCCTCGACAACAATGGGTCGCGGATAGGATTGAGGCAGTCCAGGATATGGACGAACACGCGGCCACTGCGGTGCTAGGGTCTAGAAGAAAAATGCTTTTTATTGAAGGAAGATCTACGAGTCTGGACATACAGTTGTATCAACTCGTTTTCCCTGACGTCTCTATTCATGCCGTTGGTAGCTGCGTGGAGGTCGAGAGAATTGTGCGTGGCTTAAGAGCAGCAAATGGCGCTCATTGGATATCTGCGTTTGGAATCATAGATCGAGACCAACGCACCGCCGACGAATGCGCGCAACTGCTTGAACATGGTGTTGCTGCAATTGCTCAGTACTCCGTCGAGTCCATTTACTACCATCCTCGTGTAATTGACCTTATTTTGGCTCGTGTATCCGAGACTCACGGCATAGATGCAGCTAATGCGAGAGTTCAATATGTCGATGGGATTCTTGCAGCAGTTAACGATCACAAAGCAAGGCTGGCTGCGCGACTGGCTGAGAAGGCTATTCGAGACAAGGCTCTTCGAGACGCTCGAAGTTGGGCGAACATACTACAGGGGGATATCGAGATATCGATCTCGTCGGCGGATATCCTAAACTTAGAGAATCAAAGAATTGATCAGCTGATTGGAGGAAGGAACCTTGAGGAAATTACGTCTAGATATCCAATAAGAGAGACCCCAGCTTTGAATGCAATTTCTCAAGCTCTCGGGTTCAGGTCTCCTGCAATGTACGAGCAGGCCGTAAGAAAAGCATTGATTGATTCGGAAGAGGCACGAACCCTAGTAACGGTGCTAATGAACCCAATATCAGATTTGTTGCGAGGACTTAGGTAGCTCAGAGAGTGTCATCGAAACATAACAAGCCGGAAAAGAGCGACAAAAGTATGTCGTCATGCCTTTTGCAAAAATCGCAAAAGCCACGCCAACATACTTTCGCGCCAGATCAGGGGCGTTAGGTATAGATCAAGCATTTTCGATGACCACCCCACACGACCTCTCCCAATCCGCCCTCGACTTTCGTCGCCACTTCGACCAGTACTTCCTCGGTGTAATTCCTCGTCTTCTCAATCAAGAGGGCCTCTTCTTGTCGTTCCTCTCGACACTTGTGGCCATCGATTCGCTTGCTGGTGCGTATCAGCCTGACAAGGGAACGGGCGAGCGTTTTCGTGCGTTCATTGTCGACTTCTTCCCGAAGGAATACGCGCCACATGCAAGTCGTCTTTGGAAGTTCCGGAATCACATGATTCACTCATTGAATCCGCAACCATTCATGATGGTCTGCCATAATTCGCGCATGCACTTGTGCGAAGCCAGTGGCGTGCGGATGCTCAATGCGGAGGATTTCTATGCGGATCTGGTGTCAGCGTCGCGTGCGTACTTCGTGGCTCTCTATGCGGATGCCGATCTGCAAATTCGGTTCGCTCAGCGAATTGCGGCGAGTGATGGCGGCAAGCCAACGACAGCCAGTGTCGTGGAGACAATTCATCTGTAGTGGTTCAGTAGCGTCAATGATCCCGAAACTCATGCGAGAAGGGCCGAGTACCTGCGTATGTCTCACTTAGTCCTGATGTTAGCCCCCGGCATTAGTCTCATGTCGATCACATCGACACGAATCCTCGACATGTCGATGAATCCCGACCTTATCGACTTGTGCCGCCAATCGCCTCAATCACCGCCGTCGGATTGCTATCCACGATCTTGAGCAGGACCCTCGCCGTGCCCCTGGGTGTCCGCAGTCCCTGTTCCCAATGTCTCAGGGTGCCCAGCGGGATACCGAAGCTGGCGCTGAAGTGCTCCTGGCTCATGCCGGTTTTCTCGCGGATGGCTTTCACATCGAGCGGCTTGAGTTGATGTAGCGTCGCCTTGGAATCATCTCCTTTGGCGTGTGCGATCGCGTCGTTCAGCCCAGCGGAAATCTCAGTGAATGCGTTGGCCATTTCGGTAACTCCAGGTTGCCACTAAGTCTCTGTAAGCAGACATAGTGGCATTGCGTCGTTGTGAAAGTAGTAAATCACCCGCACTGCACCACTCTTGCCCATACCAGCGCGACTCCAGCGCAACTTACGGATACCGCCGGTGTCTCTCATCAGAACGCCACATGCCGGGTCCGCTGCAAGATGGTTGATGAGGTCATCCCGCTCGCTATCCGACATCAGGCTTAGTATTTTCCGTCGAAACTGGACGGTCTCCGCGATGGTGATCAGCATCCGATGCTATGCTCCAATGGAGTACTTGGCAAGCTGCAGACACTGGGTGTTTGGCGCGGCGAGATCGCGGTTGAAGTATCAAAGCGCAGGCCATTCCGTGGCAGCTGCTACGAGCGTAGTAGAGGATCTTGTGGCCTTCAGCGACTTGAACAGCATGTAAGGGCGCTCGCGACAATTCAGTCTTTCGCTGGAACGGTTGAGAACATTCAGCAGGATCGTGACAAGCACATCGTTGCTTCGCCACATCCTGTACTTTTCCCCTTGGCCACATCGGCATTGCCAAGCTCCCCGCTCAAGCGTATTCTGAATTTCCGGAAAAAAGAGTCTTTTTCCTGAAAACAATTTAGCAGAATTATCTTGCAACCAGTTGATACTAAAATACTTTCAAGGATATACGGGCGTGGCAGGGGGTGGGCCTTCACCAAGACCGACTTCGTGGCCGATTTCGACGAAGCCAATATCCACAAGGCACTCTCGACACTGGAGAAAAGTGGTCGTATCCGACGGGTGCTAAGGGGGGTTTACGACTACCCTCGCTTTAGCGAACTGCTGGGCGAAACCCTCAGCCCTGATATCGATCAGGTGGCTCATGCCCTCGCCCGCAAGTTCAAGTGGCGCATCCACCCTTCGGGTGATGTCGCGCTGAACCTGCTGGGCCTGTCCACCCAGGTGCCAGCACACTGGTCGTATCTCTCGGACGGGCCCGACAAGGACTATCAGGTTGGCATGCAGCGCCTTACCTTTCGCAAGACTGCTCTCAAGGACATGGGGTTCACGCAACAGGACGCCGGCTTGCTGGTGCAGGCCCTCAAGGCGCTGGGCAAGGACCTTGTCGATGATGCAGTGATCGAGATTCTGCGAGCCAGGTGGAGCAACAATGAGAAGGCTCGCATACTGAAAGACACCCGCACCGTTACCGGGTGGATTTATTCCTGCATCAAGAGAATCTGTATCGATTGAGAAGCGAGGCGTGAAATGGATGAAGTAGCGCTCATGAACAGCAGGGATCGCAATGAACTGTTCACACAGACTGCGGCCAGGATCGGCAGCACGCCAGCCGTGGTGGAAAAGGATTTCTGGGTAAGCTGGGTGTTGAAGAAGATTTTTGAAGATGAAGTCACGGCACCTCTGTTCATCTTCAAGGGTGGCACAAGCCTCTCGAAGGTTTTCAAGGTCATTCAGCGCTTCTCGGAAGACATCGACTTGATTCTGGACTGGCGGAAGCTGGGCGTCGAAGATCCGCTGCAAGATCGCTCAAACACGCAACAAGCGAGGTTCAACGAGGCTTTTCTTGCCCGCGCCCATGCGTATGTCGCTTCGGATATCCTGCATGCCATGGGGCGTCTGACCGATGGCATTTGCAGGTGTGACCTTGGGGACAAGCCTGGTGACATTCGCGTGCATTACCCGGCCTCATTTCCCGACAGATATTTGAAGCCGGAGGTGCAGCTGGAGATCGGTCCTTTCTCTGCCTGGCTGCCATCCGAGAGCAGAGTCATTCGCAGCTACGCCGCTGAACAGTACCCGCGCGTGTTCATGCACCCGGATTGCCGTGTGAATGTCATCAGTGCCAGGATGACCTTCTGGGACAAGGCCACGATTCTTCATCACGAAGCGTATCGCCCTGAACACAGTCCACAACCCAAAGGCTATTCGCGACACTACTACGATCTGTCAAGGTTGGCTGAGTCCCCCATCAAGGACGAAGCCTTGCGGGATATGGCACTGCTGGCAAGTGTGGTGGAGTACAAGCAGCGTTTCTATCCACGCGGATGGGCACGTTATGACCTGGCCAAGGCCGGCAGCATCCGACTTCTGCCACAGGGGCATGTGCTGGCAGCTGTACAGAATGACTACAGGCAGATGCGCAACATGTTCTTTGGTCACGTCCCGGAGCTCAACGCAATCCTGCAGACGCTGACGAGGCTTGAAGCAGAGATCAATCAGACAGAACAGTTCGCCATCATCAATCAGCACTAACACAATCAGGATTCTCCCATGCACGACATCCTCTGCCCCCACTGCCACAAGGCCTTCAAGATCGACGAGGCCGGTTACGCCGACATCCTCAAGCAGGTGCGCGACAAGGACTTCAACGCGCAGTTGCACGAGCGCCTGGAGCTGGCGGCGCAGGACACGCGCAGGGCCATCGAGCTGGCCGAGCTGAAGGCGGCGGGCGACTTGCAGCGCGCCGCAGCGGCGAAGGACGCGGAGATTCAGCGGCTCAAGTCCACGCTCGAGGCGAGCGAGGTGGCGCGCAATCTGGCCGTGGCGCAGGCGTTGAGTGCGGTGGAGAAAGAGCGCGACGCGCTGGCCGGCGAGCTGCGCCAGGCGAAGCAGGAGCAACAGCTGGCGGCGAGTCTGGCGCAGGCGAAGTTCGCCAATGAGTTGCAACAGGCGCTTGGTGCGGTGCAGCGCGAACGCGATGAGCTGAAGAGCTCGCTGGAGCGTGCGGCACTGGAGAAGAAGCTGGCGGAGACCTCGCTGCGCGACAAGTACGAAACCCAGCTGAAGGATCGCGATGAGGCCATAGAACGTCTGCGCGACATGAAGGCGCGGCTCTCCACCAAGATGGTGGGCGAGACGCTGGAGCAGCACTGCGAAACCGAATTCAATCGGCTGCGCGCCACGGCGTTTCCGAAGTCCTATTTCGACAAGGACAACGACGCGCGCACGGGCAGCAAGGGCGATTACATCTTCCGCGAGCAGGATGACGCGGGCACCGAGATCGTCTCGATCATGTTCGAGATGAAGAACGAGAACGATCACACGGCCACGAAGCAGCGCAACGAGGATTTCCTGAAGGAACTGGACCGCGACCGCCACGAGAAGGGCTGCGAGTACGCGGTGCTGGTGTCGCTGCTGGAGCCCGAAAGCGAGCTGTACAACACGGGCATCGTGGATGTGGCGCATCGCTATCCGAAGATGTATGTCATCCGCCCGCAGTTTTTCATTCCCATGATCACGCTGCTGCGCAACGCGGCGATGAACTCGCTGAAGTACAAGTCGGAACTGGCGCTGGCGAAGGCGCAGAGCATCGACATCACGAATTTCGAGAGCGAGCTGGAGACGTTCAAGAACGCCTTCGCGCGCAACTACGACCTGGCCTCGCGGCACTTCCAGACGGCCATCGACGAGATCGACAAGTCCATCAGCCATCTGCAGAAAACCAAGGACGCGCTGATCGGCACCGACCGCAACCTGCGCCTGGCCAACGACAAGGCCCAGGACGTGACGATCAAGAAGCTGACGCGCGGGAATCCGACGATGAAGGCGCGGTTTGGGGAATTGGGGAAGGAGGAGTGAGATCTGGGATTGGCTGGCGAGATTGACGGTCACCGCCTAGACTTCCAACAGGGGCAGGAAGCCCTGGAGGTTCAGCCGCAAGGAGGTGGCCATGCCTGTTATCAGCAGGTTTTACGGAATTCTTGTCGTCATGTATTTCAACGACCATCGCCCGCCTCATGTTCATGCGAAGTATGCGGGGTTCGAGGCGTCGTTTATGCGGGAATGGCTCGACAAGCACAGCGCGGAACTGCAATCCCACTGGCACAATGCGCGGGCCGGACAACCCCTGGATTACATCGCACCACTGGAGTGAAAGATGCTTCACATCAATTCAGTCAGATACCTGCAGGACTTCAAGCTCTGGGTTTCTTTCAGCGACGGGACGACAGGCGAGGTCGACTTTGAAGGTCAACTTCAAGGGCCCGTCTTCGAGCCCTTGCAGGACCGCAACTTCTTCGCACGGGTCTGCGTTGACCCTGAGCTGGAAACCCTCATCTGACCGAATGGCGCGGATCTGGCGCCAGAGTTCGTCAAGGCGCTTCTGTAAGCGCTGCCGCACTCGCCCACCCCATCACCCTGCCATTGGCGCGCTGATACGCCCCCTTTGCCATCCCCCCCCCCGTTCGTGTAGGCTCCCGCCGCAAAACCGCTCGCAACGCAAACCACCAGGAGCCTCATCGTGACCCGACTTGCCCCGCTCGCTCTGCTTCTCTGCGCCCTGCTGCCGGCGTCGTGGAGCGCCGCCCAGACCCCCGCCACGACCCAGGACTTCGGGCGCGGCCCGGTGCTGGTCAGCGCCCCGGCCAATGCTGCCGAGGCCACTGCCATGCCCCTGATCGTGCTGCTGCACGGCTACACCTCCAGCGGGCAGAGCATCGCCAATTACTGGGGCATCGCCCGCCTGGTGGAAGACTACGGTTTCGTGCTGGCGGCGCCGGATGGCCTGCGCGAGGCCGGCGGCAATCAGAACCCGTTCTGGAACGCGACCGACGCCTGCTGCAATTTCGAAAACAATCCTGTGGATGACAGCGCCTATCTGCGCGGCATCATCGACACGCTGATGGACCAGTACGCCATCGACCCGGATCGCGTCTATGTCATGGGTCACTCCAATGGGGGCTTCATGGCACTGCGCATGGCCTACGAGCACTCCGACGTGCTGGCGGCCGTGGTCAGTCTGGCCGGGGCGAATCATCTGGAGCGTCGCGACCCGCCGCCCCATGCCGTGCATGTGCTGCAGATTCACGGCACCGATGACGAGACCATTGCCTTCCAGGGCGGTGAGATTCAGGAGAACCGCTACCCGAGCGCGCGCGGCACCGTGGAGCGCTGGGCCGACTACAACGGTTGCCGCCGTCCGGGGGTGGCCCGTGAAGTGCGGGATCTCGACGCCAGCCTGCCAGGCCATGAGACCGGCGTGCTGAAGTTCGTGGCCGGCTGCAAGCGTGGCGGCTCGGCCGAGCTGTGGACGATCTCGGGCGGCACCCACACTCCGCCAGTGTCCGAGTCCTACGGTGCCCAGCTGGTGGAATGGCTGCTGGCGCATCCGAAGCAGCGCTGAGGCAGAATGCGACACCCGCTTCTTTCCGGTTATTGATTCCGCATTATTACGGTTATATTGTCCGCATAGTTCCGGTTGAGAGTGTCGCGCAACACCGGTCCAAGGGGTTTCATGGCTTATCTTCCGCGCCTGGCGGACCAGGAACTGCAACGGCGACTCACCTATGCCGGCGCGGTGCTTCTCGAGGGCGCCAAGGCCACGGGCAAGACAGCCACGGCGCTGCAATGCGCGGGCACTGTGCACCGCTTCGATGTCGATGCCAATGCGCGGGCGCTGGCAGCCATGGCACCGGATCTGTTGCTGCAGGCCAGGCACCCGGTACTGCTGGATGAGTGGCAGCTGGTGCCGGAAGTCTGGAATCACGTCCGGCGGGCCATCGACGCGCAAGGCACTCCGGCACAATTCATCCTGACGGGCTCGGCACGGCCCGCCGATGACCTCACCCGTCACTCCGGCGCAGGCCGCTTCTCCCGCATGCGCATCCGGCCTCTGAGTGGCTTCGAGCGCGGGGTGGGCCAGCCGCAGGTGTCTCTCAAGGCGCTGCTGCGCGGGGAAAGTTTCAGCGTGAGCGACCCCGGGCTGACCGTGCCCGCGCTGGTGGACCTGATCTGTCGCGGGGGCTTCCCAGGGCATCATGCGCTCGCCACGCCGCAGTGCCTGCAGGCGCTGCGCGACTACGTGGGCGAAATCTCCCGCACCGACATCCGAGAAGTGGATGGGGTGGCGCGCGATCCGCTGCGCGTGGCAGCGCTTCTGACCGCCCTGGCCCGGCATGTGGGGACTCCGGTGCGCGCCAGCACCCTGGCCGCCGATGTGGCAGCCCGTTTCTCCGGAGTCACCATCGCCCGTCTGGAAACCGTGGCCGAGTATCTGGCCGTGCTGGAGCGCCTCTGGATTCTGGAGTATCAGCCCGCCTTCACCCCCCATCTGCGCTCTGCCACGCGCTTGCGTTCGACGCCGGTCGTGCATCTGGCTGATCCAGCGCTGGCCGTGGCGGCGCTGGGGGCCACACCCGAGGCGCTGCTGCGCGACTTGAACTTCCTGGGCTTGCTGTTCGAGTCCATGGTGCTGCGCGATCTGCGCATCTTCGTGAATCATCAGCTGGCCGAAGTGCAGCACTATCGCGACGAGTCCGGCCTGGAGGTCGACGCCATCGTTACCGGCGAGGACGGCGCCTGGTGCGCGGTGGAGGTCAAGCTGGGCGCCGCGCCTGCCGTGGTGGATGCGGCCGCCGCCGCCTTGTTGAAGTTCGCATCGCGTCTCGACACGACGCGGATGCCTCCGCCGGCCGCGCTGGTCGTCATCACGGGCACAGGCTATGGCTATCGCCGCCCCGACGGCGTCCAAGTGGTGCCTTATGGAGCGCTGTCACCATGAGTGCCATGCGCCTCGTGCTCGCCCCCATGGAAGGCCTCGCCGACGTGCATCTGCGCCGGCTCATCACCGCCCAGGGCGGCTTCGACTGGAGCGTGTCGGAATTCGTGCGCGTGGTGGACCGGCTCTACCCGGCGCGGGTGCTCTACGGCATCTGTCCGGAGCTGCGTCAGGGCGGACGCACCGACTCGGGCACGCCGGTGCGGGTGCAGCTGCTGGGCAGCGACCCGGAGGCCATGGCGGCCAATGCACAACTGGCGGTGCGCCTCGGCTCCCATGGCATCGACATCAACTTTGGCTGCCCCAGCCGCACGGTGAACCGGCGCAACGGCGGGGCGGTGATGCTGCAGGAGCCGGAGAGTCTGTACCGCGTGGTCAGCGCCGTGCGCGCTGCGCTGCCGCCGGCCGTGGTGGTGTCGGCCAAGATGCGTCTGGGCTTCGATGACACCTCCCTGATGCTGGACAATGCCGCTGCCATCGAGGCAGCCGGTGCCACCGAGCTGACGGTGCACGCCCGCACCCGCCGCCAGGGCTATGCGCCGCCCGCGCACTGGCACGAACTGGCGCGCATCCGCGAGCACATCCGCATTCCCCTGATCGCCAATGGCGACATCTGCAGCGTGGCGGACTATCACCGCTGCGTCGCCGTCGCCGGCACCGTCGATGTGATGCTGGGCCGGGGTGCCGTGCGCATGCCCTCGCTGGCGCGGCAGATCCGCGAGAACGCCGCCGTGGAATCGCCCTGGCAGGCCATCGCGCCGCTGCTGCGCGAGTTCTGGGGCCAGGTCAGCGCCGCGCTGCCGCCGCGCGACCGCATCGGCCGCATCCGTCAGTGGGTCAACTATCTGCGCCAGCGCCACCCCGAGGCGGAACTGCTGTGGCAGACCATCCGCCAGGAATCCGATCTGCAACGTCTGGAGGCGGTGCTGCCATGACGCACTCACGAGATGCCCGCCCGGCCGCCGCCCCCTTCGCCGAGATCACCCAGCGTGAGGACGCCTTGGTGCGTGCCGATCTGAAGGCGCACGGCTGGCCACGCGCGCTGGCCGCCAGTCAGCAGCGCCAGGACGCCATGGCCGGGCTCATTGCCTCCACGCTCACGCCCCCGCTCGCCTGCAAGGCCGGGTGCGCCTGGTGCTGTCACTTCAAGGTGGAGGTGCGGCCCGAAGAGGTGTTCCAGATCGTCGGTCACGTGCGGGCGAAGTTCAGCCCCGCCCGCCAGCAGGCGCTGTACGACACCGCCTCGCGCAATGCGGCCACGCTGCAGGCACTGACGCCGACGCAGCAGCTGTCGGCCAATCTGCCGTGTCCGTTCCTGCAGGACAGCCAGTGCAGCATCCACGCCGTGCGCCCCGCCCGCTGCCGCACCCTGCATGCCACCGACGTGGCGGGCTGCCAGCAGGCCTACGAGGAACCGCAGAACCTCGCCATTCCCCCCAGCCTGGTGCCGGCGCTGGTGCTCACGGGCGAGGCGCATCTGCAGGGCGCGCGACAGGCTTTTGCCGAGGCGGGTTACGACGACGGCGCGCAGGAACTCAATGCCGCGCTGGCAGTGGCGCTGGCCGATGGGCGGGCGAAGCGGCGCTTCGAGAAGGGGAAGAAGGCGTTTGTGTGAGACAACCCGCCAGGCGTTGGTGGCAGCTCAGGCCGCCAGATAGTCCCGCGCCGACACCGCGACCTGAGGGAAGGCCTGCGCAAGCCTGGCATCGTGAGTGATCAGTCGGGTGTTCAGCGCCATGGCCATGGACACGAATTCGCAGTCATGAGCCGAGCATCCCGACTGTGCCGCCAGCGTCAGCACGGAGGCCGAGTTGACGGCGTATTCCTTGCCGGCCAGCTGCCGCTCGGCCTGCGCCTGCATGGCCAGGGCGGTATTCACATCGATGATCTGCCGGCGCACTTGCGTGCTCAGCACATTGCGAAACTCACTGCGCCAGAGCAAGGGAGCGAGCCAGTGCGGCTCCCGCTGCAGCAGGGCGACCACCGCCTCGGTGTACTGAGAAGGCAGGTAGAGATTGGCAATGATGTTGGTGTCGACAACGATCATCGTCGCCCCTCGACCTTGGCCAGTGTGATCTCTGCATCGCTCAGCACGGGGCCATTGACCCGGCTGCGCAGCACCTGCGCCGCCTCGGCCAGTTGGGCCGCAGACAGCGGCACGGGCATGAGCGACTGCTCAAGGCAGTGAATCAGCTCGCTGTTCACGCTTCGGTGATGGGAGGCTGCTGATTGTTTCAACATGTCGTAGAGCTCGTCGGGAATGTTCTTGATGGTCAGGGATGCCATGATTGTCGCCTCCAGCGTGCTGCGCGGTTGCAATTTGGTTGCATTATGGTTGCGCGCGGCGCCAAAGGTCAATCCGTCCTGCCTTCAAGCCTAGTCGCAGCGGTCGGAAGTCGCCTGTGTGCGGCGCCCCCCGAATTGATTCCCGCCTCCTGCTGGTCTAGTCTCCCGTGCCAACCCCAACCCCCCAAAACGACAAAAAGGAGTTCCCATGATCACTCGCGTTCTCTCCACAGCCAGCCTGCTCTGCGGCCTGCTGTTCTCCACTCTTGCCTTCGCCCAGCAGCCTGCACCCACCCCGGCGCCCGCGCTGACCTACGCGCTGGCCGAGCAGGCCATGACCGCCGCGCTGGCCGAAGCCCGCGCCAACAACTGGAATCTCACCATCGTGGTGGCCGACGAATACGGCCTGCCGGTGATGATTCACCGCATGGACGGCGCCTCTGCGCGCTCCTACGAGATCGCCCTGGCCAAGGCCAAGGTGGTGCATGAAACCGGCCTGAGCTCCGGCGAGTACGGCACCCGTCTGGCTGCCGGCCAGATCACGGAAGTGGAAGGCGGCGTGACCTTCGCCGGCGGCGTGCCCGTCATGCGTGGCGGCGTGCGCATCGGGGCCGTGACCTCCAGCGGTGCCCGCGGCATCGAAGACGAGCAGGTCTCTCTCAAGGGCGCGGCCGCCATCAGCAACTGATGCCTGACTGCTGCACGCGACACCTCGCATGAACCCCTGGCTCATTCTCATCATCGCCGGTCTCTTCGAGATCGGCTGGGCCGTGGGTCTCAAGTACACCGAGGGCTTCAGCAGACTGTGGCCCTCGGTGGGCACTCTCCTCGCCATGATCATCAGCATGGGCCTGCTCGGTCTGGCCGTGCGCGCACTGCCCGTGGGCACGGCCAATGCGGTGTGGGTGGGCGTGGGTGCTGTCGGCACGGCCATTCTCGGCATCTTGCTGTTTGGCGAAGCCACCACCGTGTGGCGCCTCTTGAGCCTTGGCCTGATCGTGGCCGGAGTGATCGGCTTGAAACTGGCGACGGGGTGAGGGGCAGCCTTCAGCCCTCCACCTGAGCCTCCCCAGCCCACTGCAGATACCCGAATTCCCACGGCCGGAACGGGCCGAACAGGCGCCCGGTGTTGCGCTCGCCGGTGCGCCACTGCAGCGAATACATCTGCATGCGCACGGCGCCCGCCGGCAGCGGGGCTTCCAGTTCCATTCGCGTGCCGGGTGCGAGTACCGCTGCCTCGGCGCGGGCCTCGCCGACCGGCTGATCAGCCGCGTCCAGGAAGCGGATGATGGCCGCCAGTTCCCGATATTCGCTGTCAGTGGGGTTGCTGAACGCACCGCGCCAGAGCGTCTGCCCGTTCATCTCGACCAGGTCGTTGCGGGTGAGCGGAATGTTCTCGTCGGCGCTGTGAATGACCACCAGTGCCACGAAGGCCAGCGGCAGCAGCGGGGTGGCGGCGAGCAGCGCCCAGACGGGCACGGTGAGGGTCCAGCGGCGCAGGCCGCCCTGAGTGTCGAGTGCAAAGGCCATGAAGGGTCTCCTTGAGAAAGCAGAGGAATCTGCCGTGCCTGCACTGTGGCGCAGGTGCCGGCCGCAAGGCATGAGCAAAGTCTGAGCAATTTGCGTGGCTGGTTCTGGCGGACTGTGAAACCATCAGCTTCAGGGTTCGACACCAAATGCTGAGGGAGGAAGCAAAGCTTGAACGAATTCGTGGCGTATCTGCTGGAAGTGTTCGAACAGGTCGGCCCGCTGCAGGCGCGGCGGATGTTCGGCGGACACGGGCTGTTCCGTGAGGGGCTGATGTTCGGTCTGGTGGCCGACGACACCCTGTACTTGAAGGCCGATGCGCACAATCAGCCGCAGTTCGAGGCGCTTGGCTTGGAACCGTTCCATTACCACAAGGGCGACAAGCGCATGACCATCGCCTACTGGCAGGCACCCGAGCACATTCTGGAAGACCGCGATGAAGCCGCGCAGTGGGCGCGGGCGGCCTTCGCGGCGGCGCTGCGCGCGGATGCCGCCAAGTCTCCGGCGCGCCGCAAGCACTCGCCGGGGTGGGGCACATGAGCCCGATGGTGCTGCTCTTGCTGCTTCTGTGTCTGGTGCTCGTGCCGGTGCTGCTGCGCTGGGAGCAGCGTCGCTTTCAGGCTATCGGCAAGGGCGCCGCATGGCTGCCGGCACGCGCGGTACCGGGCATGGCGGCGCTGGCCGCGTTCTACGTGCTGTTGCTCGTGGTGGCGCCGCTGGTCTGGGTGGGTGCGCACTGGGCGCTGGGTGCGCCCGGCGCTCACATTCCAGGAGTCCGCACGCGCGGCCGCCCTGCCCGTTGCGGCGGTGATCGGTGTTGCACTGCTGGCGCAATGGCTGCAGCCGGTGGTGTGGTCATTGCTGCGGTCGGTCGGGGTGGGGTGAGCCCCAAAAGCCTCACACCGTATTGGTCCTCAGCGTCCGCGCGGCCTCGCCCTTGACGACATTCACGATCATGTCGGGTGTCACCGGCACACGGTTGAACAGGTGGCCGTCCAGCGCATTGGCAATGGCGCACACCAGAGCCGACGCCGCACAGCCCTGAATGGGCTCTCCGACCCCTTTCGCGCCCACCGGATTCTGCGGGTCGGGAATCTCCACCGCCGCCCACTGCAGATTCGCGGCCACGTCCTTGATGCTGGGCGGCTTCGCCTGGTGCAGCCAGACATTCGCGGGCAGGCCGTTCTGCGGGTCGTAGGTGTGGCGTTCGAAACCGGCCAGTCCGAAACCCATGATCGCGGCGCTCTTCATTTGCGCCGCCAGACCCTGCGGGTGCAGCACCGTGCCGCAGTCGGTCACGCCCATGTAGTCGAGGATGTCGTACTTCCCGGTGTCGGTGTCCAGCTCGATCATCACGAAGCCTGCCGCGAGGCCCGCCACCGTGCCCTGGCGCGGCACCGTGTCGCGCGCCACGCCGATCAGGCCAGTGCCGGCGATGCCCGCCACCGAGGCCGCCGTCATGGCATTGAGATTCTCTGGCGCGCTCTGGCCGCTGAATTCGCCGCCGATCACGATGGCGCGCTGTGCCGCCTCGGCATAGCTCATGCCGCGCTCTGGGTTGCTGCGCTGGAACACGCGTTCCTCGCCGATGTCGTAGTCCTCGGGCGCGCCGCCCAGATCGAGGGCGGCGATGCGGCGCAGCTTGTCCAGCGCATCCATCGCCGCCACGTAGTTGGTGCGCGTCATGGTGAAAGAGGTGTTGCTGCCGAACTGGCCGAGATTCCACGGCAGGTGATGGCGGCTGTCACCGCGCTCCACCACGCAGTTCTCCCAGCGACACTTCAGCACTTCGGCGGCCACGCGCGAGGTGGTGGCATAGGAATAGGTGCCCAGATTGCCCACGCCGGTGTGGATGTGCAGCACGCCGTCTGGCGTGATGCGCACCAGGCCGTCGAAGCCGCTGCTGCCGGCGGAGTGATAGGCCTGGCCGATGCCGACGCCGATCACCTTGCTGCCGCGCCGCTCGCCATTGCGTGCGAATTTCTGCTGCCAGCCGAAGCGTTCCGCCCCCAGGCGCAGGGCCTCGGCCTGATAGGCGCTGGTGACGCCGCCCTGCACGTCGCCGAAGCGCGCGTCATTGCCGGGCGCGTTGATCAGACGAATCGCGAGCGGGTCGATGCCCAGCTCCCGCGCGGCCTTGTCCAGCAGGGGCTCGATGGCGGTGGCGAGCTGGTTCTGACCCGGGCCGCGCTGCGGCCCCTTGGTGGGCGTGTTGGTGAACACCGGGATGCCGCGAAAGCGCATGGCTTCGGGCATGTACACCAGCGATAGCGCCTCGCCGGCCGACAGCCAGTCGGAGAAGCCAGCATTGCCGCCGTTGTCCTGGATGATGTAGAGGTCCGCAGCCAGCAGGCGGCCGTCGGCACGAAAGCCGAGTTTGGCGCGCCCTTGGAAGCCATGCCGCGCCGAGCCGATGGCGTATTCCTCTTCGCGGGTGATGCGCATCATGACCGGCCGGTTCAATTTGCGGCTGAAGTGCGCGGGAATCACCATGGAAGGATACCCGGCCCCTTTGGAGCCGAAGCCGCCACCGCAGAACTCGGCGATGAACACCAGATCGGACGGCGGGATGCCGATGTAGCCCGCGATGCTCGGCACCGGGAAGCTCTGGCTCTGACTGGAGCCGTAGAGGAAACACTTGCCGTTTTCCCAGTAGGCCATGGCTGAGCGCGGCTCCATGGAGTGGTGGGCATTGCTGGCGGTGACGAAGCTCTCGTCCAGCACATAGGCCGCCTGCGCGAAGCCGGCGTCGATGTCGCCCACCTGCCACTCTTCCGACGGCGTGCCCTGGGGCAGGCGCCCCTGCTGCAGTTCCGCGAATTCGTCCTCGCTCCAGTGCACGGCCTGCACATCGGGGCGCAGCGAGTCGTTCTCGGTGCTGCCTTCCACCAGCGAGGCGCTGGGCACATTGCCGCCCACGCGGGCATGGGCGCCGGCGGGTCGCAGGCTCTCCAGCGGGTCGACGCTGAAGGGCAGGCGTTCGAACTGAAGCGTGATGGCGGCGATGGCGTCCTCGGCCGTCTTCTCGTCGACGGCGGCCACCGCCAGGATGGGCTCGCCCACATAGACAGGTTCATTGGTCAGGATCTGGCGTTCCACCCCGGGCAGGCGCGGCACCTCGTCGGCGGTGAGGATGCCCACCACGCCGGGAATCTGGAGCGCCTCGGAGGTGTCGATGCTCAGCACCCGCGCATGCGGGATGGGACTGGTGAGCAGGCGGCAATGCACCATGCCGTCCACCTTGAAGTCCTCGGCATACTTCGCCGCGCCGGTGACCTTGGCGCGGATGTCGGGCGGGGTGTAGTCCTTGCCAATCAGGGAGTAAGCCATGGTGGATCTCCTGTCTTGTTGTTGTCTTCAGGGAGTCTCTTCGCCCGGAGCATAGGGGGCTGCCGGTGTCTTGTCCATTCTCTGTGCCAGTCAGGTCTGCGCCGGCTCGCTGCTGCTGCGTCGGTAGCATTGCAGCCTGCTGCGTGGAGCGTCGGGGCGCGTCATTTCAATGAGGCCCTGCTGCAGGGCAGGTCGCAGAAAGCGCTCCGTGAAGGACTTGCGGTCGCTCAGGCCGAGTCGGGACATCAAGGTGTCCCGGCTCATGTCGCCTTGCAGCACGTCAAGCAGCCGCTCCACGGGAGAAGTGGCGTTCGCGCTCACATGGGGGGTGACTTGCGGGGTCACATGAGGGGTGGGCTCAGACACGCCTGGGACTTCGGCGACAGCATCGACGGCTTCCAGAATCATGCCCAGCATGAAGTCCACAAAGGCCGCCGCATCGGCGTCCGCGGTGCTCTGATGAATGGCGTCGTAGTAGTCGCTCTGGTGGCGGTGAACCATGCTCTCCACTGGCAGATAAGCGAACAAGGACTGCCACTTGCTCAGCAGCAGGGTTTGCCAGAGCCGCCCCATGCGCCCGTTGCCGTCGGCGAATGGATGGATGAATTCGAATTCGTAGTGAAACACGCTGCTGGCCACCAGCGGATGAGCATCCGTCTGCGCCGTCCACTGCAAGAGCTGGCGCATCAGGATCGGCACGCGACTGGCTGGAGGGGCCATGTGCAGCACCTGCTTGCCGGCCATCACCCCGACACCGCCACGCCGGTAGCGGCCCGCGTCGTGCAGCAGTCCGGTCATCAGGCAGCGGTGCGCGTCCAGCAGGTCCGCCTCCCGGTGCGGCAGCCAGTGTGGCAAACGCTCATAGGTGGCGATGGCGTTGTGGGCTTCCTGAACCTCGCGCGGCGGTGCCAGCACGCGCTTGCCATCCAACAGCGCGGTGATCTGCTCTTCGCTGAGCGTGTTGCCCTCGATGGCGAGCGAGCCATGAATCGAACGGATCCGGTTGAGTCTGCGCAGGCGCACGGATCGTGCCTGTTCCTCCAAGACAGAGAGACGCCCGATGCGCTCGGCAATCCGGGCGCATCGGTTGGCTATGGCGGGAGTGAGCGTGAATGGCGGATGGTAGGTCATGCCGATCACTGCTGTTCAACGATCCCCTTCATGGCGCCCAGGGCGCGTTCGAAGGTGGCGCGGCGACGGGTAATGTCCGCGTCCTTGGCGGCCTGGTCGGCCAGGTTGGAGACATCCAGCACCAGGGTGTAATACAGCGTCGAACTGTTCGGCCCGGTGGGGCGCGCTTCCATGAAGCCGTGGTAAAGGTTGTAGAACTGGCCTTCCACAGCGGGCTGAGTGTAGCCGTAGGAGAGCGGCGTCTGTGCCACCATCACCTCGGTGATGCGGCCGCCGCCCAGCACGCGCACGGTGCCGATGCCGCCGTCGCCCGAGCTGATCGCGCACTCCAGCCCCAGCCATTCGGTGATGTCGCAGTAATCGCCCACCTTGGCCCAGGCCTCCTCGGCGGAGCGGGCCACGTCGATCTCCATCTTGACGGTGACGTATTCGGGGGCTGCCAGCGCAGCGGTGGAAAGCACGAAGGCGGGCGCCGCAAGCAGGGCGCTGAGACGGTATTTCATGGTGATGTCCTTGTTGTTGTGAAGGTGGTTGTGAAGGTGGTTGAACTGAGGCCTAGAGTAGCCGGCTTGCCGCTGCAGGTCTACGAACGAGCGCCACCGGTGTACCCTGGTCTGGCGCTGACGCACCGGGGCGCCGACACGGCAGGCAGAACAGTCGTTTCGGCAGAGCTGCTTGTCCCGCGTGCCGGCGCCGGCGAAGATGAGCACTGCCCGGGCCGGCCGGCCCACATCCTTCAAGGGAGCTCCAGACATGACCCGCCCGCATGCCCTCTCTCGCGTTCGCGCCTTGCCCGCTCTGCTGTTGAGTCTGCTCGCACTGGGCGGCAGCCCCGCCACTCAGGCCCAGTCGGGCATCACTCTGCTCGACGGCAGCTGCACCGGCAATGCGGAGCAGCCCATCGCCGAGCCCGGCACTGGCCGCAGTTTCGTGCTGGACTACCCCTGCGACCTGCAGGCGGGCGAGCCGGTGCTGGTCATCCTCAACCTGCATGGCGCGGGCTCCAACGAACGCTACCAGCGTGCTTACTTCCCTGCCTGGGAACTCAAGGAGAAGTACCGCCTCGTGGTGGCCACGCCGCATTCCCCCGCCCGCCGCTGGCGCGAGGAGGACGACGCCTATCTGCACAATGTGGTCACCGCGGTGATCGACGCCGTGGGCGCGCAGAACGTGAAAGCCTTCTGGCTGGCCGGCCACTCCCAGGGCGGGCTGACCTCGCGCCGGCTGGTGTGCACGCCCTTCTTCGCCGACAAGGTGGACGGCTTCCTGAGTCTCTCCGGCGGGCGTCTCGGCGGGGCCGCCCCGCGCTCCCCCAATGCCGGCCGCCCGGCGCAGGCCGGCGCAACACCAGCGCCAACGCCCGCCGCTGGCGCTGGTGCGGCCCCGGCCGTGGCGGCGACTGCGCCGGCGGAACCGGACTGCGCGTTCTCGCATCTCTTCGCCATCGGCGAACACGAGATCGCCTCGCTGCCCGACACCTCGACCCTCGCCACGAAATACCAATGCGCCGCCCGCGTGCGTCTGGAGGATGTGGTGGACACCGAGCCCGGCCGCACCCACGACAGCGGCAGTCAGAACCCCGGCACGAAGGAGTGGGGATTGCTGCCCCGGCCCGGGGTGGCGCAGGTGTACGAGTATCCGAATTGTGCCGACGGCCGCGTCATCGCCGATGTGGTGCGCATGGACAAGGGCCACACCGAGGGGCTGGAGCCCCGCATCGTGGAGACGCTGGTGGGCATGATGAATCGCGCGGCCGGCGGCCGCCTGCAGGAGCGCTGAGACAATGCAGAACGACGTGCTGACATTCTGGTTCGAGGAGATCAGTCCCAAACAATGGTGGCAGGTGGACTCGGCCTTCGATGCGCTGCTCACCCAGCGCTTTGGCACCCTGTTGCGCCGTGCGGCGCAGGGCGAGCTCTACGGCTGGCGCGCCGAGCCCGAGGGTCGGCTGGCCGAGATCCTGGTGCTGGACCAGTTCTCGCGCAATATTCACCGCGGCACGCCCCGCGCCTTCGCCCAGGACCCGATGGCCCTCGCCCTCGCCCAGGAAGCCGTCGCGGCGGGCGTGCTGCCCGAGGTGCGTCCGGCCGGCCGGGCGTTCCTGCTGATGCCCTATATGCACAGCGAATCGGCCGTGATCCATGTGCAGGCGGAATTCCTGTTCCGCCAGCATGCCCCCGGCAATCTGGACTTCGAGCTGCGCCACAAGGCGATCATCGACCGTTTCGGCCGCTACCCGCACCGCAACGCCATTCTGGGGCGCGAGTCCACGGTGCAGGAGGCCGAGTTCCTCACGCAGCCGGGCTCGAGTTTCTGAGCCGCTCCTCCACCAGGTCCACGCGCCAGGCCAGGGCGGCGAGGGTCGCCGTAGCCAGTTCATAGGCCGTGGCGCCCCAGGTGTAGAACGTCGTCGGATCGGGCGCCATCGCCCCGCCCAGCAGGCGCGTCAGCCCCACGCCGCCGATGCCCAGCACCAGCACGGCCAGCCCGCCCCGGTAGAACGCCGGGCGCAGGGTGGCCAGCAGGCAGAACACCCCAAGGCCCGTCTGCAGGCCGCCGTACATCGAGCTGATCTCGGCATAGGCATCGCCATTGCTCATCACCAGCCCGGCAAAGCCCGCCGGCACGCCCGGTGCCGCGATGCCCAGCAGCCCGTAGCCGATGAAGACGAAGCCTGAAAGCCACAGCAGTATCCTGCCACCCATGGTGTTGCTCCTGTGTTGAACCTGATTGCCTGAGTACGTGCGGGGACCGGCGCTGGACTGTTGGCCTTGCAGACCGGCCGGCCGCCAGCGCTGCGCCACTCGGCGCGTGGCGTGCTAGGCTGGCGCCCTGCCCGACTTCAGGAGGTACCCCTCATGCACAGCGCTCACGCCCCCGCGTCCTACGCCATTCGCTACCCCTGCCCCGACACGCCCGAGACCCGCGCCATGAACCTGGCCTTCGAGGCCTGGCTGCAGGACACCTGCGGCAACCCTGCGCTGAACCCTGCCCAGCGCCGCGAACGCCTGCAGCACTGGGAGCAGGCGCCCCATGCCCGCTACTGTCACCCGCGCGAAGAGCATCTGCTGCCCCTGCACGTGTGTCAGGCGCTGGCCGACACCCGCGCCGCCGATGTCTTCTCGGTCCCCATCCTCGGCAAACAGGCGACCATGATTCGCTGGTAGCCGCGAACCACTCTGAGTGTGGGAGCCAGCTCTGCCTGAGGGAGCGGGCTGGCACGCGAACTGCCAGACTCCACCCCGCCCTTCGCTGGCAAAAATCCAGGCAGTGGGAGGCCGCCCTCGCGTTCAGCGGCATGAAAGACCCGCACCGAGTGAGCCGGGAGACCGAGGCTCCCGGCGAAATGAGGGTACTCAGGATGAGTGCGGGTCAGCCGCAGAACGCGAGGGCGGCCTCCCGCTGCCGGGCAGAATCTGCAAGAAAGGAGTGCCTGCAGGCTTGTTCGCGGGCCGGCCCGCTTCCACAGGCTTGGGGCTTCCACACTACCTCGCCCGCGAGGCGATGCGCCGATACTCCCGGTACTCGGGCTCCCAGAACATCCCCTCGATGGTGTCCTGCAACACCTCGTCCGGCATCTCCAGCGCATGGCCCTGCCACTGCGCCACCCGGCCCACCTCGAAGGCGATGCGGCGGCTGAGCAGCGGCAAGTCCGTGAGCGGCGGCAGCAGCGAGGCCGTGTTGTCCGGCGTCAGTGGCGCCGCCTGCGCCAAGCACAGACTCGCCGCCATCAGCATCTCGTCCGTCACCCGCGTGGCCCGCGTGGCCAGCACTCCCAGGCCGATGCCCGGGAAGATGTAACTGTTGTTGCACTGGGCGATGGCGTATTCGCGCCCGGCAAACTCCACCTTGCCGAAGGGGCTGCCCGTGGCCACCAGCGCCTCGCCCTGCGTCCACGCCAGCACCTGCGCCGGGTGCGCTTCCACCTGTCGGGATGGATTGCTCAGCGGCATGACGATGGGGCGCGGACACCCGGCATGCAGGGTGCGGATGACCTCCTCGGTGAACAGCCCCGGCTTGCCCGATACGCCCAGCAGCACGCCCGCTCCGGCATGCCGCACCACGTCCAGCAGCGTGGGCCAGGGCGCGGCCTCGGTAGCCTGCCAGCCAGGCAGCACGCCGGGCGGCTGCGCCAGCCGCTGCTGGAAGTCCATCAAGCCCGGCATGCCGTCGGTGACGAGCCCGAAGCGATCCACCATGAACAGTTGCGCGCGTGCCTGGGCAGCGTCCAGCCCCTCGGCGATCATGGCCGCAATGATGGATTCGGCGATGCCGCAGCCGGCCGAACCGGCGCCCAGGATCACGACGCGCTGGTCGCGCAGCCGCTCGCCCTTCTTGCGACAGGCCGCCAGCAGGGTGCCCACGCACACGGCCGCTGTGCCCTGGATGTCGTCGTTGAAGCAGCACAGCTTGTCGCGGTAGCGCTGCAGCAGCGGCATGGCATTGGGCTGGGCGAAGTCCTCGAACTGGATCAGCACGCCCGGCCAGCGTTCGGTGGCGGCGGCGATGAACTGGTCGACGAAGGCGGTGTAGTCCTCTTCGCGCACGCGGGGCTGACGCAGGCCCATGTAGAGCGGGTCGGCCAGCAGCTGCGGGTTGTCGGTGCCCACGTCGAGCGTGACGGGCAGGGTGTAGGCCGGGCTGATGCCGCCGCAGGCGGTGTAGAGCGAGAGCTTGCCGATGGAGATGCCCATGCCGCCGATGCCCTGGTCGCCCAGGCCCAGCACGCGTTCGCCGTCGGTCACCACGATCACGCGCACCTTGTCCTTGGTCACGCTCTGCAGGATGTCGGCCATGTGCTCGCGCTCGCTCCAGGACACGAACAGGCCGCGCGCGCGGCGGTAGATGTCGGAGAAATGCTCGCAGGCGTCGCCTACGGTGGGCGTGTAGATGATGGGCAGCATCTCGACGAGGTGTTCGCGCAGCAGGCGAAAGAACAGGGTCTCGTTGGTGTCCTGCACCGCGCGCAGATAGATGTGCTTGTTGATGGGCTCCTCGAAACTGCAGTACTGGCCGTAGGCGCGCTCGGTCTGTTCCTCGATGCTTTCGTAGCGCGGCGGCAGCAGGCCGAGCAGGTTGAAGGCGATACGTTCGCGTTCGTCGAAGGCGGAGCCCTTGTTCAGCAGGGGCGTCTCGAGCAGGGTGGGGCCGGCGTAGGAAATGTAGAGCGGTTTGCGTGGGCGCATGCGGGAGCTCTCGTGAGCATTGACGAAGTGGGCGACGGCGGGGCGGTCGCGGACATGGGGGTATTGTGCGGGGGCGGTGCAGGCGCTTACAAGCGAACCTGCTGTGGTGTTTGCTTCGACCCGGCCCCGCGCCGCCGTCAGCGCCTTGTCTGGTGCCAGCGAACGGCGTGTGACCGAGATGCGGCAGCGCGGAACGAAACAACCACGAGACGCGATTGGAGGCCTGGAATCTCCAACTCGCTACACAAACAGATCAAAGCTGCCGAAGTCGCCCTTCAGGATGCCCGCCGCGTCAGGGTGACCCAGCCAGCCCGTGATCATGCTCTGATAGACCTTGCGGAAGTCCGTGGTGTACTGCAGGTTGCCGCCCTCGGTCAACGACGTGAGACTCGGCACCTCGCCGTAATGCCCGCCCTTCACGCTCTTGCCTACCACGAACATCACGTTCGCCGCGCCATGATCGGTGCCCAGGCTCACATTTTCCGCCACGCGGCGGCCGAACTCCGAGAACACCAGCATCACCACGTCGTCGGCGCGGCCGATGCGCTCCAGGTCCAGCATGAAAGCTGACACTGCGTCCGAGGTGTAGGTCAGCAGGCGCTGGTGCAGATCGTTCTGGAACACATGTGTGTCAAACGCGTTGTTGTTGTAGGCCACGTAGAACATCTTCGTCGGCATGCCCGAATCCAGCAGCGCCACCACCTTGGGCAGGTCGAGACTGGCAATGCCGTAGTCCACCGGCGAGTCGTACTTCGCCCAGGCCTCGCGCACCAGGGCCGAGGCGTCGCTGGCGCTGCGCGCGATGTCCTGCATGAAACGCTGCGCGTCGTTGCTCACCGGGGCGTCGTCGTGCACGGCGGCCAGCACGTCCTTCTCCTCGAAGAAGGCCTCGCGCAGGAAACGGTTCGGGTCGTCGAACACCACCGGCACATGGCGCAGGCTGCGCACCGCCAGCGACTGCTGCGCGGCGATGTTCACCAGATAGTTCGCCGGCGCCTCGGGCGCCACGGCATCGGCCAGGCGGCCCACCCAGCCGTATTCCTCGCCGCTGTTCGGCGCGGCCGTGTGCCACCAGGCCATGGAGGTGAAGTGCGAGTAGGACGGGTTCTCGTAGCCGCAGCCGTGCACGATGGCCAGCTGGCCTTCCTTGTACAGCCGCTCGAAGCCCGCCATGCCGGGGTTCAGCCCGAAGTGGTCATCAAGAAGGCGCAGACGCTCCTTCGGCAGGCCGATGCCGGGGCGGGCGCGGTAATAGGCGTCGTCGGCGTAGGGCACCACGGTGTTGAGCCCGTCATTGCCGCCCGAGAGTTCCAGGATCACCAGGATCTTGCCATTGGCCGCCGCCTGCGCCGCCACGCTCTGCGCGGCGCGGGCCAGGGTGGCGGGCAGCAGGCCAAGGCTGGTGAGGCCGAGGCCGGCGAGTCCGCCTTTCATCAGGGCGCGGCGGGTGAGGGTGGCGCGGTGCGCCGTGGTGTTCTTCATGCTTGATGTCCTCTGTGCGCGATCACGCCAGTTGATACTCCGGCTGACTCATGACGACGTGCAGCAGCATGCGCAGGCCGTCCTCCATGTAGCTCTCGGCGCGGGCGATGTCGCGGGTGCCCAGCTCCGTGTCCAGAAACGCGATCATCTGCTGCCGCGCTGCTGCGCCTGGCTCCACCCGCAGGAAGCGGGCGATGAAATGGTCCACCACCTGCTCGGTGGTGCTCAGGCCGGCCTCGGTGACCATCGCGCTGAAGTTCATGCGCGCGAAGTGGCGTGGCACCGGCTTCACCCGCTCGATGGCCATCTGCCAGCCACGGAAGCTGCCGTAGCGGGTGTTGAAGTCCTCGTCGCGGTCGGCCAGCAGGTTTGATTCGGCCATGATCGCGCCCTCGCCCAGCGCGGGCTGGGTGGCATTGGTGATGTCCATGCCTTGACGGATGCGCTCGGCCACGCCGCGAATGTCCTCGCCATTGTTGTAGCGGTCGGAGGGCAGGAAGTTGATGTCGGGGAACAGGATGTCGCGGGCGAAGTTGCCACGCTCCAGCAACAGGCCCGGCGTCATCCAGCTGCGGCCTCCTGCCCAGCCGGCCACGGTGGGCGGACGGAACAGGGCCTGGCCCAGGACGCCGGTGGCGCGGTTGAAGTCGGGCACGCCGGGCGCTTCGTGCAGGCCCATGCGGCGGTAGGTGGACACGGCCAGCTGCACCGGGCTCTTGATCTGCGTACCCACGGACGGGTTGCTGTAGAAGTCGCGGGAGAGGAACAGCGTTTCCAGCAGCGGCGCGATCTCGTAGTCGGCCTCGCGCAGCACATTGCCCAGCTGGGTGCGCACGGCCGGGCTCAGTTCCTCGCGCACGAAGAAGCGGTAGAGCTTGCCGGCGATGTGCTCGGCGGTGACCGGTTGTTCCAGGATGATGTCGATGATGTCCTCGCCGGTGAACGCGCCGCTGCGGCCGAGGAAGTGCTTCTCGCCGTCATCGTGCTGGTCGGCATTCACCACGAAGTCCAGATCGACGTAGTTCCAGCCGGTGAAGGCGCGGGCGGCCTCGCGGATGTCCGTCTCGCTGTAGTGGCCCACGCCCATGGTGAACAGCTCCATGATCTCGCGGGCGAAGTTCTCGTTGGGTGCGCCCTTCACGTTCACGCCGGCATCGAGGAAGGAGAGCATCGCCGGGTCTTTCGCCACGGCCTGCATCAGGGTGCCGAAGTTGCCGGTGCCCTCGGCCTGGAACAGCAGCAGCTCGTTGAGCAGCTTGCGGTAGTCGCGCACCTTGCTCTCGTTCACGGCGAAATGACCGTGCCAGAACAGCGCCATCTTCTCCTGCAGCGGGGCATTGCTGGCCACCATGCGATTGGCCCACCACCACGCCACGCGGTCAGTCTCCAGCACGCTGGCGCGCAGCCAGTAGAAGAACTTGTTGACGATGGGCTGCAGCGGACGATTGCCCCCGGCCTTCACCTGGATGCCCAGCGCCTGGCCGGTGGCCTTGGCCATCTCGGTGACGGCGGGGCGGCTGGGCGGGAAGGGTTCGAGGCCCGGGTCGTGCAGGCCGGAGTGTTCGAAGGGCGGCAGGTGGTGGTTGTCGACATTCTGGAAGTGCACCAGATGCCGCACGGCGCCGACGCTGCCCATGTCCGCCAGGGCCTGGATCTGCTGCGGCGTGCCGCCGAAGCCGGCGCGCTCGAGCAGGTGGGCGGCGGTGTCGAAGTTCCAGCTGCTGGCGGGCAGCGGGCGCAGGTCGTCCTGCCAGTCGGCAGGGGCGGGGGTGCGGGCCATGGTGAAGGTCCTCTTCTCGTTGTCGTGCCGCAGGCCGCCGTGAACGGCGACGCACAGGCTTTTCTCCATGGTAGGCAGTGCCCGCAGGCCATGCAATCACTGGTTTGCAGCGATGTGTGCGAGAATCGCGCGCACTTTGGCAAGCGGCAACACAACAGGTCACGCAGGTGACGGGAGCATGGCGAGCGTGAGTAAGGCGTGAACGAATGACAGACCCTCTTGGCTTCGCCCTGGCCGCCCTCATCCTGTTGGCAGCGCCTGGCCCGACCAATGCCCTGATCTGTCTGGGCGCCGCCACGCTCGGTGCCCGGCGCGCCCTGCTGCTCGCGCTGGCGGCGCTCACGGCCTACAGCCTGGCCATCGGGTTGCTGCTGACGGTGTTGCAGACCGTGCTGGCTGCCCTGCCCTGGCTGGGCAATGCCGTGGCGATGGTGGTGGCGGCCTACCTGCTCGTGCTGGCCTGGCGCCTGTGGCAGACGGCGGCGGGCGCACGGACTGCAGGCGCGCGCATCACCCCGAGTCGAGTGTTCATGGTGACGCTGTTCAATCCCAAGGCCTTCGTGCTGGCCTTCAGCATCCTGCCGCGGGGCGATGCCGCGCTGCACTGGTATCTGCTGGCGCTCGCGGGCATCATCGCGCTGGTGGCGCTGGGCTGGCTGCTGCTGGGCGTGCTGATTGGCGCCGCGGCCGGGGCAGGCCACGAACGGCGCCTGAACCGGCTTTCCAGCGTGGTGCTGGCGGGCTTCGCGGGCGTGATTCTCTGGCGTGTGCTGCAGGGGTGGCTGGCATGATCGAGTACACCGAATACACCAAGATGCTGATCGGCCTGATCGCCATCGTGAACCCGATCGGCGCCGTGCCCATCTTCATCTCCCTCACCACCGGCCTGAACGACAAGGACCGCCGCCTGATCTACCGCACCACCACCTGGGCGGTGTTCCTGATCCTCATGGCGGCGCTGCTGCTGGGCGAGGCCATCCTGGAATTCTTCGGCATCACCATCAGCTCCTTTCGTGTGGCGGGGGGCATCCTGATCCTGCTGATGGCGATCTCGATGATGCATGCCCGCACCACCGACGTGAAACGCACCAACGAAGAGGCGCTGGAGAGCGAGCACATGAGCTCCATCGCCGTGGTGCCGCTGGCCATTCCCCTGCTGGCGGGGCCGGGGGCGATCTCCACCGTCATCCTCTATGCCCACCGCGAGGCCAGCCTGCTGCACTATTCCCTCGTGGCCCTGGTGATCGTGCTGGTGTGCGCGCTGCTCTACCTGGCGTTCCGCTCGGTCAAGTACATCTCCCAGATCCTCAGCCAGACGGCGGTGAACGTGTTCGCCCGCATCATGGGCCTGATCCTGGCGGCCATCGCCATCGAGATCATCGCCAATGGCGTGAAGGGCCTGTTCCCCGATCTGGCCTGAGCAGGAGTCCGACGCCGATGTGTGGCCGCTACGTTCCCCCCGACCAGCTCGCGCTGGAGCAGTTCTGGCGCATCGATCGCAGCAATTGGCTGGGCTGGGCCCAGCCCCTGTTCAATGTCGCGCCCACCACCGTGGTGCCCATCATCGTGCGCGATGCCGACGGGGCCATCGTGCTGACGGGCGCGCGCTGGGGCCTGGTGCCCGCCTGGTGGAGCAAGGACACCCTGCCGGCGCTGACCTTCAACGCGCGCTCGGAAGAGGCCGCGGAGAAACCCACCTGGCGGCAGAGCCTGCGCAGCATGCGCTGTCTGTTGCCGGCGCGGGGCTGGTACGAGTGGAATGAACAGCAGCTGGTGCGCAGCGAGTCCGGCCGCCAGGTGCGGCAGCCGTATTTCTTCTCCAGCGCCGAGGACGAGGTGATCGCCTTCGCCGGCCTGTGGGCGGTGTGGGAGCGGCCCGGGGCCGAGCCGCTGCTCTCCTGTGCGCTGCTGTCGCGCGAGGCGGCACCGGGCATCGCGCATCTCCATCACCGTATGCCGGTGGTGCTGCGCGAGCAGGATTTCGACGCCTGGCTGTCGCCCGCCACCAGCGCGCAGCAGGTGCAGGCGCTGATCAGCCGGTCCCGCGAGGAATTCCGCGCCTGGCCGGTGAGCACGCGGGTCAACAGCGTGCGCCATGATGGCCCGGAGCTGATTGACGAGGTGCGGGTGGCGAGTCTGTTCTGAGCGCCGCTCCTCAGCCGCCCTTCGCTTCCGCTTCCGCCAGCGCTGCCAGCTGATCCGCCACCGCCGACCAGCCGGGCACGAAGCCCATCTCGTCGTGCTGTTTCATGGCCGCTTCATCCCAGTGGCGCGCGCCGGCCCGGTAGCGGGTGCCCTTGCCTTCCGGAAGCATTTCCCAGAAGCCGGTCATGAAGGGTTTCTTCGGAATCCAGCCGGCGTGGAAGGCATCGGTATTCACGATCAAGCGGCCGGGAATCACTTCCAGATAGACGCCCTCCAGCAATTCGCCGCCCTCGCCGTTGGGGCCGCGCAGCATCATCGCGCTGCGCCCGCCCGGCCGCAGGTCCATGGCGATCAGTTCCGTGGTCCAGGGCTTGGGGCAGAACCATTCCTCCAGGCGTTCCACCCACACGCTCCAGACGATGTGGGGGGGCGCGTCGATGTAGCGCTCGATGCTGATCTCAAAGCCGTTCTCTGCTGTCCGGCTCATGCCAGGTCTCCTTGGTAAGCCGCTTCCAGGGCGGCGATGTCCAGTTTCTTCATGCTCATCATGCGGCACCCCCTGCGTGGCGCTGGCCGACGATGGCGAACGAGGTGCCCAGCGGGTCGAGGCCGGCCACCATGAACAGATTGCCTGGCACTTCCGAGGGCCCGTGCAGGATCTGCCCGCCGCCGGCCAGGATCTTCGCGGCGGCCGCGTCGATGTCGGCCACCATGAAGTAATACGACCACTGCGGGTCCTGCGTGCCGGGCACCACGGTCATCATGGCGCCGATGGTGACGCCGTTCTGGGTGATGAAGCGGTACTCGCCCATCGCGCCCATGTCCATGAAGTCGCCGCTCTGCCAGCCGAACTGCTCGCCATAGAACGCCAGCATGGCCTTGTGCTCGCGGGCATTGAGTTCGTTCCACACGCAGTGGCCGACGCCGTCCATGGAGAACGAGTGGCTCGCCTCGGGCGAGCTGCCGCGCATCAGGTAGAACGGGTGCCCCTGCGGGTCGGTGACCATGGCGAAGCGGCCCACGCCGGGAATGTCGGTGGGCGGAATCAGCACCGTGCCGCCGGCAGCGCCGATCGACGCGGTGGAAGCGTCCACATCATTCACACCGATATAGCCCAGCCAGGCCGAGCGGGCGCCCTTGGCGCAGTCCTCGGGCGTGATGTGCAGCATGCCGCCGATGCCCTGACCGGCGTAGCTGAAGAAACGGTAATCCCCGCCGGGCATGCCCGAGGGCGCGAAGTCCCAGCCCACCACGTCGCTGTAGAAGCGCTGGGCGGCGTCCGGGTCGGTGGTCAGCAGTTCGTACCAGATGAAATCGCCGTGCTTATCACCCATCTCACACCGTCCCGGGCGCCGCGGGCGCGTCGTGCAGGGTGTCCACCAGCGAGGCAAAGCCGCCGTAGATCAGGCGCTGGCCCGAGAAGGGCATCTCGGCCTGCTCCATGCGTGGGTCGTCCATCATTCGGGCGTGAGCGGCGTCGCGCACTTCCTTGGACGGCCATTCCACGAACGAGAACACCACTTCCTCGGCGGGTTCGGCAATCACGGCCGTTCTGAAATCATTGATCTTGCCGGGCTTCACATCGTCGTTCCAGGTTTCCACGACGCGGATCGCGCCGTAGTCCATGAAGACGGGGGCCATGGCGGCCGCCACGCGGCGGTAGGCTTCCTTGTTGGCGGAAGGCACGGGAATCACGAATCCATCGAAATAGGACATGCTCAGGCTCCTTGCGGGGAATGTTGTTGTAGGTCGGTCGGTGGGTCTTGGTTTGGGGCGGGGTCCTGCGATTGGTAAGTGGGAAACAGCAATTGCACGTAGCGCTTGAGATGGGCGGCCGTCTCGCGCGCTACCGCTCTGGCCGCCTCGGGCTCGCCCGCAGCCTTGGCCAAAATGAACCCGCCCTGCAGCACCGCCTGAGTGTGACGGGCGAGGGCCGCGGCGTGCAGACCGGGCGGGGTGCCGTAGCGCTGCATGGCCTGCGCGATGTCCTGTTCGAGTGTGGCAGCGTGGCCGAAGATGGAATCGGCGCAGGCGTCGCGAATGGCTGGGCTGCTGCTGTGCACTTCCTGCACCAGGGTGCCTGCCAGGCAGGTGAACTCCGGCACCGGGCCGTCGATCAGCGCGCTGCGAAAGTCGATGTAGGCCAGCACGCGCGCCAACGGGTCTTCCGGCTGGTGATACGGCGCGCCGGCAAACAGACCTCCGGTCATCGTCGACCAGTGCTCGGCCGCCGCCACGCCCAGCGCTTCCTTGCTCTTGAAGTGATGGAAGAAGCCGCCCTTGGTGACGCCGGCCGCCGCGCACAGTTCGTCCACGGTGGTGGCGCCATAGCCTTTCTCGCGGATGAGGCGCAGCGCCGCGTTCAGCAGGCGGGTGCGGGCATTCTCGGCGGGCGGGTTGGAGGGGGGCTGTGTGCTCATGGCTGGAACATACCAACTGGTCGGTTTTGTCGTCAAGGGTGCCTTTGCACGTGCTTGTCTGATTGCTGTGGGATACATTGCCTTCCATCTGAAGTTCTTTTGTCGGGAGTTCGTCGATGCCGCAACGTACAATGATGCGATTGGGTGGCTTGGCCCTGGTGTGTGGAGCCGTAGCGTTTGTGGGGGTTTTCAGCTATCTCGCGATTCGCTTCAACTATCCCGATGTCCTGCAGGGGCAGGCGTCCGAGGTGCTGCCGCAGTTACGCGAGGGCGGTGCGACCATGCGTGCTGTGTGGGCCCTTTACGCTGTTCTGCCGCTGCTGCTGATTCCAGGTGCCGTAGGGGCGTGGGCGGCAAGTCCTGATAGTCGCCCACGCATGACCCTTGCCTTGGTTTTGGCTGGCATTGCTAGTCTTTCCATGTGCCTTGGACTAATGCGCTGGCCCAGTGTGCACTGGGAGCTCGCAAGCGCCTATTCCGGCGCGGATCCGGCTGTCCAAGCGGCGCTGGCGGTGGTCTTTGATGGTCTGAATGTGTATCTGGGCAATTACATAGGCGAGTTTCTCGGTGAAACCTTGCTTGCGGGCTTTTTCCTGTTGACCGCATTTTCCATGCAGGCACAAAGAAAATACCCGGCCTGGATGTTTTGGGGTGGCACCGCCTTTGCGGCCATGTTCTTCGTCGGGGCCTTGCGCAATATTGTGCAAGACGTGCAATGGATTGCGGACGTCAATAATGTGCTCTTGCCGATTTGGATGATCGCGCTCGGAGTGGGCATGTGGCGTTACGCGCAGGATTGACGGGCCGAAACCTGCAAGAAAAATTCGGCCTTCCCGTACTAGTGCAACAGTGAACGGGCCGCCATTGACCGTTCACTTTCGCGCTTGCTCTACACTTTCGCCCTTTCCAATCCAGGACATTCCACCAATGACTCGACGCCCCTTGCGCACCGGCCCTGCCGGGTTTTCCGTTTCCCTCGCGGCGGCCATTGCCCTGGCCGGCAGCGCCTCGGCCCAGGAAGTGAGCACCACGCCGGTGCTTGCCCAGAAACAGGTGCGCGCCGTGCGCGTGGACACCCCGCCCGTCATTGATGGCCGCATGGACGATGCCGTGTGGCAGCAGGCCGAGCCGATCACCGATTTCCACCAGATCCGTCCCGGCAATCAGACCGAGCCCAGCGAGCGCACCGAGGTCTACGTGGTCTATGACGACGACGCCATGTACATCGCCGCCCGCATGTATGACAGCGAGCCCCACCTGATTGCCGCCCCGGTGATTCGCCACGGCCAGGGCATGGGCTCGGACGACCGCCTGGTGGTGATTCTCGACCCGTTCAACACCAAGCGCACCGGCTACCGCTTCGAGACCAACCTCAACGCCGCGCGCCACGAGGCGCTCTACACCAGCGTGAACTCCTTCCAGATCGAGTGGAACACCATCTGGGACACCGCCACCAGCGTGGACGGCAACAGCTGGATCGCCGAGCTGGAGATCCCCTTCAAGTCCCTGCCCTTCGACCCGAGCATCGACACCTGGGGCTTCAACTTCGGCCGTGGCATCCGCCGCCGTGGCGAGGAAATGGCCTGGGTCAGCTACAACCGCACCTACAACCCCAGCATCTCGGGGCTGGTGACGGGCCTGCAGGGCATGGATCAGGGCGTGGGCCTGGACCTGGTGCCCTCGTTCAGCACCAGCCGCAGCAAGAACTTCACGCTGAACACCCATGACTCGCAGACCGACCCGTCGCTGGACGCCTTCTACCGCCTGACGCCCTCGCTGAACGCGGCGCTCACCATCAACACCGACTTCTCGGCCACCGAGGTGGACAACCGCCAGGTGAACCTGACCCGCTTCAACTTGTTCTTCCCGGAGAAGCGCGACTTCTTCCTGAACGACTCCGACCTGTTCCAGTTCGGCAGCATCGGCGGCGGCTTCGGCAACAGCGCCGAATCCCGCGCGGCACGGGAGAACGCGCGGCCCTACTTCTCGCGCAAGCTGGGCCTGAGCCAGACGGGCGCGCCGGTGGACATCGAGTACGGCGGGCGCATCAGCGGCCGCGTGGGGCGCTGGAACATCGGCACCCTGGCCATCAAGCAGGACGAGTTCGGCGCGGTGGATGCCTCGAATCTGTTCATCGGCCGGCTGTCAGCCAATGTGCTGGCCGAGTCCAGCGTGGGCATGATCTTCACCGACGGGGACCCGACCTCCAACCGCGACAACTCCGTGTACGGCCTGGATTTCCGCTACCAGAACACGCGTCTGGCCGGCGGCCAGACCCTCGAGGCCGACGCCTGGTTCCAGCGCTCGGACACCCCCGGGCTCTCCGGCGATGACGGCGCCTGGGGCCTGGCCCTGCGCTCGCCCAACAACAGCGGCCTGCGCGGCGGCGTGGGCTTCAAGGAAGTGCAGGCCAATTTCAATCCGGCCATGGGCTACATCAACCGCGCCAATATCCAGGACTACACGGCCGATGTGGGCTACACCCATTTCTTCCGCGACAGCTTCCTGCAGACGGCCTACTCGGGCATTGATGCGCAGAAGGTGAACGTGATCGGCGGCGGGCTGCAGAGCCAGGTGCTGGCCTTCCGTCTGCTGGAGCTCGATACCAATACCCGCGACCGCCTGAGCGTCGGCTACCAGACCAACAAGGAAGTGGTGCGCAATGCCTTTGCCGTCTACAACGCGCCGGACCGGCGTGTGCTGATCCAGCCCGGCAGCTACTCCTTCAACGAGAGCACCGTGGCCTTCAACACCGCCGGGCAGCGCGAGTTCTCCGGGCGTCTGAGCATGACTCAGGGGGATTTCTACAAAGGCAAGCGCAAGAACCTGAACGGCTCGCTGTCATGGACGCAGTCGCGTTATTTCGTGATGTCCATGAGCTATGACTGGAACGACATCGCGCTGCCCCAGGGCGACTTCATCACTCGGCTCACCTCGCTCTCCACCCAGGTAGCGTTCTCGTCCACGCTCTACTGGGTATCGCTGGTGCAGTACGACAATCTGTCCGAGGAAGTGGGCGTGAACACGCGCCTGCAGTGGATTCCGCGCGCCGGCCAGGAGGGCTTCATCGTGCTGAACTACAACCTGCAGGACAAGGACAAGGACAATTCCTTCCACTCCGCCAGCTCCGACCTGAGCGTGAAGTTCAAGTACACCTTCCGCTTTTGAGGCGGGAGCCATCGGAACTGTCTTGCAGCAGCGGGGCTCTGTCATGACGCAGAACCCCGCTGCATTCATTACAACTGCAACAGGACGCGTGCGTACAGACGTCTACCCCTGCCGTCGAAGACGCCCGCATCGTAGTTGATATTGCCGGACTCACGGTAGGGGATGTCGGCGTTGAACGCGTCCAGCGCTCCGACCGTCACGATCGTGGTGCCGAGTGCATCGTTCGCCCACTGATGCGTGTAGTTGTACTGCAGGTCCCAGCTCTGGTAGCTGTCGATTTCCTTGCGCATCACCGAGCGTACCGCGTCGTTTGCGGTGGCGTACGTGTTGTCGTAGGCGATGTCGCGATAGGAGCCGATCATCCGCGTGATGATCGAGAAGCCATGCTTCCCTCGCATCCAGGCCAGGCTGAGATTGCCCTTGTTGTCCGGCAGTGAGCGCACGAGATTGCCATCCCCTGTGGTGCCGGCTGCGTCGAAGACCCCTGTTTCGAGCAGACCCAGCTCCAGTCCCGGGACGTCAGCCAGCGTGTACTGACGCACGTGGGTGTACTCCGCTGCCAGGCGGAAGCGGCCCAGGGAGTTCTCCCACTGGTAGCCCAGTTTGAGATCGATACCATCGGCTGTGATGTTGCCGGCGTTGATGGTGCTCAGACGCGTGGTGGTCAGGGCACCGGTGTTGACACCGAATGTCCGCACCACCCCTTCGATCTGGTAAGCCGCGGGGTTGACCACGCAGTCCAGGCGCGAGCCTGCCACCACGTTACGATAGCCGGTGACGCCACCGACGACACCTTGTGTTGCCGGGTCGTTACCGTACTGGGACGCCAGGGCGCGCGGGTCGCAGGGCGTGTACTGCGCCATGGCTGCCCATGGGCCTGTTCGCGTCGCTGGGATGGTGCCGTTGAGCACATAGTTGGCCGGGTTCGCCGCGGCCTGCTTGAACAGCTCGATTTCCTTGGCAATCGCAGAAATGCCCGGTTGCGGCAACACCTTGTCCGAGAGTTCGAAGCGCCACACATCGGCGTTCACACTCAGGCCCTCCAGGGCCCCGCCGGGCGTCCAGATGAAGCCCGTGCTGAATGTGTCGGCATGCTCGTTGCCCACATCCGGCGCAGGTCCTCCGAGGGTATAGGTGAAGTTGGCGAGAGCATTGTCGTTGGTCGGCGGCAGCATGCCGGCGCGCACAGCCTGGTTGCGCAGGGGGTCGCGGAATGTATTGCTGGAGGACTCCAGGCCTTCTTCCACGACGCCAACGTTGGGGGCGCGGAAAGACTGGGAAAATGAGCCACGCACCAGCAGTGAGTCGACGGGGCGCCAGCTCAAGGCTATCTTCGGGGTCAGACCAGCCCCGATGTTGCCACCGTAATCCTCGTAGCGCACAGCCAGCTGGGTCTCAACATTCTCGATGAAGGGCAGAGACAGCTCGGCAAACACCGCCCTCACGTCACGCTCATTGTCGTAAGTGAATGCGCAATAGGAGCATTCGAAGTTGTTGCTGACATAGTGCGTCGTATTGGGTGCGCCGTTGCTGCCCCAGTTCAGAATGGCGTTGGGGATGCCCGGGACATTCAGATAGGGTGCACGGGATTTGTTGCTCTGTTCCCTGTATTGCGCGCCGGCAGCAAATTGCGCCATGCCGCCGGGCAGTTCGAGCAGCTCGCCGGAAACGACGGCGTCCAGCACAGCCAGCTTGTTGCGCTTGTCCACGCGCCGCACCGTGGGATTCATCCACTCCATCAGAGCTTCATTGTTGGCAAGCGCCGGATTGGTCATGGAGGTCAGGAACGGATTGTAGAACATGCAGCCGCCCTGTCCGTGGTTGTTGCTGGTCAGTGCCAGAGAAAGGCTTTCGCGGGTGGTGAACACGAATCCCGGGAAGAATGTCTGGGTGTAGCCGTTGTAGTAGGAGTTGCCGCTGACCGTCCAGATGTTCAGGGCACGTTGGCCGAAGGGCCCGGCGGCATCGCGGAAATTGAAATCGGCACGTCCGTTGGGTGTGCAGCCCGGTCCGCCAAGACCATTCGCGGCGAGTTCCGCGCGATCGCGCTGGAAGGTCTGATAGTCCTGCTCGAAGCTGGTACCGCTCCAGGAGTAGCTGACGTCGTAGTTGAACTCTCTGTCGTTGAAGGCAGTGAATTCGCCGCGCACCCCGGCTTGTCCCGCAAGAGTCTGTGTGTGCGTCATGTTGGCATTGCCCCCTTGGCGCGGGGTGTTGCCGCGCTGCACGCTAGCATAGAAGGGGACGTTGAGTCCGCCATTGGCCAGCGCATTCGGGACGTTGGGTATGCTGGTCGGCCGGGTCAGGCCGGCAGCGCTGGCAAAATAGCCCAGCTCCGCCGTCTGACCGATGGCATAGCCGGCGGAGGTGGGCACGTGTGAGCCCGGAGCCGCCAGGAATACTGTAGGCCCGCGGGAGCCGTTGGCGCCGGAGTCGGCGCGCTCAATGCTGGAATCCGAATATTGAAAGAATGAATAGAATTCGTGTTCTTCGGTGAAGCTGTGGTTGAACGCGCCGGCGAAGCTGTCACGCTCCATGCCCACGGTCATGAAATTCCATTCTTCGGTGAATTCACGACAGTTTCCCGTGTTGGCGCCGCGCTGCTCCGTGCGGGTGCCGGTGAAGAAGGGACGGCCGTCTGCCGACTTGAGCTGCGAGCATAACGGATCCGTCAGCACCTGCGTGGTCGGTCCGCCTTCCGCAATATTCTGCGCTGTGAGCGCACTATTGATATAGGCCGGATTGAGTCGTGAGCCAAAGGCGGAATTGGCCATGGTGGCCGACACATTGTTTGCTATCCCGCCGACCACGCCCGTATATTCGACGTTCTCATCATAGAAGATCCCATGTTCCACTCCAACTGGATCTCGTTCGAACTTCTCGGCTGAGAGCACGAAATGCGTGTCCCCGCTGCCACTGGCCCAGCCCCAGATGACGCTGCCGGTACGGTCCTGGGCAGACTTGTAGGCGTCTAGCGCCTGCACATCGCCATACACTTCCAGGCCTTCGAAGTCGGTGCGCATGATCACGTTGACAACACCCGCCACCGCATCGGAGCCATAAAGTGCGGAGCCCCCGTCGGTCAGCACCTCCACGCGTTCCACCATGACCAGGGGAATCGTATTGATATCGACGAACTCTCCGCCACTGCGCGTGGTGGTGGCGGCTGCCACCTGGCGCTTGCCGTTGACCAGCGTCAGCGTGGAGTTTTCACCCAGGTTGCGCAGGTTGACGTTGGCAGTTCCAGACAGCCCGGCACCCTCTCCAGCGCCTTCGTTAGTGAAGGAACCTGAGTTGATTTCCAGATTCTTGATGACATCCCAGATCTGGGCGGCGCCCTCTGCTTCGATTGAAGCGCGGTCGACGGTTGTCACGGGAGAGGGGGCATCGAGAGGAGTGCCGCGGATGTAGGAACCCGTTACGACGACTTCCTCTACTTCTGGCTCATCCTGCTGAGCGGTAGAATTGACTGAAATTCCAGCCAGAATGATGGCCGATGTGATGAGTTTGCGCTTGCCGGGTATTGGTCGAAGCATTTTTGATCCTCTTTTTATTTTTGTCTAATCACCGTTGAAACTTCGAAAAAGCAGCAGGCATTTCAGCAATGACTGTCGAGTTGGTGACCGATTGGTCACTTGGTGGCAGTGTATGGCTAAAAATTAAGCAGCACAATTCATGTGACATTAAAAGTTTTCGCGCACTCTCCAATTAAATCGGGTGCTGCGCGCAAAATGTGCCGTGCCGGCAATTTCGGAAAAATCGATCAATTGAATTCTCCTGAGATCAAAGGAGTTGATGCAGGCCGCAGGTCTCTGCACTCGTCGTGCCGTCACCGCACCGCACCGCACCGCACCGCTCAGACGAGGCGGTGCCCGCTGGGCGGCTAATCTCAGTCCGGCTGCCACATGACGTAGCCGTCCTCCCGGGCAGCCCGCTGCAGCATCTCCAGCAGGGGCAGCGCCCGACGCTGCAGGCTGACGGGCACCACGTCCTCGCCTTCGTCATCTTCGTTGTCCTGCGCCGGCCGGGCGGCCAGCTCGGCCGCGCGCTGCAGGCCCGCCTGCAGGGTCTGCAGCGCCTGCTGCAAGTCCTCGTCGCTCACCGCCCCTTGCTCCCGTCCGCTCATGCCCATCAGCCTCAACAGGGGCAAGGCATTGTCGCCCAGCATGATGAAGTGGCCCGCCACGTCGCTGGAAAATCGTATCAGCATGCCTGCTCCTTTATTTAAAAAAACTATTACAAGAAAAATAACAATACATTTTGTATTTATTTTGAGCATCGCTTATGATGCGCGCCGTCCCTCAAAACAACCCGGCCTTTTCAGGAGTAGCCAAGTGTCCTTGATCAATTCCGTAGTGAAACCTTTCAATGCAACCGCCTTCCACAATGGTGCCTTTGTTCAGGTGTCCGACGCCACGCTGCGTGGCAAGTGGTCCGTGATTTTCTTCTACCCCGCTGACTTCACCTTCGTCTGCCCCACCGAGCTGGGCGACCTGGCTGACAATTATGCCGAGTTCCAGAAGCGTGGCGTGGAGATCTACAGCGTGTCCACCGACACCCATTTCACGCACAAGGCCTGGCACGACAGCTCCGACACCATTCGCAAGATCCAGTACCCGATGGTCGCCGACCCGACAGGCACGCTGAGCCGCAACTTCGGTGTGATGATCGAGGAAGCCGGCCTGGCCGAGCGTGGCACCTTCGTGGTTGACCCGGAAGGCCGCATCCAGATCGTCGAGATCACTGCCGGCGGCATTGGCCGTGATGCAGCGGAACTGCTGCGCAAGGTGAAGGCCGCCCAGTACGTGGCTGCACACCCGGGCGAAGTCTGCCCCGCCAAGTGGAAAGAAGGCGAAGCCACTCTGGCCCCGTCTCTGGACCTGGTCGGCAAGATCTAACGCTTGACGGTTGTGGGAGCGGGCCTGCCCGCGAATGACTCGCCCGTGCGAGCGGCATTCGCGGCCGGGGCTGCTCTGGCAACCCAGCTCGTGCCTGTCGTTCGTCCCCCCGATTTTCACAGTGCCTCGAAGGAATTCGTCCATGCTTGAACCCACGCTGAAAAGTCAATTGCAGACTTATCTGGAACGTGTCACCCAGCCTTTCGACATCGTCGCCTCGCTGGACGATGGCGCCAAGTCGGCCGAGCTCTGGGACTTGCTCAAGGAGATCGCCAGCCTGACTGACAAGATCACCCTGCGCAGCGATGGCACCGACGCACGCGTGCCCTCGTTCAGCATCAATCGCAAGCAGGGCGATGTCAGCCTGCGCTTCGCCGGCATTCCGCTGGGCCACGAGTTCACCTCGCTGGTGCTGGCCCTGCTGCAGGTGGGCGGCCATCCGCCGCGCGTGAGCGACGAAGTGATCGCGCAGATTCGGCAGATTGAAGGAGAGTTCCAGTTCGAGACCTATTTCTCGCTGTCATGCCAGAACTGCCCCGATGTGGTGCAGGCGCTGAACCTGATGGCGGTGCTCAACCCCGGCATTCGCCATGTGGCGATTGATGGGGCGCTGTTCCAGTCCGAGGTCGACGAGCGTCAGGTGATGTCGGTGCCCTCGGTGTATCTGAACGGCAAGTTGTTCGCGTCCGGCCGCATGGGCGTGGAAGAGATTCTGGCGAAGATCGACACCGGTGCCGCGTTCCGCGAGGCCGAGAAGATCAACGCCCGTGCGCCCTTCGATGTGCTGGTGGTGGGCGGTGGCCCGGCCGGTGCCGCAGGCGCCATCTATGCCGCCCGCAAGGGTATCCGCACCGGCGTGGCCGCCGAGCGCTTCGGCGGGCAGGTGCTGGACACCATGGGCATCGAGAACCTGATCTCCGTGGCCGAGACCGAAGGCCCGAAGCTGGCGCGAGCGCTGGAAGAGAACGTGCGCGATTACGCCGTCGACATCATGAACCTGCAGCGCGCCACGGCCCTGCTGCCGGCGGTGGACGAAGGCGGTCTGCACGAGATCCGCTTCGAGAGCGGCGCCGCGCTGAAGGCGAAGACGGTGATCGTGGCCACCGGCGCGCGCTGGCGTGAGCTGAACGTGCCGGGCGAGAAGGAATACCGCAATCGCGGCGTGGCCTATTGCCCGCACTGTGACGGCCCGCTGTTCAAGGGCAAGCGCGTGGCGGTGATCGGCGGCGGCAACTCCGGCGTGGAAGCGGCCATTGACCTGGCCGGCATCGTGGCCCATGTCACCCTGCTGGAATTCGCCGATCAGCTGCGTGCCGATGCGGTGTTGCAGCGCAAGCTCAACAGCCTGCCCAATGTCACCGTGATCACCAGCGCGCAGACCACCGAGGTGCTGGGCGATGGCAGCAAGGTGACGGGCATCGCCTACAAGGATCGCGTGTCGGGCAACCCCTGCGTGGTGGCGCTGGACGGCGTGTTCGTGCAGATCGGCCTGCTGCCCAACAGCGACTGGCTCAAGGGCACGCTGGAACTGTCGCCCCAGGGCGAGATCATCACCGACGGCAAGGGCCGCACCAGTGTGCCGGGCGTGTTTGCCGCGGGCGATGTGACGACGGTGCCCTACAAGCAGATCGTGATCGCCATGGGCGACGGCGCGCGCGCCTCGCTGAGCGCGTTCGATCACCTGATCCGGCATTGACCCTCTGCACGCAGAGCTGTGATACCGTTGCTCGACCGCGTCAGACCAAGAGCAGAGGCCGGCATGCGTGCAGTGATCTATCTCGTTTCCGGCGTCGCCTGCAGTGTTCTGCTGTGGCCGCCGCAGCTGCTTTGCACGCTAAACCCGGCCTGCCCCGCGCCCGTCCTGCCCGCAGCCGCTCTCGCCATGCCCAACGCCAATCCGGACCTGCTGGGCACGGCCCTGCTGCGCGGCACCAACCGCGTGGCCACCGACACTCTGCTGCAGAGCGGTCTGGCGCCGGACGTGCTCCTCACGGGCGCCGATCTGGATGAGGACGGCGACGCCGACGAATTCCACCTGCGTCTTGAAGTCGCTGCGCTCGGCGACGCCGCCGCCGGCCCGCTGCTCTTCGTGCCCCGCACCTGGGGCCACTGGCAGTGGCAGCCGCCCGCCGATACCACCCCTCTCACCTCGCCCACGCTGCAGCTGGAGCAGGGCGACCGCCTGCTCATCACTCTGGAAAACCCGCTGGCCGTGCCTCTCGAGCTGCAGGTGGATGGCGTGCAGGCGACGCCCGTGGATGCTGCCGGCGTGCTGATCGCGCACGAGCCCGTGCCGCCCGGTGGCGCCCAGACCTATCGGGTGGAGCTGCCAGAGCCGGGCGAGGCGCGTTATCTGGCTGCGGATGCCGCGCTGGCGCAGCGCGGCTTGCAGGGCGTGCTTCAGGTTGCCCCGAACGCGCCCGCTCGCCAGATGCCGCTGCTGACGCCCGAGTGGTCCCTGATCACTGCGGCCACCCCCGTCGTGGACACTCGCGTCGAGGACCCGATGAGTGCCGACGAGGTGCTGCAGCTGAGTGCCTTCGGTCTTGCTCTCGGTCTGGCCCTGGCCGGACTGGCCGGCTTGCCCTGGCCGCGCAGACGGCGGCGCCGCACGGCGGGAGCATCCGCATGAGACGATGGCCACTGACCCTTGGCGCCCTGCCGGCGCTGCTCGCGGCCCTGCTGGCAGGCAGCCTGCAGGCCCAGCCCTCGGGGGTGCAGCCCCTGGTGCAACCCGCGCCTGGGGTGGACGTGGTGCCGCTGGGCACGCCCGAGCCCCTGCAGCGTCAGGTGCATGAGGCCACGCCGATCGCCGTCGCCGGGCCCTGGTTCGATGACGCCGGTCTGGTGCGCCATGCCAACCTGGAGCGTCTGCCCGAAGGCTGCCCGGCCGTGAGCGCCGACATCGCCATCACGGTAAGTGCCGGGACGGCCCATGCCGCCGCCGGCCAGGTCTATGGCTACGACTCGCTGGCCTATGCAGCGCCGCCCTGCGCACGCGTCACAGTCACCTTGATCAACGACGATGCCATCCGTCACCAGTGGCAGCTGCTGGGCCTGCCGGAGGCGCTGCATCCCGGCGGCGAGTTCCTGCTGGAGGCCAATGGCGGGCAGCAGGTCACAGGCAGCTTCATCGTGCCCGGCGCGGCGGCCCGCTTCCCGGTGCAGTGCAGCCATGCCGGCCACGCCACGGCGGGCATGCAGGCGTGGCTGCGCGCGGAGGCTCCGGCACCCCGTTTGCCGCGTGGCGCGCTGGTGCTGATGGTGGCCATGGCCTTGACCAGTGCCTCGCTCGTGTTGACGATGCACAAGCGTACAGAGTAAAAAACGGCCCCGGACTCCCTCCGACGAGACTGCACATGCCCGCACACCACTTCAAGCGTCCTCTCCTGCTGCTCCTGCTGGGCAGTGTGCTGGCCGCCTGTCAGTCCACCGGGGCGGCGCGTTTCGACCGCCTGCTGCTGGACGATGCCATCCCGGGCGGTTACGCAGTGGAGGCGGCCGACATCGACGGCGACGGGCTGCGCGACATCGTGGCGCTGGCCACCAATCCTGCGCAGTTCGTCTGGTACCGCAATCCCGGCTGGGAGAAGTACACCATCAGCAGCACGGCGCGGGGCAATATCGCCACGGCGCCGCAGGACGTCGACGGCGACGGCGACATCGACCTGGTGCTGGCCAGCGAGTTCAGTCTGAGTGATTCCACCGGCGGCGGCCTGGTGCAGTGGTTCGAGAATCCGGGCAATCCGCGTGAGCAGCAGCAGTGGCAGGCCCACGACATCGACCGCCTCCCCACCGCCCACCGTGTGCGCTGGGCCGATGTGCAGGGCGACAGCCGTGAGGAGCTGATCGTGCTGCCCATCATCGGCGTGGGCGCCACCGCGCCCGAGTATGCCGGAGGCGCCCAGATGCGGGCCTATGCAATACCGGCCGAGCCGCGCGGGCACTGGCCCTGGGTCATCATCGACCGCGCGCTGGAAATGGCCCACGGGCTGGAAGTGGTCGACTGGAACGACGACGGCCGGGAGGATCTGCTCACCGCGAGCTTCAGCGGCGTGGAGTTGTTTCAGCTGGGCTTCGACGGCCTGTTCGTGAGTCGCATCCGCCTGGGTGAGGGCAAGCCCGGCGTGCGTCCGGCCACGGGCAGCAGCGAGGTGGCCATGGGCCGGCTTTACGGCGAGCGCGTCCTGGCCGCGGTGGAGCCCTGGCATGGCAATGAAGTGGTGATGTACCGGCAGGCTGGAGTGGATGGCGAGCTGTGGTCCCGCGAGGTGATCGACACCCAGTTTCAGGGCGCGCACGCCCTGCGCATGGCCGATTTCAACAATGATGGCAATGACGAGATCCTGGTGGGGTACCGCTCCGCGCCGTTCGGTCTGTTTGCCCTTCGGCATCTGCCCGAAACGGGCCAGTGGGCGATGACCTCGCTGAACGCCAGCCGCGTGGCCGTGTCCGGCCTGCTGGTGGAGGACTTCACGGGCGATGGCCACCTGGACGTGGTGGCCATCGGCAGCAGCACCGGCAACGTGGTGCTGTTCCAGAACGAAGGCCGCTGAGCGCGCTCAGGGCGCCGTCGGCACCGGGTTGCCGGCGATCCACACCTGACTCAGCGAGCGCGTGTTGTCGATGTTCTCCAGCGGGTTGCGGTCGAGCACCAGCACATCCGCCCACTTGCCCGGCTCCAGCGTGCCCAGGTAGTTCAGGCCCAGACACTGTGCCGCCACCTGGGTGGCCGACTGCAGCACCTGCATCGGACTCAGCCCCGCCTCCACCATCATGCTCATCTCCAGATGCTCGAAATAGCCCTGGAAGCGCGCGGGCGGCCCGGAATCCGTGCCCATCGCCACCTTCACCCCGGCGTCCTGCAGCGCCTTCAGATTGCGCATGGCCATGGGCAGCGCATTGTTCTTGTAGTGCTGGGCCGAGGGGTTGTCGCGCATGCGCTGCTGCCGCTCGGGTTCACGCAGGGTGGCGAGCACGGCCGGGTCGGCCTCGCGCAGGAAGAACGGGTCGCTGAAGAACGCGGGCTCGCTCTCGTAGACGAAGGTGGACAGTTCCCGCGTCAGCGTGGGGATGTAGCAGACATCCGCGGCCTTCATCGCGTCGATGAATGCGGCATCCACCGGTTCGTCCCGCACGCTGTGGGCCACCAGGTCGGCGCCGGCGGCCAGCGTGGCCTTGGTGTCGGCCAGGGTGTAGGTGTGCACGGCCAGGGGCACGCCGCGACGCTCGGCCTCCTGGGCGATGGCGGTGTAGATCTCCGGCGCCATCTTGGCCGTGCGGCCCAGATTGTCGTCCACGCGGATCTTGATGAAGTTGACGCTCTGATCCGCCACCCCGTTCACCGCACGCACGGCCTGCGCCACCGTCTCCGGCGCCAGTACCGGCCCGGCCACCAGCAGCCGCGAGTGATTGATGAACAGCGGGTTGGTGTCGTTGCGGATCTCGAAGCCTTCGTACTGATCGTCACCCAGGCTGTTCACCGTGGTCACGCCGTAGCGCGCATACACGGCCAGCTGGCGCAGCACATTGCCGCGGTCGTAGTGGCCCGTCTCCAGACCGAGCACATCGCCCACATGGCCGTGGGCATTGATCAGCCCCGGCATCAGCGTCTTGCCGCTGACATCGACGCGCTGTGCCCCCTCGGGAATCGGCGTGCTGGCGGCCGGCCCCACCGCCACGATGCGGCCGTCGGTGCTTACCAGCACGGCGTTCTCGATGGCGGGTGCGCCGGTGCCGTCAATCACGCGGCCGCCCACGAAGGCGACTGTGCCGGGGGCGGCGCCGGCCGTGGTGCCGAGGCCGGTGAGCAGCAGGGCGAGAAGGGTCTTGCGAAACGGGGCGGGCATCGTTGGTCTCCTGATGTCTTGTTCTTGTCTTGGGGCCTGCAAGGGTAATGCGGGCGTCGTTGGGCTGACAACCGTTTCCGCCCGGCCTGCCCTCAGAAACCCAGCGGGAAGTGGAAGCCCGCGCGCAGACTTGTCGTCTTGCGGTTGTAGCTGATGAGCGCTTCACCGTAGCCGTTGTAGTAGCTCAGCATGAAGCGGCTGTTCACCCAGCGCGAGAGCGGCAGGATCAGGTCCACCTGGTAGTTGATGGTGCTGGTCTCGTGGCCCTTCGTGGTCTTCACGTCCACTCGCGCCCAGTTGTTCAGGTCGAAGTGGGTGGTGATTTCGGCCTGCCCCAGATAGTCCTCGATGTCCTCGTTGAACGCGCCGGGGTTCAGCACGTGCCAGTACTTCAACGTCCAGCTCCAGGCCTCGCTGAAGCGCAGCTCACGCTGAGCGTAGACCCTGTCCCAGCTGCGCGACTCGGGGCCGTCCAGGCCGTTGGACTGATGCTCGAAGCCGGCGTAGTCGAACAGGTGCAGGCGCACGCGATCGCTGGGGCGCGCCAGTGCCTCGGTGAAGTCCCAGAAGATCTCCGGGTTGTAGTTGTGCTCCTTGAACGGCGCGGAGGATTCGGCGATGTCCCACCAGGAGCGCTGCGAGTAGCCGAACTTCACCGGCGCCAGCGCGGCCAGCTCGGGCACCTGCGGGAACAGGCTGAACTTCATGCCCAGCTGGAACTGGATGTCGAGGTTCTCGCCGCTGAAGGGCGGGCTGCCGTCGTCGTTGTGCAGCGAGCCGAACACGATGTAGTTGTTCTTGTAGGGCTGGAAGAAAGTGTTCTGCGGCGCCTGCTCCAGTCGCAGGGGCTGGGTGGACGCGGGCACGGGAATCGTCGCCACCGAGTCGGCGATCAGGGCATCCACCGCCTCGCGGGTGGGCTCGCGTTCGGCGCAGCGCGTGCGCAGTTCTGCCACTGTGCGGGCATTGTTCTCCGGCCGCGTGACTTCCTCGCGCAGACAGGCGTCGATGCTGGCGCTCTGGGCCTGCACAGGGCTGCTGCCCAGCAGGGTGGCGAACACGGAGAGCACGAGGCCGGCGGGCGTGAGGAAACGAGATGTCGACAGAATGGGAGACATGGGCACAGGCCTGCAGGCAATGAATGGCAGCTGGCATTCTACGTCAGGGCGTCGCCGTGACGGAACGACGCAGATTCCGGCGTCTGGTCGGGTTTGGCGGCGCTCGCATTGAGGGGCCGGGGCGTCCTGTGCTTAGATGACGGCCACGCATTCCGTGAGGTGACCCTTGCTACTCTTCAGCGCCCAGTTGCTCGCCATCTTCTCCATCCTGATGCTGGCGCTCGGCTATCTGAAGGCCCAGCCCCAGGATGTCGGCGCCCGGCTGTTCCTGGTGCTGGCGCTGGGCATCGTCTGCTACCTGATCAATGGCATGTCGCTCGCCCACGCCGACCCGGCCCTGCGGCTGAGCCCCGGCGCCTGGGGCGTGGTGCTGAACCTCGGCGCCAACAGCATTCCCGGCGTGTTCACGCTCTACTGCTTCCATGTCTTTCAGGACAACCAGCGCGTGCCCCGCGCGCTCATCGCGCTGCTGGCTGTGCAGCTGCTGCTGGACCATCTGAATTACCGCTCCTACCGGCCGTCCATCTTTCTGTCCATCGAGGCCGACACCTCGCTCTCCCAGTTCCTCATTGGTCCGCTGCCTGATTTCATCCAGCTGTTTTTCGCGGTGTTCGCGGTGTTCTGGTGTGCCCGCGGCTGGAGCAATGACCTGGTGGAGACGCGGCGCTTCCTGCGCTGGGTGATCATCATCGTGCAGGGCGGTCTGATCCTGCTGGTGGTGTTCCTGGAGAACTACCTGCTCAGCAGTGCCTCGGCGCGCTACGCCCAGGTGCACACCTTCATCACCGGAGTGATCGCCCTGGTCACCCTGGGCACGCTGGTCGCCCTGCTGCAGGTGGACTATGTCGGCCTGGGCAAGGTGCTGCTCAAGGTCACGCCCTTCGTGCCGCCCGAGCCGGCACAGGAGGCGCTGCAGGGCGATGTGCGGCGTTTCCGCAAGGTGTTCGAGCAGGAGCGGGTGTACCGCGAGCACGGCCTGACCATCGCGGGCCTGGCCGCAAAACTGGAGCTGCCCGAATACCGGCTGCGCGCGCTCATCAACAAGCATCTGGGCTACCGCAACTTCAACGCCCTGCTGCACGAGTACCGCATCCGCGACGCCAGCGAGATGCTGGCCGACCCGGCCCAGCGCCATCTGCCCGTGCTCACCATCGCGCTCACGGTGGGCTATCAGTCCATCACGCCCTTCAACAACGCCTTCCGCCAGGCCAAGCAGCAGACGCCCACGGAGTTCCGCCGCCGAGCCTTGCAGGAGCAGTGATCAGGCGCTGCGGCGCAAGCACTGCACCAACTCCTCCGCCAGCAGCCGCGTCGCCGGCCCCACCGTCTCCCGATTGCTCAGCATCAGATGCAGCATGATCACGCGCTCGCCGCCGTCGGCCAGTGGCAACTGCCGCAGCGTGCCCGCGCGCAGGTCCTCGGCCACCCAGTCTTCCGGCAGGAAGGCGAAGGCGAGCCCGGCGCGCAGGATCTTCAGGCTGCTGGCGAAATGGCTCACTGTCCAGCGCTGCTCCGAGCCCAGCCAGCCGGCGTTCTGTTCGCGCCGCGCGCCTGAGTCGCGCAGCACGATCTGCCGCGCCGCCTTCAGGTCCCATTCCGTGATGCCGTCCGGGTTGCCCAGCGCGGCCGTCTCGCGGCACTCCACCTTCTCGCGCTGGCTGAACAACGGGTGCGAGGGGTGGGCCACGGGGATCATGCGGATCTGCTTCACCGGCGTGCCCATGTGGCCCACGGGCACCTGACTGCCAATGACGATCTCGGCCTTCTTCTCCAGCAGCGCCTCCTCGGTGCCGGACAGCGAGGTCTCCAGGATGCGCACGCGGGTGAAGGGGTAGTGCGTGGAGAGGCTGTCGAGCGCCGGCAGGATCAGCCGCACGTCCAGCAGCAGGTCGACGGCGATGCGCACCTCGGCCTCCAGCCCCTGGGCGCTGATGCGGGCGAAGTCCTCGGTGACCTCGGCATGGCGCAGCAGCTCGGTGGCGCGGCGGTAGAGCACCTTGCCTTCTTCCGTCAGCACCGCGCGGCGCCCCTTCAGCGTCAGCACCGGTCGCGGCAGCTGTTCCTGCAGGCGGGCGATGGCATAGCTGACACTGGACTGGCTCTTGTTGAGCGCCTCGGCGGCCAGGGAAAAGGAGCCTGCGTCGACGACGGCCTTGAAGGCGGCCCATTGGTCGAGGGAGATGCGGGGCGTGGGCATGGGCGTGGTCTCTTGATCTAATTTGTCGATTGGTTGGCGGTGAATATTGCATCAATCAATCAGCTTTTCCCACCTACTATGAGCGCATCTTCCCTGACAGCGCCCAGAGTGGCGCAAGGACACGACAATGCGCACGCTGCTTCACATCACTTCCTCCCTCTTCGACGCCCATGGCAAGCAGGGTGTTTCCACCCAGCTGAGTCACGAGCTGATTGCCGGACTCACGGCGGCCGACGCCAGCCTGCAGGTGCAGGCGCGCGACTTCGCGCAGACGCCGATTCCCTATCTCGACAATGCCTGGCTGGGCGCGCTGTTCACCCCGGCCGAGGAACGCAGCGAGGAGCAGGCGCAAAAGGTGGCGTTCTCCGACGCCCTGATCGCCGAGCTCAAGGCCGCCGACGTGCTGGTGCTGGGCGTGCCGACCTACAATTTCTCCGTGCCGGCCATGCTGCGCTCCTGGGCGGATCATGTGGCCCGCGCCGGCGTGACCTTCAAGTACACCGACAAGGGCGCGGTGGGCTTGGCGGGCCAGAAGAAGGTCTATGTGGTGATCGCCTCGGGAGGCATCCACGAGGAAGGCGGCACCGACCATGTGCGCCCCTGGCTGCGCACCTTCCTGGGCTTCCTTGGGCTGACGGACGTGGAATTCGTCGTTGCAGGCGGCCTGAACATGGGCGAAAGTGCCCGGGCCGAGGGCCTGCAGAAGGCTCGCAACCAGATCGCCGCCCTGCTGGCGGCAACCAAGGAGTGACCCCATGAGTGCACGACGTGTGGAAGAGATGCTGGTGGCACGCCCCACCTCCGACGGAGACGGCGTGCGCCTGATGCGGGTCTTCGGCGGGCAGGACCTGTCGCGCTTCGACCCGTTCCTGATGCTGGATGAGTTCGGCAGCCAGTCTGCCAGTGACTACATCGGCGGTTTCCCCTCGCACCCGCATCGCGGCTTCGAGACGGTCACCTACATGCTCGACGGTCACATGCAGCACCGCGATCACATGGGCAATGTGGGCGAGTTGCGCAATGGCGATGTGCAGTGGATGACGGCCGGCTCCGGCGTGATTCACTCGGAGATGCCGCAGCAGAAGGAAGGCCGCATGCGCGGCTTCCAGCTGTGGCTGAACCTGGCGGCGAAGGACAAGATGCAGCCGGCGTCCTACAGCGACGTGCCGGCGGCGGACATCCCCGTGCTGCGCCGCCCGACCGGGCACATCAAGGCCATCGCGGGCGCGGTGCAGGGCTCGCTGGGCCCGGTGCGCGGGCACATCACGCGCCCGGTGACCGAGCCGCTGTATCTGGACATCGTGGTGGACAAGGGGGCTTACGCGGAAAGCTTCGCGGTGCCCGAGGGCGACACGGTGCTGGTGTATGTCTACGAGGGCAGCGCCCTGGTGGGCGGCACCCGGGTCGAGAAGTCACGCATGGTGCGACTGTCCCGACAGGGCGCCGTGGAGATCGCGGCCGAGGGGCCGGCGAAGCTGTTGCTGATTGCCGGGCGGCCGCTGCGCGAGCCCATCGTGCACTACGGTCCCTTCGTGATGAACACGCGCGAAGAGATCGAGCAGGCACTGACGGACTATCGCAACGGCACGCTCACCCGGCGTCAGGCTCACTGACCGCCCAGCTCCGAGTACACGGCGCGCAGGAAGCGCTCCGGGTTCCCATGCACTGCATCGTAGGCCGCCGTGGGAGTGGTGGCCGCGATCTGCTCGTAGGTCATGCCGCTGGCCACCAGCGGGCGCACCTTGTTGACGATGTCTTCCACCATGTCGCGGAAGGCGATCACGTCGGCGCGGTCCGACACCTCGCCGTGTCCCGGCACGATCAGCGTGTCGGGGCCGGCGGCGGCGATGATCATGCCCAGCGCCCCGAAGGTGCCCTCCAGGGTGCCGCCATTGTTCGTGTCGATGATCGGGTAGGCGCCCGTGCGGTAGACGTCACCGGAATGGATCACGTTGGAACCCCGGAACACGATCATGCTGTCCCCGTCGGTGTGCGCCGGCGGCAGGGGCACGGCACTGATCTCCTCGCCATTCAGATACACCGAGATCTCGTCATTGAAGGTCAGCACCGGCAGCGCCACGCCCGGGTACTGGGCCTGCATGCGCACGCGCACTTCGTCCCGCGCCACGATGGGGATGCCCAGGCGGCCGATGTTCTCGTTGCCGCCCACGTGGTCACCGTGCACATGGGTGTTGATGAGGAAGCGGATGGGGCCGTCGCTGAGCGTGCGGATCGCCGCCATGAGCTTCTCGGTGAGCGGCGCGAACTGATCGTCGATCATCACCACGCCGTCTTCCCCCACGGACAGACCGACATGGCCGCCGGCGCCCTGCAGGTAATAGATGCCATCGCGCACCTGGTGCGGAATCACTTCCACGGTGCTGTAGTCGGTCTGGGCCCAGGCGCTGCCGAGGAAGGAAGTGCCTGCAAGCAGACTGAGGGCGAGCAGGGTCTTGCGGCCAGTGTGAGGCGTGTGCATGGAAAGCTCCTTGTTCTTGTTGGGGGCACGGGGCGGCGCCGGGCGGCGAGCGCGGCGGGTTCGCGGTCGAGTATAAGCCACACCTCCGTGGCGACGTCACCCCCGCTGAGGTTTGATTAAAACGGCATAAGCATATCGCCACATATTCTTTTTTAGAATAAAGAGGCCTGCCTATAATCCGGCCCACGTTGAAATCAGGCAGGTGGAAGGTATGGATTGGCAGGGCTGGTTGTCGATGGCGCTCACCTTGGGTGCCGTGCTGTTGCTGGTGTTCACGCGGCTCGTGCCGCATTTCGTCTTGATGGCGGCGCTGACCATTCTCAGTGCCACCGGAGTGCTCACGGCGTCCGAGGCCCTGGGAGGCTTCGCCAATGCGGGGCTGATCACGGTGGCGGCGATGTTCGTCGTGGCGTCGGGCCTGCATGCCTCCGGCGGCATCGACCTGCTGGTCAACAAATTGCTGGGCCGGCCCCGCAACGCCCACACCGCCATGCTGCGCCTGTTCCTGCCCGTGCTGCCGCTGAGCGCGTTCCTCAACAACACGCCCGTGGTGGCCACCATGATTCCGGCCATCAATGCCTGGTGCCGGCGCATCAATGTCGCGCCGTCCAAGCTCATGATTCCCCTGAGTTATGGCGCCATTCTCGGCGGCACCGTGACGCTGATCGGCACCAGCACCAACCTGGTGGTGAACGGCCAGTACCAGGCGCTGACGGGGGAACAGGGCTTCTCGCTGTTCGCCATCACGCCGGTCGGGTTGCCCGTGGCCATCATAGGCGTGCTGTTCATGCTGGTGGCCGTGCCGAAACTGCTGCCGGACCGCCGCGAGAGCAAGCCCTTCGACAATATGCGCGAATTCACCCTGGAGGTGGCCATCGACCCGCACGGCCCGCTGGTGGGGCTCACCGTGGAACAGGCGGGGCTGCGCAATCTGGAGCGGGTCTATCTGGTGGAGATCGACCGCCGCGACAGCATCGTGACGGCCGTGCCCTCGGAGGAAATTCTGCGTGGCGGGGACCGTCTGGTGTTTGCGGGCGAGACGGAAGCGATCTCCGACCTGTTGCGCATTCACGGCATCGTGGCGTCCATCAACCCGGCCAAGGCCGCGCTGTCGGAAGACCGCGCCGAGCGTCGTCTGGTGGAAGTGGTCGTGTCGCAGTCCTGCTCGTCCATCGGCGAGACCATCCGCAGCTCACGCTTTCATGATCGCTACGGCGCCATCGTGCTGGCCGTGGCCCGCAATGGCGAGCGGGTGGCGGGCAATCTGGGCAACATCATCATCAAGCCCGGCGACACCCTGCTGCTGGAGGCGCGCCCGGTGTTCGTCAGCCGGCAGAAGTACAACAAGGATTTCCTGGTGATCAATGACCTGGACACGGTGCAGCCGCGCCACAGCAAGGCCCTGCTGTCCTGGGGCATCCTGCTGACGCTGGTGCTGGCGGCCGGGCTGGATGTGGTGAGCATGCTCAACGCCTCGCTGCTGGGCGCTGGGGCCATGCTGGTGACGGGCTGTCTGTCGGTGAGTCAGGCGGAGAAGAGTCTGGACCTGACCGTGCTGATCACCATCGCTGCGTCGTTCGCGTTGGGGGCGGCGCTGGAAAAGACCGGCGTGGCGGCCTTCCTGGCCGAGAACATCGTGGGCTTGAGTGGTGGCCGGCCGTGGCTGATGCTGCTGCTGACCTATGCCGCCGTGTCGCTGATGACCGAGACCATCACCAACAATGCCGCCGCCGTGATCATGGTGCCCATCGTGCTGGCCATGACCGGCCAGGCGGGGCTGGACCCGGAGCCCTTCATGATCGCGGTGATGATGGCCGCGTCGGCCAGTTTCGCGACGCCGCTGGGCTATCAGACCAATCTGATGGTGTATGGACCGGGGGGGTATCGTTTCAGTGATTTCGTGCGCATCGGCGTGCCGATGAACATCGTGATCGGGGTGGCCACGGTCGCCGTGCTGCTCCTGCTCTACCCCCTCAGCCAGGGCTGAGGGGGCAGGAAGAGATCAGTTCAGACTGAACACATACACCGCATTGCCCGTCGACGGATAGGTGATCTCCGGCGTCACCACCGAGGGCACCATGCGCGGGCTGGTGCCGCCATTGGCCGTGGTCACGGCGATGTACTGCTTGCCGTCCACGCTGAAGGTCAGCGGATGCCCCTGCACCGCCGTGCCCAGACGCGTTTCCCAGAGGATCTCGCCCGTGCGCACATCGAAGGCGCGGAAGCGACGGTCCAGATCGCCCACGAAGGCCAGATCGCCCGCCGTGGTCAGCACGCCGGTCAGGAAGGTCGCACGCTGCTCATAGCTCCACACTTCCTGCATGGTGCGCACATCGTAGGCGCCCAGCTTGCCCACATTGCCGTCGGAACCCGGCATCTCGAAGAAGCGGCGGCTCGCGCCCACGCCCCCGGAGCCCGGTGCCAGCTCGATGGCGCGTGCGGCGTTCTCCAGACAGGTCTGGCTCAATGGAGCCACCATCAGGCCGCTCGGCGCGTGATAGCTCATGGAATGCCAGTCCTTGCCTCCGGCGCTGCTCGGGCAGGCCGAGGTCCACTCGTCGATCTGGGCGTTCTTGATGTCATCGCGGTAGGTGACCGCCCCGGTGACCGGGTCGATATGCGTGAAGGTGTTCTGGAACACCGTCTCGACATAGCCCAGGAATTCGCCGGTGACGCGGTCGTTCTTCCACAGGATGCCGTGCTTGCCCAGGGACATCACCGTCTTGCGGCCGTCGATGTCCACCAGCACGCGCTCGAACACTTCGTCCAGGTCCAGTGCCTCGGCCGGCACGTGCTGGAAATGCCATTCCAGCAGGCCCGTGTCGATGTTCAGGGCGATGGTGGAGTTGGTGTAGAGCCCTTCATCCTCGATGCTCATGTGGCGGCTGACCGGCACCCAGGGCTTGGCCTGGGCGGTGCCCCAGTAGGTGAGGCGCAGGTCCGGGTCGTAGCTGCCGGCGATCCAGGTCTCGCCGCCCTTGCGGTAGATGCCGTCCAGCCCGCCCCAGGTGTCGCCACCGGGCTCGTCGGCGTCGGCGATGGTGTCGAACTCCCACAGGCGCTCGCCGGTGTCGGCGTCATGCGCGGTCATGTAGCAATTCTCCTCGATGTAGCGGGCACAGCCGGCCATGCCGAGAATCACCTTGCCGTCGGCCACGATCGGGCCCGAGGAGTTCTCGAAGCCCTTGCTGCGGTCGGCCACCACCACTTCCCAGATCTTCTGCCCGGTGCGGGCGTCCAGAGCCAGCAGACGCGCGTCCGTGGTGGCCTGGATGATCTTGTCGTTGTAGATGGCGATGTTGCGCATGTCCTCGCGGGTGGCGGAGCCGCCGTGGTGCTCCCAGATCAGCTCGCCGGTGGCGGCGTCCAGGGCCTGCAGGATGTTGCTGGTGTTGATCAGGTACATGATGCCGCCGTAGACCAGCGGCGCGGGCTCGGAGGCGCCTTCATGCATGTTCCACACCCAGGCCAGCTGCAGGTCGCCGACGTTCTCGCGGTTCACCTGATCCAGCGCGCTGTAGCTCCAGGCCTGGTAGTTGCCGCGGAACATGGGCCAGTCGGCCGGGTCGGGGTTGCGCATCATCTCGGCGGTGAGCGGTGTGAACTCTTCCACGGTGCCGGAGACCACGAGGCCGACTGGGGCCTGCGGCTCGGCAGGCGCCTGGGCCGGCGCCGGCGCAGCGGCCGCGGTGGCACCGGACGGCACCTGGGCGGCCGACATGCCCACGGCAGCGGCGATGGTGACAGAGGTGTCGACATTCAGCGGCTGGGCACCTGCCTGAGCGCCATTGGTCTGCAGGATATGGGCGACGATGTTGCCCACGGTGGCGTCAGGCAGCGGCGTGGCGGCGCCCGGCGGCATGGATGACTTGATGGTGCGGAACAGCTCGCCCGCACTGCGTCCGCCCCAGCTGGTCAGGAAGCCTTCGCCCGACAGCATCGGCGCTGCGGGAGTGCCGCGCAGGTCGGCGCCATGGCAGGCCGCGCAGGTGCTCTGGTAGAGCCCGGCGCCGGCGGTGGCCTGGGCCGCCGTGAACACGCCCTGGCTCTGGGCGCTGGCGGGTGCCGCGCAGGCGGCGATCATGGCGCCGAGCAGGGCGGAGCCGGTGAGAATCTGCTTCTGTGTCAGTCTTTTGCTGTTCATGGACGCACCTGTTGAAATCGCTGTCATGGGTCGGAATCGGGACGCGGTCTGGCGCACGGTCAGTGCATCAGCCAGCCGCGCAGTTCGCCTTCGGGATTGGTCTCGCTGTGGATCTGCACATACAGGGCCTCGGCATGCAGGGCCTCGATCAGCTCGGGGGTGAGTGTCAGGGTGCCGCTGATCGTGCCGGCATTGCCGCCGGAGACATCCAGGCGCAGCACCACCGGCCCGGGAATGGCCTTCGGCCCCTGATGGATGTGCGCCATGGTGGCCGCGGAACTCATGCCGGTGTAGTTGCCGCTCACCGTCAGCGTGGTGCCGTTGAGCACGGCGCGCACTTCGCCTTCCCCGGTGATGGTGCGCACGGTCTGGGGCGTCACTGGCATGGGCGAGAGCCGGCCGCGCAGGGAATTGCCCATCTCGGCGGCCTGCAGAACGCTGGCGCCGATGAACAGGGACAGCAGTCCCAGCAGCAGGGGAAAGGCACGCAGACGCGGCAGGGACGTGGCGTGCAGCAGACGGTCAATCATGATGATCCTCACATGTTGTTGTCATTGGGCAAACGGGTGTTCGGCAAGGCGCGGGCGACGGTCGGGCCCGATTATACCCACGGCTTTCAGCGCGGGTCGATCTGCGCGCGCGGCGCCTGATCCACGGCCTTCACGAAGAAGGCCAGGAAGCGCGCCATGCGCTCCAGACCAGGCGCGGAAATGGCATCGATGTCCTCGCCGCTGGTGTGGTACAGCGGCGGCGCCTGCATGAAGGTCACGATCGGCGCGTCGATGCCCCGGTAGCCGCCGCCTTCGCCGCTGGCCATGGTGGAATTGCCGGACATGAAATTGGTGCCGTAGCGCGTCACGCCTTCGCTGACAAGATTCTGCAGGAAGGGCGCGCTGTTGGTGATGCCAGCCACGATGGGCGCCTCGACCGAGTCGGCGCTGAATTCGCGGTAGCCGTCCTCAAACAGGCTGCGCGCCGGCGAGACATTGCGCTGGGCCACATGCTCGATGTTCACCGTCAGCACGGTGTTGGCGGCCAGGCCGGGGTTCATGCGCACGAAGTTGGCCGGGCCGTTGAGGCCGCTGGTGTGATGTCCTGCACTGGCGACGAACACCAGGGTGCGCGACGGGCGGTTCTCTGGCCTGACGAAATGCCGGGCCAGGGCCAGTTGCACGGCCATGCCGTCGCCGTTGTCGCCGGCGCCGTCGAACCAGGCGTCGACATGGGCATTGAGCACGATGATCTCGTCACTGTCGCGGCCGGGCAGCAGGGCCACGCCGTTCTGCGCAATGAGATTGGAATAGAAGCCCGCTTCCAGCAGCACCTCGGCGCGCACGCCCTGCGTCAGGCCGGCCTCGGCCGCTTTGCTCAGCACGCTCTCGAGGAACAGGCCGTCGCGGCCGCCCACGTTGAAGCAGGGGCCGCCGCAGTGGCTGAAGTCCATGGCGCGCTCGTTGCCGGGCTGGTCCACGATGTTGATGACGGCGATGGCGCCGCGCTCGAACAGATTGCGGGCACGCGGCACGGTGGGTTCGCGCTCGAACACCATGTGAGCCTGGGGGGTGACCTGCTGCACGGCGATCCGGCCGCGCACGTCGATGTGGGCCAGCTCCGCCGGACTGGCGGTGCCGACATAGACCAGCGTGCCTTGCAGTTCCCCGGTCTCGAGGGCGGAGGGCGCCAGCGGCATGGCCGTCTGCAGCACGATGTCCTCGCTGCCCACGCCGAAGGCAGGGTCGGCCTTCAGCCGCAGTTCCCAGGCCAGCGGCAGCCAGAAGGTGTCACCTTCATCCATCTGGAATTCCTGCAGTTCCGTGCCTGTGATGCCGGCGGCGCGGTACTGTTCGAGCATCCATTCCACCGTGGCGCGCGCCGAGTCGAAGCCGGCGATGCGCCCCCACAGCTGCCCGCTGCCGATCTCGCGCTGATCTCGACTGGCGTGGGAGAACGCGACAATCTGCTCCAGGTCCTGCCACAGGCGCGCGCCCGCGAATTCCGTCCACACTTCTTCGCCTTGCGGCACCTGTGCCGGCACCGGGCCGCGCTCGCCGACGATGGCGGGAGCGCCGTCACTGGTGAAGGCGGGCGGCAGCGACACACCGAACCAAGGGGTCCCGGTCAGGGGTTGAGCATGGAGCAGGGGAACAAAAAGGGCGGTCAACAGAAGAGTGCAGGCTTTGCGTGTGCAGGCAGGCACGGAGCGACTGAGCATGGGCAACCTCTGCAAGCGTATGATTATTATGATTTTCCGATGGCCTTCGCAGGGGGCGCGGCGCGCGCCAGAGGCTCTTTGAGGGCGATTATGTCCGGATTGCCGGTGCAATTCAAAGCCGATATGATCCCGGCACACTCCTAGTCGGGCAGTCCGCACGATGCCGTGCAGGTCGCCGGCTCAACAACGAGAAATGTTGCAAAAACTTCGATGCATGTGGCTGTCGCTCTGTGTCCTGCTTGCGGGGATGTGTTCAGGGACGGCCTTCGCGGCGCTGCCGCTGGAAGCTGGCCAGGGGGAACTGGAACCGGGCAGCAGTCTGCGCCTGCTCGAGGACCCGCGTGCCTCGCTCACGCTGGACGAGGCCATCGCCGCGCTGGCCAGCGACGGGCTGGTCTGGGAGCAGCCCGGCTTTCCCACCCTGGGCTACACCGCCTCCGCCTGGTGGGCCGCCATCGACGTCAGCAACCGCTTCACGGCGCCGCAGACATGGCTGCTGAAAATGAAGTTCGCCAGTCTCGACCGCCTCGACTTCTGGTACCGCGATGCCGCCGGCCAATGGGTGCAGAAAAGCGCCGGTGACACCCTGCCCTTCCACGGACGTGACCTCGACCACCACGCCATCATCTTCAACTTCGAGGCCCTGCCGGGCCAGACCCAGACGCTTTACGTGCGAGCCGAATCCAAGGGCTCGGTGCAGTTCCCGCTCACGCTCACCAGCCTGCAGGACTTCCAGGAATCCTCCAAGACCGAATTCTTCTGGATCGGCCTCTACTACGGGATCCTCGCGGTGGTGGCGCTGTACAGCCTCTTCTTCTGGTTCTCCACCCGCGAAGTGATCTACCTGCACTACGTGTTCTTCCTGGTGGCCGGCGGCTTGTTCTCGTTCTCCTTCCAAGGGCTCGCCTTCCAGTACTTCTGGCCGGACAACCCCTACTGGGCCAACCGCAGCGTCATGACCTTCATTGCTCTGGCCTGTGCCGCCGGGCTGCAGTTCGTGCGCAGCTTCATCACGCTCGAGCGCCACGACGCGCGCCTGGACAAGGCTTTCCGTGTCATGAGCATGGCCGCCCTGGCCTATGCCCTCATCGCCATCGTGGCCCCCTATGGCTTCCTGGTGCTGGTGATGAACCTGTTCGTGCTGGTGATTGTGGTGCTGGTCAGCCTGGCCGCCGTGCAGACGGCCCGCAAAGGCTACCGGCCGGCGCAGTTCCTGCTGGGCGCGTGGTCGGTGCTCATCACCGGCATCCTCATCGAGATCGTGCAGCGCATGGGCGTCAACCTGCCGCCACTGCTCAGCTACCACAGTTTCCAGTACGGCACCGCGCTGGCGCTGGTGGTGCTCTCCTTCGGCCTGGGCGATCGCATCAACTCCCTGCTCAAGGAATACAGCCTGGTGCAGGAGGACATGCTCAAGGCGAACCAGCTCAAGATCGAGGCGCTGCAGAAGGCCGACGACGTCAAGGAAGAGTTCATCGCCAACGTCTCCCACGAGCTGCGCACGCCGCTCACCGGTATCATCGGGCTGTCGGAGATCATCCTGGAGAAGAGCGCCGCCTCGCTGGATGAGAGCGCGCGCGAGAACCTCAACATGATCCGCATCAGCGGTCAGCGGCTGGCGAATCTGGTGAACGATGTCATCGACTTCTCCGCCATCAAGAACGGCCATCTGGAGCTGCACAAGAAGCCGGTGGACCTGAAGAACATCTGCATCCTCGTCAATAAGATGTGCCGCCCGCTGATCGGCGACAAGCCCATCCAGCTGGCCGAGAGCTTCCCGGCCGAACCGGTGCTGGTGCTGGGCGACGAGGACCGCCTGCAGCAGATCCTCTTCAACCTGGTGTCCAATGCCATCAAGTTCACCCAGCGCGGCTGGGTAGCAGTATCCATCGAGATCATCGACATTGACGCCCGGGTCATGGTGCGCGACACCGGCATCGGCATTTCCGAGGATCAGCAGTCACGCATCTTTAACCGCTTCTATCAGGTGGATGCCGCCGCCAGCCGCGAGGAAGGCGGCACGGGGCTGGGGCTGTCCATCTCCCAGAAGCTGGTGGAACTGCATGGCACCGAGATCACGCTGCGCAGCTCCCCCGGCGAGGGCTCGACCTTCTTCTTCGACTTGCCGTTGCAGACGGAAAAGGATCGCCTCACCGCCAGCAACAGCAAGGTGCAGAAGAAGCTCGAGAAGGAAGCGGGCGCGAAGCTCAACGCCATTCTGGAAAGCACGCCGCCCATCGTGGATCGCCGCAATCGCCGCGAGAGTGGCGAGCAGGTGATCGGTCAGGCGCCCCTGCTGCCGGGCCGCCGCCGCAAGATCCTGGTGGTGGACGACGAGTTCCTCAATGTGCGCATCGTCAAGGAGCATCTGTCCGGCCCCTACGAGATCGACAGCGCCCTGAGCGGCCACGATGCGCTGATGATGCTGCAGCATGACAAGCCCGATCTGGTGATCCTCGACCTGATGATGCCCATCATGACCGGCTTCGAGCTGTGTCAGCGCATCCGCGAGAAATACAGCATGGACGAGCTGCCCATCGTCATCCTGACCGCGAAGAACCGGGTGGAGGATCTGGTCAAGGGCCTGAGCCTGGGCGCCAACGACTACATCAGCAAGCCCTTCAGCAAGGAAGAGCTGAAGGTGCGCGTGGGCAAGCAGTTCGAGATGCTGCACCTGTTGGAGATCCGGCAGGAGAACCAGCGCCTCGCGTGGCAGCTCGACAAGTACCAGGAAACCGAGAAGAAACTGCGCGAGCGCGAGACGCGGTTGGCGAAGATGCTGGACGTGACAGGCGATGCGCTGATCTCCATCGGCGAGACCGGACAGATCGCCTATATCAACAAGGCGGCAGAAACGCTGCTGAAACTGCCGGCCGAGGATTTCCAGGACGGCCCGGTCAGCGTGCTGTCCGAGCGCCTGGAAACCATCTGTCAGGGTGTGTCCGAGGTGATCGGCTTCCCCTTCCGGGAGAACGTGATTTCCTCGCCCGACAATCCCATCTATTTCACCTTCACCATCCGCCAGCCGGATGAAGACGAGGACGCCGCCGCGCCCGTGCGACTGTGCGTACTGCCGCTGAGTCTGGACCAGGAGTTCTACCTGCTGATGTTCCAGCGCGTGCAGCCGGCCGGTCTGGGCGATGACGAGAATCTGGTGGAAGCCTCGCTGCCGCATCTGATCGACCAGATCAACCGCAACGTCGAGCGCACCCAGGTGCTGAGCGAATACCTCGCCCGCATCACGCCCGAGGACCTGCAGACGCACCGCCACCTGTTCGCCGATCTGGAGAACGTTGACAAGATCATCCAGAGCCTCTCGGGGGCGCTGCCCTCGGATGCCGATGACGAACAGCAGTACCGCGAGGCCTTGGTGAAATTGATGCAGGACTGCCACTACTACTGGCAGAAGGTCACCGGCGAATCGATCATCGACCTGGCCGAGAAGAGCCGCATCTGGAGCGTCAGCATCGACAACGGTCGTCTGCGCACGCGCTCCATGAACCGCTATCTGTCCATCGACAAGCTGCCCAGCAACCCGCGCTGGCGCCAGGTGGCCCGCACGGCGTATTTCGTGTTGTCCAAGGTGTCCCACGATGCCGAAGCCAAGGGTGCGCTAGAGAAATCCGTGGCCCGGCTGCAGGACATCGTCGAAGCCAAGGCCCTGACCTGAACGCCCGTTCCACGTCCACGCAATGCTGGAATCCCCCATGAATCTAGAGATCCTTTCCCGCGTGCGCTGCTTCGGCGGCGAACAACGGCGCTACCAGCATCACAGCCGCAGCCTGGACTGCGCCATGCGCGTCAGCGTGTTCCTGCCGCCCCAGGCGCTCGTCGCCGATGCGGCAGTCCGGCTGCCCGTGCTGTACTGGCTGTCGGGGCTTACCTGCACCGACGAGAACTTCGTGCAGAAGGCCGGTGCCCAGCGCATCGCCGCCGAGCTGGGGTTGATCGTGGTGGCGCCGGACACCAGCCCGCGCGGTGACGGCGTTGCCCGCGCCGGCGAAGGCGAATGGGATCTGGGTCTTGGGGCCGGCTTCTATGTGAATGCGACCGAGGCGCCCTGGTCGGCGCACTAACGCATGTATGACTATGTGCTGGAGGAACTGCCCGCACTGCTCGAGCCGGCTCTGCCCGTCGACCCGCAGCGTCGGGCCATCAGCGGGCACTCCATGGGCGGACACGGCGCCCTGGTGCTGGCTCTGCGCAATCCGCAACGCTTTCGCAGCGTGTCGGCCTTCGCGCCGATTGTCGCGCCTTTGACCTGCCCCTGGGGCGTGAAGGCCTTCACCCAGTATCTGGGCGAGGACCGCGAGGCCTGGGCGCAATACGACGCCAGCCTGCTGCTGGCGCGCCATGGCTGTCCACTGCCGCTGCTGCTTGACCAGGGCGATGCCGATGCGTTCCTGGCCGTGCAGTTGCAGCCCGAGCGTCTGCTGGAGGCCGCTGCACAGGCTGGCGTGACCATGGATTACCGGCGCCGCGCAGGCTATGACCACAGCTATTTCTACATCGCCAGTTTCATCGAGGAGCATCTGCGCTTCCACGCGCAGCACCTTGCCGAGCACCTCTGAAGCGCCGTCATGGCACGGGAGTCCCGACCCATGTCCCTGCAGATCAGTCCGCGCACCTCCGATATCGGCTTTCCCGTCCGCCGTCTGCTTCCATCACGCCTGCAGCAGCGTGTCGGCCCCTTCATCTTCGTCGACCACATGGGCCCCGCGCTGTTCGCGCCTGGTGGCACCGCCGGCGATGTGCGTCAGCATCCGCACATCGGGCTCGCCACCGTGACCTATCTGTTCAGCGGCGCGATGATGCACCGCGACTCCCTGGGCACGGTGCAGCGCATCGAGCCTGGCGCCATCAACCTGATGACGGCCGGCCGTGGCATCGTGCACTCCGAGCGCATGCCGGCGGATATCCGCGAGCAAGGCATCGCCGTGCACGGCATGCAGACCTGGCTCGCCCTGCCGACCGCCCAGCAAGACATGGCCCCCGACTTTGCCCACTATCCTGCCTCGGCCATTCCCGAGACGCAGATCCCCGGCGGCACCCTGCGCGTGCTGATCGGCAGCGCGCTCGGCCTGCAGTCCCCAGTGCGCGCGCACTCTCCCACCACCTTTCTCGATCTGCAGCTGCAGGCGGGGGCGCAGATTGCGCTGCACTGCCCCGGGCAGGAACTCGCAGTGTATCTGGCCGAGGGGGAGGCGACGGTGAATGCGCAGTCGGTACCGGGTTTCCACCTGCAGATCGAGGGAGATGCGCTGCAAGTGCAGGCCGGACCGGCGGGCTGCCGCGCCATTGTGCTGGGCGGCGAGCCACTGCCCGGGCAGCGTCATGTGCACTGGAATTTTGTGTCGTCCAGTCTGGAAAAGGTGAAGCAGGCAGGGCAGGACTGGCAGGCCCAGCGCTTCACGCTGGTGCCGAGAGAGACGGACTGGATGCCGCTGCCAGGCCTATAGCGCGAGCATGACGCGCCAGTCCAGGATCGCCAGCCACAGCAGGATGGCTCCCACCAGCATCAGCGCCTGACTGGTGTGGTCCCGGATGGCGTAGACGATCGGGTCCTCGGCCAGCTGCCCGCGCGCGGCCAGCAGCCAGATGCGCGTGATCAGATAGAGCAGTAGAGGACACAGCAGCCACAGCAGTTCTGGCGTGGCGTACTGACTGCGCGTGTCCTCGTTGTTGATGTAAAGCGCGAACACCATCACCGACATCAGCGCACTCGTGCTGCCGAACAGGGCCATCATCGGCAGGTCCTGCGCCAGATACCCCCGCCCCTGCGACTGCGCGAAGCCAGCCTTCTGCAGGTAATCCAGTTCCGTGTAGCGCTTGACCACCGCGAGGCTGAAGAACAGGAACATCGAGAAGGCCAGCAGCCAGAACGACAGCGCGACGCCGACCGCCGCCGCACCGGCAATGATGCGCAGCGTGTACAGCCCCGCCAGCACGATCACATCCACCAGCATGATGCGCTTGAGCACGAAGCTGTAGAGACCTGTGCAGAAATAGTAGAGCGCCAGTGCGCCCACAAAGGCGACTGGCAGGGTGCTGGCAAGCGCGAAGGCCAGCACCAGCAGCAGCGGGCTGAGGAGCAGGCCGTGCAGCAGCGGCAGCTCGCCGCTCGCGAAGGGGCGCCGATGCTTGCTGTGATGCGCCCGGTCGCTGGGCAGATCAAGCAGATCATTGAGCACATAGACGCTGGACGCGCACAGGCCGAAGCTCACGAACGCGAGCAGCGCCTGCAGCAGCAGCGCACTGTTGCCGAGTTCATGGGCCAGGGCCAGCGGCAGCAGGAGCAACAGGTTCTTCAACCACTGATGCAGGCGCAGGGCACGCAGGGCCGCGCGCCAGCGACTGCCCTGGCGCGTGAATTCCACTTCGATCGGCACCATTGCGGCGAGCTGCTGGCGCAGGGCTGGCGACACGTCCACCGGGATGGCCGCCGCGGCATGGCGCCAGACCTCGAGATCCACCGCACGATCTCCTGCATACACGTAGTGAGGCGCCTCGGCGGCGATGCGCTGCTGCTTGGCCGTCCCGCCGCAGTTGTGCTCGCCGTCGCTGCCGATGGCCGCGTCGAAGGTATCAAGATGGGCGGCCACGGCATCCACGAGCAGTTGATCGGACGCCGAGATCAGCACGAGGCGGCGTCCTTTGGCTTTCTGCTCCTGAAGGTAGGCCAGCAGGCCGGTATTCCACGGCAGCAGGTCGACGCGCAGCTGCACCCGGCCGGCGATCTCCCGCTTCAACGCCGCCTTGCCGCGCAGCAGCCACAGGGGAATCAGCAGCAGGTAGAACAGGTTTCGCTTGATCAGTTCCAGAAAGGATTCCAGCAGCAGGTCACTGCGCAGCAGCGTGCCGTCGAGGTCCACATACAGCGGCAGGGCAGTGCGATCCTCGGGTACCGGGCTGTGGCTCATGACGAGGTCCTGTGGGCTGGGCTCAGAGCGGCAGGCGCTTGAAGAGGGCATCGGGGATGGCGCGCACCACGGCCATGATCAGCCGCCAGTAGC
>Ga0222712_10000086_pt1 | contig 123698 bp, 135 predicted proteins | sample C33_657DmetaG_FD_165043 | JGI IMG/M metagenome (GOLD analysis project Ga0222712, IMG submission 165043) | Estuarine water microbial communities from San Francisco Bay, California, United States - C33_657D | ecosystem: Environmental > Aquatic > Marine > Unclassified | place: USA: California... | reverse complement strand
TTCATAGGATCACCAGTCATTGATCCGGAAACATCGACCATAGCAATCATTTTGCCTAGCGCGCCAGTCTGCTTTGAATTATTAAGCCATTGAGCATTAAGAATTGACGCTTCATCAGATGTTTGTTTACATCGATTAATTAATTCCAGCGCTTCTTTGGTAAAATCATTAAGTCCAATTCGCGCCCCCTTTACTTCGACTTCTCCCTTGGACGCCTTTTCAGCAAACTCTTTAAAATGATTAGCGCAATTAACACGATCCTCTTGTTGACTGCGTTGTTCTCCATTCTTTTTCAAATTCAAAAACGCTTTCTTTTGTTTATGCATAGTAATAGATGTTTGTTTTGTAGGATCAATCTCTGACCAATTGAGACCACATTGCTTAATTTGTACCGTATCAAGTTTTATATTCAAAGAAGTAATGAGTTTACGGAAATCCATTTTGGCCTTAATAACTGCTTTTCGCTTTGCTTCTTCTGTCTTTGCGCTTGTTAAATAATGATTAAAATAGGTTAAAGCCAGTGTTGTAAAAAGATCTCCAAATTGCGACTTTTCACGAGGAACCCATTTAGCCGCAAGAGAAGGGGTTTCGCTCACCAAATCCAATTTCAATTGATCGAGAAGAAGACCACAACCGTATTGAACAAGCGGAGACAACTTATTTTTCTTATATAGATATTTTACATCCTTCCAAGAACCAAAAGGATGTTGTGTTTCGTCAGAATAAATAACAAATAATTTAAATGCGAATTTGGCAAGTTCAGGATGATTATTATGCCACACTTCAAGTAACATATATGATAATCCATACTCACCCTTTCCATCAACAATGTCACGTGTTTGACCAATCATTCGAAACATGATTGACATATATTCGATATATTCTTCACGACAAATGGAACCAAACTTGAATGATGAATTAAGGTCCTTAAGTATCTTATCAGTTTGTATTGCTAGGTTATTAATAATATTTGCATCTCTTGTTCTGGTCAATTGAAAACTTAATTGAAGAATTCTTTCACGTACACTATTAGACCATGTATATTCGCTACTTCCATTCTCGCCTAATTGAGTTGGAGTAAAATTATCAAGTGCAGAGACTAATAAAGACATTGTCTATACAGTATTATATAAAATCTCTTTAAGTTCTTTTTTTAGTCATTTTTTTAGATTTTGAATTTATATATATTTTTTTAGTGCGATTACATAAATATTGTTTATCAAAATTGTCCATTGATAATATTTTTTTTTTATTAAACAATATAAAGACTTCATTGATATCGTGAAATAATGTGATTGATTTATCGAATTTAATGGTATCTAAATTTTTAATTGATGTTAAAAATTTATCACCAATGTTGGTTTTTTTATTTCTTAAAAAAGTTTTTAAATGTATAGGTTCTAAATTAATATTAAATTTCAATATTGAAAATAGTGAATATCTCATCTGATTTAAACATAAGTTATATTTAATAATACCTAATAATTCTTCTTTTTGTAAAAGACCAGGAGTTTTAAGAAATATTTTTTCTTCTGTTATTTTTTCAATTTCATTATTGTTATTAATATAAACACAATGTATTTTGATAAATGATATTTCTTCAGTGTAATAAATGTTATATTCATTGTCTATTTTTTCAAATTCATTTATCCAAGAAATATCTAAATCTTCAATATCCATATTATATTATAATCTCATCATATAATACAATATATTTTTGAACTAATTAATTTTCATATTCATAATCATCACTATCTTCATCATATTCTTCACTTTCACTATTACTATCATATTCAGACCCATAAATAGGAGATAATCTAAAATTATAATCGTATGAACCTTCGCCATTTATTGAGTCGTATTCTTTTTCATATAATTCATATTTTTTTTGTAAAGCATTACCAATTTTATACATATTGTAATTTATTTGTTCTTGTTCTTGTTCTTCAATGTCTTTTTCATTTACATTTTTATATTCGTTCTTTAATATTTTTCCGTTAAGCATTGTTAGTTGTAACCAACCGGGAGGTATAATATTTTTATTTTCAATAATATCTTCTTCAATATTTGTATTCAAAATATCTTTAAATTTCGAAGACGTATTATTGGTTGTTTCGCATTCTTTTGTATTCACTAAAGAAGGAAATGATATGATATTATCAATATCAACATTCATTTTAGGTTGTTCTGTCGATGAAATAGATTTAAAACGATTGTTATCTATTTTCTTATTGTCATATTTGTTATAATTATTGTTGTTATAACTATTTCTGTTTCTGTTTCTGTTATCATCATAATGTTTATTATTCGCATTTTTTAAAGGTTGTTCATCATTTAAAAAATTAAATCTGTTATTATCTTTATTTTTTAAGAAAGGATTATTACTCATAATATATAAAGTATATTTATTATATGTTAGTTTGTTATTATATAATATAAGATATCTTTAAATTGTTTAAATAATACAAATAAATATATAAGTAATTTATAAAGACTTAAAGACAAAAGGATATATATATTTGTCTCCTATCAGCAATCCAAATAACTTTTGAGTATAGTATAAAAAAAACACAATAAACGATATATATTTATTACAGGAGACAGTATTTAATTTTTTAATAAAAATAATAACATAATAAAAAAAGAATTATTATGTTAAACAAATACAAATACAAATATATTAAATATCATCAAAATTGATTTCTTCTTCTTTTACATCATCATTATTTTCAATATTCAATGTAATTTTATTAGCAGCGGATAATTTTATTTCTTTAATCAATATTTCTCTTTCATAATCTTGATCTGTCGCAAATACAATCGATTCAATTTCTGAAGTTATTCCACTCGTTATTTTGGTTACATCGTTTGATTCTAAAATAGCCCAATTTTGATTAACCGTTTCTTTTAATCGTTGTTTGTCTGAATCATTATATACTTCTAATAAATCACATTGTTGATTTTTTTCACTTTGTTTGGAAACACATGAAGAATCGGACGTATCCCATTCTCTTAATCCAACTAACACCCATTTTCCTACTTGAACCATATTATCGCGTTTACCAGATCGATAACTAAACTTACCTCTAATATGACCTAATCTAATTTTAACATCAATACAATGACAAAGAAACATTCCATTACCTAACATTTTAGTAACAATCGCATAAACTTCGCTTATATCTTGAGAAACTCTTAAATTATTAATTCTTGCTCCTCCGCCGGAATGTTTGCGAGCAAATTTCTTATGACCTGAACCACCTTTAGTATTCTTTACCATCTTATAAGTATATAATATAGTATATTAATTCTATATTATAATTATTTCAATTTTTTTTTAATCATATTTATCAATAATAACTTCTTTTGATAAATTGCTAATGATTTTGTTAATATTTTTATCCGATTCTTCTTTTGTTAGTCCATTCATTGAGTTACTAACAATTTTTAAATATAAATTATTTTTTTGAGATTCCGCTCCGATACAATCCGGATATTTATTTTGCCAATTTTTAATTTGTTTGATATTTTCATTTGCTATAACTTTAATTGCCTTTGTTAGTATAGGTTTATCTTCAGTTTCTTTAATCCATTCATCATTATCTTTAATATACAATATTTCTCTTTTTGCGTCAGAACAATGAAGCGGTCGATAATGCTCTTCTAATTTATTAAGATTTTTAACAACAATATTAGTTATTCCTTTAACATAACCTTGTCTGCCAGTGTGTTCTAAATCGTCTAAATCAACTTTTACCGAATTGACAAAATCAGTAATATTCATCGCATCTTTACACGTCTCATTTAAAAAAAAGTTTAAATTAAATGTTTTATTGTGACTTTTAATATTTGAATTTGTATTATTGCTGTGATTTATAGTGCCATTTTGAGTTATTTTTATGAGTGCTTCAATCACTTGTTGGTTAAATGTTTGTTCGGATATACCATATGATTTTGAGGTATCTTCATAGTTACATTTTTTTTTGTGTCTCCATAACGTGGTTCTACTTTTACAAGTTACGCCACATATACATTGACTGGTTAATGGTTGAGCAACTTTTAAGCAACTTTTTGTTGCTTTTCGGTTTAAATTATGCTTATCAGTTAATATATGTTTATCGAAACTACTTTTCTTAGACGTTGTATAGTCACATTCTTCGCAAGTAAATACCGGAGCAACTTTTAAGCAACTTTTTGTTTCATTTTGTTTCATTTTGTGTATATCAGTTAATATATGTTTATCGAAACTACTTTTCTTAGACGTTGTATAGTCACATTCTTCACAAATAAATACCGGAGCAACTTTTAAGCAACTTTTTGTTTCATTTTGTTTCATATATTGGTATAACAAAAGGTTTCTAAATCTTTTTCCGCAAAATATGTAAATTTTTATCATCACAAATAAATAAAACAAAAAAGCGAAATGAGAGCATTATCGTCACAATGGTCATTTGCAACTATTTTTTCCAAAAAGTAAATTGGGTTTTCAATTTTGGACATTTATTTTTGTCCATTTTTCAAAACCCAATTGACTTTTATAAAAATTTGTAAATCTAATATAATATATTAAAACTACTTAAAGAGGGGTCGCATATATGCGGAACCTGAGAAAAGATGGTCTATTTACTCTTATAATATTTTGAATTCTTTTTTTTCAATGTTTTTCTTTTTTTTCTTTTTTTATTTCTTTTTCTTTTATGTTTGGTTTTTTTTATTTTTTTTCCTCCATTTGCTTTTCTTTTTATTATTTCATTTAATACTTGTTGTTTTTCTTCATTTGATAATACGGTATCATCAGAAAATATAATATCATCCGTAGAATTTATAAATTCATATTCATCCGGGTCAATTATACTTAATGCATGTTCAACATTGTTTCTAACTATTTGTTTTACAGGTTGTGTAATATTTGGCAATGCGGACAATTTAGTCAATGAATACCAGCATTCAAATGTTTTTTTATTTAAATCGTTTGTTTTTAATTCAAAAAACCCTTCTTCTGTAAGTTCATTATTTTTATAAAATGTTCCCCCTCCTAAAAAAATAATTTCATTTTCATCTTTTTTATCACCAATTTTATCACCAATATAATAGTTTATATCAATACAAGGAATATCTAATAAGTGAATAACAAATACACAACAACCATCACCTGCGAATTCTTTTATAGCAACATTTATGTCAGTTGTTGCTGAATACCATAATCCAGGTCTAATATTTGATGTCTTTGTGTGTCCTCTGTATATTGTTATTGATAAAGGTGGTTGTTCAGAACAAAACTCACTTATAACCATTTTAGCATTTTTTTTTATGTCTAAATGTTGTTCTTTTACATAATCTATTAGAACTTCTTCAACAAATTTATCCATTATATAATATAATAATATTATATCCAGTGAAATCAATATTTTAAATGCTCAAAGGTGTAAAATAATTACAGTATTGTATGTATTAAAAATACTTAAATATTAAATGAAGTTATTAAATATATATTATGAATAATGATTTATGTCCTATTTGTATCGAAAATCCAGCAGAATATTTCACAGAATGTGGACACAAATATTGTATTGAATGTTTATGTCGAATTCAAAAATGTGCGTTATGTCGTAAACAATTAATCAAAGCAAAATTATGTATTGAAATTAAAAATAAAAATAAAAATATACAAAATTATGATTTTTTAGGTATTAGATCATTCATTAGAGAAAATAATGCTGAATCAATAAGAATAAATATTAATGTATTAAGAATTATGGCAGGAATGGGAGGATTGGCCATGTCAAATTAATTTATATATATTGAACACCGTCAACATCAAATTCTTCCAATTCTTCTTCAAATACTTCAAATAATCCATTTTTTTTATATTGTTCATTAAACCATTTCCAATTATGTATTTTTTCTATTGTTTGTATACTTTTATTTTGTACATCTATTTTTTGCTCATCCGGTTCTAAACCATAAAGACCATAAAAATATTGTTTAAAATCGTCATCTGGATCTTCATTGAATAACACTTTTTGTTTATTATAATCAGTATAACCTTTATTTTCTTGTATTCTTTTTGACCAAATAGGAGAAAATGACGCGTGATATTCCCAATTATACCTATATTTTTCTTGTAAATTATATTTATTCCTTATGAGTTTAAATAAACTCAAGTGCTTGAAATCATCTATACCACACAAACACGCTTGTTCTAATATCTTGTAATGTCTTAATTCATTTGATCCTATTATAGGTTCATATATAATTACGTCTTCAGGTTCTACATTTATATAAATACTTTTTCCTTTTTTAAGTTCTGCCTTTCTTGAAAATAAAGTCATTATTTTGGCTAATAAAATAATATTGTTATTTATATCTAACTTTGTTGCTGATACAAATTCTTTTGTTAGTTTGTTCTTTATTTTAATATCAAATATATCCAAACATATTTCATATATGTTTAAAAGAGAAATACTCTTATTCACATTTAAAACCCACTGAGCAATTGATCTAAAATCATTATTTGTAATCCATTGTTTCAACATATTATACAATTCAGTTTCTTTTGTGTTATTGTAATTGATCTCAATAATAAATGTTTCACAAACATTTCTTAACATAAATATATCGCTATTAAATGGTCTAAAAAGTAAATCATTAATTATTGAACTAACAATATACTCATTTTGTTGATTATCTGATAATAATTCTTTGTGTTTTTTCAATAAATACGATTCATACGCTGGATTTAGGGTTGCAAAGAAATCATAATATATTTTCCAAATGAGATTTAATAACTCATATTTAAATCCGCTATAATAAAGTTCATATGCCCAAAATATAGCATCATCACTTTTATTTAGTATAGATACTAACAATGCCAAACGTACTTCTTCTTTAATATAAAGATATTGAGTAAAAACCAAGTTTGAACCCGGTAATTTAATTGTTAGAATATCATCTTTTTTTGAAAAATCCATTTTAAATATTTAAGTTAAGCAATTTGGATATAATAATTTCAATTTTAAGTTATTTAAGTTATTTAGGTTATTTTAATTGAATTATAAAATAATCTATGTAGAATATATAATGGACGAAGAAAAGGAAAATACATCAACAACAATGGGCGAAGAAATGAGCGGAGGAAAACGTAAAACTAAAAAATCACGTAAATCTAATAATGCGCTGAAGGAATGGGTTAAATTTGTTAAAAAGGTTCAATCGGAAGAAAAAATAGATTCGTATAAAAAGGCAATGAGTCGCGCTAAAGTGCGTGCGGATAAAGGTGAAAAATGGAGATCTATGAAAGGAGGTGAAGGTGAAGACACTAGTAGTAAAATGGATGATACTGAAATAGAGGATGAAGACCAAAATGGTGGAATTCTTTTAGGTGGTGGACGTAGACGTCGTTCTCGCGGTAGATCTCGCGGTAGATCTCGTCATAGAACAATGCGTAGATCTCGTAGACGTTCTTCACGCAGACATTAATTTTATTACATCCTTATAATCTTTTGGTTCAAGACTGTTTAATAAATCGTTAAATTTTTCTTTAGTTTTATTTATGGATAATCTTTTCAAAGGGTTTAAATGTATATTTCCAACTAACAACTTCATAAAAAGTATTATGAATTTGTTTTTAATTCCGATTGATCTGTGAATTCCAATTAAAATACGTAAGAATAATATACTTAAGGAATAGTTATCCCATGTATGAACAAATTGTAATATATCACTCATTATATAATGATATGATTGGTTTACATATTTATTAAAATATATAGATGCTTCTGTTTTGTATAAACTAACAACAGAATCACCAAAACTATTTAATATATTATTGTGTTTTACAATATCATCAATGATGGTTTCAATATTATAACTTGATAAACTATTCAGTTTGTTAGTTAGTAAATAAGATAAGATATGTAATTCAATTGGCCATTCAATATAAGAAGGTTCATAAGCAACAATAAACTGCTTTATATGTTCATCAATATTGGGATGTAAATAATAAATAGAAAAAGTAAAATTAGATAACAATGGGCAATCATATTTATCAATTACAATTGAATTAAAATTAATATGATTATGAAAAATATGATTATCAACTAACAACTGTAATGAATGAAGTAAATGTTTATAAAATTGAATGATTGTTAGTATATATTTTGTATAATTACATTCTTCAAATAAGTTCTTTAAATAGTTTTTAAAATATATTAAATCTTGTTTTTCAAATTCAAATAAAATAGTATTATCTATTGTTGAATTGATATCTTCTATTTTGGTGTCATATTCTTGAATTTCTGTAATTTTTAATTCTGATACATTTTCACAAATATAAAAATGTTTTTTTCTATCATTCACGTCAAATAATATTTTGTGATTTGTTAGTTCATTCTGAATGTAAGGGTTAAAAGTAACTATTTTGTGTATTTTCTGTTTTTTAATTTGTATTTCTTGTTCGTTAAAAAAATAAAATACACAAGATTCAAAGTATTTATTATTTTTCATTTATTAGTAAAAGTAATATATTTATGTAATAATTACTTATTATTTTGAGTTAAAATAAAATATCTATTTTTATATGTTTTTTTGATTTTATCTTGAATAAGTTCAGAATCGCTTATTCCTTGCTCGACAACATTTGCTAATGTTTCTTTAAGTATTGTTTCATTTGTCTTACAAAATAATATAAACCCGGTTTTTGGTTGATAATCTTCATTATATCTATTTTTTTCAATATGTTCATCCATCGCGTTTAATAGTTCGCGTGTAACACTAATGTACGGTCTACGTTGTTTTGGTTCTTTTTTATCAGTGCTTTTATTTCTAAAATAATATCTTGCGCTTTTAAACATTTTGTTAATAACATTTCCATTGTATCCTAAATTATTTAATCGTGTTGTTTCAGTATTGATGATTGTTTCGTTTTCTTCGACCCATATTTTCCAAGCTTCTTTAAAGTCTTTTCGTTCATCATATTGATGAATTTTTGAAAATTCGTATAATTCTTCCATAAAATTTTCAGTAAACTTGTATCTGTAAATAATGGTAGGAACAATATGATTATTATTTTGTCTTGTAATAATCTCAATAGTTTGAGGTTCAACTCTGAGTTCATTTAAAGTATCCATTTTAATATTATTGTATCTTTGCTATACGTATAATATTATCTAAATGCTTATTTTATATTTCAATTTTTTTTTATGAAAAATAAATAAGTTTTGGATTTTTCTTTAAATCGTTTTAATAAATACTTAATTTCTTTAAATCGTTTTAAAATATAATATAATTAAAATACTTAAAGAACCAACTCAATATCTTTATTTAATAAATATAAAGATTTTGTTAGTATATATCTATTATGGATAGTAATAATAACGATAATGATTATATTAGACCACCTGATTCTATTATAACAGAAAGGTTAATAAACAATAATCACGCTTTTACAGATTTAGACAGCGATTTAAACGCCGCTCTAAAAATAAGTGAAAACGAATACAATTTATTACAAATACAACTATTTAGACAACAAAAAGAACAAGAACAAAAAGAACAAGAACAAGAAAAACAATTACGTCTACAAAAATTTCAAAATATTAAAATACAAATCAATAAAATAATATTATTTGACAGATCAAATTTACATTTTTATGAATTAATTTTATCTATTATTGAAATGTTTGAACTTTGTCTTATAAATGAATATAAAACGGATGAAAATGAATACATAAATATATTTAAAATTTTAAAATCTATTCGATTACCAAATAATGAAATTGAAGAATTTAAAAAAATAATTATATTATATGATTAATAACGGATCAAATACATTCACTATTACATCACAACCATTTTATGATCAATATAATAAATGTTATAAAAATATATTAACTGTTAACCCTGAACCACGTGGTCCTATTAGAAAAATAGTTCGACGTATCAAATTACCAAAATTATCACCATATCAAAGAGAAGGTCCATGTAACCCTATTCCTCAATGCGCTTTGGCTTTACAAAGTATAAATACTTGTTATAATGGTTGTAAAGGAAACAATCTGATGACCCCCGATGAAATACCCGAATTGATTACATTTTTATTTAGTAACAGTTATCAAATCGAAACACAAATTACAAATATGTTAAATCAGAGTGAAGTTAAAATATCAAACAAAAAAATAGCATTCACAGTAACATATTACGAAACATCAAACCCCAATATAACATATATGCGATGATTATATAATTCGTTTATAATATTTGGTTAAAATAAGATTATAAACTAACAATGGAAATGGAATGTGAACAATGTTTAGCAGAAAATTCTATAATGATATCTAAACACGGATCCGGATATGGATATATTGGTACATTATTTAATTGCCAAAGACACAAACCAAATAAAATAGTTAAACCCATTATATGGACAAATTATGAACCATATGAAAAAACACATATAAGTAAAATAAGTAAAATAAATAAGTAAATAAATTAAAAAATTGATTTTATTTTTTAATATATAAAAATACAACACTAATAACATATAATAATGAATCAGCAAGATATTGAAACCGAGATTGGACTTGAATTACCAGATCAATTTAAAAACTATGATGAAAATACTCAAACACTCATAATAAACTATTTAAAACACTTGGACCCTATTGAACGAAAAGCATATAGTATTGGCAAATCACATTTAGGTTCATCATTTAATGTAATAAAAAGTAATGGATTTATTGATTGGAAGAAAAATAATAAATAATTTATCGCTTTTTTAACGTTGTTTTGCGTTTTATTTTATGTTTTGAATAATTTTGAGTTTTATTCGTATGAGGTGTTAAAAATTCTAATTGTGACTTAATAATTCTACCTCCAACCATTTTAGCATTATTTCTATACGTTTGTAGTAATTCAACTCCACCGCCTGTTTGTATTAGCGGATTAACTTTATAATTATCAGTTGCTGGCATTTGAAGCGTATTGTTTACTTTATTTTCTATTATATCTAACCCACCTGATAATTTTTCACTAGCATTGTTAATTAATGAATAAATTTTTGAAACTTCTTCTTTGACTTTTGATTTATCATCCTCAAGTTTATCAAACGTTTCATTAACTATTTTTAATCCATTATTCAATAATGTTACACTTTTTTCAAGCACTCCTAAACTTTCAGATAAAAATCTTGGAATATCTATTAAAGCACCAAAAGGCGAAGCACTTAGCAAAGCAAACACCGCATTTTGTCCTCTTATTATTATCGGTTGAAGACTTACAATAAGTTCTTCGGCTAATTGTTTTGAACTTGGAATTACAACTTCCTTTGTTATTTTATGAAACAATTCTTTTAAATTAGATAATGCTTGTTGACCTTCTGGTGTATTTAATACATTATTTATATTTTCAATTTTTTGACTTATTTTTAATATTTGATCTCCAAATGTTTCATTTGGATTGATACCATTTGAATAAGCAATATTTGATAACTTTTTTTCAAATTTATTTAATAAATAAACATTCACAATAATAAATGCTTTTTTAAAAATATTCACAAGTTTATTCATATTATCATTTATTGTTGGAATGTTCGTATCATCTCCACCCATTTGTTTTTTATTTTTTATTCTATTATTTTTTTTTCTTGTTTTTGTCATTGTTATAATATAACTATTTTTTATTTTGTGTCTCTTGTTGTAATTTCTTAAACTCAGCATATGTCATATTTAATTTTTTATCAATTACTTTTTTATCTATTTTTTTTAAAGGACAGAAATTGGTTAAACGCCCTTCCCATGTATATCTATTTGCCTTCTCCTTTAAAAACATTTTTTCTGGTTTTTTATTAACATCAGGTAAATTATTTTTTATTCGATCAGGTAATATTGTATTATTATCTATTCTATTTTTCATAGGTCTCATTGAGTTTTCTTTCGTATTATTATTATAATCCTTTAACTTAACTAACACATTTTTTGTATTTATTTTTTTATTATTCTCTTCTGCTTTTTTCAAATCTTCTTCTTTCTTTTTATCATATATTTCTTCCGCTTTTTTCAATTCATCATTCATATCAACATATATTGGTTTACACCAATAAGTCATTACATATTTTCTTCCAACGGGTTCTAAATATCTATATGGCATTGAATTATTACTAAAATATTCGAATGATTTTTTATTGTTATTATATCTCATATATATATTTCCTAATGGTGTGTACTCTAAAATATAATTATCAATAAATTTATCTAATTTGTTATTTATTATAACATCACGAGCTTTTTCACTTATTTCTTCTTCTGTTAGTATCATTGTTTCTAATTCTTCTATTTGTTTTAATAATTTATTCTTATCTTCAATAATTTGTTTATCTAATTCTTCAATATTAATTGATTCTGGATTGTCTTCATAATCTTCTTCTAAGTCAAACCATTCTATTAGTCCTTGTATTTTATTATCATTTGAACAATCAGTTATGTTATTTATTTTTGATAATTCTTTTTGTATTGCGCAGATTGACATACTTCTTTTTTTTTCAAATTCAAACTCAATATTATCTCGCTCATCTAATTCTTGAGTTAACTCTGTGTCATCAAAAATAAATTTATTTGGAAAATCTTTAAATTTTTTTAAATATTTATCTTCAAACTTTTCTTCAATTTTTTTTTCAATATTTTCTTCACATTTTATTATTTCACTCGTTGTTTCAGTTGTTTTTAAATCATTATTTTTTAATTCCTCATCAAAATCATCTACATAATTTAAAAGTAATGGATTATTTTCACACATAAATTGATAAAATTGAATAAATTCATTCACATTTTCATTAAAAAATAGTAAATATTGTTTTAAATTATTCACGCCTATTTTTGAATGTAAATAAATAAAAAAATGCCATAACACTTGAATTAATGCGATTTTTGGATAATATAAAATAATATAACTTAAAAATGATATTAATGCAAAGTCTTTAATTCTTTCACCTGTTTTACTATACATTAAATATAATATAATATATAGTATTTATATTTCTAAGTTATTTACGAATAAGTTATTATAATACTTCTTTTTTCCGTTCTTCAAAAAGATCATTTATTTCAGTTGATAGTATAGGTACGTCAATAAGCTCATATGTTTGTTCTTTTATATCTGGATGTAATCTAACAAGACACAACTTTGTTACCTTTTTTTCATATTTACGTTCTAATATTGTTTTATACGTATTTAATTGTAACGCATAATGCCAGAAATTTGTATCAGGCATATGTGATATCAAAGGATTTAACGCATAATTATTCCAACTATTTTTTTTTGAAATATCTTTACTACGTTTCCAATCATATATTGATAATGTTCCATCTGGGTTCTCATACACCATATCGATTGAACCGGCTAATTTTAAATCTTCATCAAATATCATCCATTCAGTGCGATAAGGTTTTAATTCCGCATGATCTCTGATAAAATGTATAAAATATTCCCACTCAACTTGAGAATCTGGTTCTCTTTCAACGCTATTATATTTTTCATATAAATCTTTTTGTGTATACTCATTTTCAAATGAATTATCATTCATAAAATACTCAATTCTTTCGTGTAAATTTGTTCCAGACGATGTTGCTGAATCACCATTATTTTTCCAACCTGCTTTAATTTGCTCAGCAGTTTGACCCCAATATTTATGTTCTGGACCCCAAGATTTGCTATTAAACATTTTAGCAATGATCGCATCCGCATCAAATTTTGGAAAATGTGTTCCATTCCACTTGGTTACCGATGTATAATTCGATGTTTTATCACACAAAATTACATATTTATGTCCTCTGCTATAAAATTGAATTTCTTTATCTCTTGGATGAGAATATTTTTCTTGTAAAATTGTTTTTGACATTTGTGAACTTATATTGTTAATTATTATGTCTTTATATTAGTTTTTTAATTTATTTCAATTTTATATTATAAAGTGATATAAATATTTATTTACCATATATTTAAAGTGACTTTAATTCATTTACTTCAATTCTTAATTTTTTTATTTCTTCAATGGCATAAAGTAATATATTAAACCAATCAAGACCTTCGGGTGTTCCATCAGGATTTTTCCACGTAAAATGTGTATCAATTGCATCTACTTCTTCAGCAATATAACCTATGTGATGTGAATCTTTAGCGTTTGAATCATATTCTCTTGCTCGTAAATTATGTAATACACTTGTATCCGTTGTTAAATCAATTACATTTTTTTTATATTTTATTGATGATGTACTATATGCAACTTCTCCAGTATTAGTATTATATACCATAATAGGAGTTGTATCTGTTGTTGATCTAACAGGTTTTATATAACATGCACTATTTTCAGTAGGATCAAAAACTAATCCCGTGCCATTTAATACTATACTATTTTGAATTGGTGATTTTTCCGGTGGTGGTGGTCCTTGACAACAAAGATGTCCAATTGATATTGTATTATTGCCTATCCCATTTTCTCCGCTCTTATAACCTATGCATATACTTCCTTCACCTTGTATCGCATTCATAACTGAATTACCGCCGATTGCGATAGAACTTGACCCTTGCGTTCTACCCGCAAACGAACCAATTGCGATTGAAGCTGTACCTTGTGCTGTGTGACCAGCAAACGGACCAATAGCAACTGATGATGTTGATTGATTTTTTCCAGCATTATTACCTATTGCTATGCAAGAATTTTCTTGTAAAGATCCTGCAAAATTACCTAATGCGATTGCGTTATTTTTTTGCGAATATCCTGCATAATTACCAAAAGCAATTGAGTTAACTCCTTGTGCCGTGTGACCGGCAAAATTACCAATTGCTATACAATTTGTAGATTGACTTGTTCCTGCATTTCCTCCTATTGATACTGACCCATTTCCTTGTATTATTGTTGCCGCATTATTATAACCTAATCTTACTTTTGTGGTGTCTTCAATAAATCCTTGAATATATAAACCATTTGAATTTGCTAAACATGCTCCCGTATCTGTATACCTTAAACGAGATGTATTATTTGTTAATAAGTCTAAATACCCGCTCATTTTTCCTTCAATTGTATTTAAATAAACATTATTGAATGTATTTGTTCCTGACCAATTATTATTTAATGGTAAAAGATTTTCTCCTTGAGGTCCAGTAGCACCTTGAGGTCCCCCAGGAGGTCCTTGAGTTCCTGTAATTCCTTGTGTTCCTGTAGTTCCTTGAGTTCCTGTAATTCCTTGTGTTCCTGTAGTTCCTTGAGTTCCTGTAATTCCTTGTGTTCCTGTAGTTCCCTGTGATCCTGTTGATCCAGTCGCACCTTGAGATCCAGTTGTTCCTGTAATTCCTTGAGATCCTGTAGTTCCCTGAGATCCTGTATTACCTCGTGTTCCTTGAGATCCAGTCGTACCTTGAGATCCAGTCGTACCTTGAGATCCAGTCGTACCCTGTGTTCCTGTAGCACCTTGAGATCCAGTAGCACCTGGAGATCCTGTTGGTCCAGTTGTACCTAGAGATCCTGTAGTACCTGGAAATCCCGTAGCACCTTGTGATCCAGTTGTACCTGGAGATCCTGTTGATCCAGTTGTACCTAGAGATCCTGTAGTACCTGGAAATCCCGTTGTACCTGGAGATCCTGTTGTTCCTTGTGATCCTGTAGTACCTGGAGATCCTGTAGTACCTGTTGTTCCTTGAGATCCAGTTGCACCTTGTGATCCTGTAGTACCTGGAGATCCCGTTGTACCTGTTGGTCCTTGAGATCCTGTTGTTCCTTGAGATCCTGTTGTTCCTTGTGATCCTGTTGGTCCTTGAGATCCAGTTGGTCCTTGTGATCCAGTTGCGCCTTGAGATCCTGTTGTTCCTTGAGATCCAGTTGCGCCTTGAGATCCTGTTGTTCCTTGAGATCCTGTTGTTCCTTGAGATCCAGTTGCACCTTGAGATCCTGTAGTACCTTGAGATCCTGTTGTTCCAGTTGCGCCTTGAGATCCTGTTGCACCTTGAGATCCTGTAGTACCTGGAGATCCTGTTGTTCCTTGAGATCCAGTTGCACCTTGAGATCCAGTTGCACCTTGAGATCCTGTAGTACCTTGAGAACCTGTTGTACCTGGAGATCCTGTTGTTCCAGTTGCACCTTGAGATCCTGTTGTACCTTGAGATCCTGTTGTACCTTGAGATCCAGTTGCACCTGGAGATCCAGTTGATCCTTGAGAACCTGTTGATCCTTGAGAACCTGTTGCACCTTTAGATCCTGTTGTACCTGAAAATCCCGTAGCACCTTGAGAACCTGTTGTACCTAGAGATCCTATAGATCCAGTTGGTCCTGTTGTTCCTTGAGATCCAGTAGCACCTTGAGATCCTGTTGATCCTTGAAAGGTGATGTTTGAATGTAAATCAATCAAATCTTCTTGTAATTGTGATATTTGATTTGTTTGTGTTGTATTAGTTGTTTGTAAATTTGTTATAGCAGTATTTTGTGCTGTATATGATGTTTGTAAATCTTCAATTTGATTTGTGTGATTATCGATTTGTGCTTGAAAATGTAATTCCTTACCTGCAACATTATCGATTTGTTTTTGAATATTTGAAGTAACACCATCTAAATAAGTTAGTTCAACATCTGAAATCATTTTATCACCAACAGAAATTATACATGTATTTTTTAAAGTTAATTTAGTATCAACAATAATTTCATTTCCTTCAATTATATTGTAATTAATTGTATTTCCATTTATTGTTTCAGAATTTATATTTGTAGTTGTAGTTGTAGTTGTTGAAACCCCTGCTCTACATGTTAGACCAGAACTCATATACTCTGTATAATTTAATTCACCGCATTGTGAATTTCCAAAAAGTTGTCCTAGAGGATCAATATTGTACTCACTATAAAATGTTGTAGTAGCATTTTGAGGATCAATTATAACCGGATTATTATTTTGACAAGGCGTACACGGTACTTCTTCGCTACAAGGGGTAGGAGCAATATATGGCGACAAAGAAGAAACGGTACATACCCCTTTCAGATTTTCAGTGCTATATTGACTGGTAATTAAATTACTATTTTTTTGACAAATCAAAGATCTTTTACATAAAGTAACATTTCCTTTTTTTCTACTAACATAATCACTTTGATTATTATTTGTTTGAAGTGTTCCAAATGTTGGTTTTGCTGAAATTGATTTAAATGTGTGTGCCATTTTATATATTAATTATACATTAATATTTACGTTTTTGTGTTTTATTATTTTGTTTTTGTTTTATTTTATGTTTTTGTGTTTTATTTGATCCTATTATTTTTGTTAGTTTGAGATATTCAATAAAAGCAATCTTAAGATATTGTCTTGTAGTTTTCGTGGCAAGCGCTAAAGTTTTATATTCTTCACTATTCAAGAATCGTTCGAGTTTTTTACCTTCAGCATTTGTATTAAATGGTATATAAAATGTATTAGGTCCTGCTCCATACTTTCCAGAATAATCCATTTTAAATGCAAGTTCTGGAGATATTGAAAAAATGATTGCCTTTTTTATATTAATTCCGGCAGCAAGTGTGATATTGTTAGTATGTAATGTTTTAGAAGGTGAATAAATAATATTATATTTATTTCCTTTATAAGATGTTATACTTTTGCCTCGGTTATAACTAACACTATTTCTTTGATCACCTACATATTTATTAATAAGTTTTTCAGTTTTTAAAGTCCAATTACGTATAGGATTTACAGGTCGGTCTTGTAATTTAATTTGAAATGTTTCTTTTTCATCGCCATGTTCAATGGTTGTAAGAGTTTGACTTGGACGTTTTTGTAATATAAAATAACAAACAGGTTGTTGAATTTTTTGAAAATAGGATTGATTGGACGGGTTTAAACTAACAAATGGGACATTATTTTGAATTATTGTTTGATAAGATAATGATCCATTTCCTGAAAAAATGTTATCAGGAACAACAAAACTTAAAAATCCTCCATTTTTTAACATGTTAAATGATTTTAAAAAAATGCGTTCATAAAGTTTACTTTTACCACCGTTTATGCGTTTACCATTATTATTGAGACCATAATCGTCTTGAAATGGTGGGTTCCCCACAATACAATCGAAATGTTCGTTATTCGATCCCGGAAATTTTACGGTATCTAAAAAGTCGCCACAGAAAATCCTTAATTTGGAACCAAATATGATCTTACAAATTGAGCAGTTTTTTTTATTTAATTCAACCATATATAACATATTTTCAATAATGTGTTGACTTCTTTTTTTTTGATTTGGTTGCCATTTTTTTAATCCATTCATTAAACGCATATAAACAAATATCATAAAAAAACCAACACCAACAGACGGATCTAACCATAATAGTTTTTGATTTGTCCAAACATTTTTAGGAAACAAATCTAACATTTTGTTAATCAATATGGGACTGGTAAAAACTTCTCCGTATTTATCCTTTTCTATTTTTTTTACTGGTATGTGTTTTTCGATAAATATTTGTATTTCTTCTTCATTCATTTCATAAATTTTTTTTACTTTATTGTTCATTTTATTTATATTATCACTATAAATAAAATTGAAAAGAATAATTATTTAATTCCTATTGTTATAATATAAACTAAATATGTTTCAAAAAATCATTAATCGAATTAACCCTATAAATGAGGAAGTGTCTTCTGTTAAATCAAGTTATAAAAATATGAATGAAGAAAATCAGATCGAAGAAAAACAAATTAATTGGAAAGATACCGTTGAATTTGTAGCGCCGATTGAAAAAGGAATTGTTATTAAAGTATATGATGGAGATACAATTACAATTGCTTCAAAATTACCTTATGAATCTTCACCACTTTATCGTTTCTCAGTGCGTTTAAATGGTATTGATTGTCCCGAAATTAAAGGAAAAGATGAAAATGAAAAAGAGTGTGCGAAAATAGCTAAAAAAGAAATGAATGATCTTATAATGAATAAAATGGTTACATTAAAAAATGTTCAAACAGAAAAGTATGGGCGTATTCTAGCAGATGTTTATATTGGAGATTTACATTTAAATCAACATTTGATTGAAAAAAGACTAGCAGTTTCATATGATGGTGGCACAAAAATGAAACCAACTGATTGGATGAATTATTATTGTAAAGGTGAAATGTAACTTTATTGCGTTAATATTATATAATAAAGTTATGTATATTAAGTATGTTAAGCGAATATATTAATTTTACAACACTTTTTGATAAATTTCTGGGTGATGATGAAGTGATGGGTATATTAAAATATAAAAATGATATTTTTTCACATTATATTGATAATGATATTTGTAAAATAAGATACAAACCTTCATTTAATACATATTTTGAAATGTTACAAAAGGCATCTACCTTTACTTATATAAAAAATAATGAAATAATTGAACATGACGAATTAAAAATAAATATAACATCATTCAATTCAACAGTTGAAAAATATAACATATCGCATATAAAAATAATACAAGACAGATATGATAAAGAATATGAAATGATTTGTTTGATTGATGATAATACAAATAAATATATTATGATTGGTTTAGATGAGTATCACCCATTTTTATATACAAATGAATTTGAATATTATGAATCAAATGGTTCAACAAATTTTAATATGGAATATCTAAATGGTGATTGTAATATAACAACACTATTTACATTGATGATGAAATATTTAATGTCATACACATATGTTTTGTATCCTTAAAAACAAAAAATAATATATATTGTAAAACAACTTAAAGAACAATACTATTTATTTTTTATATAAAAACTCAATTACAATTCGTGATAATTCAGATGGTAATCTATATAGAATTGTGTCATTTTCTTTGTGATATGAACTCGCCATCACTGCAAGTCGCTTTGTATTCCATCTCGCTTCTTTTTCTTCTTTCAAAGTATTAATTTTTTTAGTTTTTGTTTCAAATGAATATGAATAAACATATGGTTCTTCGCGTAATAAAAGTAATATAATTTTTTTAAAAGAACCGGTCAACCTATATTCCCAATCAGCATTTATAAAAGCAGAATCATTTAAAGATCTCACATTTATTTTTGGTTCCGCTTTTAATAAAAATTCAGCAGTATCAATATCATTATTGTAACAAGCGCCACGAAATAACATATCATTATGTAAAGTAAAATCTATTTTAATATTATTAAATTCAGCTATATTAATAAGTCGTTTAATTTTTGATAAACAATTTTTTTCTTGCGAGACTTGCCATAATACTTTATGTATCATATCCTTAGAAATAGTTATATTATCATTTGACTGAAATAAATTACAATTATAACCAACATGTCCATATTCTAAACAATAATAGCACCTTAACATTTTATAAATTAATACAAATCAGCAGTTAATAAAATAAGTAATTAAATAAAAATAATTTCAATTTTTTATTATCAACTTTATATAAAATAATAAAATTTATAACAAAATACACAACACAAAGTTAAATATTTTTTTTAATGTATTCTTTTATGGTTTCAATAGTGTTATTTTCATTATCAATAAATTTTGATATAAATGGTTTATCTATTTTAGGTTTAATTCCGGTTTGTTTTTCAATTTCATCTAACGCTTTATAAATATCTCTTACACATAATTTATCATTACTGTTTGTAAATTTTTTAATATTAAAATCATCATCATAATTATTATACGGTTTACCTCTGGTTAATAATAGATCACCACTACTAAATTCTTTCATACGTTTAATCAGTGTTTTTTCACAATGTTCTTTATCTTCTTCTTCCATAACAATTTTAAGTCTTGTATTCTCCATATTATTGTTTTATTAATAAAATAAGTAATTAAATATAAATAATTTCAATTTTTTCTTTAAGTCCTTTTATAATATATATATTTGACCAATATAAAACCGTTTTAAGTCCTTTTATAATATATATATAAATATGACTTAAAGATCATAAACTGTCTGAAATGTTAAACAAAAACTATAGTCCATATTATTTAAATTTAATATTCTACCATACTCATCTAATAATTGTATTTGTAATTTTTGTATATCCACCGGACCAAAATATTGCCTTGGACTTGTTATCAGATTGAAATTATCTTTTGTCAAAATATCAAATACAGTTCCTTGTAATGAAATACGAGCTAATATATTTTTATTTAATATTGATGATGTAAATGCCGCATAAAATCCGTCTATTACATTATTATTATAATCATCCACCACCATATATATATATTTTGGACCAACCAAATTTATTATTCCTTCTGAAACATATGTTGTATTATTTTCATAATAACCATTTCTGAAACCGATTAACCATCCAAATTTTAATGGTAATGGAACTTGATTATCATTATTTCCATAAGCATCTGTTAAAAAATTAATTGAAAATATTTCAGTTCCCGTTGTTGAACCAACAATCATTTTTCCACTTCCACCACTCGGTCCTGAACCCAATGGAGTATTTATATCTGATAAAAACTGTATATTATTATATTCAGCAGGAGCAATAGTAGATAAAAAATTATTAATATATAGTTGTAACGCTAAATAATCATAATTTCCATCAGGTATTGTTACTACTAATGGTTCCGCATTTGGCACCTCTAAAACAAAAAAATTATTTCCATATGCTTTTGATATAACATAAAGTGTATTTGGAAACTCAAGTGCAGATAATTGTAAACTAACAACCTTTGTTAGTTTTAATGGTAAATCTACATGAAAATTGGTTGCTGAACTTGTATAATAATTGTCTCTAAAACGAGTATCGATATTTATATTTTGACGTAATATTCTTCTATTTAACGGATTTATTGTACCTTGATAAAATTCGCTTGGTGACGATTGACCAAAAGGAGTTACTTCTTGTTTTATTATATTTGTACTTCCAGCATCAACTATATTTGATGCGCTTAATGATTTATTTGTATTATATATATTTTCCCAATTCTTTACTAATTTAGATACCGGAGTCAAATCTAACTGTTTATTGGTTTTTAGTTTGTTCTTTACATTTTTGATAAAATCCAATGTTTTGTTTTTTGTACTTGATAAAATACTTCTATCGCTTATTATATTTTCTCTTAATTTTATTTCTTTCATTTCAATTATTGATTCGTCATAGTTATTTGGCAATTCTAATAATTCTTCTAATTCTTTTATTGTATAATTATCAATATTTAAATCAAAATTTGTGTCCATAATATATAATTACTTATATTTTTATATACCTATTTAAAAAATTGAAATTTATTTATATATAAATATAATTTTAAATAAGGATATATAATGGAATTTTCACAAGAACAACAATTTGCTTACGATAAATACATTTCCGGCAATAATATATTTATAACTGGACCGGGTGGAACAGGCAAAACTGCTTTAATTAGACACATTCAAAAAGACGCTTATACGAAAGGATTTGATATTCAAGTTTGCGCTTTAACCGGATGCGCTGCGGTTTTATTAGAATGTAAAGCAAAAACCGTTCATTCGTGGGCTGGTATTGGGTTGGGAAACGGGTCGATTGAAGATAATGTAACAAAAATTATGAAAAATAGATATGCTAAAGCTAATTGGAAAGGTACAGATATTTTGGTTATTGATGAAGTTTCTATGATGTCGCTTAAATTGTTTGAAATGTTAGATGCTATTGGTAAAACAGTTAGACGTAATACTCGACCATTTGGAGGTATTCAAATTATATTTTCGGGCGATTTTTATCAATTACCTCCTGTTGGCAATAAAGATGAACCGGACACCACTAAATTTTGTTTTGAATCCTCTCTTTGGTTATCCACATTTAATTTAGACAATCATATTAATTTATGTAAAATTTTCAGACAAAATGACCCGATTTATCAGCGCATTTTAAATCAAATTCGCGAAGGTCGACTAAAAAGATCATCAAACGAAATTCTCCTACAACTTGTAGGGAGAGAAATTGACGCGAGTTGTCTCATTCGACCTACAAAATTATTTCCTGTGCGAAATAAAGTTGATTATATTAATACAAATGAAATGAATAATATAGTTGGAAAAGAATACGAATATAAAATTAAATATCATTTTGATTTAGAAATGAGTGCTAGAGAAGCAATTACGCGAATGGGTTTTACCAAAGAGAAAATTCAAACCGAATTAATGTATATACAAAGTAACTTACGATGTGATAATATAATTAAACTTAAAATAAAAGCGCAAGTAATGTGTATTGTTAATATTCAACTTGATAATGGAGATATATTATGTAATGGTGCTCGAGGTATTGTGGTTGATATTTCTCCACAAGGACTTCCTATTGTTGAATATAAAAATGGATATAGAATGACTATGAATTATCATGTATGGCCAAGTGAGTTAATACCGGGCGTTGGGGTTTCTCAAGTTCCTTTAATTTTGGCTTGGGCGTTAACAATACATAAAGCTCAAGGAGCAACACTTGATTTAGCTGAAGTTGATGCTGGTTCTGGCATATTTGAATGCGGTCAAACATATGTTGCTTTATCGCGTGTTAAAAGTTTAGAAGGTCTATATTTATTATCATTTGATGCTAAAAGAATAAGAGTTAATAGAAAAGTACAAGAATTTTATGAAATTTTAGAAAATCAAATATCTTTAAAGGAAGAAGAAGAAAAAAAAATAGAAAGTATTCAATTATCGTGCGAAGAAGCGTTAAATACAACATATATTGATGAAAATGTGCCTTTTGTACCAGATACTGCAAATTTATTTTAAATATCATATTTTGGAAATACAACCAAAAATGAACTATTTTTTTTGCTATTTAGGATTTGGTTGAAGGTTAAGGTTTGAGAAATCGAATATTATAATATAAAATTGTATATTATAATAGTATGTATACATTTAAGGTTTCCACACGAAAACATAAAAAATATGATGCATTTAAAAATGGAAAATATGTGGTCTCATTTGGAGACAATCGGTATCAACAATATAAAGATAGCACACCGCTTCATTATTATAAAAAATTAAATCATTATGATAAAAATCGCAGGAGATTATACTATGCTCGTCACGGTAAAACCGCAAAAAAAGGCAGTGCTAAATACTTTTCACATAAATATTTATGGTGATTGAAATTTAAATAATATTAAAAACAACTTAAAGAAATTATTTTTCGATTTCTGGGATAACCGTTTCTTTTGCCAACTTTCTAATGATTTTATTATAATTTTTTTCTGATTCTTCTTTTGTTGACCCTGACATTGATTCACATACAATTTGTAAATATTTATCATTTTGTTTTGATGTCGGATCATTATATTCTGAATGTAATTTTTGCCACTCGAATATTTGTTTTATATTTTTTGATGCCACTTCTTTTATTGCTTTTGTTAGTATTGGTTTACCTTCTTCTTCCTTTGTCCATTTATCAGAATCCTTTATATATAATACTTCTCTTTTTGAATCATTACAATGTATTGGTTTATTATATATATCTAGTTGATTTAACCCATTGATGAATATTTTTGAAATTCCATCAGCAAATCCTAGTCGTCCTGTTTCTTCTAAATCTTTTACTCCAATATTCAATTGACTAACAAAATCACTTATATTTAAAGCGTCTTTACATTTTTCATTTAAAAACACATTGATATTAAATTTATTGTGAGAGTTTATATTGTTATTATTACCCATTTGCGGTGCGGATGATTTAGCTAGATCAATCAGTTGTTTTTGTTGTTCAAGTATTATTTTTTTAAATTCATCATTATTTGTTACGATTTGTAATATAGCAGTTGTTAGTTGTTTGTTTGTATCGCTGAGTTGTATTGTGTCATTTGGGTTCATTGTAGGTTCTTTAAAATCGCACTTTTTTTTGTGACGATAAAATCCGCTGTCATATTTATATATCTTACCACATACACATTGAAACTTGGAACCTTTAGGAACTTGCTGGTAAACATTTGCCACCATTTTACTATCTTTTTCATTTAGTTGATGTTTATCAGTTGCCAAATGGCGGGTATATTGACTTTTCCTAGATGTAGTATAGTCACATAAATCGCACCTCAGTATTTTGGAACTTTTTGGAACTTCCGAACTACCATTTTCTATCATACTTCTATAAGCGAAATTATTTCTAAACCCTTTTACTCAAAAACATATAAAAAGTATCATCACAGAAAAATCAAAGAAAAATCGAAAATGAGAGCATTATCGTCACAAACGTCATTTGCGCGAGTATTTTCAAAAGACTCCCCAAGGTTTTCAAAATTGGACATACTTTTTATGTCCTTTTTTGAAAACCTAAATGACTTTTCAGAATTTTTTTGTGATTGAAAGTTTCGCTACAATTATACTTACTTATTTTGTTACGATAAATGGTAACAAAATAATCAATCCTGATTTACACGATAATTTTATGTTTTACAAAGGTTCAATATCAACACTTGTATCTATATTCGAATCCGTATCCGTATCCGTATCCGTATCCGAATAACATTCTGTTCTCATATTCAATATGAATTTATCATCCTTTTGTGTTAGTTCAAATATATAATCTCCATAATCTCCTAATACAATTTCTTCAAAATAATAAATTATATTTTTAAATAATTCAAATGATATATTGCCTAATAGTATGTTTTTTGTATTTACCTTTTTTACTCTTGTAAAATCACTATTTACATCAAATAATATTGTTTTGTTTATCACATCATAATCATTTGAAAAATCACATATTATATAAAGTGATTTATGTATATCACCCAATGTATAATATTTACATCCGCCATTTTCATTACAACATATGATTTCATTACGAACTTGTACATTGTTATACAATATCTGATACACATCATCAATATTATCAGCATCTATTTCATATTTTGTATATTCACCATAACGACCATAAATTCCAGCAGAATTATTTAAACACTTTATTGACATGATAATATATAATAATAACTATTTAAATACTTTTTATTATATATATAATCAAAAATTAGTGCGTGAATTTTCCAACAGTAAACGACTCTTTACCCTTTAGATGATACGCATGGTAATAAAAATATATTGTTATCATCAAAAATACCGTAGCACACGCATATTCTAATGTTTTTTGACTATACATCGCGTTAATTTTTGAACCAAAATATGCTGCTATAAAATAAGTAATAAATAATATTGTTCCAATTTTCATATCAACTTGACCTCGTTTATAATATTCTATTACTGCTAATAGAGATACTGGTGGTAATAATGAAAACAAAATGGTTCCAACTGCGGTATTAAAATCTTTTGTAACATTTAATAAAATTAAACCGGGCAACATTATAAAAGACCCTCCTAGTCCAAATGCACCTCCTAATAACCCTGATAATGTACCAATTAGTATACTATATATTATATTAATATTCATATTATTTACTTTTATTTTATTTTCTATTTATAACCGTCTTCGACGACCTAAATATGCAGCAGATGATGTTCCAACCATTCCGTATGCAGAATGAGGTTTATAAATGAATGTACCTTTGCTTGATGTGTAACACAGTGTGTTTGAACAACCGTTATATTGTTTATTATATGGAAGAACAGCAGTATCAAATAATGTTATATAATTTGAAGCGCGGTTTAATAAATTTTGAGGATAAGATGTTACATTACTGTTAGTTGAAGTATCTAATATAGAACCAAATGTATTCAGTGACATTATAATATAAGTTAATATAATTTATTAAAATTGAAAATAATTATATTAACATTAGGCAACTTTTTTACCACAAGCACCACAACCGGGTTTCGCTTTATGAACTCGATCTACCATTGGCGCGTTTAAAGCAGTATTTCTTGGAGGTAAAGATACACGTTTTCTATCTAAAGAAGTCAAACTATTTTCAACTCCTAAATTATTTGGAAAAGAAGATCCATAATTATTAAATGACATTTTAAAACGATTTGTATTCATATATTAAATAACTAATATTTTATTTTTTTTATATTATATTATATTTAAAAGTTGGCATAATATATTTTCAGATGTACCATCACTTTGAATTAATCTTTCGTTTGGATAATTGGCAAATAATTGTTCATTTAAAGATGATTGATTCAGACAATCGTTACAATCAAAATAAATAAGTAATTCACAATATGTTAGTGTTGTTGTAATATTATCATCAAAATGAATAATATATAGCCCATTTTCAATATTAATAATTTCGCCTTTATATAAAGTTGAATCAGATTCATATTTTTTTGCCCACACAAAATCACCAATATTAAAAACATATTTTATCGAAAGTATTTCATCTTGTATTGCGTTTAATTTTGAACCGTAAATAAGTTGATCTTGATCTTTGCTTATATCAGGACAATCACATCCATTTATAATGGCGGTTTTAATGGTTTTACCTCCGTATACTGGAAAAACATTATTAAATGGAATTTCTGCTCCAAAGTTAGGCGGTACAATTCCTCGTCTAAGCACTGTTTTACCTTTAAGTCTATTAAGATAACGATCATACGAATTATGTTTAATGTCAACACCTACACCGCCGGGTGACATTGCTCCCGGTCTTAGTCTTGTTATTGTATGACGTGTGCTGCTTGTATGATAAGAAGTACCGGAAGCCACTTTGGTTAATTGATTTGCTGGTTTTGGACGATCACTCATTTGATTCCAGTTAACCTTAGCGGGAGCAACATACCCGCTTCCATTTTGTTCAACAAATTGAGGAGTATTTAATGGTTTTTTATATGTTGATAATCCTGCTAAATTCATTGTATATAAAGAAGATTGAACTCTTACTGTATTTTGTATTATTTTTTGTCTTTGATATTGTGATGCTGGATCATTACTTGTTAAATTTTGATTACAAGACCTACAAGGATTAATTTGACACTGTGGATTTTCATTAGTCATTATATACATTGTTATTTTATTATTTTTATTATTTTTTGAGAAAAAAATTGATTTATTTATATATATTTTAATATGATTATAAAATAACAAAAATAATATGAGTTCTAAACTTTGTTGCTCGAATTGTTATAAAGAATATACCAGAAAATCATCTTTGGATAAACATCGAATATTATGTGATTTTAAAATGAAAACTCCGCGAGAATTACAAATAGAAACCGAAGAATTAGGCGATACACCAACGCATTATCAGTTAGTTAAAATAGTACAAGAATTATCATTAAAAATTGTAAAAATGGAGGAAAGTATGGAAGAAATGAAAAAATGGGTTGATAAGAAAAAACAAAAACTAAATATTATTATGTGGTTGAATACAAATGTAACTCCAACAATAGGATTTTTGGAGTGGGTAAATACACAAATAATAGTAAAACCTGAACATTTTATTTATTTAATGGAAAATACAATATTTCAAACAATACAACATATTTTTGAAGATAATATATGTGAAAAGAGTGATTTTATATGTCCAATTAGTTGTTTTTCTCAAAAAACCAGTGTATTTTATATTTGTGAAAAACAGAGAGACGGAACGGCGGAGTGGAAAAAGTTAGTATTAGAAGATTTCATATTATTATTAAGAATAATTCAAAGAGGAATTACAAGAGAACTAACAAAGTGGAAAGAACAAAATCAACATAAATTTGATGATAGTAAAATTTCAGTTATTTTCAATAAAGCAGTAATAAAATTAATGGATATAAGTTTTAGTCAAGATAATAATATGAGTAGAATGAAAAATAGTTTATATAATTATTTGAAGAAAGATTTAAAGTCGTTTGAATATGAGTTTGAGTTTTAAATAATAATTTAAAGAAAACTTGATAATGATATTAATGGGAAAAACTCATCGAATTGGAATAACATATCGTAGTAATCGCTTTAAAAAGCGAAAAGCGCAAACGCATAGTATTATTAGAAGTCATAATCGTAATTGTGATGATGAAAATATAAATACATTTAACTGTAAAACTAAACCGATAATTAGTTATGTATCACCTTATTTTTATTGTCCGCTTTTTTCAGTATCAAATTGTCGTGAGTTTTATTATTACGATGATGAAACATTAAATATAAATTTTAATTATACGTGGAACTCAAAAGATACAAGTTTACATGATACATTAAACACAATCTATAAAACATTACCAATTGAACCGACAACAAGTTCATGTTTTACTTATTGGTCAAAACAAGAACGTAATTTTATCGTATCGCTTCAAAAACAAATTCAACGAAGAAAAAAACCAGGTCGTTTTTATGGTCATCGTTCTAAAATAAATTATCTTTAATAATTAATATTTTATTATATATATGCCAAAAACAAAGAAAAGAGGATTTGGATCGATTGAGATGACAGAAATACCTGAAAATAAAAGATTAGGAAGAAAAACACTAAGAAAATCAAGAATTCCTATTTATAGAATGAGAGTTAAAAAATCAGTTTGTAGAAAAAAAAAGAGAGAAAATTGTAATAATAATACATGTAAATATGCGATTGGACGCATAAGAAAATTTTGTAGAAAAAAGAAAAATTTAAAAATTTATTAGTTTTCTTATGATAAACTTCATATATTTATATTATTACGATTGATATGTATATTATATGTATTTGTATTTGTATTTGTATTATTTGATAGTAATTTATTCATAATTAAATATTTTGAATAATTTGACATATTATTATATTCTTCTTCAATATCGCTATCAATATTTATAAAAACCATTTTACATTTTGTTTGAAAATGTGATGGAACATTTTTCAATTGTAAAATACTTTCTAATAGTTTCATTTCAACTGATTTATCTTCTATCATCGGTTCTTCTAACATCGGTTCTTCTAACATCGGTTCTTCTAACAGCGGTTCTTCTAACATCGGTTCTTCTAACATCGGTTCTTCTAACAGCGGTTCTTCTAACAGCGGTTCTTCTAACATCGGTTCTTCTAACATCGGTTCTTCTAACATCGGTTCTTCTAACAGCGGTTCTTCTAACAGCGGTTCTTCTATTATTGGTTCTTCTAACAGCGGTTCTTCTAACAGCGGTTCTTCTAACAGCGGTTCTTCTAACAGCGGTTCTTCTATCATAATGTATTCAATTAGTGTTTCTTGTATGTAATCATTCATTTTTTCCAATTGTTTCTGTTTTTCTAAATTTAAAACATTTTGATGTAATTTATAATAATATTCACGTTTTTTTTGTTTTATATATAATAATCTAAGTTTTATATTATACATTTCTTGTTGTCTTTTGTTTTCTCGATATGGTATCATATTTATATAATATAATTATGATAATAAATTAATTTGAACATAATATTTTTATTTTACATTTATTTAAAACCCATCCATAAAATAATTTAAACCTTTAATATTACTAACAACCGCAATAAATTTTGGAGGGAGCGCATGATAAGGTAATTCAATTAAATAATAAAATAAACCATCATTACCAATGGTTGGGGTTGGTGGTGTAAATACAGGATTAACAGTAGAATTAGTATCACTTGGTAAAACCATTAGTATAAGTGTAACAGTTTCTGAACCTTTAGGATCAATAGCAATCTGTACTTGACTATAACCACTACTAACTATTGTTGACCAAACAGGATCATTGTGAAAAATAGGTTTGTCGCAAATAGTAATAGTTTGAGATATACTTTGTGATGAATCACTTGGTTCATTTAAACTATTTGTCAATTTAGCAACAACACTAAATTTATAACTTTTACCAAACTCACCAGTGTAAGTATATGGTAAAACTTGATTACTTGGTAATGTTATATCTTCTATTTTTAAATTTGTTGAAGAATCGAATACGCTTAATAAATAATTTTGAACAGTGTATGTGGAAGAATTAATTTTTGTAAAATTTATGGCACATGTTGCTAAACTATCATTAACATTTTGAGTTACAGAAACTGTTCCTACACCAGGTGTATTTTCTGATGTATAAAATTGAGAACCAATGAAATAATTACTTTTACCTAAACTATTAACAGCTACAATTCTAACATTATAAGTTGTATTTGGTGTTAATTCAGTTGCAGTATATGTTTGAGTTAAAAGACTGTTATTTTCAGAGGCAATAATATATTGTACAACAGAAGTAAATGTAGTTGAAAGAGATAATTCTAAAATATAATTTGTTAATGGTTTTTTCTCTGTGACAATAGATTTTTCGAAACTAAAAGTTGCAGACGTATCTGAAAGAGATATCAATGTCAAAGAATTAACAGCATTGGGAACAACTGTTGGGAGAAATAAAGCTGAAGAAACACCAGAATATGATAAATAATTTGTTTCTCTTCCATATCTAGAAGCATATACAACATCATTACTTGGAAGACCTATAAAAGGATTAACGCGAATTGACAAAGATTTATTATATAAAAGTTCGGCAGCATTTTTTTTACCAGTAAAACTTAAACCTAATGTATTACAAACCTGTTCTGTATCAATAGTGAAAGTTAAAGAATTTACTAACACTTTATCTTGACGAGAAAGTAATATATTTTGTGAATATAATAATACATCATATACTGTTGAATATGTACCTGATGTTGGTACCCAACTAGCATTAACCTTTAATTTATCATCATTCTCATCAATTTTTGCATCATCAATACTAGCAGAACTAACTTCACTGGCTAAAAATGGTAATGCTAAAGAATATTTTAATTCATCAAATATTGGGTAAACATTTACACTGGTACTTTTTGTGACACTAAATGAACGGTATTTATAATATATTCCATTTACTAAACCCATATCTAACACAGAAATCACAACATTGCTACCTACAATATTAGCGGTGTTTGCGTCAAAAGTAGATGTGTGAACATCTGTCCAAATTAAATTATCAGAAGTTCGTTGTAAAACAATTTCTTTAACACGAGACCAAATATCAGCATTATATGGAAAATTCATTACAACATCAATTTTACCATGAGTTCCACTTTGAGTTGACACATTACCTTGTACAGTTATATAGTATGAATTAGCATCCATAAAACTAAAATAGGTAATACTATCTTCAATAACAGCAGGTGCGTTATTATCACCCGATATATAATAACTTAAATCAATATCTCTTTTAACTGAACATTTTATATATACCAATGAATTAGTAGGAATATTGCTTAAACTAGTAGTATAAACGCGAGTGTAACTATCAACCGCAGCTCCGGCACCATCTAAACTAATCGATTTTAATGGTGTTCCTGATGCAGCAGAATTATTATATACATCTAATATAATTTCGTCAGGATTACTTACACTATCATAAACAACTTGTACTTGTAATAATTCTTCTGATAATTGAACAACTGAAAAACTGTTAATTTTTGGAAGGTCTAATGAAGTAACTTTACCTTGAAGACCAGTTAAAGGTCCCGATTTAGCACCGTAAATAGCTCGTGCTTGAACATCATATTGACCTAAATCAAGATTAGTAACGGTTAGACTACCAGTCAAATTAGAACCACTAACAACTAAATTAACTCTATCAATTGTTCCGGCAACTGTCCAAGAACTTTCTGTTTTTAATTTTGTTTGAAATTCCATTGCAGTTACTTGTGAACTGTGTACTTTACCAACCAATACAACTTCTTTTGTGTTAATACCACTTGTGGCAAATAAAATATCACATTTCGCAAATACTAATTGAGGTAAACTTTCAACAATATACGTCAAAGAATATAACCCATCTGGCATTATTTCTCCAGTATGTGGAACAAATCCAACGGGAACATCGCCAAATGGAGTAAGTTTCAAGTTAACACTTTCACCATCAAGTAAATTCATATCATTAAAATTTAAACTAACATCGTTAACACCAAGATTTCCTGTTTTTATTTCAACATTATTTCGCATAACAGCATATTTTAATGTTTTAAATCTATAACTCTTTTGTGTAACAGACCAACTTGCTTCTAATGTAGTATTTGTAACGTAATTTACTTGAACATTAGTAATTTCATCAAGTAATCCGGCCCAACCGCGAACAGGTACTGATGGGGTACTTTCACCGCGTTTATTAACAGCAACTACGGAAAATTTATATTCATCTACATTATCTAGATTATCGATAATAACATTACCATTAATAGTTGCACTTGTCGCATATAACGCAACATTATTGCTATCAACATTTGATACAACTTTTGTCATAACATTATTTGGATCATTTGTTTTAAAATATTTTACAAGAAATTGAGTTATGTTGAACCCAACCATAACACTTTCTATACATTTATATTTAACTTGAACAGCATTATTCAACCCACTTAATACTTCAACATCCGTAACATTATTAGGCATATCTTTAACAATAAATTGTGTGACTTCTGATAAAACCGAAGTTCCATAAGTATTTGTCAACGTTGCCGCTACTAAGTATGTACCATCAACTAAAGTATTAATTGTAAAGGATTGATGTTCTTGAAATGTAACTAAACCATCCATATTTGGAGGATTTTTTAATAAAGAACCTTCAAGAATGACGAAACTTTTAATTTCATCTCTACTTTCTTCAATTAATTTTAAATTAACACTTTTAATAAGAGCATCGTGATATAACATATCATACAAACTATAATATATAACAGTTGTAAAGCTTGCATCAGGTGATTCAGTAACAACAACAGATGTAATATTAATAGTTGCGTTTGGTCTTGCGCGAGGTATCGATTTAAAACTGTTAGAAGCTAATTCAACGCCAGAAGAAAGATATTGTGTAATTTTTATAATATACTCATTGTTATTTACTAAATTAGGTACTCTAAAACTAAGATTAGATAAATTAGGAATATATACTTGTATTAAAACATTTGTGTCCTTATTATGCACATCAAGTAAAGCTTCATCTGTATCATTTAAACTTCTTTCATCAAATAACCATTTAACAAGTAAAGCTCCATCTCTTGGAATTATTGATATTATTTCAGGAGAATTATAAGTAATACCACTCATTATTATAACATATATAATTATTTTTATTTTGTCATAAAAAATAAATAAAATTATTTTTATTTATTTTTATATAATTGTTTCTAAATATTATATAAAGTTATTTCTAAATATTTTATAATGTTGTTTTAATATATTTCTTTGTCAAATTTGTTTAATTTGTCTAAATTTAAAATTATATATTAAACTGCTAAAAAACTAGGTTCACTAGCTAACCCGCATATACCTACATCATTTGTAGAAGAAGTTCTTTTCAGGCGAACATAACCATTTTCTCCCCAATTTGGACCCCATGAATTGCGCACAGTCCAATAATCAACACCATTATCAGTTCCATAACCAATAATTTCTACAGCGTGGTCAAGCGAGGTTCCGCACTCGGTAGAGTCTAAAATTCCACCCGAATAAGATTGAAAATAACGTGTACTTGCTTCAATTGCGATAGACACTGGTTGCTTTGCGACTGCTCCTTTTAACGAAACTTGGTCATTAGGTTTTACATCATAACAACTAGAAAATGATACTCCAGAAGAAGCGCATTTTTGACATGTTCCAGCAGTTTTAGTTACACCAGCCTTATAAGGATAAGATTCTTCAGTGCATTGCCCATTATTAATCATATATTTAAAAGCAGAATCAGGTTGTCCACCATTACAACCCAAATTAAAATATCCAACACCTGAAGCACAATCAACTAACAATTCTTCTGATAAATCAAGCAATTTTCCAGATGAAATAGCCCAAACAGACTCAGCATTCGCTGTAGTAGCAAATGCCCAACAAGAACCACATTGTCCTTGATCTCTTACTGGATTTACGACACCTTTACTTCTCCAATCAATCGACGAAGGTGCGCTGGAAGCAGTTGACGAGAAAGTCTTACATCCGTAAGAACCTAACTGTGTCTTCAATCCGCTCACATATTGTTCTTTAAATTCTTCAGGAGTTAAATCAGTAAATTGATTTACACCCAAAGTAAAATTTTGACTTACATCAGCATTATGAATTAAGATATTAATAAAATTATTTCGAAATACGGAAAAACGAGTATTTAATTCTTCTTTAGACGCATAATTCTTGTTGAACCTTTCTCTAAAAGAAAGAAATTCTTTATGATGAATTAATTCATCTTCAATATCGATAAAACGCGATGTCATTGAACCTCTTAAATTAGTCAGACTTTGCCCAAATACATCTGCTAAAAGAGTACACATAAAAATAAATTGCTTCATTTAATAATATATTATATAATAATTTCTTTATTATCTTTTAAAAAAATATAATTATTTATTATGATAGATATTTTTGATTTAATCCACTATTTAATAGGAATAATAATTGTTTTCTTTTTTCTTTGGATAATTATTCAAATACATAATTATTTTAGTAAAAATAATAATAATTTTGAAAATTTAATAAAAACAACATAGATAAATTAGAAAAAATTGTTATCATAAATATATTTTTCAACAATATTACAAACAACACATACACAATTTCCAATGTGTAATGTAAATTCAGAAGGTGTAATCATATTCATAAGTTTATCACGAAAAATAAAAGTTTTATTTATTTTATTATATTTTCCAATGGTTTTTAGTATTTCTTTTGTAAAATTTTGACAATTATTTTTATACAAATGCCAGTTAAAATATTTTTCATTACCTAAACGTGACTGAGTTGTATTTAAAATAGTGTTAATTGTCAAATGCTTATTTTTGACATTAAGTTTTTTAATTTCTTGAGTATTATTGATTAAAAAATTATCACTTATATTGATACAATTATTTTTTTCAATTAATAACATTTTTTTCATATTATTTTTCAATTTAACTTCAAATATCATTAAACAATGATATGGAAAATTGTCTTGTGATTCTTTTATTAATTTTTCATAATTATATAAAGTCAACAAATTTAATATAAATGTGATAGTTTTGCTGAATGGTTGTCTTGTTAAATATATATTTGTTATTTCACAATCACCGTATAAATCCAATATTTTTTTGCTTTTTTTGTTATAATGATAAAAAAGTATATTATTATCATCAATACTTAACTTTAATAATTTAAGAATAAAATAACTGATAATTATAAACAAGAACATACTAACAAACAAAAATACAAATATGAAAATAGAAAAATAACGTAATTTAAATTTGTTAGTTGTCATTTCATCAAAAATGATAGTAAAATTCATATACAATATAATAAAATAATTATATTGTATTTTATACTTAAAAAAATAACAAATAATATATCATATGAACGTACAATTATTTGAAGGTGAATATGATGAAGAAGGAGTATTTGTTTATCAAGCATATAGTAGTGAAATTGCCAATTATGCGATTAAACATCAAACATTCGGAGGACCAGCATTCAACCCGTCAAGAATGACTTGGATAAAACCATCATTTGCGTGGGTGTTATATCGTTCCGGATATGCGATGAAACACAATCAAGAAAGAATATTAAAAATAAAAATATCTCATAAATCAATGGCAGAAATATTAGAAAAGTGTTCTTGTAAGCATGGCGGCGGAGGAAGTTTTGGTAGAGTTCAATGGGATCCTGCGCGTGATTTATTTATGTCGGAAGATGGTGAACCGCGTAAAATGTTAAATAAACGAGCAATACAAATAGGTGTGAAAGGTTATATATCAGAATTTTATGTAAAATCAGTGTTATCAATAGAAGACGTTACAGACTTGGCATATTTAGTTGGAATAGCGCATAATGTGTTAATAAATAATAAAGGAATGGTTGTAAAAAATAAAAAACGCGCAACAAAAACAAATTTTACAGAAGAATTGAAAAAAAAATTACCAAATGAACAAATATATATGCCAAAATGTTCAACTTCCACTTTGGAAGAATTAGGATTGTTACCGGGAAAAATAGCAAATGAAATCGCAAAAATAGGAAAAGGATCACATTTTATATATTAATTTATATAAGTTTGAATAAATTGGTCAACTGACATAATTGGTATATTTAATTTTCTCGCTTCTTCCGCTTTTCCAGTATCTTCATCTTTATTTTTTGCTACAACAAGGAATGTATTTTTATTAACGGTTGATCCTTGTTTTACACCGGTATTTTTTAAAAATTCAATAATATTTTTATCACGTGTTCCTGTTAAGACAATTGTTTTTTCAAATAATGGATGTGCTGTATTTTTTATCGCAGTTTCTGTATTTTTTTCATATAATTTATATTCTAACCCGCAATCAGTAAGGAAAAGTTTAAAATCCTCAATATTATTAACGAGCGATTCTGCAGTTTTTAAAGCAATGCCTTTAACAGTAATAACCGAATTAATTTTATCTTTGTTAGTTTGATTAGAAACTAAGATGTCTGGTAATTCATTGAGAATTGTTTCCATTTTTTTTTCACTAAATCCGCGTCCAAATATATTAGACGCTGCCATCAATTCAATAATTGTGGTTTCATTGAGTTTGTCACGTATTCCAGTATAGATTTTATTGGCCATTTTATCCTTAAATCCATCAACTTTTAAAAAATCGGATTCTGACATAGCGATTATTTGAGGAACCGTTGAAAACCCAGAATTAATAAGTCTGGATATATTACCAGAACTTAGTCCGTCTACTTTAATTCCTTTGAAAAACCCAGTAATATTTTTTTCTTTAACTGTTGGATCTTCTGATGCGTTAACGAGCATTATATCAATATGAGTATCATTCCAGATGTAAGGAACAGATGGCATTTTAGGTTTAGATGGAACAATAACAGACTTGGGAATTGGAATAACATCACCGCTTCTAATAATTTCAATAGTAGCGCCAATGCCTATTGAATTGTCTTTAATAAATGCCGCATTAAATCCGGTAGTATATTCAATTTTAACTCCTCCAATATTAATAGGTTCAATCTGAATGCGTGGTTTTAAATAACCATCTTTGCTTGGTGTCCATATAACATCAACCACTTTTGCTTCGGCAAGTTGATCAGATAACACCATTTTAAAAGCAAATGCATATTCGGGATTTCCAGATTTTCTTGGATAAATTTGATCATTTGTAACAATAATTCCATCAATTTCATACATATAAGTATCACGCCACTTAACTAACAAATTAGATAATATTTCATTAGATAATGTTTTTATTGAATGTGATAATACACTTTCGATATCGATTGTTTTAAGAAATTCTAATTGTTCAGATGGTTTTAAACAAGGAGAAATAACTTCATAAGCAATAAAGTGAGTATCGTTGATTGAATTGCTAATGTGTTTGTGATTTACAACTCCAGCAACCATATTTCTAGGATTGGCAAATGTGGTCTTATATTTTTGTTCAAAAACATTCTTAGGAATGATAATTTCGCCTCGAATGACAATATTATTTGTTTTTGGAAGACGTAAATATGGTATTAAATGACTTATATCTTGTCCAACAGTTCCGTTACCACGTGTATACAGTTTTGGAGTAGATTCGGTGGTTGTGTATAATGCGCTAACTCCATCAAGTTTACACGATAATGTATAAGGTCCGTTATAATTGTTAATCCAATTAGCAAGAGATTTTGTATCTGGTTTAATTTTATTCATAGATGGCATTTCGAAAGGTAATACCACTTTATTTCTTTCAACTTCGGCGCCAATTTCAGTAATAGAAACATTATTTGGGTATTTTTGTTCAATAAATTCTTTAATAATATCATATTGGTTATCGGTCATAATGGGACATTGATTATGATATTTAGTGTTAGCAAATTGAATAATATTGGTTAACTGTTTTTCATTTAATTTTTTAATTACGGAAATGCCATTTAGTTTAAATTGTTCAACAATTAGTAAAATTTCAAATTCTTCTACTGCTACTGCTGCTTGTTTGGTTGCTCTTTTTTTAAGTGTTTTGTTTTTTTTGGTGGATTGATCAGCGGGCGTTTGTGTAGGGGCGTTATTTACATTTATTGCGTAATTTCCTCCTACATCGGTGTAGGGGACCACCATCCGCCCATCTTGGCGTTCAAGTGGCGTCTTATATTGTAACCCTAAGAAGTCAAATATGTCTTTTTCTGTGTTGAATACTTTTTCTACTTTTTCGCCCTTTTGTTTATTTTCTAAATGATATATTCCGTGTTCATTAAAAGTATAACCTTTATTTACAGCATATTGTCTCATAACCGTATTAAATATTTTTGAACCGGTAAAATACAAAATCGCAAATGGAAATTCTTGTGGTGTTGTATATAAAAAATCTACGCGACGTGCTTTATTCAATAATTTCGTTATTACCAAACACTTGGTAGGTCCTTTTGAAAGAATGTGTAATATTATTTTATGTTTAATCAACTCATTTATAAATAAACTAAATATTTTTGGATTTGTCGATGTAATTATAACATCTATATCTCCTGAACTTTGTGAACCACGACGATAAGAACCAACAATTTCCATTTTATCATTACTACTTTTTGAAAATAAAGTTTCAAAAACGTTTTTATATTCTTCTATCTCACTTCTAGGTATTTTTTCTAAAATATCTTCATAGTGTGCGAGACCTAATTTTTGAATATCATTTAATAACTGTTGATTTTCTCTTAACTGAGCAATAGTTTTCATTCCCGCCTCTACTAATTCTACTGCTTTTTTTGGACCAACACCATAAATATCTGTAAATATATTTATTGGATTTGTTTTTTCATTTTCTATAATTTGTAATGTTCCTGTTTGAGCAAATTCATTTAATTTATCTAATATGGTAGTACCAATTCCAGGTAAATCTTGTAATTGATTTGGAGAAAAAATATCGAAATTGCAAGTCATTATTGTTTCTTGCGCTTTTTGATAGGCGCGCGCTCTAAAAGGTTCGCCACGTTTTAGCATTATACTATTTAGTTTATCCATCAATTCGATAAACGCTTCATTATATCTTTTTTGTTCCATTATATTTTATTTGATAAATAATCTTTATATGTTATTTTTTAACTTTAAATAATTCTTTATAATTTTGTACACATATGCATTCTGATTTATTACACTGACATGCTCCTCCAATACAAGTTATTCCACCAGATTGATTTACTTCTTCTGGACTGAGTTTATAAACAATAATATTTGAATTAAAATAATTTCCATCTTCTTTTGTAAATCGTTCTTCATTAGTGTAACTTTTAATTTCTAATGTATTTTTATCTGCTTGTGACATTTAAAATATATTACATTATATATTTAAGTTATTGTATTTTAAATATATATTTTATGTGTTTGTTTATCTTTTTGATAAACTGAAGAACCTATTTGGTAAACCTCTGGAACTTCCGTCAGATATATTTATATTTGATGTTGGCATAATGAGTTTGGTAGATTTTATTTGTTTATTTCTTTCTCTCATCAAATAGTCTTCAACTAACATTCTTTTATATTCTTGTATTGTTTTTGGTTTTCGAACAGTAATTTGAGGTTGTATTTGATCCTTAAAAAGTTTATTATAAATATAACTATTTTGATTATCAAGAGGTTGAACAAAATGATTATTAGGAGGTTGTGTTTGATATTGTTTATTTCTTTGATAATCTAATAATTCTTTATGTTTTTCAGGAGTTAATGTATTTCTATCAACTAAATGTAATTTACCATCTGAAACAAACATACCCATTTTTGATAATATATCTTCATAAGATATTTTAGGGGTTGGATTAGGTATTTTTGGTCGAATCATTTTAGCGTTTACTTTTGGTATTGATTGATGGGTTGGTTTTTGATTATCTTCAAAATGAACGTTTTTTATAACCTTTGTTGAAAAACTATTTTCTGGCATTTCATCATAAAACTGATTATTATCTTCATCTAACTCATAAATATTTAATTCCATATAACAATTCTATATATTTTTTTATTTATAATTATACTTAAAATATATACTTTTATTATAATGCCTTCATATATTCAAAATTATGGTTTTACAAAAACATTATTTCAAGATGATGATAAAGAAATAAATAATATGGTAAAATGGGAAGGAGAATATGATGGAAAACTTGCTAATATCAATCTAGATATAAACGATAATGGAAAACGACAACTTGTTAGTGTGGAATTAAATAATAATGATATCAGAAATATGTTTGGAATTAAACCTGTTAAAGGTTCGCTTGAAAAACGCCTTGCGAAAGATTTTTTATATAAACCAATTACTTTAGAGGGAGCACTAACAAAACGAAAAAGTTATAAACGTAAAAGGAAGAGTAAGAGGAAAACTAAACGAAGAAGACGACATTTGAAAACAAGAAAAATATATTATAATTAAGAATAAATAAAAAATATTTAAATATTATTATATTAAATGTCTAGTTTTAGAAGATATGGTGGTTTAAATTATTCTGCTAATAATCATATTACAAAAAGTTATATTTCAAATACGGAACAAATGAATATTAATAATTATTCTGGTCAGCAAAATTCTAAAGAGGTTACTGCTAGTCACATTGATATGAGTGGTAATTCTATTTTACATACGGGCACTATTTATTTTCAAGATGGAACTTCTATGAGTTCAGCAACTAACTCTGGTGCACAAGGTGTCCCCGGACCTCAAGGTTTTACCGGACATCAAGGCGATATAGGACCTCAAGGAGCAACTGGATCTCAAGGATCAACTGGATCTCAAGGATCAACTGGATCTCAAGGATCAACTGGATCTCAAGGATCAACTGGATCTCAAGGATCAACAGGATCTCAAGGATCAACTGGATCTCAAGGATCAACTGGATCTCAAGGATCAACAGGAACTCAAGGATCAACTGGATCTCAAGGATCAACTGGATCTCAAGGATCAACTGGATCTCAAGGATCAACTGGATCTCAAGGAGCAACAGGATCTCAAGGAGCAACAGGATCTCAAGGCGCAACCGGATTTCAAGGTGCAACAGGATCTCAAGGATCAACTGGATCTCAAGGAGCAACTGGATCTCAAGGCGCAACCGGATTTCAAGGTGCAACCGGATCACAAGGCGATATCGGGCCACACGGTACTAATTTTTGGGCGGGTACAACTGCGGGAGCAACGGGCATTTTTTATTCTAATGGTGGTGTTGCTATTGGACAATCTACTATTGATACCGGGATTGTATTTGATGTAAATGGGCAAACACAAATTAAAACATCAAACGCTTCAAGTAGTAATATACCATCACTTAATATAATAAATACTTTACCAACTTTAAATACAATATCTTTTTATCCAAATATTAATAGTGGCGGTTATAATGGTATTGTTTTGGGAGGACAAGCAATAATTGCAGGTGGTAATCCGGACGGAGAAACATTAACATTGAGTACTCATTCTTCAATTTGTTCAGGAATTAGAATAACTAATAGTTCTGTACTTATGGGTGCGGGCGGTACAAATTACCCACCAATAAGTTCAGTGACTTGCAGCGGAACTGATGTGGAAGTAAAATCGAAATTAATTGTTCGCGCTGAAGGTGCATCAATATCAATGAATGGTGTTCAAACTTATCTTGAAGGACGCAATTCAACAAACAATCAATTAAAATTTAGTATTGGAAATACAGATGATAACACACAATTAAAAATAAATAATGATATTGACGGAAGCAATATATATATTAATACTAAAGCTAACGGACGTATTATCTTAAATAGTAGCGGTGCTTCTGGAGATATATCTTTATCAGTTGGCACAGGGTCTTGTACAATAACTAATACTTTAACAACATATAATATGGATGTTAAAGCAGTATCATTCACCGCCACATCAGATTATCGCGCAAAAGATAATATAAAACCATTAAATCTTGACGAATTTTCTGTTGATAATTTAAATCCCGTTTATTTTAAATTTAAAAATACTGGTAAAGAAAGTATAGGGTTAATTGCTCACGAATTACAAGAATATTATCCATTTTTAGTTGACGGTGAAAAAGATGGTGAACATGAACAATCAGTCAATTATAATGGTTTAATTGGGGTTTTAATAAAGGAAATACAAGAAGTTAAAAAAGACTTGAATTATACAAAATGTTTAGTAACTCAATTAAGAAATGAATTAAATGTATTGAATAAATAATTTTATTATATTAAAGTTGAAATATATAATATATAAAATATATTAGATATAAGATATGAGTTCAAGACCATTATTTTATAATTATACTCCGGGTGCTTTGGGAGCGCAAGGTGCAACAGGTTCTCAAGGTGCAACAGGTTCTCAAGGTGCTACAGGTTCTCAAGGTGCAACAGGTTCTCAAGGTGCTACAGGTTCTCAAGGTGCAACAGGTTCTCAAGGTGCAACAGGTTCTCAAGGTGCTACAGGTTCTCAAGGTGCTACTGGTTCTCAAGGTGCAACAGGTTCTCAAGGTGCAACAGGTTCTCAAGGTGCAACAGGTTCTCAAGGTGCTACTGGAACACAGGGTGCTACTGGAACACAGGGAGCTACAGGATCTCAAGGTGCTACTGGTTCTCAAGGTGCAACAGGATCTCAAGGTGCTACAGGATCTCAAGGAGCTACTGGAACACAGGGAGCTACTGGAACACAGGGAGCTACTGGAACACAGGGAGCTACTGGAACACAGGGAGCTACTGGAACACAGGGAGCTACTGGAACACGGGGAGCTACTGGAACACATGGAGTTACAGGAACACAAGGCGCTACAGGAACACAAGGAGCAACTGGAACACAGGGAGCAACAGGATCTCAAGGTGCAACAGGATCTCAAGGTGCAACAGGATCTCAAGGTGTAACTGGATCTCAAGGAGCTACTGGAACACAAGGCGCTACAGGAACACAAGGCGCTACAGGAACACAAGGAACAACAGGTTCTCAAGGTGCAACGGGATCTCAAGGAACAACAGGATCTCAAGGTGCAACGGGAACACAAGGAACAACAGGATCTCAAGGTGCAACGGGATCTCAAGGTGCAACAGGATCTCAAGGTGCAACGGGAACACAAGGAACAACAGGATCTCAAGGTACAACGGGATCTCAAGGTGCAACAGGATCTCATGGTGCAACAGGATCTCATGGTGCAACAGGATCTCAAGGTGCAACGGGAACACAAGGTGCTACAGGAACACAAGGAGCAACTGGAACACAGGGTGCTACTGGAACACAGGGTGCTACTGGAACTCAAGGTGCAACGGGAACACAAGGTGCAACGGGAACACAAGGCGCCACAGGAACACAAGGAACTACTGGTTCTCAAGGTGCTACTGGAACACAGGGTGCTACTGGAACTCAAGGAGCAACAGGAACACAAGGAGCAACAGGAACACAAGGAGCAACAGGAACACAGGGTGCTACTGGAACACAGGGTGCTACTGGAACACAAGGAACTACTGGTTCTCAAGGTGCTACTGGAACACAAGGCAATACAGGAACACAAGGCGCTACTGGATCACAAGGAGCAATAATATTTAATAAAGAATTTTGCGTTAATCAACCAGTATATGGTGTAACTCAAAAAAAGAACACTATAAATTATAGTAAAACATTGACAACATATATTAAAAAAAACAATATAAATGTAGAAATTGATAATTCAATAAATACTCTGCAACAATATACATTTGGTCCGACAATTCCAAATCGTTGGGTTGCGGTGGGTGGCGGCACCAATACTATTGCTTATTCAAGTAATGGTATTAATTGGAGTGGATTAGGAAGTAATATATTTAATATTCAAGGAAATGGAGTTGCTTGGAATGGAACAATGTGGGTTGCGGTGGGTGGCGGCACCAATACAATTGCTTATTCATATGATGGTATTAATTGGACTGGATTAGGCAATAATATTTTTTCAACAGGAAGAGGAGTAGATTGGAATGGAACGATGTGGGTTGCCGTAGGTATGGGTACACAAAATACAATTGCTTATTCATATGATGGTATAAATTGGATAGGATCAGTTAGTGTTTTTTCACTTGAAGAATTTGGAGGATTTGGAGTTGCTTGGAATGGAACAATGTGGGTTGCTGTGGGAAACCAGTCAGCAACATATAATAATTCAATTGCTTATTCATATAATGGAATAAATTGGACTGGAGCACCAAACAGTACGTCTATTATTTCAACAAGGGGAAGAGGAGTTGCTTGGAATGGAACAATGTGGGTTGCGGTGGGTCAAGGAACAAATACAATTGCTTATTCATATAATGGAATTAATTGGACTGGAGCAAATAATCCGTCGGCTATATTTTTAAGTACCGGTCTCAGTGTTGCTTGGAATGGAACAATGTGGGTTGCTGTGGGTCAAGGATCAAATACTATTGCTTATTCGTATAATGGTATTCATTGGTCTGTAGTATTAAACAGTACGACGTCTATTTTTTCAAACGCCGGATTAGGAGTTGCTTGGAATGGAACAATGTGGATTGCTACGGGTCAAGGCACAACCAATACAATTGCTTATTCGTATAATGGTATTAATTGGGTTGGATCAGGAACAAGTATTTTTTCAAGTAATGGTCAAGCAGTTGCTTGGAATGAAAGACGTCAACATACTATAACATTTCCATCCAATTTAACAGTTGCTGTTGGATATGGAACTGGAACAAGTAATAATACTATAGCTTATTCAATTAACGGTATAACTTGGTCAGGATTGGGAACAAGTATTTTTTCTTTAGCAGGATATGGAGTAGCGTGGAATGGAACCACGTGGGTTGCTGTAGGTGAAGGCACAAATACTATTGCTTACTCAAGTAACGGAATTAATTGGTATGGATCAGGAACAAATATTTTTTTAACCGGATATGGTGTTGCTTGGAATGGAACAATGTGGGTTGCCGTAGGTACGAGTACAACAAATCCTATTGCTTATTCATATGATGGTATTATTTGGACCGGATTAGGAACAAGTATTTTTTCAACAGGAAGAGGAGTTGCTTGGAATGGAACAATGTGGGTTGCGGTGGGTCAAGGTTCAAATACAATTGCTTATTCATATGACGGTATATATTGGTCAGGATTAGGTAAAAGTATTTTTTCAACTTACGGATATGGATTTGGAGTTGCCTGGAATGGAACAATGTGGATTGCAGTAGGTAATAAATCAAATACTGGTGATACTTCAAATACTATTGCTTATTCATATGATGGTATTAATTGGTCAGGATTAGGAACAAGTATTTTTTCAACTGCGGGAAGAGGAATTGCTTGGAATGGAACAATGTGGGTTGCGGTGGGTCAAGGATTAGATACAATTGCTTATTCATATAATGGAATTAATTGGACTAGAATACAAAATAGTAATACTTTGTTAATCCAAGGGTTTGGAGTTACTTGGAATGGAAATGTATGGGTTGCGGTAGGTAATAATAATAATAATAAAATAGTTTATTCAAGCGATGGAATAACGTGGTCTAATATACAAGTTACAAACATTTTAAATATTGGATACGGTGTAGCGTGGAACTCGAATATAGGGTCTGTATATATTCAACAACCAACTATTGCTGTAGGTGAAGGAAGAAACAGTATTGCTTATTCGTACGACGGTATTAATTGGAGAGGATCAGGATCAACTATTTTTACAACAAGAGGACGTGGATTAGCGTGGAACGGGTTAATGTGGGTTGCTGTAGGCGAAGGAACAAATACAATTGCCTATTCGTATGATGGTATTTTATGGACAGGATTAGGAACAAGCATTTTTTCAACTGGTGGTCAAGGAGTTGCATGGAATGGTTCTTTATGGGTTGCGGTCGGTTCAGGAACAAATACTATTGTTTATTCATATGATGGTATTATTTGGAGAGGAGGTGAAAGTTCTCCTTTTTCTATTGGATATGGAGTAGCGTGGAATGGACTAATATGGGTTGCGGTTGGACAAGGAACAACTCACCGCATTGCTTGGTCGAATAATGGTATTACTTGGACAGGAGTAAACTCTCCTTTTTCGGTTGTAGGAAGGGGCGTTGTATGGAACGGGTCAAGATTTGTTGCTGTAGGTCAAGGTACAAATACAACAAATAGTATTATTTATTCAACTGATGGAATATCTTGGACATCTGTTAGCACAACTATTTTTTCATCTTTGGGATATGGTGTATCGTGGAATGGTATAATATTGGTTGCGGTAGGTCAAGGTGGTAATACTGTTGCTTATTCGACTGATGGAATTTATTGGACAGGATTAGGATTAATAAGTCCCACAACTCCTTTTACATTAATTGGATATGGAGTAACTTGGAATGGTATAAGATGGGTTGCTGTAGGTCAAGGAACAAATACTATTGCTTATTCGACCGATGGTATTACGTGGTACTCTTCGATAAATGGTAATACTATTTTTACAACGACAGGATATGGAGTAGCAAGTAATTCAAATGTGGGTGCAACAATCGTCGACAGTGCTATTACATTAAATTCAAATATTTATCCGCAAACAAATAAATTAGATATTGTTAGTGATAATTATTATAACAGCGGTTATACAAATTTTTCAGTTAATATATTAAGCACTGAAAAATAATAAATATAAATTATAACTTTTATGTCTTTGTTGTATCCATTAATTTTGTAAATTCTAACACAAATGAATAATCGTTTGTGTTGATATTAACTAAATTTCCTAGTGGATCTAATAATTTTATTCCTATTTTTTTTATATTAACAGGAGTGAAATAGTGTCTTAACTTTGGAATATAATCAGAACCATTATCAAATGTTGTTGTAAACTGAGGAGATCTTATTGTGACAACAGCTAAAATATTTTCATTAAGAATACTTTGATTTGGTAAAACACCGTAATTATGGTTTAAATAACTATTATTATAGTCATCTACTGAAAAATATACGTAATCAAGTGATGTTTTGTTAAAAGCGCTTTCACTTGTATAACTTTTTAAACCTTCATATTTTATTAATCTATAACCAATTTGATATCCGAGCGTATTTGAAATAGTGATTTCTGACACTTTACCTTTAACGTCTAAATCATTAAAACGATAATTGAATGTGTCTGATAAATTGCCAATTTTTGATTTACATATAGTTTGCGGATCGTTTGGAATAACAGGTATTAGTGAACTTGAAGTTGGTGTAGCTGATTTTGGACTAGGAAATGTATATAAATCTGTATATGGATTATGAGACATTAATATTTCAAATTTTAAAGTGTACAATGCGTTTGGATCTTGTGATACAAAAATATTACCAGTCATCATTTGAAACAACCCGGTTTCTTGAATATATCCTGCCGGTATTGTTGTTGATGGTACAGTTGGCGGTGGTGGAGGATTAAAACTAAATGCATAATAACTACTGCTCACAGAAAATGGATTATAACTTATAGCATCATCATATGTATTATGGTTAGACCATTCTTCAATATTTGTATAAATAGTAAAATCTTCATAAAACCCAGCACTTGGTATCATTCTACCCCAATTTGTTTGAATTAACTCAAATCGTTTGTCAGAATATATTTTTAAAGAATATATATGATTTCTTGTTGTATTTGTGTTTCCTAAATTGTTTGAATAAAATGTTGGAAATGGCGCTACTTGTACATTTAATAAGTTTGCAGTAAATAATGCTGTGTGTCTATAATAATATTGACCGTCAATTCCTAAAGGGGTATAATCAACTGAATAAACTGGTGTTGGTACTCCACTTACATCTATTGTTGTTAGTGTTAACGGAGCATAAAGTTCAGTTACTCCAAGAGTTAAAAATTTTATATCAAGTATTTGATTTAATGCCGCATCTAATATTAATGAACCTGTAATAAGTGAATTCAATGTAAAATAAATTTGGTCTAAACTTGTATATGCGGTATCAAAATAAATCTTTTTAACATTAAAAATACACTCTTTTAATGATACGTCAGAAATAGTAGTACTTGTGTTATAGTTAATAGTAAGTGTTAAATTATCATTTTGATCAATTAATTGTATACTAGAATTATATGTTTGATAAACAGTTAAATTTGTTGATGAAAGTTGATAACCCAATCCGCAATTGCCTAATTGAGTTGGATATTTTGTTATTGTTTCCATTGTAAAAGTATAAAAAGTATTTTTAATGGTAATAAAAAATGTATAAGGATCTATTGTGACAACAAATCTATAATTTGTCGGCAAAATAAAAGGGTTGATAACTTGCTCGTTTATGCATTTTTCAAGAATTGCTGGAAACGTAGTTTCGCTATAATTCCCCTCAGGAATTACAACTAATGCTGAAAAATTTGTTATATCTTCCTTTATGTATATTTGTGTAGTAAATTTAGCATTTGAAAATGCTAACATAACATTAGGAATTTGAATACTTAATAATGATAACTTTAATACATTATTTATTGGAGTTGGAAGTTGAAAAATACATTGTTGTGGAATGCTGTTTAAAAAATCATTGCGATATCTAGTATTAAATACATAATTTTCTGTTATTGTTTTTTCATTATACGAATTTATTGTTGATTTTTCAAGTTTTTGATATTGTAACGGATTATGATTAAAATTTTTTTTTGTTTTTATTATATTACCAATTTTTGTATCAATAATTTCAGATAAAATTTTGCTATAATTTATATAATTATCTTTATAATGTTTATCGTATTTATCGTCTTTATCATCATCTTTATCATAATCTTTATCATCATCTTTATTGTCTTCATATTTTATTTGTAATTTATCTTTTACATTATTTATAAAATAAATTAATTCTTCTTTATATTCATTTGTATAATCGTTGTTTACAATTTTTAACGTAAATTTTGAAATTTTAGAATTGAGTTCATCATTTGAATATATATTTTTTAATTTTAAAAACTTTTTTAATTCTGTTTGTGTATAATTATTTATATCTAAATCAATATTATCCATATTATGTATATATTACTTAGACTTTTTATATAACTTTTCAACATATTATTGTTTTTAAAAAAATATAAATTACATAAAGCAAGTTATATATTATAAAATAATTAAAATATATATTAAAGAAATTAATGTAGTAACACAAACAACTGTTATATATTTATTTGTTCCCTCATTATTTTTGTTTATTTCATTATGTAAATTATTTAAATTTTGTATTGACTTCATAGAGCGTATTTTTGAAATTAATTTTTCTTCTTGTATGGTTGCAAGTGTTGAACAATGTTTCACAATATTTGGTTTATATAAATTAATTTCTGGATCAATAAACCAACCCCATTCTTCATCTTTATTAACAATTCCAAACTTATTTAACAGTTTTATTGTTATAAATGATTGAAACATTCGTAATTCGTTAACTATATTTTTCATTTCGTATGACATTTCTGTAAAATATGATTGTAAATATTGTAAATATTGTAATTTATATTTATAAAAACTTATTTCAATTTTATTTTCATTATGGTGTTTTAGAAAAAGTATAAAATATTATATAAATTATTTATAATTTAAATACAATATGAACAATATAATTAATATGGAATGTCCTTATTGTAAAAGCAAAAATATTCGGCATTTAAAGGTTCATATAACAACTCCAACTGGTGCGAAAAAAAAACTATGTTTACAATGTGAAAGAACATTTATTATCTATGTTGAACAAAAAACATAATAATATATAATATTAATATGATACCAGAAGATTATACAATAGAACTGAATATTGAAGAATTGGAAAATAATAACTCAAAAAAAATACCTAATCAATTAATGAACAAAGATATTTTAAGTAAAATGGAAGAAGGCACAAATAGTACTTCAACTAACAAAAATATAGAAATAAAAAATCCATTGGAAGAACTAGAAAAATATATAAATTTAAGAACAAATAGCAATAATTTTGATTATGACTCTGAAGACGAAAATTTGCTTCATATGATGAATAATATAAAAATAAAAGATATGCCTCCTTTTAAAAAATTGGAATTCAAGGATGTTGAATATAAAATAAATCAGTCATATTATGATATAAATCATAAATATAGCAGTGCTTTAGATATATTGGCAAGTTATTTAAAAGGACATAAAATAATTTATATGGAAGCAAAATCTTATTGTGAAACGCATTTAAATTTTTATATGATGCCTGCTATATTATTTTCAACTAGTGCAACGGTATTATCATCATATGTAAGTGTATTTAAATGGGGACCTGTATTTATATCTGCCCTAAATGGAATTATTGCCTTTTTATTAGCAATAGTAAATTATCTAAAGTTAGACGCAGCATCAGAAGCTCATAAAATATCATCTCATCAATATGATAAATTACAAAGTAGAGTAGAATTTACGTCAGGTTCAGTATTGTTATTTAGATATAATGGATTACAAACAGAAGAATATGAATTGGAACAATTGAAAGAAAAACGTATTCATTTAGAAAAAGTATTTAAAGAAAAAAATTATACAGGCGATATAAGACATAGTGAAGAAGAACAATTTAATAACGAATTAGCGTTATTGGAAAAAAAACAAATTGAAAAAGAAATAAAAATAAGAGAAGCCACGACAGAAATCGAAAAAGAAATGAAACAAAAACTAGATGATGTTGAAAAAAAAATATCTGAAATAAAAGAAACAAATCAATTTATTATACCAAGAACGATTAGAATGAGATATCCTGTTATTTATAATACAAACATATTTTCAGTGATTAAACGAATTTCTGATCAAAGAAAAAAAGTGATTACAGATTTAACGAATGTTAAAAATGAAATAAGATATTTTTCCTATTTGAAATATATTTATGAAACGGATAGTACTTGTAATATAACAAATGAACATAAAATTAAAATCATAGCCAAAATTGTAATAAATTTATTTAAAAAGAAAAGACATTTGATGCGTGAAATTATTTTATTGAAATCGGCATTTTCAATAATAGATCAAATGTTTCATAAAGAAATAAGAGATGGAGAAACAAAAAGAAGTCGAATGATATATTATAGTATATTTGGAACAAAAAAGTCTACATTTAAAAACCCAGAAGAAATGAATGATTTTATAAAAAATTTAATGGATCCTTTTAATAATTCTGTAGCAAATGTTGCGCACGACTTTGATTCTTATTATGATGATTATTATGAATTATATGGTATTTCAAAGGATTCAAATAAAGAAATAAATATAAAAGACTTTAACTTCAAAGAAATGTTCAATCCTAATTTATTTTCACAAAAAAAAGACAAATCAATTAAAATATAACTAACATAAGTATTTAACATAATAACTATTATATTGTTAAATATTTTTTTCTCGCTTGACGGACTCGAACCATCGACCTAAGGAACTACAATCCTCCGCTCTACCAGCTGAGCTAAAACGAGTTGTAAAAGTATATAAACCTTTTACATTAAATATACTTAAATTGTCTTTAAGTTGTTTTTCACAATATATATTTATTAAATAAGTATTCTACAAATATATATTCTACAAATATATATTTAAATAGAATATTATACATTTTTATATCAAATGGACTTACATTTTTGGAAAACATTACCAACTCAAACGTGTTTAACTTTAAATCTTTATGAAAATAAAAAAAAAGAAAAAATATATTGTAAATATTTTCATTGCGCAGAAAATAAAGTATACTTGAGTTATAATTTGGAAAAAGAAGATTTTTATGATAATGAATGTGTTTATTGTTTTATATTTGATAATGAAAAGGTTATATTAAATATTGAAACCCATCATTTTTATCAAGGAACAGTACTAACATCTATAAAAATAAAAGGTATAAAAACAACAAATCAACCACCGTTACATTTTTCTTTTATTGATAAAAAATATATTAATATCATTAATAATCACTACAAAGATTTACATTTAGCACATGATTATTTAGATCAAGGTTGGAGTGATATTATCGATGGTAACGATTTAGAACATCTTGTAATAAATGATATTCCATTATTTTCTGTGAATGAAGAATATATCACTCTAATTGAAGGTGAAGATTTGTGGATAAACAACAATTGTCTTCCAAAATTAGAAGAATTATATGAAAAGTATAAATAAATCAACAATCAGTACAATAATCAATATTTTTTATTAACTCTTTCATTGTTTTATATTCGTTATCACATGATTCGCTATCTGTAAACAAAAATGTGATATGCCAATAATCGTCGTGCGGTGAACTAGACCATTCATTTGGTTCCTTAAATTCACCGCAAAACATTGTACCATAAAATTCATTTACTTTTATTTTATAATATGTTGACATATCTAAATAATCTGTATCTTTTTGTTCTAATATTTCTACGTCAAAATTATATATTTTATTTTTTATTTCATCTGTATGCGGATAAACATAACATTCATAACATTTTTCACAAAACTCTTCAAAATTATCAATTAATAATGTTTGATTACAATTATTACATTGATAATCAAATGGTGTTTCTAAATTAATATATTTCAACAAACAAACACGTGGATTAAATTTCCATCCACATTGAGTGCGTTCAATATGTTTATTTAGGTTTAATTTTGCTCTTTTTATTAATTCCATGGTGAGTTATATTTGTAAACACTCTATTTTTAAATCATAACAATAATTATTTTAATTGTTATGAATAAATAATATAATTATAATGATTTTGTGAATACTTGTTTTGGATGTATTTTATTACAATCTTTACACAAAGCAATAAGCAAAGAAAAATCCGCGCGAATTCCAAGATTGGAACACTTTGTTTGAAAATGTGCTAATCGTAATTGTAATTTTTTTGATTTTACACAACAAAAATCACAGTTTGTATTATAAACAAAACCATAATCATCTTTATCCCAGTTTGCGCAAATGCGTTTTTGCCCATTGTATGAACTTTTGTTTTTATGAACTATAGTGTAATTGTAACAATCATTACAATAATGATATTCGTATTTATCAATATTATTTTTTATTTCTTTTGTTTTATCACATAATTCAAATTGAGGTATAAATTTATATGAATCCGTTGGAGATCTAATAAATGAATCGCAAGCGTAACTATCACAAGAATGTATTACTGATGAATCCATTTTATAACAAAATATATCATTGTTCTTTAAGTTCTTTTACAATATATATTAATAAACCTATTTAAAGAAAAACAAACAATGTTTCTTTAAGTTGTTTTAATATATTATATTGTTCTCAACAATTTCAAATAAAAGTCGACGCCAAAAATGAAAATGGACATTTATAAATGTCCAAAATTGGAAAAGGCAAGGGGTCTTTCCGAAAAAACACGCAGAACCCACTTTGTGACGATAATGCTCTCATTTTCGATTTTTCGTTGTTTTTTTTGTGACGATAAATTTTTATATATATTATTAAAAAAACTTAGAAATAAAATAGGAAGCAACATTATGGCAACATTTAGCAACAAAAAAGGGAGCAAAACGAGCAAAAACGAGGACATAGAATTTAAGTGCGAAACATGTGCCTATATATGCTCTAAAAAATACAATTTAGACCGACATTATTTGTCAGCAAAACACCTTAAAGCAACAAATGGCAACAATTCAGCAACAAATTTGGGGCAAAACGAGCAAATATATTTATGTGCTTATTGCAGCAAACAATATAGTAATAGGTCCGGATTATGGAGACACAATAAAAAATGCTTTAAGGAGCCTAAAGAGTCAGACGATATTAAAGATAAAGACCTTATAATGGCTCTAATAAAAGATAATTCAGAACTTAAAAATCTTATTTTCAAAGTGATTGAAAAAGATCCAACTAACAATAACACGAATCATAGTCACAATACTAACAACTCTCATAACAAAACATTTAATCTCAGCGTTTATCTTAATGAGACGTGTAAAGATGCGATTGATATTAACGATTTTGTCAAATCTATTCAAGTTAAACTCGAAGACCTTGAATACACTGGTAGAGTTGGTTATGTAGATGGTGTTTCCAATATCATTATTAATAGTTTAAACTCTATGAATACACCTAAAAGACCTATTCACTGCACTGATGAAAAACGAGAAGTATTATATATCAAAAATGACGGCGAATGGATTAAAGAAACCGATGATAAACCTATACTAACAAATGCTATAAAAACAATCGCAAATGAAAATATCAAAGCAATTTCAGATTGGAGAAAAGAATATCCAGATTGTACTGATGCCAACTCGAAAAAAAACAATTTATATTTAAAGATTGTTAGTAACTCAATGTCAGGAATAACGAAAGAAGAATGCGATAAAAATTATAATAAAATTATCAGAAATATTGTTAAGAAAACTATTATTGATAAAGAGACTTGTTAACTACTGGGTCCTTTTAAAAATAAATCATCGTACACTTGTGCCTGTAATGCTGGAAGAATATTTTTACGCAACCTTTCTAATTGATCTTTCAATGTTGTATTTGTGCCGTCTGCCTTTAAAATAGCAGCGCCAGTATACCAATCCGGAGGAACAGTTGTTGTATTAGATGTATTACATGCGTTAGCAACATTATTAACATTTATACCTCCTCGAAGTATACCAGTTCCATTTTGAACAGCGTAAGGAAATGGTTTTTGAAATCCAACAGGATCTTGACATCTTCTTTGAATACGTAATGTGTAATCACTTGAGTCTTTTGGTCGATGTAATGTTTTTGTATAAGGAGCATTAGATTGCTGCATACACATTGTGTAACCACGAGCAGGTGTTGCGTTACAACCATTAGACCCGCAACGAACATAATAATCAACGTATAATTCTGGATTATTGACATCATAATTACAATAATTGGCTGCCGATTTATTTTGAATATACAGTCCTTGACTCGCCGTATCCGTTTGATTTCCGGTATAAACCGGTTGAACCCAATTATTAGGATATTGACCGGAATTAATCCATCTAAATCTTCTTGTCAACATTCCCTTTGTACTTAGGGTTGGCGGTTTAACAATCGCATTTTGAATTGCTACACCAGTTTGAACGGGCATAATATTTAACACAATATTATTAGGTCCATCCGGATATTTACCATTTTTACCTCCCCAACCTTTCGGATATTGACCACGATAAGGAGTTGCGCTTTTACTAAACTTCATATGTTGACCAACGGCACCAACATTTCTATATGGACCTGTTACTGAAAACCCAGCATTCGAAGCATTATAATAATTTCCGCCAACTTGACCGTTTGGACCTACCAAACTTGCGTTAAAAATGGCAGTTGGTAAGTTACCTTTTCTACCGAAAGGTCCCTGGTACATCCAATAATCAGTTGTTAGTTTACCTGAACGTTTTGTTGCGCTTGATGAAGAATTTATTGATTTTTTTTTGAATGTTGCTAATGACATATATCATAAATACAGATAATTAATTTTTACACTAATAATAATTTTCTATTATTTATATCATCATCCAAACATCTTTTCAAAAACCAATAGATTTTTGTATTATACAACGGTTGAATTATTTTATTTATTTCTTCTGTTGTTTTGATTTCGTTACCAACTAACAAATATTTATTCATCAATAAAAATATAACAAGTAACCCTAAACTATAATAACTACATTTATGATTTACTTTTGATGGCAAACTTGTTAGTTTAAATAATTCAGGATTTGAAAAATATGGTTTTTTTATTATAGAAGTGAAAATAATATTGTTGTTTTCCAACTCCAATAAATATTGTGTTGAACATAAAATAAAAATATTATCAATTATCAATATATCATTGATATCAAACCCATATATTCCATAACCTAAATTATTTAAACAAAATAATTGTTTAGACAAATCATGTATTAATTTAATACAAGTTGCGTAAGATATTTTTTTATTTTTTTGATCTAAAATATATTTTTTCAATGGTATTACATTTTCTGCTGAAAAAAAAATACTGTTAGTATCATCATCGTAATTAGATGATTTTATCATTTTTTCAATTATATAATATAACTGATATTCGAAATTACCATTGATTTTTAAATTATACGTATAATCATTTATTAATATTAAATCATATGTATTGACCATTTGAAAAATTATTATATTTTTTATTATTATTTTTTACGATATTTTTCTTTATTTATAATTCAATTGAAGTGATAAAATAGTTTATTATATTTGTTAGTGAAATGTAATTTTCTTCAATTAAAGCATCTTCGTATATAATTCTTTTATCACCCATTTCTAAATCATATAGCGCGTTAAAATTCAATGTTATTAAATCTAATTCTAATGGATTATTGAGTTCTAATGTGTTTACTTCTAATTCTGTTTTAAGTTTTTTATAATAATAACCTTCGCCTGCTTCAAGATCTGGTTCATATTCGTCCAATAAAGGAGTCATTTTATTTGATTTGAAAAAGTTTGATCTGATATTGGAAATAAATGTAATGACAGACATTTTTATTGAAATATATAAAACTATTTTATTATAGAAAGTATTTTCAATTTTTTCTTATTATAAATATATGAGCAAGAAAACTGTAAAAAGACATTATAAAAAGCATAAAAATAAAAGAACTTATAGAAAACATAAACATAAAAATAAAAATAAAAGAACTTATAGAAAAAAACATTTTAAAATAATAAATAATGAAACTGGAAAAGGTGTTCAATTATTTAAAGAACCGATGAAAATACATTTTAAAAGTGTATTTATGAATAAAAACCAAATTCAATCAGGAAATATGATTCCTGGATTAAGAAATATGTAATTAATGAAAAAAGAATATTGACCAAAAGGGTCTCATCTTTTAATATTAATTAATTTATTATACATATACAAATACAAATACTTTACAAATATTTTACCAGTTATCATGATCACCAAAAACAACTTTTTTTTCTTCTTCTTCTTCAAATTCCGAGTCAGAATCTGATTCCGTATCGTACCAACTTTTATTGTTTCTCACATAAACATTTTTAAAATTATTAGAAGATATAGGCGCTTTATCGTCATAGTTATTGTTTTGTTTTGTAATTGTTGACAACACAGATTGTACTTCTTGAGGAACAATAGCAGGTCTTAATAAAGCAGACGCATAACTGTTTATGTTAGTAGTAATAGGAACTCTAACTTCAACCTCTTTTACATCCTCTTCTTGTTCTTCTTCATCTTCCGAATCTGATTCTAGATTGCTAAACATATTATTGCTTTGTTTATATTTTTCTTCACTTTTAGGTTTATTGCTGACTTTACTTTGACTTTGACGCGCCTCGGCAATTTTATCTTTTTCTAAAAATTTACAATATTTAACAGTATGACCTTTTCTTGAGCAATAACGACATAATAATGATAATAAGGTTGGGCAGATAACCTTAGACGAAAGATCACGGGTTTCTCTAATGAAATGAGATGTATATTCGGTTTCTGTTTTGCCAGCATCGTGACATACTTTACAGAATTTCTTAATTGTGGAAGAAGTCTTTGGTGCGATTTTGTTGTTGAACATTTTATGTAGATAGTAACTTGAAGATAGTAACTTATGGATATAATTGTAACTATCTATCTTGTAAAAAAGTAATTCAATTTTTTATTTTAATATAAAATCAATTTTAAAATAAGCATTTAAATATACGCGTAATATCAAATTATTTTTAGTTAATCAAGTTTAAAGTGTAATAAATAAAAAATTGAAATACTTTTGACTTGTATAGTGATAAGTATATTTACCCGATTACTGATTGATTTAAATTATTAAAATGTCCGAACAAACACAAATGATTGACCTGCGTTTCTTAGCCGAGTCTCAACCTTCACTCTGTATTCCGCGTGTTTTCAATAATATTACTGATTCCAAAATTCGTCAAGTATTTGATGAACTTGGATTAGGTAGAATTAGCCGAATAGACATCAAGGAACGAAAGAATGAAAAAGGCGATCCGGTCAAGAGAGTTTATATTCACTTTGAAAAATGGTTTTGGAATGAAAATGCGCAGTCTGCTCGTAAAAAATTAATATCAGGTAAAGAAATTAAAATAGTATATGATAACCCATGGTTTTGGAAGGTTTCTGCTAGCAAGTGGGCACCTTCGAACAATAATTATGAAATAGGCAGTCATTCTGAAAGACCAAATACAAGAGAACGCACTGTAAGAATTATGAGCGACTACGAAGAGCGACGAGGATGCAGACATCATGAAAGACATGATGAAAGACAAGAAAGACATTATGAAAATCGAAATAATTCAAGAGTTAATAATCGCTATGAAGAGCAACCCAGAAATAATAACGATTATAAACAGCGAGATAGACATAGCGAAAAAAGACATTTAGTACCAACGCTAAACATTGCGCCAACATCAAATGTTGCTCCTAGTTTACCTAGCATATCCAAAAACTCTTGTCCAATTATTCCCAAACTACAATTAAAAGAAAAGATTGTCCCATTGCTCGAACCCATTAGAAAAAGAAGCAAATATGTATTACCTCTCGAAATAAAGGTTGAAGAAGAATTAGAAGACGGCGAAATAAAAGAATTAGACATTGTAGAAATTGTAGAAAATGTAGAAGTTGTTGATGATGTTGTAGTAGAAGAAATGTCTGAAGAACGAAAAGAATTATTAAATGAATTATATGGTGATATTAAGTTTAATTAGAAAGTAGTTTATATTTGTTGTAGTTAATATGTAATAATGTAATAATGTAATAAAAAAAGGCAATTACCAAACCTTTTTTTTATTTTAAAAAAATTGAATTACTTTTAATGAAATATATATTAGATAGATTTACTGAATTATTAATTAAATAAATGGAAACTTATTCATTTCGTCAAGGTAACATTGATGATTATATAGAATTGATGTTTAGAAGCCCTTATTGCGCAGAAAAATATGATGAAAAAACTATAGGACCATTTGAAGCGGATAAAAATTGCAAAAATATACCGGGGAGCGCACCGGGTTACAATAGAAGTTATTTTGATCTTATGTCTACTTATGGGGTTTTGAGAAACGAGATTATTATTAATAATAATAATAATAATAATAATAATAATGATAATGATAAATCATTTGTAAAATGTTATATAGGTATTCTACACTTAGGGTTATTTGTGATTGCTATGGGTGGATGTATTTGTATTGATATATTGTTCAAATATTATAAAAATCCATATTAAATTTATTTATTAATTGTATAGCGTATTTTACTCCATATATTAAAGGTCTTTTAAAAAAATCATTATTTATATCGGTACAATCAAAATTTAATACATTGTGAGACATATATGATGGAACGCAATCACCATAATATGCTCCAAATAAATTCCCAACGATTTTTGCGTTTGTATCTGTATCACCTCCACATTGTAATACTTCTGAAATTGCTGTTTCATAATTATATTTTTTAATATTATGTAAGAAATAAATCACAAATATAAAAGCGTGTTTCACATGTCCTTCATTTTTTATACAATCGTATTCTTTTAAATTTGTTAGTTTGCGTCCAATATGAAACCAATCATAAATATGTTTGTTTGTAATTAATTTAGAAATTGATGATATAATACCGTCAATATTTATTTCTTGATTATTTGTTTGTTTAACTAACATATCTGAAATAATAACACAATAAATTCCAGTAATTTCACTTACTAATTTATTTGGATGCGTTAGTTCATTTTCGAGTTCAGCCATATTCATTATTGTTTCTGTGTTTTTGTTCATTCCAAAAACGGCTAACGGAATACATCTCATTAAAGACCCATTTGATTCAGAGTGTTCATTATATTCGTGAGAATTTGTTAACATATCCGAAGCATTATTTGCATCCAATAAAGCATATGTTGTTGTTTGTCCTATATCAAATGGTTCAGATTTATACCACTTTATATATTCTTCAGATATTGCTTCCAATGGAAAATATTCTTCATTACGACAAGCAATTAACGCACTCATTAAACACATTTCCATTTCTGAATCATCTGTAATTTGACCTAATTTAACTCCCGATGTATTTAGTCCAACCATGTGTAAAGCATCATTTGCTTGTTTCTCATCATATCGTGTTTTACGAAATTCTAATCTAGCACCAGCCGCCTCCGCACACCAACCTGCTAAAAATGTATAATATATAATATTATTCATATTCATATTCGAATTCATATTATATAATATTTATTAAAATAATTATATTTGAACACACATAAAAAATTATAATCTATATTAAAATAATTTAAAAGGAGTTTACAATAATATAATAATATGAACTATACAATGAATTATGCTGAACCTATAAGATTAAATCAAGATTTTCATACATTTATTAAAACATTTAAAAATAATTCAGCAATAGAACGAATTATGTATATTGATATTTTTGTAGATGACGATGATACAACATTAAAACAATTATATATTGATGCTGCTGAAAAACATAATAAAAATATTATTGAAAATATGTTTTTTGATGCCGGGTTTGATTTGTTTTTACCTAAAAATGAAAATAAAGATTATAATGAAGGAGACGGTACATTATGTTTTTTACATAAAGTGAATAAAATAGATTTCAAAGTAAAATGCTGCGCTCAAATATGTAAGACGGATAATTTTCAAATAAGATATTACACACCGTTTTATACTTATGCGAGATCAAGTATTTCAAAAACGCCTTTACGTTTAGCCAATAATCAAGGTATTATTGATGCTGGATATAGAGGTAATTTAATTGGAATGTTTGATTGTTTAAAAAATGAAAATAATGCCTATGGTAATTTTAATATGGAAGAATATTCAAGAATATTACAAATTTGTAGTCCTGAATTACTTCCTATTTATGTAAACATTGTTGATAAATTAGAAGATCTTGGACCAACCACATCAAGAGGTGATGGAGGGTTTGGATCAACCGGAAAATAAAAGTTATATTATAAAATAAATTAAAATTGAAATATAATATTTCAATTTAAATAATACTAACATATAAATATTATAATGAAAAAACACAATGACCAATACAGTCAATTATCTATTAATATTACACAACAACTCAGTAAAGATGAAAAAAAAGAATATGGCATATTTATTACTCCGCGTGTAATTGTTCAAAAACTTGTTAGTTCTGTATTAAAATATTCATCACAAAATAAAATAAATATTCAAACTGTATTAGAACCTTCTTGCGGGACTTGTGAAATTGTAAATTATTGCGATAATATATTTAATGAAATACATATAGATGCTATCGAACTTAATAACAAAATATATGAAAATATTAAAAATCTTACATTTAAAAATTCAGTTAGAATAATCAATGAAGATTTTATTTATTCTCTTCAACCAAATAAATACGATTTAATTATCGGTAATCCACCTTATTTTGTTCTAGAAAAGGGTTATAAAATTCCTGAACAAATGGAACCATATATTTCAGGTAGACCGAATATTTTTGGATTATTTATAATTCAAGCAATATCAATGCTTTCTGAAAATGGTATTTTGGCTTTTATCATTCCTAAAAGTTTTTTAAACTCAGTTTATTATTCAAAAATAAGAAATTATATAAGAGAAACCTGTGAAATTATTGAAATCATTGATTTTGAAAAAGACAATAAATTTATCGATACACAACAATCAACTTTTGGAATTATATTAAAAAATGTTTATAAAGAAGAGTGTAACTATTCCATTAAATTCAATGATAATTTTATGTTCACAAATGATGCGTTATATCTTAAAAGTTTATTAGAAGGAACAACAACATTAAAAAAATTAGGATTAGGTGTTAGAACAGGTAATATTGTTTGGAATCAACATAAAGATGAATTAACGGATGATCCAAACGAAACAATACTTATATATAATACAAATTTGACAAAAGAACATACAATTGAATTAAAAACATTCAAAAATGATGAAAAACATCAATATATTAAAAAAGATGGACGAATTGACCCTATTTTAGTAGTTAATAGAGGAAATGGTAATAGTGCGTATAAACTTAATTACGCTTTGATTACAAATATGGGTCCATATTTAATTGAAAATCATTTAAATGAAATATACCCAATTGAACAAATAAAAAAACAAAGTTTAATTGTTTTATTTAATAAAATTATACAAAGTTTTGAAAACCCAAAAACACAGCAATTTATTGATTTGTTTTTGGGTAACAATGGATTATCTAAAACTGAACTTGAAACAATATTTCCTATTTATTTATAAATGAAAATTTCCATCTTGGGTTCGCAACACACGCATTATTTCCCCAGTTTATTCTAATTCTTAAATCATAATCAAAATTCGTAAGCGATAAATCAAAATACATTTTTTTTTGAACTTCAATAACTGAAATATCTTTTATTTTTGATACTTGAATAGAATTAACATCTATTTTTTGAATATGAAAGTCTGTACAATCCCATAATAGAAATAATTTATCGGATTGTGTTTCTCTTATTTTTTCCAATATTTTATCAAAATTAAATGTTGTTACATATTTAATCAAGTAATCGTTTATAGATAATGAAGCAAGCGCTCTTTTTTCCTTTGTTTTATTATTTTTATTATGATACATATTTTTGAAAAACGGATGGTTATATTTAATATCATACACATTTTTTAAATAATCATTTTTGCTTGGTTTTGGTTCTAACATATTTTCTTCTAAATTCAAATACTCATTTAAATAATTTTCATAAAAGAACTCGCTATAAGAAATGTCACAAATACCATACTTTGTTTTACAATCTTTATCATAAAGTTCTAAAAATTGTGGAAGTTCAACAATATTTGTATTATTGTGTTTGAATTCTAGTTTCACTTCTTTAATCAGACTTCTTGTATTTGTTTCTTTATAAAGTTGCCCTAAATATTGCACAACAAAATCGTAATTATATTTCATACCACCCTTGTGTTCAATAGTGATTTTTTCAAAATGTTCATTTTCACAGAGCGAATTTAACACTTCTCTGAATTTGTCTCTGATGTTTGTCCAAAGTATACCGAATTCAGGATCATTTAAATATTCTTCATCAATCTCAAGAATATTTGTTAAAACATCTTCGCGAATAATATTTTCTTGATTGTTAGTGTCTCTACTATGCCCTCCTCTTAAAAAGAAACTAATATCTTCCTTGTTTGGCATGATTGTGAATATAAATTTATTCATTTTACGTTTATATTGTTATTATGTAAAAACTGTAAAATGAATAAAAAGTATTTCAATTTTATTATTTTTATAAAATATTTATTTATTATTTGAATACAATACAATATAATTTAATTTAATTTAATTTAATTTAAACAAATTCTGAATAATGAGCATATTGAACAACAAACATTAATCCTACCTTTTTATTTGTCCATGTGTTTGTAATCGCTTTTAATTCATCTTTGGTTGGATTTTCAAGTTCATAAAACATACACATACCTCTTTTAAATTGTTTATCGCCGTAGGGAAGACAACCATCGCTTGTTACAATATCATATAACAAATGTAAAAGCGTGACCGTACTTTCAGTCATACCTTCAACACTTTCAATAATTTTCATATGTTCCGGAGTATACTTCAAATCATTAATAATAATATCGTTTTCAAGCAAGGTATTAATCAAAGATTTGTAAATAGGCACTTTTTCTTCTTGAGCATCTTCAGGCATATCCATATCTTCACAAAATACATCACAATTTCTAAAATAATTTAACATTAATAAATATTGAACTTTTCCATAATCAATATCAGATCCGGCAAATGCTAATCCATATAATATTGTTTCAAAAATATTTCTAGGTGCATCTCTATCATTTTCGTGAGGATTTTTATTAAATCCGTTTGGATATTCATCTAACGCAACAATAGGTAATAATTTATTATATGCCGGATGTTCTTCAAGAAATTGGGTAATTTGGTTAAACCATGAAGGGTTAATAAAGTTAATAATATGTAATCGATTCATTCTTTGTCTACTATATTATATAAGTTCTTTTTAAGTGGTTTCATTTTATTTTTTTATTATAAATATTATATATAGATATGTCTTTTTCATTTAATAACTTATTATCGCGTAAAAATATTAACTTGATTGCTGGGTTGATTACATTGTTAATTTTTTTATGGATTGTATTGTTTGCTATTCCCGGTTTATTTATAAATTTATTTGATACATTTTTAGGAAATATAATACTTATTTTATTCATTATATTCGCTACAATATATGATAAGAATTTGGGTATTGGACTTGCCGTCGTATTTATTATTTTATGGCGTTTTTCGCATATGAGTTCTGAACAGTTTATTTTTTAATTTATTTTATACTGTTATTTTAATATGAATTTTAATATCATAATTTTTATTATCATAATTGTCGTCATAATTTTATTTAATTCTTTTACAAAAAATAACAATAATAAAATAATATCTGGATTTCAAAATAATACTACAAGATGGTCATCTGATTTAATCAAGCGATTTAATATTTATCAAACAACGATGAATGATAATAATAATCAATTTAATTTAGATCAATTACAAAAACAAGCAAGTCCAGAAGAAGCGGAAGAATATTTAAAAACAGGTGAATGGTATTGGCCTGATGATTTAAAAAAAATGTATATTGAAAGTGTTTGGTCAAATCCAATAATTAATTTTTACCCGCAATATGCGTTAAATTATGCTATGAAATTATATAATCAAAATGCGGTAAGAGAATTATTAGCTTGGAATACAAAAGAAGGTCAATTTTTATTGTATGGTGGTGATCTTGGTTATACTAAAAATGATATTCCACTGATACATCCGAATCAAAATAAGCATAATACAATAAAATGTTCATCAGATAGTTTAAATATGGAAAAAACTGTATTTAATGGTGTTAATTTAAAAAATAGTTATATGAATACAACAACAACTGTTCTAAATCCAGAAGATATACCTAATGAAATGCCTGGGTTTAGTTTTGTTAAAGGTGCGTGTAATCCTTGTTCTGCTTTAGATGGTGATTTTAGTTGCCCATTTAGTCTAAATGTAAAAGGAGATAATTCTATAAGTGAACCTTGGAAACAATTATGGAATTTATAATTTATAATTTATATATTTAATAAATTAAGTATTTAAATAGAACAATGTATAATAATTTAAATGGAATCTGGATCAACCACTGAATTGCCAACTCCCACCGGAGAAAAGAAATCTGTTAGACTTGTCGATGTGCCTCTTAACTCACAACAAGACGCTTTACAATTACTTGTAACATTTCTTAATTTAGCGCAAAAAAGAGGTACATTTACTTTGGATGAATCAGCCAAGTTATGGGAATGTATTAAAATGTTTCAATCATAAAATAATATTTATACAAATTTTGAATAAATATTAATAAAAAGGTCTCACTGGGAATCGAACCCAGATTGGAGGATTCAAAGTCCTCAGTCATAGCCTTTAGACCATGAGACCATTTGTGTATTTTTATTAGTATAAAACTAACCCGAACTAAATACAAACGACTCAACAAATATCATTAGATATTTGAGCTATAATTATATAAAATATAAAAACAGGTTATTTTAATTTTAAAATAGAATTCTTTCTAAGATGCTATTTTATGGTTTAAAATAACAAATCCCAATCCAATCCCCAAAATATTTTTTTAATCGTTTAAATTGCTGTTATGGATTAATTTTCCCATTTTCACACAAAATCCATTAGATAGTATAGATTGTCAAGTAAAACCTACTTTGCTCTTTAAGCAACTATCCATATTATATATATAAAATGTCTTTAAGTTGTTTTCATTTATAATACTTATTAAATATAATTTGGGTATAATTTTGATATTCCTTTTCTAAATGTATTATATGAATTATACGCCTTTGAACGACGCATTTAAAATCCATCATACCAATTCAAATACTTATGGAGGAACTATTTATTATAGCACTGTTTGTATTTATTGTAAACATCCGTTATCAAAATCTTTAATGAATGATGGAGGAGCATTTAGACAATGTAATCAATGTAGAAAGAACTTTATGGCAACTGTTTTAACACCAGCAGTTAATAATTTAAAATATTCTACTGATCATTTGAAAGGAACAAACTAACAAAATAAAATAATAATAATATAATAATTATATATAATGCGTCTAAAATTTGAAAAAACATTAGATTATTTTTTATTTTTTATTATTTTGATCAAAATTATTTTTGTTGGAGCAGCAGTCGGACATTTATTTTTTTCTCATTTTTATAACGAAAAAACACAACTTTTAGATCATAAATTACTATATTGGAAAGAACGCACTGAATTTGTATTTATTATTTCCATGTCAATTTTACTTATTTATCAATTTCATCCCTTGTTATCTAAAAAGCATTTAGATGATGAAACTTCGTTATTATTTTTCTTGTTTGGATGGGTTCTTTTTTTAACTGCCCAATGGAGCCTTTTTATTAAAGAAGCGCATTGGTATGAACGTATTGTTAATTCACTTAAATAATATCATATCAGTATAACATTTTATGATAAGCAGCATCAATATATATTGCTAATAACATTGGAAATTGCCAACTATTGAAAAAACCTAAATATGTTTTATCTTCAAAAACAATTGATAAAATAAATATGTATCCAGTTCCCAACATTGCAATAAATAAACATATTAATATGAGTTGTTTTAAATAATCACTATAATACTTCATATAATATATTATAAAATATATTTATCAAATACTTTCTTTCATCTCTTTACACAAACAGTTATTGGATGATGATCACTTCCATATTTTTTTATTGTATTTTTATAACACTTTGTATTTGTGTTTGATATTGTGTTATGTATTGTTGTGATTGGATTTAAAAACCCATATACATAAATATAATCTATCATTGGAGTTTCACATAAATATGTTCCTTTTATCACTGGACAATTCATTTCAAATTTTTCTTGTTTCAGTATATTATGTAATTCATTTTCATCACTATTAAAATCACCACCAATAATAATTTTTTTGTTTTTATTGAATGTTGATATAATTTTTGTTAGTTCATTCTTTCTTTTTACACTTGAATCACAATCTAAATGTATATTATATATATCTATAAATTCTGTTTCAGTAACTCCAATACCATTTTTACCTATATATATTGTTTTTTGTGTTGGACTTTTAAAGATATTGTTTCTTTTTAACATGGTTAAATTTCCTGTTATATTTTTGTTAGTTTGATGACAAGATAATGGCATTATTATATAATTTAATTTAAATATATTATATAGTTTTCTTCGAACATATGGTGTTACTTCTTGAAGCATAACAACATCTCCTTTAATATATTTAATTAAAGTATTAAAACGGTTTTTCATCATTAATTCATTATAATTTAAAGTTGGATACCATCTGTCTAAAAATGTTTTATTGTTTTCAACAAATGTATCTGCCAAAATATTAAATGATGTTATTATCATTATACTTTATATTATTATAATGCTTTATATTATAATTATTCTATTGAAAAAAATATAATTTATTTATTATGTTAGTCATCATCACAACAATCACCATCACATAAACATAGACAATAACTTAAACACTCACATAATGATACATCGTTTAAATATAACCATAATGCTATAAACAATGATAAATCTTCATCTGACGTATTTGTTTTATTATCTGTACAACAACAATTATAGCATTTCTTTTTTTGTATTTCTTTTTTTGGTATTTCTACTTTAGGTTTTGGTTCAATATCTCTTATCATAAACTGCGGTATTGGTACATCATATGCAACATATACTTCATTTAAATTAATAACTGTATTTGTTACAACTGTATTTGTAATATCTGTTGGTGTTGTTTTTATTGTTTCAATCATTTTATTTACTTTATATCAACATTTTATTTTTATATCATATTTATATTATTTTTATTTGTTATAAAATTATATTTGTTAGTGCTAATACGAATTATAACTATAATATCCATTTGATTCACTTACATCATCTTTATAACATTCTTCATAACCTTCTTCATAATCCTCCATAAAATCATAATCTATTGGCCAAATTTTATAGTTTATTTCTTCTTCTTCGTTTAAATATTTATCATTTTCTTTTTCTTTTTCGTTGTATTCGTAATCAGTCAAGTCTGAAACAATTGAATAATTATCATTATCGTTATCGTTATTGTTATCTATGTATTTAATAAATTTAGATGATGGTATTGGAGATTGGCATTCGATTCTTGTTAACAGTTTCTTGTTCAAATTTAATTTCAATATAATTTGATTGATGGTTTCTTCATAATCCGAAATATCATCTTCAGAACGAACACGGGGGAACAACAATACATTTTCAGAATACACATTTAAACTCATTTTTACAAAGGACAGGATAGGTTTAATTTAATTGTTTGATATATGATTTATATATATTATATAAAAGTATTTCAATTTTTTTATTCATATAATATAACAATATGAGTAAAAATCAAATATTTACATCACCTTTAGGTATTGGATTGGGAATTGGTATTGGGACTGCTGTTGGAAGTATAATCATTGGTGCAATTACTTACACTATTTTTAAATATAGTAAAGGTAGCAATGGAGATAGTGATGACTATAGTGATAGCAATGGTAAAGTTTCGCGTTCAAGTAGTATGTTTAGTTACCCAGAAGATAGCATGTACGATCGCAATTCTGATAGTGAAAATAACACACTCTCTAAATTTACGAGCGCATTTAATAAAGACGCCCCTGGTTATGGTCACAAAAAAATACTTGGTGGAAAAAGTAAAAAAATAAAGAGAAAAAGAAAAAGAAATAGAAAAAATAACACATTAAAAAAGGTTTAAACCTTTTTATTTTTTATTAAATTATAACAAGTAACATAAATTCTAAACTACAACACATTATATATTCTAAACCATAAAACATTATATTTTAATTATCATCATCTGTATCGTAACTATCTTCCTCTTCTTCGTCGTCATCGTCATCGGGAAGTTCTTTGATTGTTTTTGTTTCCGGGTCCCAAATACCTACTTCTTCTCTTGAAACCGGGTCATATAAAATATTTACGTTTGATATTAAATATATTTTTCCACGGATATGAATTTTACTGACAGTTACTTTTTTTGGTTGTTCTTTTTGTTCTTCTTTGACTTGTTGCGGTGCTTCAAAATTATTACATTCTTTTTCTTGTGTTTGCGCCTGTTCTTGTACCTTTTTCATTTCTTGTTCCTTTTCTCTTTCTAATCTTACTTTCTCAAGTGATTCAAGCGCTTTCTCTCTAGCCAATTTATTTTTTAATTCTGCTTTCGCTGTTTTTTCTGCCTTTTCCGCTGCCTTTTGCGCTTCTTTATTTGCCTTTTCTTCAGCAAGTTTTTGTTCGCGTTCTACTTTTTTTTTATTGCGTTCTTCTTCTAATTGTGCCTTTTTAATTTCTTTTTCTTCATCAGATAGTTTTGTTTTAACAATTTTAATTTCTTCTTCGTCATCATCTTCGACGATATCAAATTCTTTTTCATCTGATAGTTTTGAAAACAAATCAACAACAGCTTTAATTTCCACATCGCTAGTATTCTTCTTAGGGCGTCCTTTACTTTTTTTATCAGTTTTAATAATATCAAAATGTTCGATAGGAATTGTAATATTTAATTTAGTTGCTTCTTCAACAGCGGTATTTGGTGAAATTTTTAATTTTTCAAGGAATGACATGTATGATACAGGACTGCGACCATTTGGGTCTTTAAATGAATAAAGATCCGAAGTAAGACGTGTTTCAACAAGCCCACAATTTGGCTGGTCAAAAGCATTATTATTTGTTTCTGTTTGACATCCATTACAAAACAACCCATTTTCTAAACGATTTTTTAAGCATTGTGTAAATAACCCTTTATTATAAGCGAGACCGTGACAACGTTTACCTTCTAAATTGACTATTTCTTTAATAAAAGGTAAAGGAAATACATTCTTTGATACTTTCTCTTTCTCTTTCTTTGAACTTACCTTTGCGCTCTTATCGGATGAAAGATCATTTTGTTCGGCAGCTGGTTTCTTTGCCTTAGCCATTTTCTTTCGAACAATTGATACATTTTCTAATCCGAGCAAAGCGATTTCTTCATCAGCATTAAATCCATGGCGTTGAGCTGCTTCTCTAATACATTTAATTGCTAATTCTCTAACATTACTCTCTAAAGTATTTGTTAATAACTCTGAAGCTGAAACGGATGCGTTAAATTCGGTTGACATTTTAAAATAATAACTCTTAATAGAAATATACAACTTATCTATATAAATTAAAATATTTCAATTTTTTTTATTTAATTGTATTTTGCGTGTAACTAAAAATTTTATTTTACAACTTTGCTTATTACATTGTTATATTACTTTTATATATTATTTTTCTTTGTTATATTATATGGAAAAAGAAAAGAAAATTAAAATGCCTGAACCTATACATATCAAAAAAATAAATACCAAATTGGATTTTTTTTCAAAAAATAATGTTATTCGTCAATGGCCAGCTTATGATATTATTGATACGCTTTTTTATTTATATTTATTCAATAAATATAAACATAATTGTTTAATTAAATATCAAGCAGTAACATCTGTACGATCTTTAGGAGTTGAATTACAAATTGATAAAACCCTCTCCAAGGTTGATACAATAAAATATGAAAAACATTTACAAGTTGTTTCAAAACAACTTTCTCAGTGTATTGAAAAGAACCCTGATAGTATCATAATTCCATTATATTTAAAAACAAAAGAAGGTGGTCATGCAAATATACTTATATACAGAAAAAATAACAATATTGAACATTTCGAACCACATGGTTCCAATTATTTATCAGCAAATACTTCACTTGATAAAAAGATAAAAATTGAATTAAATAAATTTATTGATTTGTTGAATTCAAATTTAAAAAAAAATAATAAACCTCTCGTAAATCTTATTCCTTCATATGAGGTGTGTCCATATATATACGGGTTACAATCATTGGCAGAGCAATCAAACCTACAAAGGTCACCTATAGAAGGTAAAGGATATTGCGCTGCTTGGTCTATGTTTTTTACTGAATTGGTTCTTAAAAATCCAACTATTCCAAGTAATGAACTTTTGAGTATAATTATAAATAAATTTGATAAAGAACCAGAAAAACAAAAAAATTATATAAGACAAATTATTTTAGGATATATTAATTTAATTCATAACAAAATTGAAAAATATTTTTCTTTTCTTTACAGTACTAAAATTACTATTGATAATATAGTTGATTTGAATAAGAGAGGACAATTAACACCGTTTTTAATGAATTTCCATACTTTAATAAACGTTCAAACCGAATTATTTAAAAACCCATCACTTACAAAAAAAGAATATTTGAAAATACTTGATCATAAAAGATTAAAAACAACAAACCCCGAAGACAAAATGGAAATAGATAAAGAAATTATTTTTTTAAAAAAAATGGATGAAATAACTCCATCGCCTGTTAGTTCAAAATCGATATCAAAATCGAATTCTATTTCAAAAAGTAGTAAAGTAAAAACACCACCCAAAACAAATAAAAAAACACGCAAACAATCAATTAAAAAGGAAATTATTTGTCCCCAAGGATCACAAATAAATCCAAAAACAAGGCGATGTAATAAAATTAAGGTTTACCCCCCTTGTCCACCAACTCGTGACCCAATAACGCACAGATGTAAAAGTATTAAATAAAATTTTTAGTTCATTTGTTTTAAGTATAAATAAATTAAAAATTGAAATACTTTTATATGTTAGTGTAAAACATATATTACACAGTTATTTCAATACGCAGTTATAAAACAAGTTTTAGAGAATGGACCAATCATCATTTATGAATGTGGCATTATTTATTAAGAGAGCAGAAGAAAGTCAAACCAAGGAATTCATTACTAATACGTTTAAAAATAGTAATATAGGTATAGTTAAAGAAATTACATTTATTAAAAAAACCAGTAACGGAACACCTTACAATGGAGTTGTTGTTATTTTTAAAAAATGGAATATGAATAAATATGTTGAAAAACTATTTAATCAAATGTCGGAGTCGCGCGATGGAACAACAAGATTTTATTTTGAACAGAAACGTTATTGGATTGTAAATGTTCACAAACAACTACTTCCTGAATGCGAAGAAACAGTCATTGTTGATGCTTCGTTGCCAGATAAAGAAAGAATTGAACAATTAGAAATGTTAGTTAAATCTATGTCTTCTCAAATATTTTACGCTCAAACTGTAAATGAAAAAAATGAAAGACGCATGATGGAGTATGAGCAAAAGGATGTTCAGAAAAACCTTACAAATATCGAAGTCCAATTTCAAGTGGAATTAAAGAATATAGAGCAAAAAATAATGGAAGATGAACATCAAACAGAAATACAAAAATTGAAAGACGAAAATATGCGGTTGCGCGCTCGCTGTTCCTTACTCGAAACGGATAAAGAATTAAACCAATACGATATTAAATCATATCAGAAAGAAGTAGTAGACTTAAATAGAATTATTCAACATTTAGAAGCCGTAGCAACTTTAGATTAAGTATTGTTATATGTTTTGTAGTTTAGTTAAATGTATTTGTATTTGTATTTGTATATTTGTTATAAATAATTAATTTATTTTTCATTTTTTATATTTTTTATAAAATAAGTTTTATAAAAAATTGAAATTTATTTTTGTGAATATGTAAAGTATATATTAGTTATTAAATTATTAAAGTTGAAACTTATTTTAGAATGTCATTTGAAAAGCATATAGAAAATCGTATGGAGAGATTTAGACTCCTAATTAAAAATGCTAAATTTGATTTTAAAAATTATCAGTTTGAAGGTGTAAAGTGGTGTATAACAAATGAGTTAAATCCGAATCCTCCCGAAAATTGTAGAGGTGGAATTATTGCTGATGAAATGGGACTTGGAAAAACGATTATGATGATTGGTACCATGTTTGTAAATTATATGCCACAAACGTTAATTGTGGTTCCGCCCGTGTTAATACAACAATGGTATAATGAAATATATAGAACAGCCGGACATAAAGCGCTCTTATTTTACGGTCCTGATAAAAAATTTATTACGAAATATGATATACAAAGGGTCCCAATAATTTTAACAACGTACAATACTTTAATTAGAAAGGATTGTTTACTGAAACAAGTCATATGGGATCGTGTTATTTTCGATGAAGCGCATCATTTGCGCAACTCAAAAACGGAAAAATTCCGTAATAGTAATAGATTAAAAGCTCGTATAAAATGGCTTGTTACAGGTACGCCTATTCAAAATAAATTTAAGGATTTTATAAACCTTTGTTCAATTGCCGGAATAAAACGTAAAATATATGGGGATGAAAGTGTATGGAAAAAGTATTCAAATTACTATCTATTGCGCAGAACGAAACAACAAGTGGGTATAGATATGAAAGGAGTAACAAAGACTAATTGTATTGTGGGGTGGAAAAATAATAAAGAAATGTCGCTTTCAAAAGAAATTCATTCACTTTTGCCAAATCAAACATATGTAAGTGCCAATCAAAAATATAAATTAGCAAATTGTTTTGGCAAAGGTGGTATTTTAACCGCTTTATTAAGAGCAAGACAAAGTTGTGTATTCCCTGCTCTAATGAAGAAAAATATAAAACAGTTTTCGCAGCAAGGTATGATTAGTAGTGAACTTGTAGAGGCACTGAAATATACAAGTAAATTAGATGCGGCGATTGATTTAATGTTAGATCGCAAAGATAATGGAAAAGGTAAAATAATATTTTGTCACTTTCATAAAGAGATTGATATGATAAGCGAGCGATTGTTAAATGGCGGTATGAAAAAAGTGGTAACTTATGATGGTCGGAATTCTGGCGGAAAAAACCTGTCAACACTTGCCGAACCTGCCGACGCATTAGTATTTCAAATACAGACTGGATGTGAAGGTTTAAATCTCCAAAAACATTTTTCAGAAGTATATTTTGTATCGCCGCATTGGAATCCGTTTATTGAAGAACAAGCCATCGCAAGATGTCATCGTATTGGTCAAAAAGAAAATGTAAATATATTTAAGTTCGAGATGTCTGGTTTTAATAAAAATGAAGAAAATATGGATACGATTTCGTTAGAAAAATATATAAATAAGGTACAAGATGATAAAAGACAAATTAGTGATAAGTTATTAAATGTAGAATAGTTGTTTTAGTTAGAATTTTATATGTTTACCCGATAAATAATTATTATTTTTTTATGAATCGACTATGTAATCCATCCTTTCATTGGTTCCGCATATATGCGATCCTCTTTAAGTAGTTTTAATATAGTTGAGTTTTACACATATTTTGACACAATTTAACATAATTTAACATAATTTAACATAAATGGTTTAAAGACATCTTAATATATTATATAATGCCAAAAAAAAACATTGATTATTCAAATACAATAATATACAAAATTTATTGTAATGATAATTCTATAAGTGATGTATATGTAGGACATACGACAAATTTTAATGTAAGAAAATATCAGCATAAAAATGCGTGTAAAGACCTTAAACAAAATTATAAAATATATAAAACCATTAGAGAAAATGGTGGTTGGGATAATTGGAATATGGTTGAAATTGCTAATTATAATTGTAAAAATTCAACAGAAGCGAGAATAAAAGAACAACAGCATTATGAAGAATTAAAACCATCATTAAATTGTTGCCCTCCATATGCTACAAAAACACAATATGTTTGCTCTACATGTAATTTACAATTTAATTCTTTAAAAAGATATAATAATCATACATCTACACACATTATTGAAACAAATGATATTGAAAATGTTGTAAATAATGTTTCATCAACAAATAATAACAATAAATTTTATTGTAAGTTATGTGACTTTAGATGTTATAAAAAAGGCGATTGGACTAGACATTTAGCGAGACCTAAACATATATACAATGAGAATGTAGTAAATACAACCCAATTAGTTTACAAAAATATCTCTTGTAAATGTGGCACTTTTTTTAATAATAGAACTACATTATGGCGACACAAAAAAAAATGTAATTTTATTAATATTGAAAATGAATTTGAAGAAGAAGAAATAATGTACAACGGAATATACATTAAAGATAAAGATGCATTGGTTCTTCATCTTCTGAAACAAAATAGTGAACTTCAAAATAAAATTATTGAAATAGCATCACAAATAAGTATAACTAACAAATAGGCAAGTTTCTTTAAGTAGTTTTAATATATTATATTGTATGTTCGAATTTTTATAAAAGCCAATTGGGTTTTTAAAAATGGACAAAAATAAATGTCCAAAATTGAAAACCTAATTTACTTTTGGAAAAAAATAGTTGTACATGACTATTTAGACGATAATGCTCTCATTTTTATTTTTTGTTTAAAATATTTGTGACGATAATTTATTTATATATTTTGCGAAAAGAATTTAGAAGTATTTTCTATTAGGATTGTATGCTAACTGATACTAACAATTTTACATCCAATATACTTCACCCAAAATTCGTATGTTCAAGTTGTGACTTTAAATGCTTTAAACTCGGTGATTGGAATAGACATTTATCTACAGTAAAACATAATCGCCTAATAAATCCTAACAATATTACATCAAATTACATCAATCCAACACATTCTTGTAATTGTGGGAAAGTTTATAAGCATATGTCAAGTCTTTGTGCTCATAAAAAAAAATGTAAAGATGACGAAATGATGTACAACGGAATAAACATTAAAGACAAAGATGCCTTGGTTCTTCATCTCCTAAAACAAAACAGTGAACTACAACATAAAATTATTGAAATGGCGTCAAAAACAAGTATAACTAACAACACAAATAACAGCAATAGTCATAATACAAACAACAATAATTTTAATCTCAACTTCTTTTTGAATGAAACATGCAAGAATGCAATGAATATAAGTGATTTTGTTAGTTCAATTAAGATGGATTTAGATGATTTAGAACACGTTGGAAGAACAAGTTATATTGAAGGTATATCTAATATTGTCGTTAAAAATCTTAATAATTTGGAACAACAGTTGAGACCACTTCATTGTTCGGATTCTAAAAGAGAAGTATTATACATAAAAGATAATAATGAATGGACAAAGGAAACTGATAATAAACCTATACTAACAAACACCATAAAAACAATAGCGAACCAAAATATTAAACAAATTAATAATTGGGTTAAAGAGCATCCTGATTGTATTAAATCCAATTCAAGAAAAAATGATTTATATTTAAAAATTGTTAGTAATTCAATGAATGGACTAACAAAAGAAGAAGGTGAAAAGAATATTAATAAAATCATATCAAATGTTGCTAAAAAGGTTACAATAAACAAATAAAAAAAAGGGTTGCCCCTAATTTTTATATATAACAGATAACAGATAACAGAATTATTCAAATATTTCACCTTCTTCAATAACATACTTACCTTTTTGAAACAGTGTTTTACGCGTCATATCTAATTCTATATCAGACTTAACTCGTAAATCGTCAATAGTTAAATAATGACTAACACTGACTCTCTTCTTTTGAGGGTCGAAAATAACATACTTGGGTTGTAATACAAACCCTTTATATTTATCTTCCTCTTGTTCTTGGAACCAATTATTAATTTGAGACATTGTTTAAGTGCGATTTAGAAAACTTATATGGTAGAATATACAAATTATATATACTTTAAAAAGTATTTCAATTTTTTATAAATTAATAAGAAAAATGATTTAACTAAAAATAACTTGAATTATTTATTTATAAGTTAAATAAAAAAGGTATTGGTAACCCTTATTAGTTTACTGGATATTCATACAGATTTTCTAACTACAAACATTATATAAAACACTTATTTTTCTAATTTAAATGAATGATTTCACCTGATTCCAATTTAATAGTTAAGTTAATGCTATAATTATTTACTTTAACCATATGAAGTAGTTCTTTGAGAGTTTCTTTTACGTCCTTGTTTTCAAAAGACATACGAATTTCATCGCACCAGTTATATCCTTTAACGCAATTAGCGTGCGCTTCTCTAAATCTAAATGTGGTTGTTTGTAAGATTTTTTGCGTTGGCATAGTTTTCCAAATATCAATTAAAACACATATATATTTTTTATTTGTCGAAATGATTTCTTCTTCTTTTTTGACTTCACATTCAACAATGAATGAACCTGAAAAGTTTGTATTATCAAACTCATTCTCTGTAATATATTGCTTTTGTTGCTTTGGCGTTAGTATAAGTTCTCCATTAACAATTTCTTGGGTATAGTTCTCAATATTGGGAATGCGAATAACTTGGGACATATCTTGAACGATTTTAATTAATAACTGATTGTAAATATACTTTTGTCTATACTAACAAAAATATTTCAATTTTTTATAAATTAATAGTAAAAATGATTTAACTAAAAATAATTTAAATTATGTTTAAAAATAAAATAAAAAAGGTATTGGTTACCCTTATTAGTTTACTGGATATTCATACAGAGGTTTCTAACTACAACAACATATACATTTTACAAACTGTAAATTTTCATTTTTTGTAAATTTTTATAAATATTTGATTCATTATCAAACTTAAATCCACAGTCAAAACACATATATATATCGATATAATCTTCGCCATAATAATCAAGATCTTTTCTTTTCAAATAATAGTACTTTATGTGTTTACAACCTGTTGTTATTTGATGGGTCTCTAGTGTTTCTTCTAATTTTTCACATTCTTCGCGCAAATTATCTAAACCTATTTTCTTTGAATATATTTTTAACTCTTTTTCCAAGTCTGTGATTTGTTTTTTTATTTTCTTTTTCTGATTTTCTAATTCTTCTTTCTCAGTATTGTATTTTTGTTTATCTTCCTCAATATGAGTTAGTGCTTCGGTATGTTCGCGCATAAATTGCTCTTTTTCATCTTTTTCTTCCTTTAAATATTTTGATCGTTTTTCAGCAGCGATTCTTCTTTTTTGTACTTTCAATTCTAAATCGCGAATGTCTAATTTTTTTAAATAAACACTGATTGCTTTTTGCCTTTCTGGATTTCTTTTTTTGAATGCTAACAATTTCTTTTCATCAAACAAAGCATTAAAAATTAATGCTAATTCTTCGCGAGTTTCAATAGTAGATGCCGGTTCAAATACGTTGGTGTCTTCCATTTAATTAATTAATTAATTAATAACTGATGGTAAATATACTTTTTAATTACTCATAACAAAGTATTTCAATTTTTTATAAATAATATAACTTTAAAATGAACTAAAAATTTTATTAAAACAAAGTAAGTTGAATTGAAAATTATTTTTAGTAATCTATTTTTCAATAATAAAACATAAAAAATTGAAATACTTTGATATGATTTATAAATAAGTATATATACTCAAGCAGTTATTAATTTTAAAATTTATTGAAAATGGAATCAACTGATGTTCTTACTTGTTATACCAAAGGCAGTGTTGCTTGTGCCAAAGGCAGTGTTGCTTGTGCTAAAGGCAGTGTTGCTTGTGCTAAAGGCAGTTTTAAAAATGTTTTGGAATCTATTAAAAACGCATATAGTCGTAATAAACCACTTGTAATTAAAAAGTTTAATCGTGTTATCGTATCATATACGGAAGAAGGGTCTTCGTGGGTATTTCGTGGAGAACAAAGATGCAATCCCAAGGGTTGTTATACAGGTATTACAGGTACTAATTGCTTTACTTGTGGAAAATATTATTGTGATAAAAGTGAAGCAATGCAAGACCGTTATCCGGAAAATATTCGATGTGAATGTCAATATTTTAATATTGGATTTGAAAAAGAAGGTGAAAAAAATTATATATATAGTTCAAAATATGTTAGATGTATTTGCGGTAAAAACTGTTTTCGTCATGATGGGTACCCATTGAATGAAGATACTAGTAGTGATTTAGATAGCGATAGTGATTATTTTAGTGATTGTGATAGTGATTATTGTTAGAAACATCTGTATGAATATCAAGTAAACTAATAAGGGTAACCAATACCTTTTTTATTTTATTTTTAAACATAATTTAAGTTATTTTTAGTTGAACTATTTTTCATATAAATATATAAAAAATTGAAATACTTTTGTTAGTATAGACAAATGTATATTTCTTACAAGTTTATTAATTTTTAAAATTTTCAATATGTCATTTTGCTACATTTGTGTTAAGGAACATAGTCAAGAAGAATTCGCATTGAGCATTAGTATTCCAGATATCAGAAGATATAATCAGTTTATTGTGTTAAAAGATAAAGTGTTATATTATGAAAGAGAGTTGGAACAAAGAAAAAATTTATTTTATAGTTTTTTAAGATCATATTTAATTGATGTAACAACAAATCTACCATATCGTTCTTCAATGCATCGCATAAGATCAAAGATTAGAGAAATACTGGCAATAATCTTTGCGGAAACAATGAAACTTAATGCATGTAATGCGTATCATATTCAAAATATTGCTCTTATCCACGACACATTATTCACTGAAGTATCAACACTTGAACGAAACATAGAAATATTATTTGGTCAATTAAATACTTATGTAGCGGATATACACCGAGAACACAATCAAATAGAAGAAGAAGTTTATGCAATTATTGAAGAAGAAGAAGAAGAAGATAGACAAATTTACCGTCCTTTATTACAATCAGTTCAACTTCTTAAAAAAAATGTTAGCAAGATTGAAGACCTTGAATGTAAAATTTGTTACGACACGAGTGATATAAATAAAAGATGTGTATTAAACTGTAATCACAGTTTATGTATAGATTGTGCGTATTCTCATATGAATTCAACGGATGAAAAACAGAGCACAACAATAACCCATTATTCGTGTCCCATTTGTAGATCAAATATTACAGAGATAAATGTAAATTATGTAGTATCAAAAAGTAAAAAAGAAAGTTTCAGTAAAATGGATCTAATTAGTTCAGAGTCTTTTAGACAATTACAAACAAAATGTAAAACCATTTATGAATAATAGTTTGTATTAATGTATATGAGTATTAGATAGTGTTTTTAGATAGTATTGTATGATGTATTAGTTAGATTTAATGTTGTATGCTAATAATGTAATAAAAAAAGAATGTATTATATACATTTTTTCTTTGTTTTTTAGTACAGTGTTACGCACAGTGTTACGCACAGTGTTACGCACAGTGTTACGCACAGTGTTACATAGTATATAACATATATATTTATACTATGTTACATATAGTGTTACATAATACAATATAGAATGTAACAAAGAAATGAGTGGTTTATTAAAGAAATGAGTGGTTTATTGAAGAAATGAGTGGTTTATTGGAGAAATGAGTGGTGAATAAAAAAAGGGTTACCCCTAATTTTATGTACATAATTATACAATATATACAATATATACAATATATTTATTTATTTGTTTGTGTTAAGTGATGTGGATTATATAATATATATTATAAAAGGTTACTTACCTGAATATGTTACTTACCTGAAATGACCGGTTTATACTTCAATATTGTATTCCGTCTTGTTGTTTTTTCTAAAGGTGACGTTTCTGGTATCAAAGTTGAATGTATTTGGATGTAATTCATCAATATTTTTGCCGTATCTTTCGCACAAAGCATTCCAACAAACGGAAAACATATTTCTTTTAGGTTGGTAGCAATAACCGCATTCGTGTGTATTTTCAAATGTTAGAGCGGGAATATCCGTATCTGTATCCGTATCAATATCCGCATCCCAATCAATAATATCTTCTAACCAAGACATAGGTGGAATAACATTGGGCGGAACATCGTCAAAACAAACGGTTTTTTCCGGATTAATCGGTTTCCAGACCTCATAATCGTTTTTCTTAACAATTTGTAGTAATGTCATATTAAACCAGTCACAATTCTGATTTCTACAGACAGAATACATACTTCCGGTAAATTCTTTACACTTAGAACAAGACCAGTCTCCAGGGGTCACTTCAAGAACCGGTAAATCATCACTATAATCGTATTCTTCTGTGTCTTCAGTGTCTTCGGTTTTTAAATCGTCTAATATGGTCATAGGTATAAATTCTGGATTTGTGGCGGAAAATTCATTAATATTCGAAAAATCATTAAGAGTTTTCATAAATTCGCTACAATCAATGTTATAACATAAACTAAACGGTCCGGTTTCTCCGGTATGACAAACTGCGCAAGAATATTCTCCGCGTGCGCGCTCAATAACTGGCTTTAAAATGATTTCATCTTCAACTTCTTCAACTTCTTCATCATCTTCATCTTCAACATCGTCTTCTAACTCAAAATCAGTAGGATAACTAAAATAAACCGTATAGTTTTCAAAAGTGAAGTTGCTTTCATTACTTGTGTTTAACTGAATAACCCACCAATCATCGTCATCGTAAACCATACGAGTTTCTCTGGATGGATCATTTAATTTTTTAATGAAATTGTATGAGTTTTCTGTGTCAAGCCACTCTTGAACAGTAATAAAACCCACATAAACAACAACACCATTTCTCCAATACGGAATCAAAGTAATATCACTAATCTTGGCAATGTTTTGCTTCCAAAAGGTATTAGCAACATAACGAGGTTGTTCTTCGTACGTAACATAGCTGGGGAACTCAACGCAAGGGATCATTAAATAATTCATTTTGACTTCGAAATAATAGTTTGAAACTTAATAATAGATTGGAAATATACTTTAACTAACAAAATGAAAAGTATTTCAATTTTTTATAAATGAATACATAATTTGATGGAACTAAAAATTTTCAACCTTTAAGAAAAGTTGATCCAAACCTTTTAATTATTTATTCTTCTATATAATTCTATATTCTTCTACTTAAAGGTTTAAACGAATTGAAATGAAATGTTTGGATCAACCTTTCTTAAAGGTTGACAGGTTGAAAATATAAAAAATTGAAATCTAATTATGTTAGTTGTAATAAGTATATACTTCCCAATTAATTATTTTAAAACACAAGATGACAGAACAAAAGACAGAAATAAAAAAGGCGGTAACACTAACATTTGGAGATCAAGCAGAAAACCATAAAGGAATGGAAAAATATGGAGAGATGGCAGAATCAGGACTTTCTTATGAAGATTTATGTATAATTAGACAGTGGTTTATAAGCAATGGAGCAGTTACATATATAATTGATTTACATAATTTGTTGCCTGAAAGTGAGCGTAAAGGAAATGAAGCATGGTTTTTAATTGTAAAAAACGGGGTTAATGCGTTATTACAAGACGAAAACGCGGCAAATTTTTTAGAAAAAGAACAAGAAGCGTTAACATTAGATACAAAGGCGTATATGTATGGAAGAGTAGTAAATAAAAATGCCAGACATAACCTGTGTTTTTCAAGTGAACATTTGGAACCAGACTATGAAAAAGGAAGAGGCAGAGTTTATGCTTTTGAAGAAGTCCCTATTTTAAACGCAGTACGTGAAAAAATAGGGCAAATTGGATGTGAAAAGATAGCAAATCTACAAATAGAAGGTAATTATTATTATGATACAAGTAAATGTGGTATAGGATGGCATGGAGATAGCGAAAGAAAAATAGTAGTTGGACTGCGTTTAGGTGACAAAATCCCGCTTTGTTACCGATGGTATCAGCGTTCAAAACCAGTATCAGAAACATTAGAAATATATGATTTAGAGCACGGAGATATATATTTTATGTCAGAAAAAGCAGTAGGAACAGATTGGAAAAAAAAGATTATATATACACTTAGACATTCTGCTGGTTGTGAAAAATTTACAGGAACTGAATAATTGTATAAGTATTTGTATAAGTATTTGTATAAGTATTTGTATAAGTATTTGTATAAGTATTTGTATAATTGTAGTTAGTGACTGTTGTTTGAAATAATTTAATTAATTATTTTTTATTGAGACTTATAACTAACAAAATAAAATTGAAATACTTTTTGTTAGTTAGTTTAAATATATATACTTGTATAGATTAATTTGTTTTTAAATAAATGATGTGTAATAAAGAAGTTCTTAAGTCAACATTCGATAAATATTTATTTCATCTGGTTTGTCTAGGTGAAAAAGTTCAAAATTGTATAAAAATGATGGATGAAGAAATAGATGAAGATGATAATAATGAGGGTAATATAAATATGTATAAGTTGTTTAAAAATGAATTTAAAGTGTTAGTGAAAGATATTGATGTTGTGTTTAATGAATCATTTACAAAAGATAAGTTATTTTGGGTATTGAATTTTAAAGAACGTTATTTAGACTTTAATAAGAGACATACAGATATAGCATTACGTGTAGATATATACCAGATGGAGCAAGATAATAAAGAAAATTCAATTGATATTACGGAGAATGAGGCACGATCTGATGGCGGGTTAGAGGAGGAGTATCTTGGTACGGACGAAGATGAATATGAAAATGAAAGTTTGTAATAATTTTATCTATTTTACTTTTTATAAACTAACAAACTAAGAAACAAAGAAACAAATATTTTTTACTTTTGACTTTTTAAAATTGAACAAACTAACAAACTAAGAAACAAATATTTTTACTTTTGACTATTTTAAATTGAACAAACTAAGAAACAAAGAAACAAATATTTTTTACTTTTGACTATTTTAAATTGAACAAACTAAGAAACAAATAATATTTACTTTTGACTATTTTATTTTCAACAAACTAAGAAACAAATATTTTTACTTTTGACTATTTTATTTTGAACAAACTAACAAACTAAGAAACAAATATTTTTACTTTTGACTATTTTAAATTGAACAAACTAAGAAACAAATAATATTTACTTTTGACTATTTTATTTTCAACAAACTAACAAACTAAGAAACAAATATTTTTACTTTTGACTATTTTAAATTGAACAAACTAAGAAACAAATAATATTTACTTTTGACTATTTTATTTTCAACAAACTAAGAAACAAATATTTTTACTTTTGACTATTTTAAATTGAACAAACTAAGAAACAAATAATATTTACTTTTGACTATTTTATTTTCAACAAACTAAGAAACAAATAATTTTTACTTTTGACTATTTTAAATTGAACAAACTAAGAAACAAATATTTTTTACTTTTGACTTTTTAAAATTGAACAAACTAACAAACTAAGAAACAAATATTTTTTACTTTTGACTTTTTAAAATTGAACAAACTAAGAAACAAATAATATTTACTTTTGACTATTTTATTTTGAACAAACTAAGAAACAAATATTTTTACTTTTGACTATTTTAAATTGAACAAACTAAGAAAATAAAATTGAAATACTTTTTGTTAGTATAAGTAAGAGTATATATCCTTCAAATAATAATTCTTTCAAAGATGTCTGCCATTTCACTTTGTATTCCACGTGTGTTTAATAATATTACCAAGGGCAAGGTATATGATGTATTTACACAACTAAATTTAGGTATAATTTATTCAATTGATATAGTTGATCAAACTAACAAAAAAGGAGAAAGTAGTAAGCGTGTATTTATACATTTCAGTAATTGGTATATGAATGATAATGCTCAATCTGTTTATAACAAGTTGAAGTATGGAAAAGAAATAAAGATAGTGTATGATGATCCTTGGTATTGGAAGGTAGCAATAAACAAAAGTAAAAATAAAAATGTTGTAGAGGAAGAAAGACAATATGAGCGAGAAAAATATGAGCGAGAGCAATATAATCGAGAGCAATTTGAGCGAGAAAAATATGAACGAAAAAAATATGAACGAGAGCAATATGAACAAAAAAAATATGAACGAGAGCAATATGAACAAAAAAAATATGAGCGCAGAAATAAAGAACGCGAAGATAACCCAGATATTTATGCGGATGATGAAAAGATGATTCAAAGAATGAAACCAATAAACTATAGTTTAATACATATTCCTGTGCCAAAGATGAATAAAATAAAGATTAAAAAATAGTATAGTGTTACGTGTGTTACGTAGTGTGTTACGTGTATAGTATTACTTATGTTATGTATAGTGTTACATGCTGTATTGTGTTGTATGCCTTAAATAATTATTTTTTAATGCGTAACAAAGAAATGAGTTACGTATTAAAGAAATGAGTGACGAATTGAAGAAATGAGTGACGAATTGAAGAAATGAGTGAAAAAAAAACTGGTATATTACCTTAGTTTTTTCATATACAACAAGCTAATAAACATATACTATACATTACTACAAAACAAATACTATAACCTAATAAACATATATAACATTTTATTTTAATCATCTGATTCATAATAATCATCGGGTAATGGTAAAACACTCTGGGTTTTTTCGCACCAAAGTCCGACTTCTGTTTTTGTTTCAGGACTATAAAGCACATTTTCACTGGATTTTAAATACTGGATTCCGTTATGAAATAAACGTTTTACTGTTACTTTTTTTTTCTCTTCCTGGGGTTCAACTGGTTTTTCTTTTTCTTTTTCTTTTTCTTTTTCTTGGGGTTTTTTAGATGCCTTTGCTGCCTTCTCTTGTTCTGCCTTAGCATCGCGCTCTGCCTTCTCTAACGCTTTTTGCGCTGCTTTCGCTGCTTTCTCCGCCTTCTCTTGCTCAACCTTAGCATCGCGCTCTGCTTTTTCTTGTGCTCTTAGAGCAGCTTTCTCCGCCTTCTCTTGTTCTGCCTTAGCATCGCGCTCTGCTTTTTCTTGTGCTTTTTGCGCTGCTTTCGCTGCTTTTTCCGCCTTCTCTTGCTCAACCTTAGCATCGCGCTCTGCTTTTTCTTGTGCTCTTAGAGCAGCTTTCTCCGCCTTCTCTTGCTCAACCTTAGCATCGCGCTCTGCTTTTTCTTGTGCTTTTTGCGCTGCTTTGGCTTCCTTCTCTGCCTTTTCTTGCGCTTTTTGAACCTTTTTTTCTTCAGACATATTCTCTTCACCGCTCTTCAACGTTTCTTTATTTTCTGACACATCATCACTTGTCAGTTGCGCGAATAAGTCCGTTTTTTCTTCTTCTGAATCGTCTAAAACCAGAGTTTTCTTAGACTTTTTAGATCTAGAAAACACCGCAAAATGCTCACGAGGGATTTTAATACCCTGCTTTTCCGCTTCTTCTAATACTTCTGCCTCTGAAATACCCTTCTTTTTCATATAATCTTGATAAGAAGGAGGTTTGCGACCTCTGTTATCTTCATACGAATAATAAGGGGTTTCGCAGCGACGATGTACTGTTCCGTTCTTTGGCTCGCCATTTTCTGACTCTTTACTCTCACCTAAACATGTTTTACAAAAAGTATTATCACTTACACGTACCTTTTTACATTGCGTATATAAACCCTCATTAAAAGCTATGCCATTACAACCATTTTTATCTACTGAATTGTATGTAAATGGCAGACAAAACTTTAAAACTTGGGTTTTTTCCATTTTTTTACGGATTACTGTTACGTTATCTAAACCTAGAATACGTAACTCTTCATCCGCATCAAAATTATGACGCTTGGCACAATCTAAAATACATCTCCTTGCTAAATCCTTGGAGACATTCTCGACTGTTTTCAATACTATTTCTGTTACTTCGACTGACGCGTTAAATGACATTTCTATTCTCGATTTGATCGACTATTACTCTTGGTAAATATACTTTCTTCTTATCCTAAAAAACTTTTTCAATTTTTTTAAAACCTTTGGAAAACATTTTTCTACCTTTAATACTCATTTCTACACCTTTGGAAAGATGTATCCAACCCTTTTAAACCTTTGAACTAAAAATTTTATTCTTCAACCTATACACCTTTGAAAAGGTGTAGCCAAACATTTCAACCTATACACCTGTCAACCTTTAAGAAAGGTTGATCCAAACCTGTCAACTCAAACACCTTTTAGTGCTCGTACTCGTACTCGCTATATAGTACTCGTACTCGCTATCGCGCTCGCATAACTTATTTTTAGTTATTTCATTTTTACCTAACGTTGAAACTTGAAAATGTATAAGATATGAGTATTTTATGTTTGGATCAACTTTTACAAAGGTTGAAAAAAATTGAAATTACTTTTACTTTATTATATGTTTGTATATTCACTACTCAGTAGTTACTCTTTACTCTTTTAAAGACTTATTTATTTCAACCATGGACACACAAAATAACGATTTGACTGAAGTTTTACAACGAAGAAATAACGATTTGCCTGATATTATTGATCAATACGAAAACCAAGAACAAGACCAACGACAACTTGAAGAAGACCAAATTGTTAATGCGTTTTACTCTGATATGTATGAAGAAAGGCGACATATCGATTTATATGGTACTCCATATAGAGGCAATATTTTAAATTTTAGAACTTATCAAGCAGGTCAACACCAAGAACAAAACCAAGAACAAGACCAAGAACAAGACCAAGAACTAGACCAAGAAAACTCTATTACTCATATTATTCAACTTGACTTTGAAGCAGATGTTGATAACCAACAACTTGACTTTGATGAAGTTGTTGCTAACCAACTTTTAGTAAATAATGTTATTGAAAATGAACACGACGACTTACTACAATATATATATAACAATGACGAAGAATTTGACGACAACGAAGTAATTCCTTATGATACACCTATTGAATCTGATGCGCCTTTCTATGCTGATTAATTAATTACCACTTCTATACTTATTTGTTAGTTAGACTTTCTGTATGCTTATCCTTAATCTAATTAAAGGTTTAAACCCTTTTTTTTCAAATACACTTTTTTCTATTCACTTTGTTTAAACCTCTATATGCGTACTCGTACTCGTACTCTATGTCAAGTACTCGTACTCTAAACGACGCGAGACATTGCCAACTTATTTTTAGTTATTTTATTTTTGCCTCATTATTTAAAAAAATTGAAATACTTTTACTTTATTATATGTTTGTATATTTACTACTCAGTAGTTGCTTTACTCTTTAAGACTTATTTCTACAATGGATCAACTTAACAAACATACCAATATCATTACCCAAATTTTAACATTTATTTTACCTGACGATGCTAATGCGTTATATCAAACATCTAAAGGTTCAAAACTTATGTTTCAAAATGTTACTCAATACTGCAAATTAAATGAATTAAAAGAACCACAATTACCACCATTTCTTTTACCACCTTCAATGTATGTAAACGGAAGACGATTCGAATATCCCAAAAACACAACCTATTCGCCACCAACTATTCTATTTGTTAATAAAGCACGCACAATTTATGATAGTAAAACACGCACAGAATACAAGTTTACCAAAGAAGGATTTATATCTACACACAAAAATAGTCCGTATAGAGATTGTGGACCTCCTAGTATTTATCATAACGAACGCAAATGGAATTAAAATTATTTATTAATTACTTACTTATTTGTTAGTTAGACTTTCTGTATGCTTATACTTAATCTAATAAAAGGTTTAAACCCTTTTTTCTATTCACTTCGTTTAACCCTTTAAGAAAGGTTGATCTAAATACACCTTTTTCTATTCAGTTCTCCAACTTATTTTTAGTTATTTTATTTTTGCCTCATATATTTAAAAAATTGAAATACTTTTACTTTATTACATGTTTGTATATTTACTCTAGCAATTATTACCTTTTAAAGTTTCTTCAACAATGACCTCTCTCGTTTCAAAAATTACCGCTTGTTTTAAAATCAAACAGTTTGATATTGTTGAATATATCAACTCATTACCATCGGATACCACTGAAATTAATGTATGTGATCTTAAATTAACCTTTCTTCCAGATTTATCAAGATTTGACAAGTTGACAAATTTGATTTGTTCAAATAATAATTTGACTTCATTACCACCTTTAAATAAGTCATTAGAATATTTAGATTGTTCTTTTAATAAACTAACAAAATTACCACAATTAAACACAAATCTTAGACGTTTAGATTGTGATCACAATTTATTAACTGATTTACCATATTTAAACAATATTACAGTATTAAATTGTGTAAATAATCCAATGCCTCGTTTACCGGCATTAAATACTAAACTAACATATATTAATTGCGATTTGCTTTGTTCTTTCATTTTGTATTCGAATAAAATAAAAATACTTATGAAGTTTCGGTTCACATTTTATTGTTTAAAATTAAAAAATAAATTCAAAAAATGGCTTTGGGAAAAAGTAAGAGAACCAAAAGTTATGCTAAAATTTCATCCAACTCATTTGAACGCGTTAAAAGATAATGATAATTTAGAAGTGTTTTTAGAAGATTGGATCAAAGAATAATTATATTACTGTTTATTTGTTAGTTAGACATACTGTATGCTTATCAATAATCTAATAAAAGGTTTAAACCCTTTTTTCATTTACTTCGTTTATAAAAGGTTGATCCAAATTTTTAAATATTTTTAGTTATTTCATTTTAACCTTATATATTAAAAAAATTGAAATACTTTTCTTCCATTATATCTTAAGTATATTTACTACTCAGTAGTCTCTTTACTCTTTACTCTTTAAGACTTATTTATCAACAATGACTTCATCATTTTGTGGAATAAAAATAATTGAAGATTTCCAAGAAGAAATGACTTGTGTTAAGGAAAGGTTTAATGATATTTGTTATTCTCCAATTATTGATTGTTTAACAGAAAATAATACTTTTTATTTGATAAAAAATTGTGTATTATATTCTGTATTATTAATACCAGATTATAATTATAAAATTTACAATTATTATATTAGCAATTATTACATGTTTTATAAAAATGATAAATTTATATTTCAAATTCATGGAATACATCTTTGTGATCAAAATTTTGAACAAAATTTGAAATTATTGATGAAAATGTAGATATTGATATAAATAATGTATGCTTAAGTAGATATTTGTAGACACTTATCGTAATCAAATACCTTATTATTTGTTAGTTAGACATTCTGTATGCTTATCAATAATCTAATAAAAGGTTTAAACCCTTTTTTTCATTTACTTCATTTAAACCTTTTTAAAGGTTGAGAAAAAATTGAAATTTATTTTGATATACAATTAATATTATATAATTATATACAATACAATATGCCGACCATTGCTAACAAATCAGGTAAAATCGTTCATAAAAAGGCGCCGGAAATTAGTAAACCACCACCTCAAATACCTCAAACAAATTGGATTGAACATACAAAAAAATTTGCAACAACAAATAATAAATCATTTGGAGAATCATTATCAAATGTAAATAATCGTTGTCAATATTATGATACAATGATTGATCGTAATAAATATAACAGAGGTCCAAACTTACTTCAACCAGATCATCCGGCAATGCACCCGTTTATTCCAAATTTAACAGCAGCAGATAAAAAAATAAAAGATGAAATACTTATACAAACCAAAAGAAGTATGTGCGGTAAAAAAACGAATTTTAAAAAATAATAAAAACTGAATATTATTATATTATTTACTGTTAATTTGTGCTTATATTTAAATTAATATTTTTTTATATTATGATTAATATTTATTTAACATAATAAATTTTTTATATATATATATTTATATAAATGATAAATAAATATGTTAGTGTGTTTTTAATAATAATATGTATGATAATTTTAGCATATTTTTATAATAAAATAAATGAAAGTTTTCAAAATTCGGTTCATCAAGCATACAAAAAATGTAACCAAATAACTAATTGTAAACAGTGTATTGATACAATGACATCGCAAGATGGTATATGTTATTGGTGTGATGGAAAATGTACTGCGTCTGCTAACTATTATGAAGGTTGTAGTTCAAGTTTTAAAAATTGTAACACTCCAATAAATCCTAATCCAAATCCTAATCCAAATCCAAATCCTAATCCAAATCCTAATCCAAATCCTAATCCAAATCCTAATCCAAATACTAATCCAAATCCTAATCCAAATCCTACTTGTCCAACTTGTAAAACATGTCCTATTTGTCCAAAATTAATAAAATTAAAGAATAATACTTATATAACATCCCAGTAATTATTTATTATATTAAATTTAAAAAAATATTAAATATAAATTATTAAAACAAATTATGTATTGCTCAAAATATAAAAGAAAAAATACATTTCAACAAAGACTGAATGAATCTAATCGTGTTTTAAGTAAATATCCTGATAGACTTCCGATATTTTGTGAAAGGTTAAATGGTCAACACGATTTACCTGATATTGATAAAAACAAATATCTTGTTCCATACGATATCACATTAGGACAATTTATGTATATTATAAAAAAACGATTGAAATTACAACCGGATGAAGCGATATTTCTATTTGTAAATAATAAAATGATGTCAATTAGTCAAACAATTATGAATATTTACTATTATGAAAAAGACCCCGATGGATTTTTATATATTAAATATTCAAAAGAAAGCATATTTGGATAAAAAATATTAAATTATAAAATTATTAAATAATATGTACTTTATTCATAATCATATACAAAGAAGGTGTGGTTTGCTGATTTTTTTATTTTCATTGGATATTCAATAACAGATCTAACAAAATGAGTTGCTGTGTAAGTATTTGGTAAAAGTGGTATTATAAGGTCTTCAACATTACGCATTTCTTCTAACAATATATTAATTATTCTTTTTTTTTCATCAACACTTTTATCATAATTTCTTTTTAGAAATAATAATTCATTATCAATATCATTGTACATTCTTTGTATTGATTCATATATAACAACTATTAATTTATTACAACTTTCATTGTTTATATAAACAATAGGTAAATATTCTCGGTACATAAACCAAAGTTCTGTCAAATTTCTCATTTTATTATATTTATGCGTTGTAGCATTTACATCTTTTACTTTACGATCAAGTAAACTACAAAACCAAGAGTGGTATTTATGAGGTTTTTTACGGTAATCCATATTATTATCTTTAATTAATAACATTATAAAATACTTATAATTTTATTTCAATTTTTTATTTATATGAAATAAAATTGGCCATTCTTTGAAATAATTCTTTTTGTTCTCTTTCTAAAACAATAATTCTAAATACAATCAAGTCTCTTATTTCTAATATTTCTTCTGCTTGATCCAGTAAAAGTAAAATATGCCATTTATTATCTAAAAAGTTATCATATTGTTTTTCCTTTTTCTTTAAATCGTTTATGTTTGTAATTTTTTCTATATCTTCTTTTGAAATGTATTTAGGACTGTCTGGAATATCATAAGGGCACTTTATTGTTTTAGGACTGATAACTCGAAAGGTTTCCATTTTATAAAACAAACAAATTTAACAATCTTTCAATTTTAAAAATAATATATCATATTCTATGAATAAAAAAGTATTTCAATTTTATTTACTTATTTAATAGGTTGGATCTGCTGGCATTATGTGTTCAAAATCAGCAACACTTGGTGGTTCATTGTATTCTTCAATAATTTCTAATACCAAACTGAATAAACTTCTAGATACATTTTCATAATCTTGATAATAAGTACCCCATCTACTATGTTCTAAAAATAAATGTAATTTTATCATGTCTTCCATTGTGTAACCTCGTTCTTGTAATATTTTAATTATTAGTCCAGATTCAGGAACAATATAATTATTTTCTCTTCTTAAACTATCAACCGCATACTCATTATTGACATAATTATTATTTCTATGTTCCACATACGAATTTTCATCGGAACCATCATCATAAGTAACAGAATTCACATACGAATTATCATCAGAATCGTCATCAGAATCGTCATCAGAATCGTCATCAGAATCCGAATCCGAAAAATCTTGTAAAACAGCCATAACATTTCGACAAAATGGACAACCAAATCCATTAAATGTTATATTTGTCATTAGGCATTTACAGTGAAATGTATGACCACACTCAGTAACAACTTTATTTGAAACACCTATAATATTTTCTAAACAAATAGAACACTCACAATCTAAACTAAATAAATCAATAATTTGTTCGGACATATTATAACAACTATTTGATAACTTTAAATTTATATAGATTAATATACTTCAGTTCAAATAAAAAAGTAATTCAATTTTTTATTTAAAAATAAAATACAATAAAAATACAAAAACCAACAAAAATATTTATTATGTATTATTAATAATCATGTACGTTTCTCCAACCTTAACATATTTTGCGATCACCTTTGGATTTACCTTTGATTGCATAATATCTTCCACTTGATACACATTGAATTCTTTATCAATATAATATATAATGCCTTGAATATCTTGTGCCCACACTTCTATTTTATATCCTTCAGATTTAGGTTCATCTTCTTGATCGCAAGTTCCGTGTGGAGTTCCTTTAAGATGTGTTCCACAAAATATGATGGTTTCATCTTTTCGTCGTCGAGTACATTGTTCACCATTTGCTCTTTTAGCACAACAACGATCTGATAAATGAACTATATTTTTTACTCTTTTTCTTTTCATAAAATCTTCTTTTGTCAATGAAAATCTTTCATAATCAAAAATATATTGAACTAATTGATGTAATGTACTATCATTAGTACCCAATTCGAGCGCTTTTTCTTTTACATTTTCTTTAAATTCAGATAAATAACTATCTACTTTTTTGTTAATACGACGTTCCATTAAGTTCTTTATATAGTTTTAATGATAATATATATTTAATTCAATTTTTTATATATATTATAAAACATATTAAAGACAAAACTACAGGGTTTTTTTCGATTGTGTTACATTGGGATATTCTCTTGGTAATATAAATGATGATATCAATAAAAAAACATAAAAGGATAAATATGATCCATATACATCTATACCAATACCAAAAAAATTGAGTATTTTTGTTAGACCATAAATTAGTATTATTGATATTCCTAATGTAGTTATTATTGAACTTGATGACATTATATTATTATTATAGAAATTAATAATTTTATTTTATATTATTTTATTTTATTCAATATTATATTTATTTAATTCACTTTTATCTATTTTATGATATGATAAACATACAGAACTATTTATATATTTTAACAGTATATCCGGTTTAAAATTATCTTCATTTGAATAACATATGATTATACATTGTTCTGGATATTTAGATTCAATTACTTCATCATTCAGTGTAAAAATATCTTTATCTTCAAAATACATTTTTCCTTCTGTAAATAGAGCATATCTATTTAACCAATCTTTATTTTTAATAGCACTTGACATTGATCTATTAAAAAAATAATATTCTCTACAATTATCATATATTTTTGTTTTCACATTTCCAAATATTGATTTAAATTCAGATGCTTTTTTTTCATCACCCGTATAAACAACATCTGGCAGTATATAATATTTGTTAGTTGTAATATTTTGTAACTGACCTATTTCTCGAATATTTGTAAATAATTTTATAACATTTATATCAATATCTATATTTAAAACTTGTTGATTATTTATTATTTCACTTGGTAATACAACCCAATTAGTTGTTTGTCGCATAAAATTTATACCACATAAATCTATACCAGTTATATTTACCAATGCGTAACTTGTTAATTGATCATTATCAAAAATAATACCTTTATACATATCTTCGTGAATTATATATTCACATTTTAAAACATCAAGACATGTTTTTATTTTTTCTAAAACTAAATCCTTTATATTATTGCTTTGAGATTTTCTTATAAATGTATATGGAAATATTAATTGTTCTTTCACTATATTATTACAATATGGCACCTTTTCCATCATAAATTGTAAAAATGGATATTTGTATCTTGTTTCAATATTATAACAAATAATGTTCAAAATACATTTTCCTTCTTCATCAACAATATCACCAAATGTTATATTATTATTTACTCTTTCTTCCAATAAATATTTATACTCCATTATTGAATATAAATATTTTTATTTAAATTAATATTTATTTAGTAATACTATTTATCTATTTTTCTCTTAATTTCATCCTTCACAACATTTATTCTATTATCTAATACTTTTTTTGTTAGTTCCTTTGCCAATTCTGGTTGATCTTTATAATATTCTTCTAATTGACTCAATAAAAACTTTCCAGATATTGTTCGTTTCGATTTTTTTTGTTTATATATTAAAGCTCCTCCGTTTATATCAAAACAATCAATATTATTTGATTTCATTACATTAACTAACGATTCGGTTAATTCTTTTTTTTTTGTAGTTTTTTGTTTAACTTGTGTCTTCAAGTTTATTATTTCATTGTCTATTTTAATCCACTCTTTAATATATACAATCAAGTCATCTTTTTTTAAATTTGTTTTTTGTTTTTGGACTTCTTTATTTTGCTCTTCTTTTATTTGAACTTCTTCTATATTATTAATTTTTTCCTGAGACATATCAATAATTAATAATTATATATATATTTAAATATTAATTAATATATTTATATAATTTATATATTATATATAACAATTAGGTTTATTTTAAACTATGACGTTTACATAACACATTATCTTTGTCTATTATATTTTTACAACCACATATATTTCCTTTATTTGGTCCTGTTTTTAAAATAGCTTTACATACTAACAAATTCTTAACATCGTCTTCAGGCACATAAGGTTGAATTACATTTATATTATTTTTTTCAATCCTATTTTTAAGTGGAAGTCTTTTTAATTTTGATAATCCTTTTAATTCTCTTTCAACATTTATTTCTTCCAATAATTTATTTTCTTTAATAAGTTTGTCTTCTTTTTCTTTTTGTAAAACCATTTTTTTTTCATATAATTTTATTTTCTCAGCTTGTTTATGTTTACTTAAACCTTTTTTATAATGATATCTACAATATGATAATTGTGTGTTAGGAATTGTTGTTGAATAATTACTTTTACATAAATCTCCAAAATTATTAATTTTTTCACAGCAATCTCCAAACTTAAAACAAACACCGTACATTTCAAATGTATAACCAATATCAATATTAGATTGAATAATTGTTAAATTATTATTATTATCATTTATGTATTCTTCATTTACTAGTTCTTCATTTACACTGTTAATACCGTATATTTCTTGTAATCCAAACTCTTCATAATATGGTAATATTGTAAATTGAATATTTCTACAATAAGGGCATTTTATAAAATAATCTATATCTAATTCGCGAATCTTTAGTAATTGTTTTTTTGTTAGTATATTAGGATTATATGTATTAAATACACATTTTTGTTTATAAATTTCTTTATATAATGCTGTATAATTAAAGGTATGTTTACATTCCAATGTAATATATTTATTGGTTAATGGTAAACCAGTTATTTGACATACGCTTTCTTCATTATCACTATCTTCATCTAAAAGTTTATATAATTCCGCATTAAAATCAATATTTCCTTCAATAATATATTTGGACATATACATATATTTTACATTATATCTTTAAATTTTTTTTATTTAGATAGTTATATATGTCACCTAGTTATTGGGGTCCTAGCACTTGGATATTTATGCATACTTTAGCCGCCAAAATAAAAGAAAGCAGTTTTCCTTCAGTTGGTCCAAGTTTGATTATGTTTTTAATACAAATATGTAATAATTTACCCTGTCCCGAATGTTCAGAACACGCCAAACTATTTTGGGCAAAGGTTAAAACAACCAATATAAATAATAAAACTGACCTTATCAATTTATTGTTTGTATTTCATAACATGGTTAATAAAAGAAAACAAATAAAAGCATTTAAATATGATGATTTAAAATATTACGAACATAAAAATCTTATTGTGACGTATAATACATTTTCTAAAAATTTCAATACTCGAGGTAATATGAGTTTAATAAACGAATCTTTTCGCAGAAATATGATGCTCGCTTCTTTAAGAAAATGGATTATGGCAAATATTATTCATTTTGATAAATAAAAAATACTTTTTACATATTACCAACCAAAGTACCATCTTTATAAACTTTACATTTAAATTGTTGTTTTGAAGGCATTGAGCAAACTTCTTTATTATTATTTATTTCATTAATATATAAATATACTTTTAATTGCGAACCATACATTATTAACCCTGCGATTACACCTCCTAAAAACATACCGCTTAATATATTTCCCAATACAATTTTACTAAAATTTACAGGTATACATAATAGTTTATTTTTAATAAATATATCTATTCCAATATAACAAATAAAAAATGCCAGAACACCATAATTTATTACATTAACGTTATTTTGTACCGAAATCATAAACATAGGAACCATAAAATACATCATAGTAAATGTTAGTATGTATGTACTATATAATACATCTTTTGGAATAAATATTTCTGACAATCCTGTTAAACATTTATTTGGTATTGAATCATTTGTTGTTCCACTTAATTTAAATACTATTATGCGTATAAATGTAATTATAAATATACATACAAAAAAGGCAAATGCTTTAATTATTGATGATGTTAGTATTGAAAAAAAAATAACACCAACACAAATTATTATTGGAGAATAAAATGATAAAGAGTAAAATATGTTCATTGTATTTGATAAAAGTGGATTATGTTGAGAATTTTGTTTTATTTGATCCATATACTATTTTATAATATTATATTTAATTATTTACTAATATTATTTCCAATGCTTCTTTTACATTTGATATTGGATAAAATTTTACACCATTTAAAATATCCGTATTTTTATATTTATCTAAAAATTCATTATAATCTTTTTCGTTTTCTTTTGGAAAAATAAAAGAGGTGACATTTGATTTCAAAGAACCAAGTATTTTATAATTTAATCCTCCAATTGCGGTTACTTCTCCAGACATCTGAATTTCTCCAGTTATACCGAAATTTGATTTAATAGGAATATCGTTTAACAAACTGAACAAAGCACATGTAATTGCGCATCCTCCGCTAGGGCCGTCTTTTGAAACAGCATTATCGCCAGTATGTATGTTTATACCGCATTTGTTAGGTTCAACATCGTATTTTTGTCTTAATATATTTTGTTGATTTAAAGGAGTTAAATTCCAAGCGACAGTTAAAGATACATGCATACTTTCTCTCATGACATCTTGTTGTAATCCTGTTAATTTTAAATCTAAAAATTTATCAGATGGAAAATATTTGGCATGTATTGGTAATGTACCTCCAGTTCCTAAACTAGTTGCATACATTCCATTGACAAATCCTATTTCATTAATATTACTTACATTTCTTATTAATATTTCTTGTTTATCTTTAAAATACTTTGTTTTTATATCTTTAATTGTTATATTGATTGGTATTTCATATTCAGTATCAAAATTCTTTAAAATTTCTAAATTTATTTCACCAACAATTTCAAATAATATTTCCTTTAATTTTCTTACACCAGGTTCTAATGTATATTCATCTATTATAAATTTTAACACATCATTTGTAAAATGTATCATATTATTTAAACCCATTTTATCATATACTTCTGGCAAAATATGACTATTTGAAATTACGATTTTTTCTTCTAATGATAAACTTTTAAATTTTACACGGTGAATACGATCCAATAAAATCTTATCAATCAATTCAGCATCATTATACGATAAAATAAATAATGCTTTTGATAAGTCCAAATCTATTCCTGAAAAATATTTATCTTGAAAACAATCATTTTGAGACGGATCTAATAAATGCGTTAAAATACCTACTATTTCCTTACCATGTTCAGTTTTCGATATTTTATCAATCTCATCAATAAATATAATCGGATTCATACATTTTTTATCAATAAGTATTTGAACAATAGACCCCCATGTAGATCCAACATAAGTATAATTGTGCCCATGCAAACTTGAACCATTTGCGTCACCACCCATCTGTATCATTGCAAATGGACGCGATATTCCATATTCATCCTTTAAACAATCTGACAATCCTTTTTTCGCTAATGTAGTCTTACCAGTACCAGGAGGACCTTCAAAACCAAAACAATATCCGTCTTGTTTTCCATTTATCCATTGACCTATAATTCGTTCTATTTGTTTCTTCGCATTATTATGACCGTGCACTGACTTATCTAATATAGACTTTACATTTTTCATGTAACTATTTATCTCACCATATTTTGTTTCAATCTCTTGTATATTATTTGGTGTTGAACTAACATTCATTTTAATATCAAATAAATCAGTTAATAATTTATCATCCATTTTGTTAGTTTGAACAAACAATATAATATCATTTTGTCTTTCAACTATATTTCTATTACTCAATTTTAATTTATTATCGGTTAATTCATTTTTCATAATCGCATCATTTATTCTTTTAACACAAAGTTTTAATTCACTTGACGACATTATTTTTATTTTATCATCAATTATATTTACAATATCAAACTCTTTTTGTAATTTTTGTTTAAATTCTTTTAATGTGTTTAATATTTCCAAACTTGTATAATTCTCTTTTATTGGTATGTTAGTTATATTATTTGTTTGTATGATATTTATAAATTTTAATTTAATTTCAGCCATAATATCTAATATTGTCTCTCGTTTATAAACATTAAATGGTATTTTTAATAAACCATCTAAATATTGTCTCGCTTTTGATCCTGAATCTTCCGATTTTGATTTTATTTCTTTTAATTTTTGCATTGCTTTTTCCTTGACTGAATCAGTTACCTTCAATAAACAAATTTGTTGTTCTAATGGTATTTTTTGTATATCAAAATTAGACAAATCATTTGTATATTGTATAGTACTTTTCATAGCATCTTTAAAATACTGTTTTATTGACCACGGAAAACTATCAAATAAACTTGTTTGTTCTTGAGTATCAATTATGCCATTTATATCATTCGATAAAAGATCATATAATAAATAAGCCAAATATTGATTATCATATTTATCTATTTTAACTAACAACTGAATTATTGTATTTCTTTTTATATATAAATCAGACGAAACAAATTCTTTAACAACCTGTGCTATAGGTTTTTGTCCAATAATATTTAAATTACTCAAATAACCAGAATATTTTAAATATATTTCATGTGGTTCCGAAATCAAATAATCTTTTAAATTAAGCGACTGTATATATCGATTAAATGTTTCGCATTGAAATTCCGGTGTTTGAGGTGCGTTTGTTTTTATTGCTTGAAACTTTAAATTAATATATTTATTGCTTAAAAAATCAATCATAATATCATCTACAATGCCAGTAATTATTATACTTTTTTTATGTTGAGGATTATGAATAATAAATTGAATACCGTATACTTTTAAATAAAATGACTTTATTTTTATATTTATGTCGGTGCTGTCTAAATTTTTAGATTTATCATTAAATATACAATCATCATTTTTTGTCTCCTTTTCTCCTTCATTTTTTTTTTGACCAAGTATTTTATAACTTGTTGGATGAAAGTATTTTTTTAATAATTCAAATTTATGTTTATCCATATCTGAAATCGTATAAGTATTTACAGAGTTGTTTCCAAAACATATCCATAATAAATCTTCAAATGAATTTGTTCCAAAAGTTTTAAATAAACTTGATAATTCATTATTTACAAGTTGAAGTGTGTTTATAATATTATCCGTGTTGCTTTTTTTATTAATATCACAAATACATTTTATTTTTTTACTTAATTCAATAAGCAAATTAACACTAGTATTCAATTCACTTGCACAAATTATATCCAAATTTTTACATTTTTGAACATGCAAAATGGTTGTTTGAATAACATCTTGAAAAAATAATATTTTTTTTTCAATTAACAATATTATCTCTTGTGTTGGTTTTTTTACAGAGTTTTTCTTCAAATGTATGTTTTTTTCACTCATTTATAATATATATATATATAATTAAATTAGCATTTATACTTAAGTAAATTATTATTTGTCTTTAATAAAACAATATTAAACAGACCATAATATAGTAATATATCATTATGGGAATCCCAAATTATTTCAGTTTTGTCGTTAAAAATTATCCACATATTATTAAAAAATATGTAAAAGATATTCTAAAGGTTGACAATCTTTATTTAGATTGTAATTCGATAATTTATGATACTTACAGCAAATTAGATGTTAGTAAACTAACAGAAACAATTGGTATAAGTATTATAAAATCCGTTATTTCAAAAATTGAAGAATATATTTCTATTATTCAACCGTCAAAAATGGTTATTATTGCGTTTGACGGTGTAGCGCCGGTTGCTAAATTGGAGCAACAACGTTCTCGTCGTTATAAATCTTGGTATCAAAATGAAATTTCTCGTATTATTTTTAAAAAAGAAACAAGTGACGCTTGGAATACCGCTGCTATCACTCCTGGAACAAAATTTATGTCTCAATTAAATCATAAAATAACGGAACACTTTAAAAAATATCGGAATGGATCTGATAACATTCAACCCGAGATAATTGTATCAGGTTCAAATAAAGTGGGTGAAGGCGAACATAAATTATTTTCATATATTCGTTCCAATTTAGAAAAACATAGCAACGAAACTACTGTTATTTATGGATTAGATGCGGACTTGATTATGCTCTCTATTAATCATTTACCGATATCTCCTAATATTTATTTATTTAGAGAAACTCCCCATTTTATAAAAACAATAGATAATTCATTAGAACCAAACTCAAATTATTTTATTGATATACCAGAATTCACCAAATCACTTACATTGTATTTAAATAACGATACAGAACTAACAACAGAACAACAAAAAAACAAAATATACGATTATATATTTCTATGTTTTTTTTTAGGAAATGATTTTTTACCTCATTTTCCAGCAATAAATATAAGAACTGGAGGTGTTGATAAAATGATGAATGCGTATAAAGCAACTATTGGAGACCGAAATCTTAATTTAACTGATGGAAAAACCATTTATTGGGAAAATGTTAGGAAATTAGTGCAATTCTTAGCAAGTCAAGAAGAAGAATTTATTATCAAAGAGCATTGTTCACGTAATAAAAAAGAACGATATAAGTTGCCTGATGAAACACCTGAAGAGAAATTTAAAAAGTTTGAGGCAACCCCAGGGTTCGAAAGAGAGATGGAACATTTTATAAATCCTGTGAAACCATCATGGCAATCGAGATATTACCAAGGGTTATTTGGGTTTAAATATGATGAAAACGAAGACAATGATGAAAACGAAACCTTAAAACGCGAAATTTCCATAAATTATTTACAAGGACTTGAATGGACAATGAAATATTACACTACTGGGTGTCCAGATTGGCGTTGGAAATATAAATATAACTACCCGCCACTGCTTCAAGATTTAATTAAACATATTCCTCTATTTAACACAGAATTTGTGCCTTATCGTAATCCAAATCCGGTATCAGAATTAGTTCAGTTATGTTATGTATTGCCTAGAGCATCATTACCTTTATTACCAAAGAAATTATTTATTCCACTTGTTATTAAATATGAACATTGGTACAAAAGTAATTGTGATTTTGTATGGGCTTATTGTAGATATTTTTGGGAATCCCATGTTGATATGAATGAAATAGATATTGATGAATTAGAGAATTTTATTGACGATAATAAGCATCTTTTATCGTAACAAATGAGAAATATAATATTGTTACCATTTATCGTAATAAATATATTGATTATAAAATGGCGAAACTTTCAATCACAAAAAAAATCCTAAAAGCCAATTGGGTTTTCATTTTTGGACATTTATAAATGTCCAATTTTAGAAACCTTGGGGTATGTTTCCAAAAAAACTTCGAGAAAGTGGTTTGTGAGCATAATGCTCTAAAAATCATTTTTCTTTGAAAAAAACTGTGATGCTAATTTTTTATATATTTTATGAAAACAATTTAGGAACTTTTTTATATATGATAATTATAGGAACCATGGATAATGTCCAAAATATGAAAAAATTTGTATGTGAAAAATGTAACTACAATACATCACGCGAAAGTCAATGGAAACGACATATTTTAACAATTAAACATAAGTTGGATAATATTACTCCGCCGGCGGATAATTTGGAAAAAGTCGTTGTCAAAAATAACTTTATATGCGTTTGTGGTAAGGTATATTCTTATGTAAATGGTCTTTATAAGCATAAGAAAAAATGCTATATGTACAATAATATACCTTGTAATACTCAACCGACAAATAAAATGACAGATAAAGAAATAATTATGATGCTTATTAAAGACAATAATGAGTTCAAAAATAATTTATTTGCCAGTTTACAAGAGAACCAAAAATATATGATGGATATTATTAAAAACGGCACCCAAAACAATAATACAATTAATAATAATAATAATAATTGTGGTAATACTAACAAAACATTTAATTTACAAGTATTTTTAAACGAAACATGTAAAGACGCAATCAATATGAGTGATTTTGTAGACCAACTTCAAGTATCTATATCCGATCTTGAAACCACTGGAAAAATAGGATATGCAGAAGGAATTAGCAAAGTGTTTATTAAGAAATTGGATGAAATGAATTATACAGATAGACCAATACACTGCAGTGATTCTAAAAGAGAAATATTATATATCAAAGAAAATAATCTTTGGTCAAAAGATGATGAACAGAAAACGAATTTAACAAGAGCAATAAAAAATATTGCGAACAAAAATATAAAACAAATAAGTGAGTGGCAAAAACAACATCCAGATTTTTTAAACCCCAATTCAAAAGAAAGTGATAAGTATATGAAAATAGTATTAAATTCAATGTCAGGTTCAACAGTAGAAGAATCCGATAAAAATTATGAAAAAATTGCCAGAAATGTTATCAAAAAGGTGGTTATTGAAAAATAATATATTATTTATTAACATCTAATATATTATTTTTTGCTTTTTCTAGATCTTCTATGTTGTTTATATCGTTTGTGTCTTCTGGTTCTTTTATATATTTTGGATCGTTTATGTCTTCTAGTTTTAATTGTTCTTGTTTTTCTACTTTTTTTATGTTTTTTACCTCCTTCAATCTTTATTTTATCATCTTTTTCATCATTTTCTTCCCCATTTTGAAGTCTTAATATGTTTCGTGGATTTTTTAAACTTGAGATATCTTCATCTACACTGTCTTCTTCAAAATATATTGTCATTAATTTATATACGGGGTCAAGATCATCATTTGTAAATAAATGTGGTCGACTTTTAAATAAAAACATTATCATATTATGTATTATATCATTTCTCAAAGAATGATTTTTAACTAAAAAATCAATACAACTTATAATATATTCTTGCATTTCTTGTTTATTTTGTTCAATTGTTTCTTCGGGAGTTGTCCCATAATTAATTAGTCCTGAAGTTGGATCAGTTATTTTTGCATGAAATAAATCAATAAATATTTCAGTTAATTTTTGTAATGCTTCATCATTTTTATCTACATTGTATTTTGAAAAATAAATTTTAACACTTTCTTCAACTATTGGTTTAAAATTATTTTTAATTTTTTCCCAATCAGCAGTTGGTATTTTTTTATATATAAATTTTTGGTAAATCAAATATAATATAAACTGAAAAAAACTGTATATTGTAGTTGAAATTAATATTTGTTCCTGTATTAATCCAATTATATCAGTAATATTTTTAATAAAACCTGAAATAGATGAAATAGCATAAGACGTCTCCGTTGGTGCTTTAATCATTATTTTAGACCAATTATCAACAATACTTTTAAGTAATGTGATTTTTGCGCGAGTAATATCGACGGTTGATGATTCACCTGACAAATAACCCGTAATGCCATTTTTTAATGTTTTATAAAATGATGTTGATTCTAATTGTTGTGGTTCTTTTAATATTTGATCTTGAAAAGTTTTAAATATTTGGTTCACTTCTTCGAGTATTTTTTTTTTTTCATGAAAATAAATTTCAACCTTTTTATACACTTCATTATTATACAGTAACTCTTCTATTTGACTTTGACGAAATTCAAAAAAATAATTCATAAAATGACGATAAATATGTAAAATACTCATTATTGGTTTATTTAAATCTATTAAAGTTAATATATCTATATTTTCGTCTGGTATATCTAATTGTGATGGAATATACAATTGTGAGTCTTTTAAATCAACTATTTTTGTAGCAAATGATTCAATAAGTACTAAATCAGTGCTTGTTTCTGGAGTATTACCTGAATATTTCTTATTATACTCTTGTATTAATTCTAATAAATTATCAACATCTCCCACAATATCAGGAGATGGAAAATTTTCACTCAAAAAAATTAATTTATCTACAGATTGTGACATAATCAACCATTTAGCTTCCATTGTATTTTGATATAAATAAAAAAGAGCTCTAAGACCTGAAGCAATTGAAAGAATTGAAATTAATAAAAATAAATATCTATAAATCATATATATACCTCTATTAGCTCTTACGTGTGTTGTTGGTGTATGAACTGATACTGGTTCATCTTCTAATTTTTTCATTAAATTATTTATTTTTTCTTTTTTTGTTCCACCATATTGCTTTGAGGTTGATGTTTTAGATACAGCGCTAATTTCTATATCACCATTTGTATTTATACTTATATTATCATTATTTATACAAAATAATACGATAGCAATTTTAATAATTGTTATATCAATATCAGATACTGATAACTGAGATATTGATAAGTCAGTATCTGTAAATAATCCAAAGACAACTTGATCATCAATTATAAAACCATTTATTATATATTCTAAAAGTCTTTCACATGTATAAATTAATTTCTCATTTTCCATAATTATATATAAATGATAATATTATTTTCTAAATATATTTATAAATGTCAGTTTCCAAAACAGAAAAAACAATAATTTCCTATTTTCAAAGTAGAAATCATTTTACAAAGTTATTAGAAAAAAATCCAGGTTTAGTAATAGTGAAATTGGGAGCTTCTTGGTGCGGACCTTGTAAAACAATTAAACCAGTTGTAGATGCTTTTTTCGCTTCTTCACCAGATAATGTGATTTGCTGTGATATTGATGTGGATGAATCATTTGATTTATATGCATATTTGAAAAGTAAAAAAATGGTAAATGGTATTCCAGTTATATTATGTTATAAGAGAGATAATACCAGTTTTATTCCAGATGACTCAATAACAGGATCAGATCCGGTTCAATTAGACGCTTTTTTTAAACGATGTGGATTACATTTATTATCAATAATAAAAAAATAGAATATGTTATAATTACACCGACCAAAAAGAAAAATGAGACAACCTCATCTTAAAATTCGGTGGCTGGAAGCATTACCTTCCGTAAAATCAACTGATTGTCTTACTTTTTCCATTTCTTCTTTTTTATTTGAAATGGTGAAAGACGAAATACAGAATTCATTTGGTCTTTGTTGTTTATATATCCAACATTTACCCAAATTCATTATATTTATTGAGGAATTTGCGTCTCGTGTTCTAAATACGATTTTTTTGTTTTCGCAACTCACGCAGTTAGAACACACTAAAAGACGAAACTCCTCTTTATTTTCCTTGTTTTTGTAATGTTTCAAATCCTGAAAACAATCACAGCATTTTTTACTTGTATTACATTCGTTTATCGTGATTGTATCATATCTTTTATGTATCAATTTTCTTAATCCTTTATTCATAGTAGGCATAAAATGCTTCATTTGTGAAGACCTACTCCAATTTCCATAACAAATCAAAATATTTTCACCAAATGTTTTTTCTATGTTATTCAAAAAAATATCTATTGATTTATTACCATAACAGTATTGTCTAAACTTCATTTTTCTCCACACTTCCTTTTTGTAAAATTCTATTGTTTGTTTATTTAACCTATCTTTTTCAACTAAATAAGATTTGAAACTATTGTAATTTACTGATTTGCTGTTTTGTAAAGACAATACATTTTCATACTCATTTATCTTGTTTTGATATTTTTCTCGTTGTAAAATTTGTTGATTGCGTTTCGCCATACTTTCCTTTTTTCTTTGTGGCGCGGTATATTGTAATTTATTACCTTGTCCGTCCATCATATAAACCAAACTTCTTTTCCCAGGGTCTAAACCAATTATATTTCTTGATTTCAAATTTTCTAATTGTTGGTTATCCAGTTCTTCAATGCTAATATAATCATAATCTAAACTATTGATTTGTTTGTTTTTATTTTCTTCTCCTTTACAATCTTTCCTTATAAACAATAAAGAACAACTAATACCATCTGTAGTTATTTCATTATGAAAAGTATAATATTTATTTTTGAATAATCGGTGTTTCATATTCAACAAACTACTCCATAATACATTTTGATAATTAGTAATCTTTTTCAAAACATTGCATTTCTTTTCACTTTCAGGGCAAAATAATTCAGCAATACAACTACTATCAAATTTCACATTTTTTGGTATAATATTATTTCGTAATGGTAAAGGTTGGAACAACTTATTTTCTTGTATTTCCAATATTGAATTCATATATAACATTCCTTTCAAATATTCAAATTGTCTTACTTTTACATCATAATAAACTGATTTATTGATATTTGTTGGTAAAATATCTTGTAAATGAGTTTGTTTCAATACATTAAATTTTTCATTTGTTTCTTGTAACATAAGCAATTTATGCTTAAATTCAAACAATTCTTTTTTGTCTTCAGTAATTTCATTTGTAGTTTTATTGATAAAACGAAGAAAATGTTGAATAAAATGTTCTTGTATATTTGTAGAAATACAAACTTGAATTTGTTCTGCTATAATATTTATTAAATGTGATTTATTTACTAAATTGGTTTTAGTATGATTTAGTAAAGGCTGGTATTCTTTTGTATAAAATTGTTGTAAAGTATCTAAAAGTTGTGTATCTTTGGATTTTCTTCCACTATTAGATTTCGTTCCTAATGTTTTGATACAATATTTTACAAAAGTGAATTTATCATCAAAAACAGGAAGTTCTAAATGGTTATGAAAACAATACAAAATATATAACCTAATAAATTGATAAGTATGAATAACCAAATCATTTATTTCAAAAACCAAATTAGTAATAAGCGGTTGAACTTCACTATGTTTCAATAAAACAGAATTGAGTGTTGTTTTTATAGTTTTGAATTTAGATTTCTCTAAATTTCTAAAAGTTTTGAATGTTTCTTTCTTTTTCTTCTTCGCCATTCCATATATTTACAAAAGATATTATTTTTAAATATTTTACCGCAATTATTTAATTATTCCTAAATATAACATATTTAATAGTTTTTTTTGGAATATTGTTTATTTTTATTGTATAATCATTTCCAATAAAATTGTAATTTTGTTTCCTTAAAATACTTCTAATGATATTCAAATAAGGACGCTTACATTCAAAATTTGGTTTAAATGATGATATGGTAGAACAAGCAAAATATTTTTGTATTTCTTCTTTTAATTCAAGTATTTTATTTTGTTTTTCTATATTATCATCTAATTCATATAATAAAAAAGTGTTATCTTCTTTTAATTCTAATATGGTAATAATTTTATTACAAATGTCCTCTCTTTCATTTTGATATTTTTCACTTAATTTAATCCTCATTATATTAAATTAAGCATTTATTTTTAATACATTTTTGTCTCATTTTTCTTTTTGGTCGGTGTAATTCGAAAGGTAGATGATGTTGATCGTTATGATAAAAATAAAAAAATTATTAATACGGAAAAAGACGAAGATACATCATGTATTTATGTTTGTTCAAATGGTCACAAATTAAATAATTTTTGAATATCAAATATTCAATATAAATTATATAAAATATTTCATATAATTATTAAAAATAATATATTTTTGCGTTAAAAACATAAAAATATAAATATATATAACAATTAAGGAATGGATGAACACCCAAATACAGAAAATATTAGTTTATCGGTCGCAGAAAATGACCACGATAATGATAACGATATTAGTACATCTTCCAACAATTCATCAGACGATAGTCAAATACCTAAAGTAAATGATGTAGACGGGTATACACAACCCATAATTACATCAGACAAAAGTCAACAAAATAAAATATTATTGGCGTCATTATTATATCATATAAATCAAAGAAAAGCAAAGCAACAAATAAATAATGAAAAAAAACATATGATAACCAAAAACAAATATACAAATGAAGAACTTGTATCAATCATTGAACAAAATACTGATAATACAGAATTAGTATTAATTAATTTTGAAGATGATACATTCAGACCTGTAATTAAAATTAATGAAAAATATATAAATATAATTAAAAAATGGTATGAAACGTGTAATCAACTTATTGATATTGAAGACACAGATATTATAATTCCAAAAGAAATAAATATCAATGACATTTCAATGATTTTATTTAAAAATATGAATTGTAAACATAAAGATGTGTTTATAAATGAATACATACCCAAAATATTAAATTACATTGTTCTTCAAAATAAAATATTTAATATTGAAAGTGAAATGTGTATAAGTGTTCTTACAACAACATCAAAAGTATCTATAAAAAAAACTCAAACACTTGATGAACTGGGAATAACGATACCTGACAATATTAATTATACAGAAGAATATTTTTATAAAAAGGATAAAAAAATATCAAACTATCAAGTTAAAAAAGAACCAAAAAGTAAACCTAAATTAGATAATATAGGTGAAATTTCTTTTAATAAAAAAAATGATTTACATAGTAAAATGCTTCAAAAAATAGACGAAGATATTGATGGCTGCATTACTATTAGACGTGATAATTTAGATTTATTAGATATATCAAAAATAATGTCTGGAAATTCTATACATAAAGTACAACCGCGAGTACAAGTACAACCAGATAAATATAGTATAATTCAATATTTAAATGATGATGGATTAACAGCATATAATAATGACGTATATGGCGGAGGTAATTATTTTTCTTTAGAAGAAGAAAAGGCAGAAAAATACGAAAATGAATATAAAGAAGATTTGACAAAATTCAAATTAATTATTGTCTTGATAAACGTAATTAATCCTTTATTTTTTCAAACGGTAACAATAGTAGATCCAGATTTAGATACACTAACAAGTGTTTTTGAATATACTGAATACGGGTTTATTGAATTATTTACTATTAAAACAGACAATGATGAAATAGAATTATTTATCAATAAACAATACAATGGAAATATATACAATAATTCAACAGAAATAAATGAGTCATTAGTATCAACATCTCAATATATAGAATTCAGTAATAACAAACTAAATAATAACAAACAATTATTGGAAGAAGAAAAAAGTGTAAAACATTATTTAAATACATATTATAATATTACAAATGATATTGAACATAAAATAAAGGCAAAAGTATTGTATGATACTTTAATAAAAGAAAAATTATGTGTGATTGATAAAACAAAATTAGCCGGGTTTAAAAATAGATTATCAAATTACTTAAAAGAATTAAATTTACAAAAAAAACGTTACAGTGATGGTTATTATTATTATGGTATTGTAAAAAAGGAACCAGAAAATAATATACAAGAAAATAATAAAGAATTAAGAAATATAACAGATATAATGGAAGAAAGAAATAATTTATATAGAGAAATGACAACAAATTCTAATGATTTTTATAGACTAAAATAATTAATAATTTAGTCGTGTAGTGATTCGAAACCCATCGCAAACAAATATTTATAATTATCTTCTTTTTCTTTTTGTTTTTCTTTTTGTTTTTCTTTTTGTTTTTCTTTTTGTAAATATTTATCAATTTTCCAACTTCTACCTAACTGCGCTTCAATATCCGGATAATATACGGGATGTTGTATATGTATTATATCATTATAAATACTTGACGAGATACCACAATTGTCTTTATTTGCGTAATCAATTTTAAGCGTTGTTTCTTTGAAATTATTTATATTCCAACGCCCAAGAAGAGGTTTACTATGTTGAAAATATAAGTGTTTAAAAGTGTTAATAATAGGCATTATTGTAGTAATATAAAGGTCTTTATATGGTATTATTTATTTCAATTTTTTAAATAATATATTATTCGAAAAACAACTTAAAGAACCCAAATATATATTATTCGAAAACAACTTAAAGAACCGAAATATATATTATTCGAAAACAACTTAAAGAACCAAAAATATATTATTAGAAAACAACTTAAAGAACCAAAAATATATTATTCAAAAACAACTTAAAGAACCGAAATATATATTATTCGAAAACAACTTAAAGAACCGAAATATATATTATTCGAAAACAACTTAAAGAACCGAAATATATATTATTCAAAAACAACTTAAAGAACCCAAATATATATTATTCGAAAACAATTTAAAGAACCCAAATATATATTATTCGAAAACAACTTAAAGAACCGAAATATATATTATTCGAAAACAATTTAAAGAACCCAAATATATAATTTCGTAAAACAACATAAAGAAAAATATAATTTAATTATATGGATAACCAATATCAAGAAAAAATCAATGAATATACACATAATATGTTTAATATTATGTTTGTTTTTGAAGTTACGAAATGTTGCGGTTATAGCACATTTATTACAATTTATAAAAATCAATCATTAATTGATTTATATTCAATAATTATAAATCATTTTGGAAACATTGAAATTAAAGAGTTATATTTTGTTTCTACAGAACAACAACGTATTAATATTCCTCTTTCAAGACAATCAGTTTCTGATTTTGTTAGTTTATATGTATTATGCAACCCTATTAGATTAGTTCCTATTTATCCATTACCTAAACCTACTATATATAGACTATTCTTAAATGACGGACATTGTACTCAACCACATACACCAAATTATACAAGTTAACGAATTAAATAAGTTAACGAATTAAATAAGTTTATATTACAATATAATATTCAATTATTATAATATATGTATCAAAGAGATTTTAATTGTCCAAAGGCAGGTATAAAAATTCGTCAATCTGATAATGATTATAATAAAGATCCCTTTATTACTCAATCCAAACTAACAAAACCGGTAAGTTTTCAAAATACTTCACTCAATACATTAGATCTTAATTTAGATAATTATTCATTGGATGATCTATATCATCTTTTTAATATCAATGAAAATATTTTAAACGATGAAACAATGAAATTAGCCAAACAAATTGTTCTTAAAATGCATCCAGATAAATCACAACTTGACTCAAAATATTTTTTATTTTTTTCAAAAGCGTATAAACGACTTTACGGTATTTATGAGTTTCAAAATAAATCTTCTAACAAAAAAAATGACAAAGAAGATTACTTTAATGAAAGTAACAAAACAATACTTGACAATATGTTTGATAAAAATAAAGGGTTCAAAGACTCCAAAAATTTTAATTCTTGGTTTAACGAAGCATTCGAAAAAGGTCGTTTAGAAAATCCTACGGAACAAGGTTATGGAGACTGGCTTAAATCAGATGAAGGATTTATATCTGTCAATGAAAATGTTACCAAGGGAAATATGAATGATGTATTTGAACAAAAGAAAAAACAAATACAAACACTTACATTATATACAGGGGTAACTGATATGATTTCTTCTAGTTTTGGTGGATCATTACTCGACGGAGATAATGATTTTTCCAGCAATAATTATACTGATCTTAAACAAGCTTACACTGAAACACTTATTCCGGTTACACAAGAAGATTATAATAAAATGCAAAAATTTAATAATGTGAGTGAATATAAAGCACATCGTGAAAAGATTGATGTTACTCCTCTATCAAAAGAAGAAGCCGAACGTAAATTACACCAACAACAACAAGAACACGACAAACATTCGGCTGCTCTAGCATTTAAATATGCAAAAGAATCAGAAAAAGCCAAAGAAAAACAAAATGGTTTTTGGTCAGACCTCAAACAAATTATGTGGTAATCAAATATAATATTGATAATAGAAATAATATAAATACATTTTGTTAGTTTATTTATGTCGCAAACTATTATTGATAATATTAATAATTATACAATGGAAATAGTTAATAATTCACTTATACTAACACCAAAAGGAAATATTGCTTCTCATATCATTAAAATTGGTAGAACCATTCAATGTAATGATAATAAATATATTGTAAAAAATATTAGTCATTGTTCAATAAAAAGCAAACCATTGTGTGTTGATTGTTATAATAAAGATGATGTTAAATTATTTAAAACTTTTTATATACCTAGAAATAGAATAATGGATGTTGAATTAAATAATGATGAAATTATTATAATTTATAATGAAGAAAATTAAAAAATTGTATTTAAAGACTTTATTATAAGTATAAATATGTCACAAATTATTATCAACAATATTGATAATTTTAATAATATTAATAATTTTGATAATTTTACTTTTGAAATAGTCAATGATTCACTTATGCTATCACCAAAAGATAAAAATTTCACTTTCAAAATAGTTAATAATTCACTTATACTAACACCAAAAGTAAATTTATCTTCTCATATCGAAGTTGGCAAAACAATTATTTACAATAATAATAAATATATTATAAAATATTTTATGGGAACTTACTTATCAAACAATAAACCATTACGAATTGTTTCTTACAATGAAACAAATGTTAATTCATTTGAAATATTTAATATCAATACAAATACAATAATTGATATTGATGGTGACGGTAATATCATAATTCATAAAAAATAATTAAATATTATTAAAATGCTGTTTTACCAAGTTCATTATAAGTTTGTTCAACATATTTGTGTAAATGTTTTGGAGCAAATACAATTTTATCGGTTCTCATCCAATGTGAAATTTTTGTATTAACATTTGGTGGAGTTAATAAATTTAATAATAATTTGTTATATCCGCTATCCGTTTCATCCTTTTTCAAATAACGAAAGAAAGATTTTTCATTCAGATTTACAATGAAAACTTCTTCATTGACACTTCTATTTTGTAATTCTTTAATATGTTCAACTCTTTTTGGAAAACTTTGTTGAATTGCATCAAATGTTTCTTGAGATATTATACTTTTTGGAAAATATAACAATAATACTTCAATATGTTCTACCTCTGGAATTTTTCCGTTTTCATCTGAACCGTATATATTAATAACTTCGCTTGCTTCTTCATTTGAATATTCATATTTTTCGATTAAATCTACTAAACCTCTGACATCACCGTGTTCAGAATAATAATTATATAAAGATGGTTTGTTGAACGACATTTCTGATTATATTACTTATATATAACTAATATTTAATATAAAAAATAATTCAATTTTTTTTATTAAAATAAAATTACTTACAAAAACTTATTTAATTATAAGATATAGTCCGCTGGATATTAGATCTCCGTGTCGAGTAATTGTTGATAACATTGGACTATATCCTTTTTTATATCTTATTATAGGTTTATTTGTTGTATTAAATCTTAATTGAAAATTTTTAATATGAATGAATAATATATATTTTTTATATTGAGTATTATATTCTTTTGGAACTTTATACCCTTGTAAATTAAAGTCTGTTAACATAAATTGTTCTAAATCAAAATTATTAATTTGTTGTTGTAATCTTTTATTAAGTATATTATAAGTATAAGGATAAATATGTTCGCGTAAAATTTCATCTGGCAATGAAAAAAACATTAATATACAATATATATGTAATAATCTCTAATATTTATTAATATTATTTATTACAATGATTTCAATATATAAGAACGATACAAATCACATTTTGGTTTTATAATTGTGTTCCATAATTCAGAATCTAAATTTTTTATATTATTTATTTCATTAACACGCACATTTATACTTGAGTCATAAAACCATATATATGACCGAATATCATCACTCGATAATTTTAAATCGGGATTTATTTTTGATAAAACATTATCAAGCATTTTTGGAAAACAATGAAAATCAATTGCACAATTTAAATATATCATTGGCGTTTCACTTATTTGATATTCTTCAATGATAATTTCATCATCACATACATTTATAGAACCATTTAATAAACCTTGTATTATATTTTTCATAAAATATATTTCAGAAACAAAACCACCATATAAAATTCGTACATATAAAGAAGTACAATATACATTATGAATGATTTCATTTAATATATACTTTTGAGATGGTATTGATGTTTGTGTTATATTATCATGAACTGTATTAATATTACATAATAATTTTATATAAGAATATATAAAATTTACATCATCTTCAAATAACTCATAACCACTTGATAACGCGACATAATACCACACAATTATCGGATAATATTTATTTATATATACATCTTCAAACGATATTATTGTTAGACGACGAAGTAATGTAATTGCTTGACCGTTGAAAATCAATGTCATAGCAGATTGTAACGCAATATCAACTAATTTACGACGAATTGCCTTTTGTAAATTTGATTTTATTAAAGATGCGTTTCTCGTATTCACAATTATATTTGTTAGTTTATCGCTTGTAACCTCTCTTATTTCACCTATAACTATTTTTTGTTTGGTTGTAACAACATGTTTACAAGAAACTATTTTAGGATCTTCTTCAGTAATATAAACTAACAAATTTGCCCTATCATATATATAATACCATTTAGGTAATTCAATTTGTCGAAATGTAATACTTATTCTTGGTTGATTAAATGCTTTAATAGATTTAATACAATGTTCATATTTATCTTGACATCCAATTTTCATAATAAATAAATCACCATCGAATAAATCAAATGTAATAATTTCTTTTGTTAGTTTGTCTCTTAAACAAAAACGACGAACACCACCAACACTTATTGAATATATATTGCTTTCCAATGCTTCACTATCAGAATGCCAGTTAATTGTTGCGGTTTCATCATTGTAATAATGAACAAGACCATAATCTATTGAATATTGATGTTCGTGTTTTTTTAAAATATTATTACGAATACTTGATATTGTACTTGTCCATTCAATCAACGGTAAATCATATATTTTAAATGTATCCATGTATTCTTTACTTAAACAAACACAACTTTGCCGTGATGAATTTTTTACGATTATATTTTTTACTTCATTATATATTTGTTTATAACAATTTCGTTCAACAAAAGCGCGATGAAGTTCATAATATTCATTGATAATGGGTTTTGGAGTTTCCATTTTCGACTTAAAGAAATCAGTAATCATTTTATTTTAATACATAATAATATATAAAATAATAAAAAATAAATCAATTTTTTATAAACTTTGTTATACTTTTTTTAAAAGTATATTATATAATGTGCGTTATTTTATATACAGAAATTGACGGTAAAAAAATATTAGCCAAAAATAGGGATAGACCGTATAAACCAGATATGGAAATTATACATGAAATTGTAAATGGTATAGAATTGGCATATATCAGAGATAAAATATCAGGATGGATTGAAGGAATGAATGATCAACATATAGGTATAGTTAATTCAACATTGGATAGAAGAAGTGAAAAACATTTAATAAATAAGAAAAAAAAATATTCACCATCAAATAAAAAAAATGTTATTTATACAGCATTAACTACAAAAAATATAAACAATAAAAATTTTTATGATATAATAAAAAAAACCGATAAAAATTATGTGTTAGAAGGAAATACATTGTTATCATATAAAGATGACGTTTTTCATATAGAAAATACAAAAGATAATATTTTTACTACTAAAAAAATAAATAAAACAGCAGTACTAACAAATCATGGAACTATTATTAAAAATAGAGGTTATACAAAATGTAAAAAAGGTTTATCGTCATTTTTAAGAAGAAAAATTATACAAAGTGAATTAAAAAATAACAATATTTCAACTATTGAAGATTTAGTAAACATAATGAATAGAAATTATACAAATATTGATCCAAGATTTCATCCTTATAGAGATAAATCTACAACATTGAAAAGATTAAAAAATATAGATGATAAACAAATATTTATCAATACAACTGGACAAATAATATTAAATATGACAGATAACCAATTTATATATTATACTGATACAAACAATACTAAAAATATAAAATATATCAATAAATTGCCACCTAATTATATACCAAAAATACAAATAATAATAAAAGAAAGTGAAAAAAAATTAAAACCTAGAAAAATATTTACAAAAAAAAAATTACAAAAAATATATAAACGGTTTGATTGTAAAACAAAAAAAAATAAAAAGATTTTCAAAAGCAAATAAATTAAAAGTATATTTGTTATACTTTTTTTTAAAAGTATATATTATATGTTAGTTGCTAATTATATTATACTGGTTATTATAATCATATCATTAGGAATAATTTATCAAAAATATCTTGAAAAACAATCTCGAATGGTTTCTTTTGATGATTATGGTGAAATAAAAAAATATTTGCTCAAAGATAAAACTTTAGATAAGAGTAAAAAACCAATATTATGGATCCATATTCCCCACGAATATAATTCTCGTCATTGGTTAAGTTTTGGTTCCAGAAGTACCGACGAATTAAACCAACCCTATCTATATCTAACAGTCAAAACAATAATTAAAAATTGCGATGAATCATTTAAAATTGTAATGGTTGATGATGGTTCATTTGAAAAATTAATACCAAATTGGAATATTAACATGACACTTTTGGGAGACCCAATAAAATGCTATATAAGACAATTAGCAATGGCAAAACTAATATATAATTATGGTGGAGTGAATGTTCCAATATCATTTTTATGTTTTAAAGATCTAATAGGATTATATAATAGAGGTACAAATGACGATACAATGTTTGTATGTGAAAATTATGATTTTAATATAACATCAACTAACAAACTATTTTTTCCAAATGCTGGATTTATGGGTGCTAAAAAAGAAAATAAAACAGTTAAACAATTTATTGATTTTATGGAGCAGACAATTTCGGACGATTATACTGCTCAAACTAAATTTATAGGAGAGTTTGATAGTTGGTGTAATAATAAAATAGTGAAAGGAAAAATGCGTTTAATTCCTGGAACTGATATTGGTACAAAAACTATTGATGATGAACCTGTTACGGTTGAAACCTTATTAGGTGATGATTATATTCACTTTTACGGAAAAATGTATGGTATTTGGATACCCGATAAAATGATATTGAAGCGCAGACATTATGAATGGTTTGCTCGTATGAACCCTGAGCAAATATTTGAAAGTCAATTTATCTTGGCAAAATATTTTGTATTATCATTGGCGCCTGATTCGCATATGGGAGTGATTGAACCGATGGAAAATGCTGACCCTAAATGGATTGACTTTTGGCAGGTACCTCTCGCCAACAAAACCCTTAATATTTTTGGTGTAAAACCCCAATTTTTAGGAAATAACATACCTCGCGCCAAAAATGCTGGGAATTTACCTTAAACATAATATATATTAAAATAATATAAACATATTTAATATTTTAATATATGATGTTTGAAATTGACTTTGAAACATGTTATGAAACATTACCTTGTCGCCATGATGTTACAGTTATAAATACAAATGGTGAAAAACATATAAAATCAATGAGTGCTCCAGATATTGTAGATTTAATTATAGAACATAAAATTCCAATAAAAGTAAGAGAATTATCACATTTTAAATATTGTTTTTGTGAAACAGAGCATTATGATTATTTAAATAAAATTATTGATGAAAATAAAAATAAGTTAAAATATTTATCATTGGAAACAAATGGATCGAAAATATATACAACAATGCATGTAAAACCATTAATTACACATACTGCTAGAATATTTAGAAGAACCACAGTTGATTTACAACATATTATAAAAATTGACAAAATAAATAACCATCATTTTATGATCAATTATGATGTGGTACAAGAAAAAATAAATGTTGATTATTACTTTTGTTTAGACATCTTTTGTATCAAAGATGATAATAAAATGTATCCAAATAAATTAACTATAAAATATCAAGGTATTGAATTAAACTATTATGGTAAATGTATGAAGTCTTATCTATCACATTTTAAAGAAATGTTTTCATTTCCTTTATATTTAAATGATGATATTGAAATTACAACGGATGAAGAAGTTGACACAATGTATTGTAAATTAATGCCATATAATAACAAAAGTTCAGAACATCAATTTAAAGATTATTGGGAAAATAGAGAAATTCCTGTATTTTTTCATGAAGAAATACACGATTTATCAACCGAAAATAGTTATTACAAAAATTTATACATATCACATGATGATTTTAGTAATTTGGAATCAATTAGTTTGTTTAATGATGATCGTATTTTTCTTGATAATGTAAATATATCATTATTAAAAATAGAACACAATTTATTATGTATTCCTTTAGGATTTGGAGAACATTGTGGTCGTTATTTTTCAAATACTGAAAATAACAAAATTATATATCATTTAAAAGATAATACCAAAGCAGAAGAAAAATATACAATATACGGTGAAAAATTTGGAAAAATATCCGGTAATTAAATAATTATATTGTTTGTTTTAAACATTCTATAAAATGTTCATTGTATTTTTGTTTATCACATTTAATAATATCAAATATCAACGGTTCACAATTATGTTTTATATCATGTAAATATAATTGCGAACCATTCTTATAAGAATGAAACTTCATCTCATAATTATATATTTCTATAAGTTGATTATTATTATAGTCATGATCTGCTTCATTGAACGCATCTATAATATTTAATACATCAACAATATCTTTATGTATTACAATAAAACCATAATCAATTCGTGATGTCATACAACCTTGTTGCTTTACATGTGTAAAATCAAGTGCGATTATTATATTATCATCGCTTAAATACATTACTGCTTCAATAAAATAACGCCTCAAATTATAACCACAAAATATTCTACATCTTTTCATTTTTATAATATAAATTGGTAATATTTATATTGTTTATTTAAATTTATATCAATCAATAAAGATTTAAATAAATATTGATTAATATAATTATGTATCCTTATAAAATAAATTGGACAACTGAAAATTTAAAAGAAATACATGAAGACAATTCTTACGGATGTGCAAATGATTTATTAGAAATTAAAAATATATTATACAAATATATTAATGAATATATCAATGAGTGTAAAAATGAAATTGAAAATGAAATAAAAGATAATGGTGTAATCACACTTGAACGATTTTATGAAATGGTAAATTCAAAACCATATTATGATAATATATTTATAAGTATAAAATATTTTGACTTTACATTAAAAACTTGGAAAGAATATGATGTAAATGAAATAGAGTTAAATGATTATTTTATGTCTCATTTAAATTAATTTTTTATAAATAAAAAATTGAAATACTTTTTGTAATATAATATATGTAATATTACAAAATGAACACTACAACAAACACAATTGATGATAAAAATATTACGAAATATATCAAAGAACAACAAATATACAAATTATATAAAAATCCAAAAAAAATATATTTAACTCCACAACCACAACTAACAACCCCAAATAAATATAAAAATTGGATAAATAATAATAATTATATTCCTATTGGTTTATTAAAAAGTTTATGTGGCAATGATTTAGTATATGCGAGAGAATTAAAACCAAATTGGTTTAAACCAATAAACCCAAAAGTGATTAAAAATACAAATATAATTGTAAACTTTATAGGGAAATAACTAATATTTATTGATAACAACTTCTTTTGCGATGTTACTTATTATTTTGTTTATATTTTTTTTACTTTCTTCTTCTGTTAGTCCATTCATCGAATTACTAACAATCTTTAAATAAAAGTCATTCTTTTTAGAGTCAGATTTGGTACAATCGGGATATTTGTCTGCCCAATGTTTTATTTGTCTTATATTTTGATTAGCCACATTTTTAATTGCCTTTGTTAGTATTGGTTTATCATCGCCTTCCTTTGTCCATTCATTATTATCATCTTTAATATATATTGTTTCTCTTTTTTGATCACTACAATGTATTGATCTCAAATGATGTTCAATGTTATTAAGTTTTTTTATAAATATATTTGAAATGCCTTCAATATAACCTTTTCTTCCGGTGTTTTCAAGATCTTCAAGATTGAAATTAATTGAGTTCACAAATTCGGTGATATTCATTGCATCCTTACATGTTTCATTTAAATACACATTTAAATTAAATGTTTTGTTGTTAGTTGTATTGTTAGTTATGTTGTTTGTATTAGTATTATTGCTATTTGTATTGTGTGTTCCGTTTTTTATTACATCCATCATCATCTTCTGTACTTCGGTGTTATTTTTTATAAGATCAATCATAAACTCTTTATCTGTTAGGTGTATATTTTCATCATCGTCATCATCTTTTTGTGTGATACATTTTTTTCGATGGCGCCACAATCCCGAATAATCTTTATAATTTTTACCGCATTTACAATCATATATTTTATTAGTTGCTACTTTTGCTACTTTTGCTACATTTTTATTGCTAATCATTGATTTTTTGTGTTTCCATGTCAATAAGTGTTTGTCATAATTGTATTTTTTACATGTGATATAGTCACAATCTAAACATTCATAAATTTTGTTGCTACTTTTTGCTACTTTTTCATTGCTAAACATTGCTATATATTGACAACATACTTTTTATTTAAGTTATTTTCATAAAATATAAAAAAATGTATCGTCACAAAAAAAACAAAGAAAAATCAAAAATGAGAGCATTATGGTCACAAACGTCATTTGGTCGAGTATTTTCGAAAGACTCCCCGAGGTTTTCAATTTTGGACATTTATAAATGTCCATTTTCAAAAACCCAATTTACTTTTTGGAATTTTTTTGTTATTGAAAGTTACTCCCAAATTTGTTAGTATATTTTATTATTGTATATGCTAACAAATAAATAATTTTGTATTAAATACATATTTTTCAGTCACAATTACATATTATGATCAATGATTGTTGAATATGTGCCTTTAAAATAATTGGAGGTTTCATCTTGATATATTGTTACAATTACTGTTGCTTTCTTTAAAAATGTCAGTGTATTATTTGTATTAATTTTTACAGCAGTATTATCTGAAAATGTATATGAATAAATACCATCACTTGTTGATTGAAATCTTATTTGATATTCATTATTTTCATTTGAAACATTGATATTTATTAATTTTGGATTTATTTTAAATACGGTCAATACACAATTTATTGTTTTTTCAGCATATTCAGCACTCTCTAATTGTATAGCAGTTATTATTGTTGATCCACCACTAATAATTTTTACAATATTATTTGTAATAATTGCAACTAAAGGATTTGAACTTACATATCTATAACTACCTTCTCTGTTGCTTGTTGGGTCTAATAATGCAAAATCATTATTACCAAATGTTTTTTCCAAATTACTAAAATTACTTAATATGGTTGGTCTTTTTAAAATTGTTATTACACAAGTTATTGATGTGGATTCATAATTATTTGTTGCTTCTTGTATTGCTAAAATAGTTGTATTACCTCCATCATTTATAGTTATAAAATTTCCACTAACAGATGCGACATTAGGATTTGAACTAATATAACTAAAAGCGCCAGAACTTGTAGATGATGGATAATCTAATATGAAATCGTCGTCGTATATCATTTTTGTTTGACTGTTGAAATTACTCAGTACTGGTACTGCTTTATTTACTGTTAAAGAACAAGAAATAGATGCTTCGAGATAATTATTAGTTGATGCTTGAAAAGCAGTAATAACAATAGGTTCTGTTTTTGCTCCAACAATAGTTACAGTACTTCCAGAAACAGTTGCAACCGAAGGATCAGAACTGGTGTAACTGAATAATCCATTACTATTGCTTGAAGGAGCAAGTAAATCAAATAAAGGATCTCCAAATGTTTTATTTACATTATTAAAATTACTTAATGTAGTTACTGCTTTATTTACTGTTAAAGAACAAGAAATAGATGCTTCGAGATAATTATTAGTTGATGCTTGAAAAGCAGTAATAACAATAGGTTCTGTTTTTGCTCCAACAATAGTTACAGTACTTCCAGAAA
>Ga0222712_10000085_pt1 | contig 124329 bp, 117 predicted proteins | sample C33_657DmetaG_FD_165043 | JGI IMG/M metagenome (GOLD analysis project Ga0222712, IMG submission 165043) | Estuarine water microbial communities from San Francisco Bay, California, United States - C33_657D | ecosystem: Environmental > Aquatic > Marine > Unclassified | place: USA: California... | reverse complement strand
CCACCGCCGATGCGCCCATCAGCTTCCTGCTGCGCACCCAGCATCTGCCCGACGCCGTGCCGGCGCACTGGCAGCTGAGCGGCGGGCCGGACGGCCTGGTGCGCGTGCAGGTGCAGGGCAGCTTCGACATCCTCACCGAGAACCTGCGTCGCAGCGAGGTCAACACGGCCGGGCAGCTGCCCAGCGGCTTCGACCCGAAGGCACTCTACCCCTCGCGCAACCACCCGCGCGGCCTGCAGATGACTGTCTTCGGCGCCAGCGATGCCGTGCAGTCCCTGGGCATCGACTGGGACACCCTGCTCCGCCATGTGGCGCCGGACCAGATCGCCGTCTACGCCGGCAGCTGCATGTCGCAACTGGACTTCAACGGCAATGGCGGGCTGCTGCAGTCGCGCCTGCTGGGCAAGAAAGTCACCTCGAAGCAGCTGCCCCTGGGACTCGCCGAGATGCCTGCCGATTTCATCAACGCCTATGTGCTCGGGAATGTCGGCACCACGGGCACGCAGGTGGCCGCCTGTGCCACTTTCCTCTACAACCTGCGCCAGGGCATTCGCGACATCCAGGACGGCTCGCACCGCCTGGTGATCGTGGGCGCCAGTGAAGCTCCCATCACCTCAGAGGTGATGGAGGGCTACTACGCCATGGGCGCACTGGCCAGCGACGAGGCCTTGCGCGAGCTGGACGATGTGGCCCAGCCCGATCATCGCCGCGCCTGTCGCCCCTTTGGCCGCAACGCGGGCTTCACCCTGGCCGAATCGGCCCAGTTCGTGGTGCTGTGCGCCGACGACCTGGCCCTGCAGACCGGGGCCAGCATCCTTGGCGCGGTGAACGATGTGTTCGTGAATGCCGATGGCTACAAGAAGTCCATTTCCAGCCCCGGGGCCGGCAACTACATCACCGTGGCCAAGGCAGCGGCTGCCACGCGCAACCTGATTGGCGAACGCGGCCTGCGCGAGCGCAGCTATGTGCAGGCCCACGGCACCGGCACGCCACAGAACCGCGTCACCGAGTCGCACATCCTGAGCACGGTGGCCGCCTCCTTCGGCATCGAGCAATGGGCCGTCACGGCGCTGAAGGCACACCTGGGCCACTCCCTGGCCAGCTCGGCCGGGGATCAGCTGAGCGGTGCCCTGGGGCTGTGGCGTTACGGCATCCTGCCGGGGATTCTGAGCACGGAGCGCGTCGCCGACGATGTGCACACGGCCGGTCTGGACTTCGTGCTGCAGCACCGCGAGGTGGGTGCACAGGGGATGGATGCGGTGCTGATCAATTCCAAGGGCTTCGGCGGCAACAACGCCACGGCCTCAGTGCTGGCGCCGCACGTGGCCCTGCGCATGCTGGAGAGGAAACACGGCCGCGCAGCCATGGCAGAACATGCACGGCGCAACGAACCGGTGCAGGCCGCGATCGCGGCCTATGACGAAGGCATGACCGCCGGGCAGATCGCGCCGATCTACCGCTTCGATCATCAGGTGGTGGACAGCGAGGGCGTGTGCCTGAGCGGCCAGTCGCTGCACATCGAGGGCAGGCAGACCGCAGTCAACCTTGACCTGCCCAACCCCTACGCCGACTACTGCGACTGAGCCCTACTTCACCGTCAGCTTGTGCGCGATGATCTCCTGCCACTGCGCCGGCCCGGTGCGGTGGACGGAGGTACCGTTGACATCCACCGCCACGGTGACCGGCATGTCCTGCACCTCGAACTCGTGGATCGCCTCCATGCCCAGATCGGCGAAGGCCACCACGCGCGCCTTGCGGATGGCCTTGGACACCAGATAGGCCGCGCCGCCCACCGCCATCAGATACACCGCCTTGTGCTTCTTGATGGCATCGATGGCCACCTGGCCGCGCTCCGCCTTGCCGATCATGCCCAGCAGGCCGGTCTTGCTCAGCAGTTCCTCGGTGAACTTGTCCATGCGCGTGGCTGTGGTAGGGCCGGCCGGACCGATCACCTCGTCACGCACCGGGTCCACCGGGCCCACGTAGTAGATGAACCGCCCTTTCAGATCCACGCCATCCGGCAGCGCCTCGCCGCGGGCGAACATCTCGCTCATGCGCTTGTGCGCGGCATCGCGCCCCGTCAGCATCTTGCCGCTGAGCAGCAGCGTGTCCCCCGGCTGCCACTGGGCCACCTCTTCCGGAGTCACGGTGTCCAGATTCACGCGGCGGGCGCGCGGGCCGGCCTCCCAGGTGATCTGCGGCCAGTCTTCCAGACGCGGTGGCTCGAGGTGCGCCGGACCGCTGCCATCCAGGGTGAAATGCGCGTGACGGGTGGCGGCGCAGTTCGGAATCATCGCCACGGGCAGCGAGGCCGCGTGGGTGGGGTAATCCTTGATCTTGATGTCGAGCACGGTGGTGAGGCCACCCAGCCCCTGCGCGCCGATGCCCAGCGCGTTGACCTTGTCCATGATCTCCAGACGCAGCTCTTCCACCCGGTTCTGCGGGCCGCGACGACGCAGCTCGTGAATGTCGATCGGGTCCATCAGCGCCTCCTTGGCCAGCACCGCCGCCTTCTCGGCCGTGCCGCCGATGCCGATGCCCAGCATGCCGGGCGGACACCAGCCCGCGCCCATGGTGGGAACGGTCTTCAGCACCCAGTCGACGATGCTGTCACTGGGGTTGAGCATGGCCAGCTTGGCCTTGTTCTCGGAGCCGCCACCCTTGGCCGCCACGATCACCTCCAGCTCGTGCCCGGGCACGACTTCCATGTGGATCACGGCCGGTGTGTTGTCCTTGGTGTTCTTGCGAGCCCCTGCCGGGTCATTGAGGATGGAGGCGCGCAGCACATTGTCCGGATGCAGATAGGCGCGACGCACGCCTTCGTTGACCATGTCGGCCACGCTCATGTCGCCCTGCCACTGCACCTGCATGCCGATCTTCAGGAAGACGGTGACGATGCCCGTGTCCTGGCAGATGGGGCGCTTGCCCTCGGCGCACAGGCGCGAGTTGATCAGGATCTGGGCCATCGCGTCCTTCGCGGCGGGCGATTCCTCGCGCTCGTAGGCCTCGTTCACGGCCTGGATGAAGTCCAGCGGATGGTAGTAGGAGATGTATTGCAGGGCGTCGGCGACGCTCTGGATCAGGTCTTCCTGGCGAATCACTGTCATGGCAATGCTGTCCTTGAGGGCACGAATGGCGCGGCGCGCAGCCGCCGGTGGTGGAATTTGCGGCGGATTCTAGCATAGAGTGCGAGCAGAACCGCCCGGCGCGAGCCTGCCTGCAGGCCTCCCCGGGAACCACTCCCCAGGAGGTCCCCATGCACGAACGCGACAGCTCCGAGATTCTCAGCAGCCTCGAACTTGGCGTGCAGGTCCTGCACATTCACCGGCCCGAGAAGAAGAACGCCCTCACCCGCGCCATGTATCAGACGCTGGCTGAGGCCCTGCGCCGTGCCGACACCGACCCGGCCGTGCGCGTCATCCTGCTGCACGGCGAGCCCGAATGCTTCACCAGTGGCAATGACGTGAATGACTTCCTGGAAGAAGACGAGCACACCACGGAGCGTCCTGCCGTGCAGTTTCTCAAGGCCATCGCCCATGTGCGCAAACCCCTGGTGGCGGCGGTGAACGGGCCGGCGGTGGGCATCGGCACCACGCTGCTGCTGCACTGCGACCTGGTCTACGCCGCCGAGGACGCCTGGCTGCAGCTGCCCTTCACGCGTCTGGGGCTGTGCCCGGAAGCGGCGTCCAGCCTGCTGGTGCCACAACTGATGGGCCATCAGCGCGCGGCGGAACTGTTGCTGCTGGGGGAGCGTTTCAGTGCAGGGAAGGCGCGGGAGTACGGTCTGGTGAACGAAGTGCTTCCGGCGGCGCAGGTGCTGCCCCACGCACTCGCCAAGGCACAGGCGTTGGCGGCCCTGCCCCCCGAGGCGGTGCAGACGTCCAAGCACCTGCTCAAGCGCAGCCAGCAGGCCGGCATCGACGACATCATGGCGCTGGAATTGGTGAACTTCACACGATTGCTGCGCAGCCCTGAGGCCAGAGCCATCATGCAGGCGTTCCTGCAGCGTCGACGGGGGTGAGTGAAAGAGAAGTTGAGCTGGGTTCGCCTGCAAGCAGGCTCCAACAGGCCCGCTGCTAGAGACGCTCCAGCAGATAATCCCGCGCCAGATTGATCTTGCGCGCCAGATAATCCGAGCCGCCACGATCCGGATGCATCTTCTGCATCAGACGGCGATGCGCCTGCACCACCTCGTCCCGCGTCGCCCCTTTATGCAGCCCCAGGATCTCCAGCGCTTCCGTCTCGCTCATGGCCGACTCCGTCGCCGGGGGCGCCGCGTGCGCCTGCTGAGAGGAGAACGCCTGACCGCTGCGCCAGTCCGGGTACACCCGGTCCATATAGGCTTCCAGAATCTGCAACGAATCAGCGTCCTGCAGACACTCCTGCGCCAGCGCCAGCAATTGCTCCATGTTCAACGCCGACAGGCGCCGTCCGCTGAAGCTGCCCTCCAGCACTTCGCCGTCCATGTCGCCGGTGGCGTGCTGCAGCTGCATGAGCAGAAAGCGCGTGCGAATGCTGGAACTGTCGCTGGCCCCGGCGCTGCCGTAGGCGCTCTTCGCTGTGCGGCTGCGCAACATCTGCCACAGGGGCAGCAGGCGGATCAGCAGGTGCAGATTGCGCAGCAGGAAGGTGGCCGCCACCATCACGGGCGCGATGATGAACGTGGGCGAGAGACGCCCGAGCAGGATCAGCACCACGATCACGGTGAGCATGCTGGCGAGCACCAGCAGCAGATTGAACTGACGCTGATTCAGCGAATACTTGATGGCGAGCTTGCGCAGTCCGATATAGCCCAGCACGGGAATCAGCAGGATCAGCAGATAGCGCAGCAGAATCATTGTTCCAGTCTCCGGCAGCCGGCTGCGCGTGCTGTCATGGGCGCATCTGCTGGGTCAAGCGCTGCACGGCAGGGCTGGCCTTGGCACTGAACGGCGCCAGTGCCTGACGTCCGCCGCTGGCATAGACCGCCACCGCGCGCAGCAGCTCGCGCAACTGTGCCGCGCTGGCGCCATCAAAGGGCGACCAGGCACCTCCCGACAGCTTCGCGATGCTCTGGAAGGTCTGCTGCGCACGCGCATCGGCGCCTTCCTGAAACACGAACACCGGCACGTTCAGCAGGCCCAGCTGCCCGGCCAGCTGACACAGCACATCGGCGTTCTCTTCCATCGCATCGCCGACATAGACCACGCAGTGAATGCGCTGGGCCTTGTTCTCGGCCAGCGCATGACGCAGCACGCGCTCGATCTGCGTGGTGCCGGCACGGCAGCCGATGCCGGTCATCAGGCCGAGCAGCGCGGCGGCATCCCGGCACCAGGGCGTCTTGTAGAATTCGGCGAAGCCGCGGAAATAGGTGAGCTGGATCTGCAGCCCACCCTGAGAACGTGCGGCCAGGAACATCTCGGCCTGCAGCTGGGTGGCCTGGTCCCAGGTCTGCTCGCGACTGCCGGTGGCATCCAAGGCAAACAGAAGGCGTCCAGCCCCTTCCCCTTTCGCCACGGCAGGCAGGCTCGCCACTTTCTGCAGGAATGCACTGACTTCGCTGCGGGCGGCAACGCGAGTGGGGAGGTCTTTCGGGGAATCGGACATGGCAGCGGCCTCGCGGAACGACTCATGCAAGCCTGAAGCAGGAAACCCTGGTGCGGACGGAGAGACTCGAACTCTCACACCTTTCGGCGCTGGAACCTAAATCCAGTGTGTCTACCAATTCCACCACATCCGCGGGCGGGTTTCGCTCAGGGTGCGGCGCGCGCACCACCTTGCAGGTTCTCGATGTTCTGTTGCAGGCGACCCAGCGTCTGATTGACCTGCAGACGGTAGGCATCGATGGATTCGACGGCTTCCTCCAGGTTGACCATGCGGTCCTGCAGGCCCACCAGGGTGCTGTCGCCGTTGTTGAGGCTGGCGCGGATGTTGGCCATGTCCTGCGCCACGTTCTGCACGCTGCGCAGGGTGGTGTTGATGCCGGCGAGGCTGGTGTTGATCTGTTCCAGGTCGGCCTTCACGCTGTTGACCTCGCCCAGCGTGGCCTGATTCTGCTCGGTATTGTTGGCGATCATCTGCGCCAGAGTCTCGGTGGTCTCGGTGTGGCCCTTGCTGGCCTCCTCGAGCACGGTCAGCTTGCCGGTCAACTCGTTCACCGAGTTGTTGGTGGCGTTGCGGGCGGCCCACAGCTTGTCGATCTCGGAGAAATTGAAGTCCAGACGCTCGATCACATTGGCCGTGGTTTCCTCGGCGGAATCCCCCACCAGGGCCAGGCGGCTCTCGAGGTCCTCGATGCGGCGATTGGTCTGCTCCATGGTGCGCAGGTTCTCGGCATAGGCCTGATAGCCCAGCCAGGCGCCCCCACCAATGGAGGCCGTGAGCAGGAACAGCATGATGCGCACCGGCCAGGTGCTCACCTTGATGACCTCGCCATAACTGGGAGTGGACTGGATGTCGGAGCCCTTGCGGGCAGACTGGCGCTCGACCACGTCTTCGGGCGCGAGCACCAGCGAGGGAATGTCTTTGAAATCGTCGTTGTCTTTCATGGCGGCATTATCCTGCAAGTGGCTTCGACGGGTCTACCGGAACCTTGACCCAAGGGGCGCTTTCCTTGAATTGGACGGCACACTGAATTAAGCTCGCCGACTCTTTCCCAGGCACGATCCAGCACCGAAAACTGCGGCAAATCTTAGCCGTGGATGCCGGAAAAGCAAGATTTTTCAATGCATAAACCAACCGAGGTCACCATGAAACTTGAACTCCCCGCACTTCCCTATGCGACCAATGCGCTTGAGCCCCACATGTCTGCCCAGACCTTCAGCTTCCACCACGCCAAACATCACAACGCCTATGTCGTGAAGGGCAACGAGCTGCTGGAAGGCGCCGGCATCGAAGCCGACACGCTCGAAGACCTGGTCAAGGCAGCGGCCAAGCTGGGCGGCGCCCTCTTCAACAACGTGGGCCAGTGCTACAACCACGAGTTCTTCTGGAAGAGCATGAAGCCGAACGGCGGTGGCGCTCCCACTGGCGCGATTGCCGCGAAGATCGAGGCCGACTTCGGCAGCTATGACAACTTCAAGAAGGAATTCGTGGCCGGCGGCGTGGGCCAGTTCGGCAGCGGCTGGGTGTGGCTGGTGGTGGACGGCGGCAAGCTGAAGATCGCCAAGTCTGCCAATGCCGAGACGCCGCTGACCAGCGGTGCCACCCCGATCATCGTTTGCGATGTGTGGGAACACGCCTACTACATCGACTTCCAGAACCGTCGCCCGGACTTCCTGGCCTGCTTCGTGGACAACCTGCTGAACTGGGACTTCGCCAACGCGAACCTGGCCAAGGCCTGATGAATGGGGGTCAGAGACACCTCGTGCCTCTGACCCCGGTTTCCCGATTCACACCAGCCCGCGCCGCCTGAACCACACCTCCAGCGGCCACGTCACCAGCGGCGGAATAGCCGCCAGCACTGCCAGCGCGGGCGCCCACCAGGGCCAGCGCAGTCGAATCCCCGCCACGATCGCCGTGAAGAAATACACGATGAATGCTCCGCCATGCAGGCGGCCGAACAGCCACACCCCGAGATCGGTCACGGCCAGCACATGTTCCAGGAACATGCCGACGAGCAGGCCCGCCCAGGTGAAGGCTTCGAGGCGGGCGATGAGGATGAAGAAACGGGAAAGGCTCATGCGTTACTCCAGACTCTCCTTCGCCTCCAGCCGCTTCTCCCAGTACTCGGCGTCCTTGATGCCCAGCGCATGCGGGTTGAACACCGGGTCCACGCCCAGCGCCTTCTGCGCCTCGTAGTCGTCCAGACAGGCGAAGGCCGGCTTGCGCAGCAGCAGAATGGCGGCGATGTTGAGCCAGGCCATCAGGCCCACGCCGATGTCGCCCAGGCCCCAGGCCAGTTCGGCCGTGCGCAGGGTGCCGTAGACCACGGCGCCGATCACCGCGAACTTCAGCAGCAGGCTCAGCCACGGACGGGCCACAGAGCGGTTGATGTAACTGACATTGGTTTCAGCGATGTAGTAATAGGCCAGCACGGTGGTGAAGGCGAAGAAGAACAGCGCCAGGGCCACGAAGATGTTGCCGAAACCCGGCATCAGTGTCTCCATGGCCTGCTGCACGTAACCCGCGCCGGCACCCACCCCCGCCATGCCGGTGTAGAGGGCGCTGCCGTCGGGCCCTTCCACGTTGTAGAGCCCCAGGATCAGCAGCATGAAGCCCGTGGCCGAGCAGATGAAGAGCGTGTCCACGTACACGGAAAAGGCCTGCACCAGACCCTGCTTGGCGGGGTGGCTGACCGAGGCGGCCGAGGACGCGTGGGGAGCAGTGCCCTGCCCCGCCTCGTTGGAGTACACACCGCGGCGCACGCCCCACATGATCGCCAGGCCCAGGATGGCCCCGAAGGCGGAATCGAAGCCCAGCGCGCTGCTGAGGATCAGCCACAACATGGCCGGCACTCGGTCGATGTTGATCAGGATGATGAACAGCGCCACGCCGATGTAGGCGATGGCCATGAAGGGCACCGCGGCCGAGGCGAAATTGGCGATGCGGGTGAGTCCGCCGAAGATGATGAAAGCGACCAGCAGGGCCAGACCGGCGGCCGTGATGCGGGTGTCGAGCCCGAAGGCGGTCTGCAGGCTGCCGGCGATGGCATTGGCCTGCACGCCCGGCAGCAGCAGGCCGCACGACAGAATGGTCACGAAGGCGAACACCCAGGCATAGCGCTTCATGCCCAGCCCTTTCTCGATGTAGAAGGCCGGCCCGCCTCGGTATTCGTCGTTGATCTTTTCCTTGTAGACCTGGCCGAGGGTGGATTCCACGAAGGCGGAGCTGGCGCCGAGGAAGGCGACCACCCACATCCAGAACAGGGCGCCCGGGCCGCCGAAGGTGATGGCGGTGGCGACGCCGGCGATGTTGCCGGTGCCCACGCGCCCGGCCAGGGTCATGCTCAGCGCCTGGAAGGGTGAGATGCCTGTCTCCGACACCTTGCCCTGGAAGATCAGCCGGATCATCTCGCGGAAATGCCGCAGCTGCAGGAAGCGGGTGCGCACCGAGAAATACAGCCCCGCGCCCAGACACAGAAACACCAGGGCCGGGCTCCACACCACGGCATTCACAACAGTCACGAATTCATTCATGGGACACATCCAGGCCAGGTCGCAAAGCCCGGAGAGTACCACAAGATGCGGGGGGAGCCAGCCCGGCGCTACTGCGCACTTTCCAGCCTGAACAGCAGCTGCTGCGCGTCCACCAGCACGAAGCGCACATTGCGATAGGCCACGGCGCCGTTGATGCGCAGCTCGGGCAGGGTCAGGCGACCCGTGGTGCTGTCGAAACTGCCCATGCCGGCCACGGCCTGCTCCAGGTTGAACACCGAGGCGGCATCCAGCTGGATCTCGATGGCCGGAGTCTCACGCACCAGACGGAAGGCGCCCTGGATCAGCCCCAGCTCGCCCGCATTGATGCGGGCATGCAGCGTGGCCGTGGCGCCGTCGAACACGATGGGGTGACCGCTGGTGGTGCCCAGCACGCGCATGTTCAGGCTGACGAGATGGCGATTGAGCAGGGTGCCTCCGGCATAGTCGATCACGGGGAACGGGTCCTGCAGTTCCTGCAGCAGCCTCACCGCTGACAGGCCGGCAATCCTGTCCACCACTTGCATGCCGTTGCCCAGCACGCGGCCGAACACGGCATACCCGCCATTGGTGGTGTTGAGCACGGGATTGTCCTGCAGATTGATGAACCACTGACTGGTGGCGCTGTTGGGATCGCCGGCCAGCTTGGCCATCGCCAGCGTGCCGCGTCGATTGGGGGCGGCCGACTTGAATTCATTCAGGATGGGCGGGGTCGTGGTCAGGGGATAGAAGGTCTGCTGCGCCTCGTTGAAGTTCAGCCAGCCACCCTGGATGACAAAGCCCGGCACCAGGCGGTGCACCACTGTGCCGTTGTAGACGCCCTTGTTCAAGTAGGCCAGGAAATTGGCGACGGTGACGGGAGCGGTGTCATCCAGCAGCTCGATGTCGAAGTCGCCCAGCGCAGTGCTCACGCGCACCACGGTGCCGGCCAGCACGGGCAGCGGGGCCAGGAGCAGCAGACACAGGAACAGACGGAACAAGGCAGAAACAGAGGCAGACATGGCGCGGATTCCCCGGACGTTTGGACGAAGGCGCATTCTGCGGGTGTTGACGGGCAAAAAAAACCCCGCCGGAGCGGGGTTTTTTGAGGGGTGTGGGAGCAAGCTCCCACAAGGGCTTACATCATGCCGCCCATGCCACCCATTCCGCCCATGCCGCCCATGTCTGGCGCGCCACCGGCAGGCTTGTCTTCCACTATGTCGCTGATCATGCACTCGGTGGTGATCATCAGACCGGCGACGGAACCGGCAGCCTGCAACGCGCTGCGGGTCACCTTGGCCGGGTCGATGATGCCCTGCTCGACCATGTCGACATACTGACCGGTCGCGGCGTTGTAGCCGTGGTTGCCCTTGCCGGCCTTGACCTTGTCCAGGACCACGGAAGGCTCGTCACCGGCGTTCTGCACGATCTGACGCAGCGGGGCCGTCACGGCACGCAGCAACAGAGCGATGCCCACGTTCTGGTCTTCGTTGTCGCCCTTCAGGCCTTCCACTTTCTGCAGGGCACGGATCAGCGCCACGCCACCGCCGGGGACCACGCCCTCTTCCACCGCAGCGCGGGTGGAGTGCAGCGCGTCTTCCACGCGGGCCTTCTTCTCTTTCATTTCCATCTCGGTGCCGGCACCGACCTTGATCACTGCCACGCCACCGGCCAGCTTGGCCACGCGCTCCTGCAGTTTTTCCTTGTCGTAGTCGGACGAGGTGTCCTCGATCTGACGACGGATCTGGGCCACGCGGGCCTCGATCACCTTGGAGTCTCCTGCGCCGTCGATGATGGTGGTGTTTTCCTTGGACAGAACCACGCTCTTGGCGTGACCCAGGTGTTCCAGGGTGGCGCTCTCCAGGCTCAGACCCACTTCCTCGGAGATCACGGTACCACCGGTCAGGATGGCGATGTCTTCCAGCATGGCCTTGCGACGGTCACCGAAACCCGGTGCCTTGGCAGCAGCCACTTTGACGATGCCGCGCATGTTGTTGACGATCAGGGTGGCCAGGGCTTCGCCTTCCACGTCTTCCGCGATCACCAGCAGCGGACGGCCGGACTTGGCGACGGATTCCAGCACCGGCAGCATTTCGCGGATGTTGGAGATCTTCTTGTCGACCAGCAGGATCACCGGGCTTTCCAGCTCGGCGCTCATGTTGTCCTGGTTGTTGATGAAGTAGGGAGACAGGTAGCCGCGGTCGAACTGCATGCCTTCCACCACGTCCAGCTCGTTGTCGAAACCGGAGCCTTCTTCCACGGTGATGACGCCTTCTTTGCCGACCTTCTCCATGGCCTGCGCGATGATCGCGCCGATCTGCTCATCGGAGTTGGCGGAGATGGTGCCGACCTGGGCAATCGCCTTGGAGTCGGTGCAGGGGATGGACAGCTTGCCAATCTCTTCCACCAGGGCCTTCACGGCCTTGTCGATGCCGCGCTTCAGGTCCATCGGGTTCATGCCGGCGGCCACGGACTTGAGGCCTTCGTTCAGGATGGCCTGGGCGAGCACGGTCGCGGTGGTGGTGCCGTCACCGGCCACATCGGAAGTCTGGGAGGCGACTTCCTTCACCATCTGGGCGCCCATGTTCTCGAACTTGTCCTTCAGTTCGATTTCCTTGGCCACGGACACGCCGTCCTTGGTGACGGTGGGGGCGCCGAAGGACTTGTCCAGCACCACGTTGCGGCCCTTCGGACCGAGAGTCACTTTCACGGCGTCAGCCAGGATGTTCACGCCCTTGAGCATTTTTTGGCGCGCGGGATCACCGAATTTTACGTCTTTTGCCATTTTGTTCAGTTCCTGTATTCAGAATGAGGTGGAAACAAGCAGAGGGTCAGAGCGCCGAATCAGGCCTCGATGACACCGTAGATTTCGTTTTCACTGAGGATGAGCAGTTCTTCTCCGTTGATCTTGATGGTGTTGCTGGCGTATTTGCCGAAGACCACGGTGTCACCCACCTTCACGTCCACCGGACGCTTGTCGCCGTTGTCCATGATCCGGCCTGGGCCAACCGCCAGGACTTCCCCCTGAGCGGGCTTTTCAGCTGCAGAACCGGGCAGCACGATCCCTCCGGCTGACTTGGTCTCCTCTTCCTTGCGTCGGACACGACTCGGTCTTGCAATGGTCTGATTTTCATTCGGTTTTGTCTCCTGAATCAGTGTCTTTGAATGCATGCACACACGCCCTGCGGCAGGGCGCTGCGCGGTGGTGCTCTAGAAATGGGGGGCTGACAGAGCTTTTCAATGGCAATGGGGAAAAAAACTTTACTTTTTTTCCGGATCGTCGGGCAGGGCCGTGCGCGGATCGGATTCGCGCCGGAACTCTCCGTCGATGATGTCGCCCCCGGCGTCACGCCCGAAGGGGTCCGGGCGCTGGTCGAAGGGCCCTCCGGCACCAAAGCCGGACTGGGCGTGGAAACTGCTGCCGCTGACGATGAAGTGGCTGGAGCGCAGGATGCGGCGGGCGATCGCGCCGCGAATGCCCGGGGTGAGCAGCAGCACCCCGGCGGTGTCGGTGATGAAGCCGGGCGCCAGCAACAGCGCACCGGCAAAGGCCACCAGCATGCCCTCGACGATTTCCTGGGCCGGCAGCTGCCCGGCCCGCAGCCGATCCTGAAAGCGCAGCAGCGTGTTCAGCCCCTGGCGCTTCAGCAGATTGATGCCGACGAAGGCGGTAAGCAGCACCAGGCCGATGGTGGGCAGCGCCCCGATGCGCTGGCTGACTTCCAGCAGGATCAGGATCTCCACGAAGGGCACCACGATGAAAGCCAGCAGCGGGAATCTCATGGCGCACCTGCCGTGACACGTGTCTGTCGCACCACCAGGAAGGCCAGATTGATGGCGAGCAGGCCGAGCAGGAAGGAATAGACGAAGAAACTCATGTAGCCGGCCCCCAGCGCGTGGGCCGAGACGCCGGCGACCTGCGCCCCGCCTGCCAGCGACTCGGCAGGCAGTCTGTCCAGCAGCGGCAGGAACACGGACGGCAGGCCACCCGCCTCGGCCGAGCGCGCCGCGCCTTCCACGATGCGCCCGCTCTGCGAGGCCACCAGCTTGCCCAGCAGCGCGTAGAGCGAGGAGAACAACGCGTACTGGGTGGCGGTGAAACCGGCCGAGGTGAGCGAGGACATGTAGGCGATCAGCGCCGTGCCGGCGAAGCCCGTGGCCAGATTGTCCACGCTGATCGCCACGTACAGCGCCCACAGTTCGGGCCCTTGCGTGGTGAGCCAGAGGAAGATCAGGTTCGAGAACGGGCTGGCGAACACGCCCAGCAGCATGGTCTTGAGCACGCCATGGCGCGCCACGCAGTAGCCGCCGAGCGCCACACCGCCGATCAAGGCCAGCACCCCGAAGATCTTGCGCACCTGGGCGATCTCGCTGAGCGTGAAGCCCAGATCCAGGTAGAATGGCCCCATCAGATTGAGCACGAAGTCCGACAGACGATAGAGACAGATCAGCGCCAGGATCATGCCGCCCAGCCGCACGCCGAAGCGGGAAAAGAAATTGCCCAGCGGCTCGCCATAGGCGCGAGCCAGATGTTCACCGGGGCGAGTCCGCACACCGGGCAGCGGGCGACAGACCACGGCCAGCAGGCCCAGGCCGGCCAGCACCGCGAGCACCTGCACGTAGACACCGGTGGGCGTGGAACGCCACAGCGCCTGCAGGGCGTCGGCGGTCTGCGCCGAGGCACCGACACCTCGCAGCACATCCTGCAGCAGCACGGCATTGCCCGACAGACCGGAGCCCATGAGCAGCGCCGCCAGCAGCACCAGGGCCAGGCGCAGCCCCCACTCCAGAGCTTCCACCAGTGGGCGGTGGGGCAAGGCGCTGGGCGTGGCCTGCGGCGGTCGCACCACGGATTCACGCGGCGCCAGCAGCACACCCGCCATGCCGACGCCCATCAGGGCCGCCATGACGGCATAGGAGAACTGCCAGCTGAAGGCCTCGGCCAGGAACAGCGGCACGGCACCGGCCACGATCATGGCGATGCGATAGCCCCACTGATAAGCCGCCGCCATGGCGCCGTGGCGCGACTCGTCGACCGCCTCGATGCGCCAGGCGTCGATCACGATGTCCTGACTGGCCCCGGCGAAGCCCACCATCGCCGCCAGGGCGCCGACCTTCCACAACTGCAGCTGCGGGTCGGAGCCGGCAATCGCCCACAGACCGAGCATCACCACGAGCTGGGTCAGCAGCATCCACGAACGGCGCGGCCCCAGCAGCGGCTCCAGCACGGGCAGACGCACGCGGTCGATGACAGGCGCCCAGACGAACTTCAGCGCATAGCTGAGGGTGGCCAGGGCGAAGATGGAAATGGACTGCAGGGAGAGCCCCGACTGGCGCAGCCAGACGGAGAGCGTGTCGAAGATCAGCAGGAACGGCAGCCCGGCGGCGAAGCCCAGCAGCAGCATGACCAGCACCCGGCGCTCGCCATAGACCGCCAGTGCGCGCAAGGCATTGGCGGTGCGTTCGTTCAGGGTGGGCGTGGCGTCACGCATCAGCGGAGGTCCTGCGGCGGCGGGCCCGCAGGCGCGCCTGGCGCGTCAATCGCGGAAATTGTTGAACTGCAGTGGCACTTCGAGCTTGGCGTCGCGCAGCATGGCGATCACTTCCTGCAGGTCGTCCCGCTTCTTGCCGGTGATGCGCAGCTTGTCGCCATTGATGGCTGTCTGCACCTTGAACTTGCCATCCTTCACCAGCTTGACGATCTTGCGGCTGATGTCGGCCTCCAGGCCCTGCTGGATGCTGAGCACCTGGAACACCTGCTTGCCGGATTTGGTCACATCGCCCGTCTTCAGCGCGCGGGCGTCGACATTGCGCTTGATCAGCTTGCCCTTGAGAATGTCCAGCATCTGCTCCAGCTGGAACTCGGAATCCGCCGTGAGCGTGATCTCCTTGTCCTTGAGCTCGAAGCTGGCGTCCACGCCCTTGAAGTCGAAACGTGTGGCAAGCTCGCGTCTGGACTGATCCAGGGCGTTGTTGACTTCGGGCATCTCTACTTCGGAAACGATGTCGAACGATGGCATGGGCGATCCTCTTGCGGTGTGCGAGCACTGATTGAATGGCGGCCATACTACCACCGGGCAGGAAGATGGTGAATCATGGCGACCGTCCAGCGACAGGAGACAAGCCCTTGAACACACTGACGGATTCCCCCGGCGACGCGCTCTGGCATGTACTGGGCGCCGGCGCCATGGGCTGCCTCTGGGCCGCGCGTCTGTGGCAGCACCCGCCCAGGGAGCAGCGCGTCACGCTGTTGCTGCGCTCGCAGCAGGCGCTGGTGGACTATCGCGAACACGGTGGCCTGGCGCTGGAAGCGCCCGTGGGCGGCACCGTGGTGCAGGTGCCGGTGGCCGCCGCGCTGTCGTCCGCGCCCGGGCCGGCCCTGCGCAACCTGCTGGTGGCCACCAAGTCCCAGGACGTGGCCGCCGCGCTGGCCAGCGTGCAGCATCGGCTCGATACCGACACCCGCATCGTGCTGCTGCAGAACGGCGTGCGCGTGCAACGCGAGATCACCGCGCAATTTGGTCCGAACCGTGTGTGGTGCCTGAGCACCAGCCATGGCGCCTGGCGGCGCGCGCCCTGGCATGTGGTGCATGCAGGCGCGGGTACCGCCTGGCTCGGTCAGCTGGCTGCCAGTGACGCGGCACAGACGCGCGCGCTGCTGGACCTGTTGCCTGCCCAGGCCATGCACATTGGCATGGATGCGCACATCGCCACGCGCCTGTGGCAGAAGTTCGCGGTCAACTGCGCCGTCAACTCGCTGACCGTCGTGCACGACTGCGCCAACGGCGAGTTGCTGCAACGCCCCGAGGCTCGCCCGACACTGGAGGCCCTGATCGACGAGATTGACCAGCTGCTGCGGGCCCTGCCCGAGGTGCCTGCCCTGCCCGATCTGCACGCCTCAGTGCACGACGTGCTCACCGCCACGGCAGCCAATGTCTCGTCCACTCTGCAGGATGTGCGCGCCGGACGCCCGACGGAGCTGGAGCACCTGAACGGCTATCTGCTGAGTCTGGCCGAGGCGCACGGGCTGGCAGCACCACTCAACGCACAGCTGTTGCAGGCGGTCGCGCAACGCACAGGCCTCGCCGGCCGCTGAATTGCACGGCACTGGTCGATCCCTTACCATCGCCCTGCCTGCGCCCCGATGCAGAGCAGACCACCGCCCTCCCATCCGACTGAAGGAAAACAAGACTATGACTCGTGACTGGCGCCTCTTCGGCCTGGGCTGGGCCCTCATACTGGCCGGCTCTCTGCTGGCCCACCTCATTCAGACCAGCGGCGACATTCGCATCCAGGACCTGCGCTTCACGGGGACCAATGGCCGCACTCTGAGTGCTTATCTCTACATTCCGCCCAATGCCACCGCCGCCACACCGGCGCCCGGCATCCTGGCCGTGCACGGTTACATCAATTCCCGCGAAGTGCAGTCGGGCTTCGCCATCGAGTTCGCGCGACGCGGCTATGTGGTGCTGGCGCTGGATCAGGCGGGCCACGGCTACTCTGATGCGCCGGCCTTCGCCGCCGGCTATGGCGGCCCCGCGGCACTGCAATACCTGCGCAGCCTGGACATCGTCGACAAGGACAACATCGGCCTGGAAGGCCACTCCATGGGCGGCTGGACAATTCTCGCCGCTGCGGCGGCGCACCCGGAGGACTACCGCGCCATGGTGCTGGAAGGCTCCAGCGTGGGCGGGGGCCGCTCAACGCCGGGCACACCGCAGTGGCCGCGCAATGTCGCCGTGGTGTTCTCGCAGTTCGACGAGTTCGCCGCCTCCATGTGGCAGGTGCCGCGCGGCAGCGAGGTCGGCAACAGCGCAAATCTGCAGGCCCTGTTCGGCACCAGCACTGCTGTCGAGACCGGACGCCTGTATGGCGACATCGCGGCGGGCACGGCGCGCGTGCTGCATTCACCGCCCGTCACGCACCCCGGAGACCACATCTCCCACGCCGCCATCGGCCATGCCTTGGACTGGTTCGGGCAGACGCTGGAAGGTGGCACGCCGCGCCCGGCGTCCGACCAGATCTGGTTCTGGAAGGAGATCGGCACCCTCACCGCCTTGATCGGCTTCGTCGTGCTGCTGTGCGGCAGCTTCGCTGTGTTGCTGAACTGCGCGCCCTTCGCCACGTTGCGAGCCCTGCCGGCGCAGGCCGGCTGCAGCGCACGGGACAAGCGCTGGTGGCTGCTGGCCACGCTCAGCGCCGCGATTCCGGTGCTCACCTACTACCCCTTCATGCGCTGGGGCGGGCAATTGCTGGGCACCTCGGCTCTGCTGCCGCAGGGCATCAGCAATCAGGTGGCGTTCTGGGGCGTGATGAACGGGCTGATTCTGACGGGGCTGGGGCTTGCGTTCCGGGCCGCGCCCGAGGGTTCGCCGGCAAGCCGGCTCCCACCGCTCGTTTCCACCGCCTTGCTGGTGCTCGCCACGACAGGCATCGGCTACGCCTCCCTGCTGCTGGCAGACTTCCTGTTCCAGATTGATTTCCGTTTCTGGTTCGTTGGCTTCAAGCTGCTGAACCTTATCCAGTTCCAGATCATGCTGGCGTATCTGCTGCCCTTCACCCTCTTCTTCGCGCTGGCGCTGCGCGGGCTGCACGCGGGTCTGAGCGTGGCCGGTGACAGCGCCGCCCGCCAGTACGCCGGCAATCTGTTCGCGCTGATGGGGGGCTTCCTGGCATTCATGCTGCTGCAATACGGCAGTCTGTTCCTCACCGGCTTCCTGCTGACACCGGCCGAAGCACTGAACACCATCGTGATGATGCAGTTCGTGCCCCTGCTCACCATGGTGGCCGTGCTGAGCACCTTCACCTGGCGTCGCACAGGCTCCTGGCTGCCCGGCGCTCTGCTCAACGGCCTGGTGGTCAGCTGGTATGTCGTGGCCGGCCAGGCCACGCAGTTTGCCGTGAACTAGAAGGGATTCTCGTGCGCCAGCGTCACCCGCTCGTCCTCTTGTCTGCCCTGCTGGGGCTCACCCTGCTCAGCTTTCTGGTGTCCTTCAGCAGTGGCAGCGCCGACTTCGGCCTCGGCGCGGTGCTTGCGCAACTGGTCGGTCAGGAACCGGGGCTGCAGCAGCAGATCTTGTTCGAGCTGCGCATTCCCCGCAGTCTCGCGGCCTTCGTCACCGGCGCCCTGCTGGCGCTCTCGGGCGTGCTGATGCAGGTGCTGCTGCGCAATCCCCTGGCCGACCCTTACATCCTGGGCATTTCCGGCGGCGCGGCCGTGGCGGCGCTGGCGGCCATCCTGCTCGGCGCCAGCGCCGTGTGGATATCCAATGCCGCCTTCGCCGGCGCCCTGCTCTCCATCCTCATCGTCTTCGGCCTCGCTCACGGCGATGCGACGTGGTCGTCCACGCGCCTGCTGCTGACCGGCGTGGTCGTGTCGGCCGGTTGGGGCGCGCTCATCAACATCCTTCTCACCACCAGCGCCAACAACAGCGTCTACAGCATGCTGTTCTGGCTGATGGGCGATCTGAGCCAGAGCCGGGTGGGCTGGATCAGCGTCGGCATCCTGCTGGGCGGGCTGAGCCTGATGCTGTGGCGAGCGCGGGCCCTGAACGTGCTGGCGCGGGGCGACCTGCAGGCCGAGGCCCTGGGCGTTCAGGTGCAGCGCCTGAAGCTGCAGCTGTATGTCTGCACCTCGGTGCTGACGGCCTGCGCGGTCACCATCGCCGGCTCCATAGGCTTCGTCGGTCTGGTGATTCCCCACATGCTGCGTCTACTCGGTGCCCGCGATCATCGCCTGCTGATTCCGGCCGCCGTGCTGTTGGGCGGCAGTTTCCTGATGCTGGCCGACAGTCTGGCGCGCAGCATCGTCGCGCCCTTGCAACTGCCGGTGGGCGTGGTCACGGCCATCATCGGCGTGCCCGTGTTCCTGCTGATCCTGCGGCATACCCGCAGTGTCCGGGAGTGACACGATGAGCAATGCCACCGTGCTGCTGGAAACCCGCGCGCTGCGCCTGGAAGTCGCGGGCCGCGTGCTGTGCGATGCGCTGAGCCTGCAGCTGCAGGCCGGCGAATGCCTGGGCGTGCTCGGCCAGAACGGCACCGGCAAGACGACGCTGCTGCACACGCTGGCGCGACTGCGCCCGGCCAATGGCGGCGAGATCCTGCTGCAGGGGCGTTCGCTGCATGCCTGGTCCAGAAAGGCCCTCGCCACGCAGCTGGGCATGCTGTTCCAGAGCAGCAGCGACGAGATGCCGGCGAGCGTGGAGGAAACCGTGCTGCTGGGCCGTCACCCGCATTTGCCGGACTGGCAGTGGGAAGCAGCGCAGGACCACGCGCTGGCGCGCGCGGCGCTGGAGGATGTCGGGCTGCAGGCCATGGCACAGCGCGAGGTCGCCAGTCTCTCCGGCGGCGAACGTCAGCGCCTGGCCCTGGCGATGCTGCTGGCCCAGCAGCCACAGCTGTATCTGCTCGATGAGCCGGGCAATCATCTGGATATCGCCTATCAGGTCAGCGCCCTGCAGCTGCTGTGCGCGCGGCTGCCGACACAGGGCGCTGCCGTGTGCATGGCCACGCACGACATCAATCTCGCGGCACGCTTCTGCACGCGCATCCTGTTGCTGCGCCCGCATGGCGAGCCGCTGCTGGGAAGCGCGCAGGAGATCCTCACGCCTGCCATTCTGAGCGAGGCCTACGGGTGTCGAATCGGGGTGGCCAGCGCGGGCACGCGCCGGGTGTTCTTTGCGGAGTGAGCGTCAGCGACGCCGGGGGAGTCTCGCAGCACGCACGCTGCACGACTGCCGCGACGCACAGTGGCGCCGGGGCAGTCGCAAGCGCATGAGCTTTACAGCGCCAGAAGACGGATGTCGCCGAGCAGACGCGCCAGCGTGGTGACGAACATGCCGCCATCCACGCCATTCACGGCGCGATGATCATAGGACAGCGCGATGGGCAACATCTGCCGCGGCACGAACTGACCATTGATGTAGACCGGCTTGGTCTGAGTCTTGGAGACCCCAAGGATCGCCACTTCCGGCGCGTTGACGATGGGCGTGAAGCCCGTACCGCCAAGTGCGCCAAGGCTGGAGATGGTGAAGCAGGCGCCCTGCATCTCTTCCTTGCTCAGACGACGGTTCTTGGCCTTGTCGCTCAGCGCCACCACTTCGCGCGCCAGATCCCACACCGATTTCTTGTCGACATCGCGAATCACCGGCACCATCAATCCGGCATCGGTGGCCACGGCCACGCCGATGTGGATGTAGTGTTTCTGAATCAGGTATTCCCCGGAGGAATGCAGCGACACGTTGAACTGCCTGTGCTCCTGCAGTGCGCGTGCACAGGCCTTGAGCAGGAACGGCAGGAAGGTGAGCTTGACGCCCTTCTTGTCGGCCTCGCCCTTGAGATCGGAGCGGAAGGCTTCCAGGTCGGTGATGTCGGCTTCGTTGAATTGGGTGACGTGAGGCACGTTGAGCCAGTTGCGCTGCATGTTGGCCGCCGTGACCTTGTGCAGCTTGCTCAGCGGCACCTGTTCCACGCTGCCGAACTGACTGAAGTCGATGTCGGGGATGGCCGGGATGCCTGCACCACCGGCACTGCTCGCCACCGGGGCAGGAGCCTGCAGCCGCGCCTTGACGAAGGCGTGCAGGTCTTCCTTCTGGATGCGGCCGCGTGAACCCGTGCCAGCCACCTGGGTCAGGTCGACACCCAGCTCGCGAGCGAGTTTGCGCACGGCCGGACCGGCGTAGACATCGGCCCCGCTGGCAGCAGCCGGTGCGGCTGCGGCCGGAGCCGGGGCACTGACCGGCGCGGGCGCAGGCGCGCTGGCCACGGCAGCGGCGGGCTGCGCGGCGGCAGGCGCCGGTACACTGGGGGCGGCAGGCGCGGCAGCAAGGGCTGCGACAGCGCCGGCAACCGCGAGTTCCAGAATCAGCGAGCCCTTGGACACCTTGTCGCCCACCTTGAGCTTCAGGGACTTGACCTCACCGCCCTTGGGAGAGGGCACTTCCATGGCAGCCTTGTCGGACTCGAGCGTGATCAGGGACTGCTCGGCCTTGATGACATCGCCCACCTTGACGTGAACCTCGATCACTTCCACATCGCTGTCGCCGCCGATATCCGGTACCACGATGGGCTCGATGGCGCCTGAAGCGGCCGGGGCGGGCGCTGCAGCAGGTGCCGGCGCGGCGTGGGCAGCCGGTGCAGCGGCCGGCGCCGGAGCGGGCTCGGCCTTGGCTGCTGCGGGGGCAGCAGCGGCACCCTCGATTTCCAGCAACAGAATCTCGTCCCCTTCGGACACCTGGTCACCCAGCTTGATCGACACACTCTTCACCACGCCGGACTTGGGCGAGGGAATCTCCATGGCGGCCTTGTCACTCTCCAGAACCATGAGGGAGTCGTTCTCCTTCACGCTCTGGCCTGGCTTGACCAGCAGTTCTATAACCTCGACGTCCTTGGAATCGCCCAGATTCGGTACTTTTATGCTTTCAACTGGCACGGAATGATGCTCCTGAATGTTCTTGTCTGTTGTGTGTCGACTACACGGTCAACGGATCGATCTTGTCCTGTGCGATGCCCATGGACTTCATCGCCTTGGCGATGGTCTCGGCAGTCACCAGTCCGCGACCCTTGAGTTCGGTCAGTGCGGCGAGCACCACGAAGCTGCTGTTCACCTCGAAGAAGTGACGCAGATTCTCGCGCGTGTCGCTGCGGCCGAAACCGTCGGTGCCCAGCACGCGATAGGTATCGGGCACGAACTCGCGAATCTGGTCGGCATGCACCTTCATGTAGTCCGTGGCGGCAATCACCGGACCGGACACCTTGGAGAGGCACTCGCCCACATAGGTCTGCTTCTCCTTCTTGGTCGGGTGCAGCATGTTGAAGCGTGAGATGGACAGGCCATCGCGGCGCAGTTCGTTGAAGCTGGTGACGCTCCAGACATCCACAGACACCTTGTATTCCTCGCGCAGAATCTTCGCGGCGGCGCGCACCTCACGCAGGATCGTGCCGCTGCCCAGCAGTCTGACGCGCAGATCGCTCAGCGCCTTGCCCTGCACCTTATACTCCTTGCTTCCCCCGTCTTCCAGCAGGTACATGCCCTTGATGATGCCCGCCTCGCTGCCCGCCGGCATGTCCGGATGTGTGTAGTTCTCGTTCATCGTGGTGATGTAGTAGTAAACGGATTCCTTGTCCTGATACATCCTGCGCATGCCGTCCTGGATGATCACGGCCAGCTCGTAGGAGTAGGTGGGGTCATAGGTCACGCAATTGGGAATGGTGGACGCGATCAGATGGCTGTGACCATCCTGATGCTGCAGACCTTCGCCATTGAGTGTGGTGCGGCCGGCCGTGGCGCCGATCAGGAAGCCGCGGGCACGCGAATCGCCGGCGGCCCAGGCCAGATCGCCGATGCGCTGGAAGCCGAACATCGAGTAGTAGATGTAGAACGGAATCAGCGGGTAGTCATTGACGCTGTAGGACGTGGCGGCCGCCAGCCAGGCAGAGAAGGCGCCGGCTTCGGTGATGCCCTCTTCCAGCATCTGGCCCTTCACGTCCTCGCGGTAGTACATCACCTGATTGGAATCCACCGGCTCGTACAGCTGCCCCACAGCCGAATAGATGCCGATCTGGCGGAACATGCCTTCCATGCCGAAGGTTCGTGCCTCGTCCGGCACAATCGGCACGATGCGCTGCCCGACTTCCGGGTCCTTGCACAGCGCGGTGAGAATGCGCACGAAGGCCATGGTCGTGGAGATCTCGCGATCCTTGGTTCCCTGCATCTGTGCGGCAAAGGCATCCAGCGCCGGCACTTTCAGCGTTTGCGCTTCAGAGCGACGGGCCGGTACCGGGCCGCCCAGTGCGGCACGACGGGCACGCAGGTATTTCATTTCCAGGCTGTCTTCGGCCGGGCGGTAGTAGGGCACGTTCTCGATCTGATCATCCGGCACGGGAATGCCGAAGCGGTCGCGGAAGCGCTTGAGGCCTTCGACGTCGAGTTTCTTCACGGAGTGGGTGGCGTTCTTGGCTTCGGCACCCTCTCCGAAGGCGTAGCCCTTGACCGTCTTGGCCAGGATCACGGTGGGCTTGCCATTGGACTTCATGGCCTGGGCGTAGGCAGCGTAGACCTTGAACGGGTCATGGCCGCCACGGTTCAGGTTCATGATGTCGTCGTCGGACAGGTGCTCGACCATCTTCAGCAGTTCGGGCGACTTGCCAAAGAAATGCTCACGGGTGTAGGCGCCGCCGCGACCCCAGTAATTGATGTATTCGCCATCCACCACTTCATCCATGCGCTGCTGCAGCAGGCCGTCCTTGTCGGCGGCCAGCAGGGCGTCCCAGTGGCGGCCCCAGATCACCTTGATCACGTTCCAACCGGCACCACGGAAAATGCCTTCCAGCTCTTGAATCACCTTGCCGTTGCCACGCACCGGACCATCCAGGCGCTGCAGGTTGCAGTTGATGACGAAGACCAGATTGTCCAGCCCTTCGCGGCCGGCCTTGCCGATGGCACCCAGGGATTCCGGCTCGTCGGTCTCGCCGTCACCGAGGAAGGCCCAGACCTTGCGTCCGCTGTTGTCCATCAGGCCGCGGCTGGTCAGGTACTTCATCACGTGCGCCTGGTAGATCGCGGCAATGGGCCCCAGGCCCATGGACACGGTGGGGAACTGCCAGTAGTCCGGCATCAGCCAGGGGTGCGGGTAGGACGACAGACCGTTGCCATTCACTTCCTGACGGAAATTATCCAGTTGCGCTTCGCTCAGACGCCCTTCCAGGAAGGAGCGGGAGTAGATGCCGGGAGAGGAATGGCCCTGGAAGTAGATGAGATCGCCGCCGTGACTGTCGCTGGCACCGCGGAAGAAGTAGTTGAAGCCGACGTCGTAGAGGGTGGCCGCAGACGAGAAGGTGGAGATGTGACCGCCGAGATCGGCGCCCGGCTTCTTGCCGCCGCGCATCACCATGGCGAGTGCGTTCCAGCGCACGATGCCGCGGATGCGACGCTCCATGTAGAGATCGCCCGGCATCTTTTCTTCTTCACGGCTGGAAATGGTGTTGCGGTAGGGCGTGGTGACAGCGGAGAACGGGAGAGTCTGTGTGTTGCGAGTGGCTTCCTCGGAGAGCTTGCTGAGCAGGAAGTGGGCGCGTTCCTCGCCTTCCTGATCGATGACAGAGCCGAGGGCATCCAGCCATTCCTTGGTTTCGGTGGGATTGGTATCTTCTTTGTATTGACTCATAGTCCACGACTCTCTTGTTGTTCCTGCCCTTGCAGGAGTTCTGATTGGCTGCACGCACTGCCAACCGGGGCCCGCGTACTTTGTAAATAATTTACACCATGGCCGGATTTTAATCGAAGCCAACGGCGTTTTTCAATGCTGCAAAGCGCTTCTTGTAGTTAAACTACAAAACCGTCACACCCCGACACTGGCGACCGCGAGGATGGCCAGCAGACTCACCCAGAGGAACTGGCTGCGCTGCAGCAGACTCAGCAGATCCTCGGCCTGCTGCACCGCGCGCACTGGGTTCAGGGCGAAATCGCCGGCATCGTCGGCCGCGACCAGCACGGTGTCGACGGCATCCCCCTGCTCACTTTCCTTGACGAACAGCGTGCGCTTTGCCGTGTCCACGGCCGCTAAGGCACAGGCAAGCACCAGGTCGACGGCGCTCAACTCGGCATCCCGCCACAACTCGCGCAGGCGCGAGAACGCCGCAACGAAATCTCCCGTCAGGCAGAAGCTCAGCGCCAGCAGACGCGCCGGCACCCACTCCAGAATGAAGGACAGCCGCTGAATGAAGCGCCCTGCCTGGGACTCCCGCTCGCCGGCGCAGTGCAGCCGGTGGAGCACGGTCAAGTGATACAGCAGGGCGGCAGACGGCCCCAGCACGAGATACCAGAACACCACGGCAAACAGGCGCTCGACGGCGCTGCCGATCAGGTAACGACAGAACTGCTCATGCACCGCCCGGCGGTCGGCAGCATTGTCCAGGACCAGGCCGGACCAGCGTTCTTGCAGGAGCAGAAAGGCGGACTCATGGTTGCCTGAACGCCAGCGATCGAGATAGGCCGTGCTGAAGAGGCGCACACTCGACTGCTCGAACATGAGCAGCAGCAGACCGACGTGGACCACCAGGGTCACAACGCCCAGCAAGACTCCCTGCACCAGCAGCAGAAGGACGATCAACGCAGCGGGCAGCAGACCCAGCAGCAGCACAGCGTAGAGTGGCCCCGGCTCCGGCTGCTCCGGCGCCATGGCCGGCACACGCTGACGCAGGCGCCGCTGCAGCAGCAGGAACCAGTCATCGGCAAGAATCGCCTTGTCGCGCTGCCAATGGTGATTGATGAGCAGCGCCAGCAATATCACAAGAAAACTCATGTCAGGACTCCCGGCGTCGGACGCGCTCCAGATAGTGCGCCCAGTCGAAGTGAGGGCCCGGGTCTGTCTTGCGTCCGGGAGCGATGTCGCTGTGCCCCACGATCGTCTGGGGCGACAGCGCGGGAAAGCGCTGGAAAAGGGTATGTGTCACCGTCACCAGTGCGTCGTATTGCGCCGGCGTGAACGCTTCGTGGTCGGTGCCTTCCAATTCGATACCAATCGAGAAGTCATTGCAATTCTCGCGTCCGCCATGACAGGACTGCCCGGCATGCCAGGCCTTGCGCGTGAAGGGCACGTACTGGGTGAGCCGTCCCTGCCTGTCGATCAGCAGATGGGCCGAGACGCGCAGGTGGGCGATGCCGGCGAAATAGGGATGGGCCTGCGGATCCAGCGTGTTGCAGAACAATTCATCGACATGGCCACCGCCATACTCACCCGGCGGCAGGCTGATGTTGTGGATCACCAGCAGGATGATCCGCTCGCCCGGCGGGCGGTCGGAGCAGTTCGGCGAAGGCAGCTGACGCGCGTTTTCCAGGCAGTCGTCGGGACTCAAGAGCGATACTCGTCGTGGCACGGTGGCGCCGATTCTAGCTGGGCCGCCGGCAGCAATCCATCGCCACGCCACGCGCCCGGGTGCGCTACCAATCCCCAGGGGGCTGGGCCATAATTCCGGCCAACGTGTGTCACCCGCCCCACCCTGCTCGCCCTCAGGAACCTCCGATGTCACTGCCCGATGATCTTTGCGCCACCGTCACCAACGCCATTCGCGAGGATGTCGGCAGCGGCGACATCACCGCCCTGCTCGTGCCCGAGGACACGCTGGCCAGCGCAAGGATCTTCGCCCGCGAACCCGCCATCCTCTGCGGCAACGCCTGGGTGAACGAGGTGATGCGGCAGATCGACCCGGACATCCGCTGCCAATGGCATTGCGAGGAAGGCGATCGCATCGCGGCCAACGCTCCCCTGGTGACACTGCAGGGCCGCGCGCGCTCCCTGCTGACGGCCGAGCGCTGTGCGCTGAATTTCCTGCAGACACTGTCGGGCACCGCCACGATCTGTCGCCAGCATGCCGACCTGGTGGCCCATACCGGTGTGCGTCTGCTGGACACCCGCAAGACCATTCCGGGTCTGCGCACCGCCCAGAAACATGCCGTCACCGTGGGCGGCTGCCACAATCACCGCATGGGCCTGTACGACGCCTTCCTGATCAAGGAGAACCACATCAGCGCGTGCGGCTCCATCGCTGCAGCCGTCGCGGCGGCGCGCAGCCTCTTCGCCGACCGGCCGGTGGAAGTGGAAGTGGAGTCGCTGGAGGAACTCGACCAGGCTCTGGCGGCAGGTGCCGACACCATCATGCTGGACAATTTCACGCTGCCGCTGCTGCGCACGGCCGTGGAACGCACGGCGGGTCGCGCGCGCCTCGAAGCCTCGGGCGGCATCAATCGCGAGACGCTGGTTCCCGTGGCGGAGACCGGCGTCGATTTCATTTCGATCGGGGCACTCACCAAGGACTGTCGAGCCATCGACCTGTCGATGCTGTTCCAGCGCTAGGGTCACCATTCTGTCAGGAGGCACCATGAAGCATGTTCGACACCTGGCCCCCAGGGCCGACCTCTCCCTTTGCCGGTCCCTGCTGCAGATACTGCTGCTCTGTCTTCTGCCCGCCGGCGGCGTCATGAGCCACCCGGGCCCGTTGGATCAGAACGGCGGCCACTACGACGGGCAGAGCTACCACTGCCACATGCCGGGCTGCGAGATGCCGGACTCCTTCTTCCGCTCCGGGCAGGACAGCTTCTTCTTCGATCCGCGCACGCGCGAGCAGTTCTTCAATGAGGTGGACTGGGACTATTCGCGCGATTACGACGGCGACTGCCAGACCACCCGCAATGAGATCCTGGTCATCACCAGCCGGGCGCCCGTCGGCTACACCAACCCGCGCAACTGCGAGGTGCGCACGGGCGAATGGTTCGACGAATACACCGGCAAGACCTTCACCGTGGCGGCCCAGATCGACATCGACCATGTGATCCCGCTGCGCTATGCCCACAATCAGGGAGGCGACGCCTGGCCGCCGGAAAAGAAACTGATGTTCGCCAATGACCCGGCCAACATCGTGCTGACAGAGCGCAGCGAGATTCGCCGCAAGAACGATCGCGGTCCAAGCCGCTACCTGCCCCGAGACGAGTATCAGTGCGCTTACGTACGCCAGTGGGAGGCGATTGCAGAAAAATACGATCTGCGGCTGGCCAATGCGGACCGCAACCGGATCACGGTGATTCTTCGAGACTGTGAGGAGTAGGTCGAGGAGATGCGGCGAGTGACCCGCGAGCACGGGTCACTGCCGGTCTTGCTGCTTACGGAGCGGGCTGGATGGCGATGTCTTCCATGGAACCGCCGGCATACTGCAGACGGGCATCACCGGCCGGGAAGCCGACGATCTGCAGCACGTAGGCAAAGACGTCTTCGTACTCGGTGTCCATCAGGGCGCCCGGCTTGTCAGCCGGCATGGCGCTCATGACCTGCTCGAACAGGTACATCAGCGGCTGGCCGCGCCAGGTCTGCAGCACGGTCTTGTAGTAATCGGCATTGTGGCAGGTGGAGCAGTTCTGTTCAAACAGAGGCTTGCCGGTCGCTGCCTGTTCGGCGGTGTAGACACCTTCCATCAGCGATGTCGGTTGAGCACCTGCATCGGCCATCACGCCGCTGGCGAGAACTGCAGTCAATACGGTGGCTGTTGCGAGTCTGGCTTTCTTCATGTTCAAACACTCCGGCACATGGTGTGCAACTGGTTCACTGGTCTCACGGTTTCAATTCTGACAGCCAAGGCTGAACCTTGGCTGAACACCGCTGGCGACTTCCGGTTTCTTGAGAGCGCGCTACGTTAAACCACCGAAGTGCTTTTATCAAGCAAGCCGGAGGGCACGTTTTCTCACACGTCTCCCGTCTTGAAAGGCGCGCTGGCTGTGCCCTGCAGACGCGCGTTGTCGTCGAAGAACAGCACGATATTGCGGTAGCGGGACGTCAGCGCGATGGCATGCAACTCGTCGAGATCCCGCCCCAGATGCGCCTGCAGAGCAGCGAATTGTTCGCTCATTTGCGGGCTGACCGCCTCTATTTCGGCGACGCTCAAGGAAGACCCGATCACGCTGGAAAAATTCTCGGCCAGAGGACGATAAAGCGGCACTTGCTCATGGGGGGGGAATCTGCAGCTGCTCCACGGCCTGCACGAATCGCTCGAAATCAGGCCCGGACTCCGGTCGACTCGCGTAGACATACACCGGAAAGTGCTCACCGAATTGCGCCAGCTGCGACAGGGGCACGCCCCGGCTGGTGATGGCCAGCGCCGGCACGGTGTAGAAACTGCTGTCGAGGAAGACCACAGCCACCGGCCACTGCTCGTACACAGGCTTGACGCCGTAAACCAGCGCGAGCACCTGCAACAGCACCACCAGACCGATGTCGGTGCGCAGTTCGCGCGCACTCTTGCGCGGATTGAAGAGGATGAGTGTGCACAGCGGCCCCAGCACCTGATCGACGGCAGCCACCAGCTGAAGGCCCTGCCAGCCGCCTGACGCAGAGAAATAGGGTGCGGGGTAACAGACTAGCAGCAACACGCCCACAAACAGGGCGAACAGGCTCAGACTGAGGAGAAAATGCACGAACGCGGCGGTCAGACGCGTGTGCGGGCGCTGCAACGAAAACATCATCTCAGCACGCGATGCCCATCAGCACAGACCGATGCCGACGCATGTACCGCCCGTGGTCCACTGGACGGGCACAGTGAGGGTGGGCGTCAGCGTGTAGGTGTGGCTGTCGACGTCGGCGGTGGCAGTGGCGATGATCACGCCGTCTGTGACGGTGGTGGACGCGAGCCAGCCGGTAGCGCCTGCCGTGGGGGGAATGCCATTGGTGCCGGCATCGGCGCCCGCGAGCGCACTGATGCGACCGCTTTGAATGGCAATGCCAAGCGCCGTCTTGTAGGGCGTGGTTGAGAGAATGACTTCGCTGAAGCGGGCGCGCTGGGTGTAGGTCTGATAGGCCGGCAGTGCGACGGCGGCGAGGATGCCGATGATGGCAATCACGATCATCAATTCTATGAGGGTGAAGCCTGCGTGGCGGGGGTGCTGATTCATCGTGCGTTCTCCCACGGGAGCCCGGAATCCGGCAAGTGTTGCAGTGAGTGTAAAACCATTCACGCGCTGCCGACCGACATGGGCCGGCAGCGCGTGAACACGTATCAGCAGACGCCGGCTGCCAGGCAGGTGCCGGAAGTGGCCCACTGAATCGGAGCAGTCACGCCGTTCGGCGTCAGAATGTAGGTGAAGCCGCCCACGTCGGCAGAGCCAGTGGCTGTGATCACGCCATTGGCGACGGCAACGGAAGCCACTGCACCGGTCGCGCCAGCCTCAGCAGGAATGCCGTTGGTGCCAGAGTCGGCGTCAGCCAGCGCGGCAATTCGGCTGGTCTGGGCAGCCACTTCGAAGGCGCTCTTGTACGGCGTGGTGGCCAGCACGACTTCAGAGAAGGCGGCACGCTGGGTGTAGGTCTGGTAGGCAGGCAGCGCGACAGCGGCGAGGATGCCGATGATGGCAACCACGATCATCAGTTCGATCAGCGTGAAACCTTGTTGTACTTTCTTGGCCTGGATCATGTTGTTCTCCTGTTAGGCGTTGTTTACGAGTTTAGAAGTCGTTTTCGGATTTCGACAAGTTTCCGCACTGGCCCATCCGGGGCGCAGGGACTGGCGGGAGTGTTTCACAACCCGTGCCAGTTCTGCCCGACAGCTTATGAAAAACAAGTAACTAATTGAAATCAAATATGTTTTAAAAACGCACAGGTATTTGACGGGATGAGGCTGCCAAACGCGTCGCAAAGCAGACAATCCGCCTGCTGACATTTTTTGTCACAAAAGAACATGGAAGGGCGTTGACCACGCAAGTGCAGGAGCGCCCGAGCGCCGCCGGCCCCACCGGAGTCGCGGTGCCATCCTGTCGAGTGCCTGCGTGATCCTCTATACTCGCCACACTAGTTCGGTCTCCGGCATCAAAACACAGCACCAACTCATGACAATTTCCCTCAGCGGCCTTGCCAAGCGACTCGTGACCGACGGCCTGCTCTCCGAAGCCCAGGCCGAGGAATCCCTGCGCGCGGCACGGCGGGACAAGATCCCGTTTGTCACCCATCTGGTGAAGAACCAGGTGGCCGAGGGCCGCCACATCGCCATGGCGGCCTCCCAGGAATTCGGCTCGCCCCTGCTCGATCTCAATGCCTTCGACCTGGCGAACTGCCCGCGGGATCTGATCGACCCGAAGCTGCTGCGCAAGCACCGCATGCTGCCGCTGCTGCGCCGTGCCAACCGCCTCTATCTGGCAGCGTCCGACCCGACCAACATCACGGCCTTCGACGAGATCAAGTTCCACACCGGGTTGTCCACCGACGTGATCCTGGTGGACGAAAGCCAGCTCTCGCCCGCCATCGACCAGTTGATCGATCTGATCGAGGGCAAGGATTCGCTGCACAGCCTGCTGGAGGATTCGGCGCTGGACGCCCTCGACATCGAGGCCCAGGCCGAGAATGCCACCGACGCTGAGGCCGGCGCCGTGGACGAAACCCCCATCGTGCGCTTCGTCAACAAGGTGCTGCTGGATGCCATCCGCAGTGGCGCCTCGGACATTCATGTCGAGCCTTATGAAAAGGCCTACCGCATCCGCGTGCGCAGCGACGGCATCCTGCGCGAGATCGCGCGGCCGCCGCTCGCGCTCGCCGCCCGCATCGCCTCGCGGCTCAAGATCATGGCTCAGATGGACATCGCCGAGCGCCGCCTGCCGCAGGACGGCCGCATCAAGATGAAGCTCTCGCGCACGCGCGCCGTGGATTTCCGCGTCAACACCCTGCCCACCCTGTGGGGCGAGAAACTGGTGCTGCGCATCCTCGACCCGGGCAGCGCCCAGATGGGCATCGACGCCCTGGGCTACGAGCCCGAGCAGAAGCAGATGTATCTGCACGCCCTGCAGCAAAGCCAGGGCATGATCCTGATGACGGGGCCCACGGGCAGCGGCAAGACGGTGTCGCTCTACACCGGCCTCAATATCCTGAACACCAGCGAGATCAACATCTCCACGGCGGAAGACCCGGTGGAGATCAATCTGGAGGGCATCAACCAGGTGGCCGTGAACCCGCGCATCGGCCTCAGCTTCGCCAGCGCGCTGCGCGCCTTCCTGCGCCAGGACCCGGACGTGATCATGGTGGGCGAGATCCGCGATCTGGAGACGGCCGAGATCGCCATCAAGGCGGCCCAGACCGGCCATCTCGTGCTCTCGACACTGCACACCAACAGCGCCGCCGAGACGCTGACACGCCTGCGCAACATGGGCGTGCCGTCCTACAACCTCGCGACGTCCGTCTCGCTGATCATCGCCCAGCGCCTGGCCCGACGCCTGTGCAATCACTGCAAGCGGCCGGTGACGCTGCCCGAATCCGCCCTGCTCGAGGCGGGCTTCGCCGCCGGCGCGCTGGCCGATCTGCAGCTGTTCGCGCCGCGCGGCTGCGAGGCTTGCCACGACGGCTACAAGGGCCGGGTGGGAATCTATGAAGTGGTTCCTGTCACGGACGCGCTGGCACGTATTATCATGCAGGACGGCAATGCGCTTCAGATCGCGGACCAGGCCCGGCGCGAGGGCTTCGGCAGCCTGCGGGACGCCGCCCTGCGCAAGGTGGCGGCAGGACTGACCAGTCTCGAGGAAGCCAATCGCGTCATCTGAAGCGCGCAGCACACAACACACGAGGAAGATCATGGCGAATCCGGCAACGTCAAATCAGACGATCTATCTGTGGCAGGGCACGGACAAGAACGGCAAGAAGACCAAGGGCGAGATGCCCGGGGCCAGCCAGGCCCTGGTGAAGGCGCAGCTGCGCAAACAGGGCGTGATTGCCACCAAAGTCAAGCGCAAGCCCAAGGACCTGTTCGGACCGACGAAGCAGGCCATCACCCCGGGCGACATCGCCATCTTCAGCCGTCAGCTCGCCACCATGATGAAGGCGGGCATCCCGCTGGTGCAGTCCTTCGAGATCGTCGGCGAAAGCCTGGAGAATCCGTCCATGGCCGAACTGGTGCGCTCCGTGCGTGATGACGTCGCTGCCGGCAACAATTTCGCCGACTCCATCCGCAAGCATCCGCGCTACTTCGACGAGCTGTTCTGCAACCTGGTGGAATCCGGCGAGCAATCGGGCGCGCTGGAGACCATGCTCGACCGCGTCGCCACCTACAAGGAAAAGACGGAAGTCCTGAAGGCCAAGATCAAGAAGGCCATGAACTACCCGATCGCCGTGGTCGTGGTGGCCATCGTCGTCACCGGCATCCTGCTGGTGAAAGTGGTGCCGCAGTTCGCCGAGACCTTCTCCAGCTTCGGCGCCGACCTGCCGGCATTCACGCTGTTCGTGCTCGGGCTTTCCGATCTGGCCATAGCCCACTGGTGGAAAGTGGTGATCGCGCTGGTGGCCGGCGGTTATGCCTTCAAGGAGGCGCGCCTGCGCTCGAAGGAGTTCGCCAATGCCGTCGACCGCATCTCCCTTAAACTGCCGGTGATCGGTCCCATCGTCGAGAAATCCTGTTACGCGCGCTTCACGCGCACGCTCTCCACCACCTTCGCCGCCGGGGTGCCGCTGGTGGATGCGCTGGATTCCGTCGCCGGCGCCACCGGCAACATCGTCTACTCCAGTGCCACCCGCCGCATCAAGGACGATGTCAGCGCCGGTCAGCAGCTCAACTTCGCCATCCGCACCACCGCGCTGTTTCCCGTGATGATCACCCAGATGGTGGGCATCGGCGAGGAGTCCGGCGCGCTCGACTCCATGCTCGACAAGTGCGCCACCTACTACGAGGCCGAAGTCGACAACGCCGTCGATGGCCTGACGGCGCTCATGGAGCCGATCATCATGTCGGTGCTGGGCACGCTGATCGGCGGTCTGATGATCGCGATGTACCTGCCCATCTTCCAGCTCGGCCAGGTGGTCTGAGCCGCGTCCCCACCCTGCGAGTGTATCCATGACCCTGATTGAACTGATCCAGCAGCGGCCCGCTGTCCTCATTGCGCTGACAGCCGGCCTGGGCCTGCTCGTGGGCAGTTTCCTCAACGTGGTGATCTACCGCCTGCCGCTGATGCTGCAGCGCGAGTGGCGCCAGCAGTGCTGCGAGTTTCTGGAACTGGACGCGCAGAAGTTCAGCAAGGCCGACCCGGTGGCGCAGCACAAGGTCTTCACCCTGGCGAAACCCGACTCCCACTGCCCGCAGTGCAATGCGCCGGTGCGCGCCTGGCAGAACATCCCGATCCTGAGTTACGCCCTGCTCGGTGGCCGCTGTGCCAGCTGCAAGGCGTCGATCTCCGTGCGCTATCCGCTGGTGGAAGCAGCCACCGGCCTGCTCAGCGCCCTGGTGGCCTGGCACTTCGGTGCGAGCCTGCTGACACTCGCGCTGCTGGTGTTCATGTGGAGTCTGATCGCCCTGACCATGATCGACTTCGACCACCAGCTGCTGCCCGACAACATCACCCTGCCCCTGCTCTGGCTGGGCCTGCTGGTGAACACGCTGCTGCCAGCAGGGCTCGCGAGTCCCGGCGACGCCGTGCTGGGCGCCGGGCTGGGCTATCTGTCGCTGTGGTCGCTGTACTGGGCCTTCAAGCTGCTGACCGGCAAGGAGGGCATGGGCTATGGCGACTTCAAGCTGCTGGCCGCACTGGGCGCCTGGATGGGCTGGCAGAGCCTGCTGCTGATCGTGATCCTGTCCTCGCTGGTCGGCGCCATCGTGGGCATCAGCCTGCTGGTGCTGCACGGTCGTGACCGCAACATCCCCATCCCCTTCGGGCCTTATCTGGCCGGAGCCGGCGCCATCGCCCTTCTCTGGGGCGAGACGCTGCAGCGGCTCTACCTGCAGTGGATGACCTGAGCGTGAGCGCGCCGCGCAACGGGCCGCTGATCGTCGGGCTGACGGGCGGCATCGGCAGTGGCAAGAGTGCGGCGGCAGCCTGCTTCGAGCTGCTCGGTGTGCCGGTGATCGACGCCGACACGGCGGCGCGGGAGGTGGTGGCGCCAGGCAGCGATGCCTTGCGACGGATTGCAGACCACTTCGGTGCGCAGTGCCTGCTCCCCAGTGGCGAGCTGGATCGCGCGGCCCTGCGCCAGCGAGTCTTTGCCGAGCCGCAGGAGCGAGAATGGCTGGAAGCCCTGCTGCATCCCCTCATCCGGCAGCACATCGTGGCCGCGCTGGCGCAGGCCGCCGCCCGGCCGGGCGTGCCCTATATCATCCTGAGCAGCCCGCTGTTGCTGGAAACCGGTCAGGATGCGCTGGTTGATCGCGTACTGCTCGTCGATGTCGACACCGCCCTGCAGCGCGAACGAGTGCTGCGCCGCGATGGCAGCGCAGCCACCACCGTCGACGCCATGATCGCCACCCAGTGGCGCCGGGAACAGCGCCGCGCGGGCGCCGACGACGTGATCCTCAACGACGGCAGTCTGCAAGACCTGCAGACCGCCGTGCACAGGCTCGATGCGGCCTACCGGCAGCTGCCGCCAACCACGAGGGATGAACACCCGTGAATACACGCACTCTGGAAGTCAATTGCCCCACCTGCATGAAGCGGGTGCCCTGGACGCAAGAGAGCCCCTGGCGGCCGTTCTGCTCGCAACGCTGCAAGCTGATCGACTTCGGCGACTGGGCCAGCGAGCGGCACAGCATTCCGGGGGAAAGCCTGCCGCAGGAAGAGGACGAGGACGCCGAGCCGCGTTGAGAAGCGGCTCAGGGATTGAAGGCGGGCAGTGGCACCCAGTGAATACGGCCTGATTTGTCGCCCAGTTCGTTCTGCAGCAACACCATCACCAGCTCGCCATCGCGCGACAGCCGGATCGTGTTCACGGTCTCTCCTTCCGCCAGCCCAAGCGCGTAGCTGCTGTGCAACAGATGCGTGCGTTCATTGCCTTGCGGATGGGAATAGGAAAGGCGGTTGTTAGTGGGCCAGATGCAGACATCGGTGCAGCCACTGGCACCCCGCACTAAGGGTGCCCTCGCCGAATCTTATGCCTTGGTCTGGAGGGTTGAACTTTAACGATTACTTGGCGTGCAAGAGCTGCCGGAGCATCGGATCGAACTCTACAGGGTGCGGCACACACTGGAATGCCCGCCGAAGTCAAACACATTGTCGGCGACATCGATGAAGGACGAAGTGGTTACCGCCCAGCGCAAGGGCCCCCACTACCAGACTCTGAAACGCCTTGATCAAGCTGCTTGCCATGAGTTGTCCTTGCCGATGGATGCGTGGTGAGCGGGATTATGCTCTCAAGTCCAATAAATTCAAGCGATTACATGAGCAATGGGTGAATCGGCTCACACTCTGCAGCGCCTGGCACTTCAAGCGTAGCACTGCTGCGACTTTCTGCGGTTCAGGAGTCCTCACCCCAGAAGGCGGAGATGGCGGCAACGCCCAGGGCCCCGTGGCGTCGCGCCGTGTCGAGATCGGCGGCCGTCAGCCCCCCCAGCGCATAGACGGGAATGCCCACTGCACGGACACAGGCCTCGAACACCTCCCAACCCAGAGCAGGCTGGCCGGGGTGCGAACGCGTGGGCAGCACAGGAGACAGCAGCGCGTAATCTGCCCCCAGCGCCTCCGCCCGCTGCAGCTCTTCCAGCGAGTGGCACGACGCGCCGAGCAGCTGGGAGTCGTCAAGTATGCGTGCCTCCAGAGCCTGCAGTCGTCGGCTGTTCAGGTGAATGCCGGCGGCGGGAACGGTGTGCAGCAGATCGCCATCGGCGTTGAGCACCAAGCGCGCGCCATGCTCGCGGGCCACTGACAGACAGCGGCGCGCCAGTGCATGGAACCGGGCGGCCGGCAGCTCGGGTGCCCGCAATTGCACCAGGCGATGGCCGCGGGTCAGCAACTGCGTGAAACGCTCGAGAAATTCCTCGGGGGACGCGGCCGCTCCAGTGATGGGCAGCAGCGGCGGCAGCTGCAGGCGGCGGATGATGGCGCGATTGGCCTGCGGAAACTCCGCAGGCTCCAGCTCGTCAGGCGCCACCCAGCGCAGGGGCTGACCTTCCAGCCCCGTCGGCGTGCCGCTGAAGCGGGTGACACGCCAGACATCGAGCAGCACCTGGCGGTCGGCATAGTCATGGCGGATACGACACAGGGGCATGCACTGCAGCGGCGTGATGCCCAGTTCCTCCTGCAGCTCGCGCGCCAGCGCAGTCTGCACGGACTCGCCAGGCTCGCACTTGCCGCCGGGAAATTCCCAAAGCCCGCCCTGATGTGCCCGCGCAGGCCGCAGGGCCACCAGGACGCGCCCGGCAGCATCCTCGATCACGCCGACGGCGACATGCAGACGCGCTGGCACCGGCTCGCTCCGCACTCAGCTGCGATAGCTGGCGTTGATGCGGACGTAGTCTTCCGACAGGTCCGAGGTCCAAACGATCTCGCGGGCATTGCCGCGGTTCAGGTTGACCGTGATGTCAATGGCCTGCTTGTTCATCTCGGCCTGACCCTGGGCCTCCGTGTAGCTGGTGGCCAGCGTCCCGTTCTGCACGATGCAGACGGTCCCCAGATGAATGGTGATGCGGCCGACATCCAGCCCCTGCACGCCGGCACGACCGATGGCGGCCAGGATGCGTCCCCAGTTTGGGTCGGACGCGGACAGCGCGGTCTTCACCAGCGGCGACTCCGCGATCGCATAGGCCACTTTCAGGCACTCCTGCACATCGCCCCCGCCCTGCACGTCGACGGTGACGAATTTCTTCGCCCCTTCGGCATCGCGGATGATGTCCTTGGCCAGCTCGCGCACCAATGCTTGCAACGCATCCTCGAAGGCCTCGCAGATGGCCTGGTTGCTGCGCTCGATGCGCACACCGCTCTTGCCGCTGGCGGTCAGGACACAGCAGTCATTGGTGGAGGTATCGCCATCCACTGTGATGCGATTGAACGACTGGTCCACCACCGAGGCCAGCAGGGACTGCAGCAGACTCTGTTCGATGAGCGCGTCAGTGAACACGAAGCTCAGCAGCGTCGCCATGTTGGGCTTGATCATGCCGGCGCCCTTGGCGATGCCGGTGATCACCACCGACTGTCCTGCGCAATCCACCCGCACGGAACGCGCCTTGGGTCGAGTGTCCGTGGTCATGATGCCACGCGCAGCCTGCAGCCAGTCGTCACCCAACACGCCAAGGGCCGCAGGCACACCGGCTTCCACCTTCGCCACGGGCAGGTTCTCGCCGATGACGCCCGTGGAGAAAGGCAGTACCTGCTCAGGGGCCACGCCGGCCTGCTGCGCGACAAAGCCGCAGCAGGCAGCCGCGTCGTCCAGGCCTTTCTGACCGGTGCCGGCATTGGCATTGCCGGTGTTGACCAGCAGATAGCGCACCGCTCCACCGCTGCTCGCCAGATGGCGGCGTGCCAGTTGCACAGGCGCCGCGCAGAAGGCGTTTTGCGTGAACACCCCCGCCACCGTCGAGCCCGGTGCGAGCTCCATCAGCACCAGGTCCAGTCGGTTCTTGTAGCGGATTCCGCTCATGACCGACGCCACTTTTACCCCTGCCACAGAGAGCAGGTCCTCCGCCTTGATCTGCGTATTGCTCATGACACTCAACTCAGTTTCCCGTGACATTGTTTGAATTTCTTGCCCGACCCGCAGTAGCAGGGGTCGTTGCGGCCCACTTTCTTTTCGTCGCGCACGAAGGGCGTTATGCTCTCCTGTGCGCCGCCCAGACGGGCGTCGTTTTGTTGCGTCGCAGCTTCCGCAGAGGCTGCCGCTGCCGCCGCCGCAGCTTCCTGCGCCAGCGTTGCCGCCTGGGCGTGCTGGAACAGCATGCGCTCGCGGGCACGCTCGGCCTCGCGCTGCCGCTCGATGGCGTCGATCTCTTCCGTGGTGCGGATCTGCACATGGCTGAGGAAGCGGATCACCTCATGCTGCAGATTCGACAGCAGCTCCTGGAACAGCCCGAAGGCCTCGCGCTTGTACTCCTGCTTCGGATTCTTGCCCGCATACCCCCGCAGGAAGATGCCCTGACGCAGCTGATCCATGGCCGCCAGATGCTCCTTCCAGAGATTGTCGAGAATCTGCAGCACGATCTGCTTCTCCAGCAGACGGATCTTCTCGCCCACCAGCGCCGACTTTTTCTCGTAGTCCTCGTTCAGCACCGCCACGATCTTATCGCGCAGGGTTTCCTCGAACAGTTTCTCGTCTTCATCCAGCCATTGTTGAATGGGCAGTTTGCGCGCGAACTGGGCTTCGATTGCGGCTTCCAGCCCAGCGATGTCCCAATGGTCGGGGACGCTCTGCGGCGGGATGTGCGACGCGACCACCTGGGATGCCACGTGCTGACGCATGTTGCCGATCAGCGCCGAGACATTCTCGCTGGCCATCAGCTCATTGCGCTGCCGGTAAACGATGGTGCGCTGATCGTTGGCCACGTTGTCGTATTCCAGCAGCTGCTTGCGGATGTCGAAGTTGCGCCCTTCCACCTTGCGCTGCGCCTTCTCGATGGACTTGGTGACCATGCCGTGCTCGATGGCTTCGCCACGCTCCATGCCCAGGGCCTGCATGAAATTCTTCACACGCTCGGAGGCGAAGATGCGCATCAGGTTGTCTTCCAGTGACAGGTAGAAACGCGAATAGCCCGGGTCGCCCTGACGTCCGGAGCGGCCGCGCAGCTGATTGTCGATGCGGCGCGACTCGTGCCGTTCCGTGCCGATGATGTGCAGACCGCCCGCCTCCACCACCTGCCTGTGGCGCTGCTCCCAATCGGCCTTGATCTGCTCGATCTGTTCGGGCGTGGGGTTCTCCAGCGCCGCGACTTCATGTTCCCACTTGCCGCCCAGGACGATGTCCGTGCCGCGACCGGCCATGTTGGTGGCAATGGTGACCACACCGGGACGCCCTGCCTCGGCGATGATGCTGGCCTCTTTCTGGTGGAACTTGGCGTTGAGCACCTCGTGGGGAATCTTCTCCTTCTGCAGATGCCGCGAGAGCAACTCCGAGGTGTCGATGGAGGCGGTGCCCACAAGCACTGGAGCCCCCTTGGAACTGAACTCCTTGATGTCGTTCACGATGGCTTCGAACTTCTCTTCAATGGTGAGGAAGATCAGATCATTCTTGTCGATTCGCACCATGGGACGATTGCTGGGGATCACCACCACATCCAGATTGTAGATCTGCTTGAATTCGTAAGCCTCGGTGTCGGCGGTGCCGGTCATGCCGGCGAGCTTGCGGTACAAACGGAAGTAATTCTGGAATGTGGTCGAAGCGAGTGTCTGACTCTCGCTCTGGATCTGCATTCCTTCCTTGGCTTCGATGGCCTGATGCAGGCCTTCGGAGAGACGACGCCCTTCCATCGTGCGGCCCGTATGTTCGTCGATCAGCACAATGCGGTTGTTCTGGATGATGTATTCCACATCCTTGTGAAACAGGTAATGCGCCTTCAGGGCGGAATGGATGTGGTGCAGCAGGCCGAGGTTCTTGGCGGCATAGAGACTTTCGCCTTCGTTGAGCATCTTCTTCTGCGCTAGCAGTTCCTCCAGGAAGACATGGCCCGCCTCGGTCAGTTCCACCTGGCGGGTCTTCTCGTCCACGATGAAGTGGCCGGTTTCCACGAAGTCGGTGTCGCGATCCAGGCTGAAGCCGGTCTTCTCGGGCTTGGGTGCACCCCTCTCCAGTTTGGGGATCAGGGCGTTGATGGCCATGTAGAGCTTGGAGCTGTCTTCGGCCGCGCCGGAGATGATCAGCGGCGTGCGGGCCTCGTCGATCAGGATCGAGTCGACTTCGTCCACCACGGCGAAGTTGAGCGTCTTCTGCAGCTTGTCCTCCAGACGGAAGGCCATGTTGTCGCGAAGATAGTCGAAACCGAACTCGTTGTTGGTGCCGTAGGTGATGGAGGACTCGTAGGCAGCACGTTTCTGCTCGTGGGTCTGACCGCTGATGATCACGCCCACGGTCAAGCCGAGGAACTCATACAGCGGACGCATCCAGTTGGCATCGCGTTCGGCCAGATAGTCGTTCACCGTCACGATGTGCACGCCCTGCCCGGTCAAGCCGTTCAGGTAGGCCGGCAGGGTGGCGACGAGCGTCTTGCCCTCACCGGTCTTCATTTCCGCGATGTTGCCTTCGTGCAGCACGATGCCGCCGATCAACTGCACGTCGAAGTGGCGCATTCCCATGACGCGCTTGCCTGCTTCACGTACCACGGCGAAGGCTTCCGGCAGGAGCTGGTCCAGGGTCTGGCCGCCCTCGAAGCGCTGGCGGAACTCGGCGGTCTTGCCTTGCAGTTCGGCATCCGAGAGGGCGGCATAGGCCCCCTCATAGCCATTGATCTTCGTCGCGATGCGCTTTAGTCGCTTGAGCTGACGGGAATTGCTGCTGCCAAAGATGGCCTTGATCAGTGTAGTGAAACTCATGATGTCGTGTTGTCTCGAAAAAGGATTGGCCGGCTGGGCGCGCGCTGCAGCCATTGCCACAGGCCCTCGCACGCAAGTCCGGGCGGGTGTTGTCTGGGAAACCGGTGCGGCGGCGGGGAGTCAGCGGATGGTGCGATGGATGTAGGACGCCGGGTCGACGACGCGTCCGTGCTTGTAGACCTCGAAATGCACGTGGGGCCCGGTGGAGCGCCCCGTGCTGCCAACCTGGGCGATGGTCTGCCCCTTGGTAATGATGTCACCCACTCCAACCAGCAGCTTTTCCGCATGCCCGTAGCGGGTGACGTAGCCATTGCCATGATTGATGTCGAGGGCAAGCCCGTAGCCAACGCGATCGCCTGCCTCAGTGACCACGCCAGCGGCCACGGCAATGATGTCGGCCCCTGCGGAGGAGGTGGCGAAGTCGATGCCGGAATGCCAGGCCAGCTGGCCGGTGAAGGGATCGGTACGCCGCCCGAAAGGAGACGATACCCAGCCCTGCAGCACAGGACGGCCGGTGACAGCGGCATCATCGGCGAACTGGCGCTCGGCCAACAGGCCTTCGAGAATTTCCAGTTGCTGGGCGCGATCCGCAATCTGCGCTTCAAGCTCACTGATGGCGTCGATGAAGGCCGGCGGCGCGTAGGGCACCGTGTCCTCGGGCAGCGGACCACCGACACCAGGCACGGCATTGAAATCGAACTCCCCGGCATCCAGCTGCGCGACGGCGGTGATGCGCTCGCCCAATGCCTCCATGCGAAGGAGTCGCGCCTGCAGGCTTGCCAGGCGCACGGTAAGCGCCTCGAGTTGAGCCTGGGACTCCTGCTTCAGCCGCGCCAGCGCATCGGCATTGCTCTGCAGCTCTTCATTGAGTTCAAGGGCGGTTTCGAGGGCATATTCCTGTGGCTCGTGGGACACGGCCAGCTGATAACCGAAATAACCGAAGGCTACGGGAGCACCCAGAATGCAGACCGAAAGCAGGCCCTTCAGCCAACCGCTGAGGACCAGTGTGCGAGTGTGACCATGGCGTTGGTCAACGAGGATGACTTTCATTGTCGAGGTGTTCTCTTGAGTCTGCTGTCAGAACACCTGAGCTTGCGCGACAGCCTGCACGTCCAATTTGTAACCACGGAAAACAGTGCCTTACAAATCCAAAACGAATAAAGAAACCTATCAGGCTGCCAACACAGGTTTCGTATAGGAAATGGGTACGTGCGAGTCAGAATCGAAACTGACGATTTCCCAGGCGTCTTGGTTGACTTCGAGCGATCTTAATAATGCATTATTCAGAGCGTGTCCAGACTTATATCCCTTGAACTCGCCAATCAGGCTGTAGCCGATCATGTAGAGGTCGCCGATCGCATCCAGGATCTTGTGCTTCACGAATTCGTCTTCGTAGCGCAGACCGTCCTCGTTCAGCACCTTGTAGTCCCCCACCGCGATCGCGTTGTCCATGCTCGCGCCCAGGGCGAGATTGCGGTTGCGCAGCTCTTCGAACTCATGCATGAAACCGAAAGTGCGGGCACGACTGACTTCCTTCACGAAGGACGTGCTGGAAAAATCCACACTCGCCGTCTTAGTGTACTTGCGATACACGGGGTGATCGTAGAGCAGCGTGTAGCTGACCTTGAATCCGTCGAACGGCTCCAGACTCACGGACTTGTCGCCATCGGACAGAAACAGCGGCTTCTTGATGCGGATGAACTTCTTCAGAGCACTCTGCTCCTCGATGCCGGCCGACTGGATCAGGAACACGAAGGGACCTGCACTGCCATCCATGATGGGCACTTCGGGAGCACTGACATCGATATACGCATTGTCGATGCCCAGGCCGGACATGGCCGACATCAGGTGTTCGATGGTGGAGATTCTGACGTTGCCCTTGACCAGGGTGGTCGACAGGGTGGTGTCACCCACGTACGACGCCTTGGCAGGAATCTGCACCATCGGGTCGAGATCGGTACGGGTGAAGACGATGCCGGTATCCACGGGGGCGGGACGCAGGGTCAGGTAGACCTTCTCGCCGTTGTGCAAGCCAACGCCGGTGGCGCGAATGACATTCTTGAGGGTTCTTTGATTCAGCATGTGGTGGTGGTATCCCGAATGAGTGTGTCGCCTGCGTGAACGCCGGGGGCGACGAAGGCCGGATGGTAACAAAGATCACCAGATAACCCAACAAACGCGAGCGCCGGCTTGTGACCGGCGCTCGGAGTCCTGCATGTTCAATCGGCCTGACGACGCAGGAAGGCCGGAATGTCCAGATAGTCCATGTCGGTGTCGGAACCCACGGCGCGGGCCAGCCCGCTCTGCGGCATGGTGTGAGCGGTGGCCGAACGCGTGCGCGCGGCTGCCGGGCGGTCGAACTGGCGGTAGTCGGTCACGACAGCCGTGGCCTTCTGCGGCAATTCCACGGGACGAGGGGCCGCCTGAACCATTGGACGGGCACCTAGACCGGTGGCCACCACGGTCACCCGGATTTCGTCGCCCATGTCAGGATCGATCACAGTGCCCACCACCACCGTGGCGTCATCGGAAGCGAACCCCTCAATGGTATCGCCCACTTCGGTGAACTCGCCAAGAGAGAGATTCTCGCCGGCGGTGATGTTGACCAGGATGCCGCGTGCTCCATGCAGATTCACATCCTCGAGCAGGGGGCTGCGGATCGCGGCCTCGGCGGCCTCGCGCGCACGGCTCTCACCGGATGCGTAGCCAGTGCCCATCATGGCCATGCCCATCTCGGACATGACAGTGCGCACATCGGCGAAGTCCACGTTGATCATGCCGGGACGCATGATCAGGTCGGCGATGCCCTTGACCGCGCCGAGCAGCACGTCATTGGCAGACTTGAAAGCGTCCAGCAGGGAGGCCGACTTGCCCAGCACTTCCAGCAGCTTCTCGTTGGGGATGGTGATCAGGGAGTCCACGTGCTCGGAAAGTTCGCGGATGCCCTCTTCCGCAATCTTCATGCGCTTCTTGCCTTCGAAGGGGAACGGCTTGGTCACCACGGCCACGGTCAGGATGCCAAGTTCCTTGGCCACTTCGGCGAAGATCGGCGCGGCGCCCGTGCCGGTGCCACCACCCATGCCGGCGGTGATGAAGACCATGTCCGCACCGGACAGTATCTCGGCGATCTCGTCTCGATCTTCCAGCGCTGCCTGTCGGCCGATCTCCGGATTGGCGCCGGCGCCCAGGCCTTTGGTGACACAGCTGCCCATCTGCAGGAGGGTTTTCGCACGCAGATTGTTGAGGGCCTGCGCGTCGGTATTGGCGCAGACGAACTCAACTCCGTCGATATGACTGGCAATCATGTGACGCACGGCATTGCCGCCGCCACCCCCGACACCGATGACCTTGATGACCGCGTTCTGGGGCAAGCTATCGACTAATTCAAACATAAGGCCTCCTGAGCATTTTTAAATTTTATAAACACATGCACGCGTTTTTTAACCCACAATCAAAAAAGCAAACCTACAGATTCTTCTTCAGCCAGGCCGAGAAACGCTCCATCAGGCGGGGCTGGACCTCCTTGGGAGGCGTCTGGAAATCCCTGTCCTGCTGCTGTTTCAGTCCGTAGAGCAGCAGGCCCACCCCGGTGGAATAGATCGGGTTGCGGACGATGTCGGAGAGCCCCTTCACATCCTGCGGAAATCCGATGCGCACCGGCGCGTGGAAAATCTCTTCGGCAAGTTCCACCACGCCTTCCATCTTGCTGGTGCCGCCAGTCAGCACGATGCCTGCGGCCAGCATGTTCTCGTAGCCACTGCGCTGCAGTTCGGCACGGATGAGCGTGAAGAGCTCGTCATAACGTGGCTCAACCACTTCGGCGAGGGCCTGACGGGACAGCTCGCGCGGCGGACGGTCACCGACACTCGGCACCTTGATGGTTTCGCCGGAGCTCGCCAGCTGAGTCAACGCACAGGCGTACTTGATCTTGATCTCGTCGGCATTCTCGGTGGGCGTGCGCAGAGCCATGGCGATGTCGTTGGTGACCTGGTCACCCGCGATGGGAATCACGCCCGTGTGACGAATGGCGCCTTCGGTGAACACCGCGATGTCGGACGTGCCTCCGCCGATGTCCACCAGGCAGACGCCCAGTTCCTTTTCATCCTCGGTGAGCACGGCATAGCTGGAGGCGAGTTGCTCAAGAATGATCTCCTCGGTGTGCAGCCCGCAGCGCTTGATGCACTTCTCGATGTTCTGCACAGCGTTGATGGCGCAGGTGACCAGATGCACCTTGGCTTCCAGACGCACGCCGGACATGCCCAGCGGTTCCTTCACGCCTTCCTGGGCATCAATGATGTATTCCTGCGGCAGGATGTGCAGCACTTTCTGATCGGCCGGAATCGCGACAGCCTGGGCGGCGTCAATGACGCGCTCGATGTCGGCGCGGGTGACTTCGCCGTCGCGGATGGCAACGATGCCGTGGGAATTCATGCTGCGAATGTGACTGCCGGCGATGCCTGCGTAGACAGAATGTATCTGGCACCCTGCCATCAACTCGGCTTCCTCGATGGCGCGCTGGATGGACTCGACCGTGGACTCGATGTTGACGACAGTGCCCTTCTTCAGACCGCGAGAACGGTGGCTTCCAATGCCCACGATATCGAGGGTGCCATCGGCCTTGATGTCACCGACAATCGCGACCACCTTGGAGGTGCCGATGTCGAGACCGACGATCAGATTGCTACGCGAGGACTCGCTCATTGTCTGCTTGCTCCCGCGCGATTTTCGCTTGCAAAGGTACCGCGTGCGCGACTGATCAGTGTGAATTTCATTTCAACGCAACTCCGTCAGGCATGGCAGGTTTCTTCCTGATTGCGATGCCGTGATTGTACCGTAGATCAACTGTTTCAATAAGAGGAAAATCATTAAAAAGATAACGTTCGTACAAGGTCACGAAGCGTTGCATGCGCTCGAGAACATTGTTGCTTCCGAGCGTCATGCGGACATCGTTGTTGAGCACCAGATTCCAGCTGCCACGTTCGTTGAAGGAGAGCTCACGAATGCGCAGACCACTGTCGAGCAACATCTGCGAAAACACCTGATACTGCTCCATCACCCGACGCTCAGTGCCACTTGGACCATTTAACAGCGGCAGCGCGAGATCACGCTCAAGAGTGTAAGGCTCGAAGGATTCGCCGTACTGATTCAGCAGGCTCGATTCGCGCCAGCGGGCAATCGCCACCTCCTCGCTGATGTGCACAGAAAGCGTGTCCGGCCACACTCGCGTGATGGTGGCCTGCTCGATCCAGGGGTCGGCCTCGAGCTGCGTCTTGATCGCCTGAACATCGATGCCGAAGTAGCCAGCATCCAAGTGCGCGGCGAGCACGGCACGCACACGATTCTCGTCAACGCGCTGCAACGTGTTTTCCATCTGAACCACCCGTACGGGACGACTGACATACGTCGAAATCTGCGGGGCGTTCTGCACCAGCAGCACACCCGTCACCAGCAGCAGCACGACCAGCAGCACCCCGGTGCGATCGCGCCGAGCAGGTGCAGCCTCCGCCGGCTTGCCGCGATTCAGCGGCACGGCGCCGCGCGGGATGTCGCGCATGCCGCCGTGGGCAGAAAATCCTGTGTGTTCGCGTGCCATCGTCGGATTCACCTTCTCAGTGGGGGACACTCTGGGTGGTGCGGGCAGCCAGCACCTGCAACAGCAACTGGCCGAAATCAAGTCCACTCGCTGCCGCAGCCATGGGCACCAGACTGTGGTCCGTCATGCCCGGTACCGTGTTCACTTCAAGCAGCCAGAACTGACCTTGCACATCGCGCATCACGTCGACCCTCCCCCAGCCTTCGCAGCCCAGCGCATTGAATGCCTCCAGACACAGTGTCTGCAGCGCGGCGGTGTCCTCCGCATTCAGCGGCGCAGGGCAAAGGTACTGCGTGTCGCTGGCAATGTACTTGGCGTCATAGTCATAGAATGTGTGTGTGGTCCGCAGTTCGATGGCGGGCAGCACCTCACCATCCAGCACGGCCACGGTGTATTCGGAGCCTTTGATGTAGCGCTCTGCCATGACCTCGGAATCGAACGCGGCGGCGCGCTGCCAGGCCTCCTGCAGTTCCTGCGCCGTATCGACGATCGACATGCCGATACTCGACCCTTCGCGCACGGGCTTCACCACTGCTCGACCCAGGGCGGCGATCACGCTAGCCCAGTCGGATGTGGCCGACAGCATTCGGAAGTCGGGCGTGCTCAGGCCGAGTCGCTGCCACAGGTACTTGGTGCGCACCTTGTCCATGGCGAGCGCCGAGGCCAGCACGCCACTGCCCGTGCAGGGAATGCCCATGAAGGCGAGCAGCCCCTGCAACTGGCCGTCTTCGCCACCACGTCCGTGCAGTACGTTGAACACCCGGTCAATCTGCAGGTGCTGCAACTGCACGAGCAGATCGTCGGCGGCGTCGATGCCCACTGCATCCACGCCCAATTCCAGCAAGGCAGCCAGCACGGCGCGCCCGCTCTTCAGGGACACCTCACGCTCAGCGGCGGTGCCTCCCATGATCACGCCCACGCGTCCCAGTTCCTGCATTGACTCTGTCTCTCTGCTCATCTTCTTTCCGTTCACACTCTTGTCAGTGACTCACGCCAGGATCAGACCCTGCTGACTCAGTTGCTTGGCCAGCAGGCCCACGCTGCCGGCGCCCTGGGTGATGACGATGTCGCCATCACGCAGCACCTCGGTCAGCACCTTGCGCACATCGTCATCGTCCTGCACGTAGACGGGATCAATCCTGCCGCGGACGCGAATGCTGCGGCACAGGCTGCGGGAGTCGGCGCCCGGAATGGCATCCTCACCGGCGGAATACACTTCGAGCATCAGCAGCACATCCACGTTGGAAAGCACCTTCACGAAGTCCTCGTAGAGGTCCTTGGTGCGGGTGTAACGATGCGGCTGATAGATCATCACGAGGCGCGCCTCGGGCCAGCCATCACGCAATGCCGCAATGGTGGCGGCGACTTCACGCGGGTGATGACCGTAATCGTCGAGCAACATGGCCGTGCCGCCACGCACGGGGAAATACCCCTGGATGTCGAAGCGACGCCCGACACCCTGGAACTTGCTCAGGCCGGCGCAGATATGTTCGTCGCTGATGCCTTCATCGCTGGCGATGGCGACGGCGGCGGCGGCATTCAACGCGTTGTGGCGACCGGGAATGCTGAGATTCACCTTGAGTGCGCCCTCGCGTTCCGGCCGTGCGATCTCGAACTGGGTGAACTGGCGCTGCTGCGAGAGATTGAAGATGCGATAGTCGGCGCGTTCGGAGAAACCATAGGTGAGTGTGGGTCGAGAGATCTGTGGCAGTATCTCCTCCACCACCGGATCGTCGACGCACAGAACGGCGAGTCCGTAGAACGGCAGATTGTGCAGGAACTCCACGAAATATTTCTTCAGCTTGTTGAAGTCGCCGTCGTAGGTGCTCATGTGGTCGGCGTCGATATTGGTCACGGCCGTCACCATGGGTTGCAGATGCAGAAAAGAGGCATCGCTCTCGTCCGCTTCCGCCACCAGGTAACGGCTCTCTCCCAGCCGCGCATTGGCGCCGGCACTGTTGAGCAGACCGCCGATCACGAAGGTCGGATCGAGCCCGGCTTCCGCGAAGATTGACGCCACCAGACTGGTGGTGGTGGTCTTGCCGTGGGTGCCGGCAATGGCGATGCCATGACGATAACGCATCAGTTCGGCCAGCATCTCGGCGCGGGCAATGATGGGACGCCCGGCCGCGCGCGCGGCGCTGAGTTCCGGATTGGCAGGATTGACGGCGCTGGAATAGACCACCACATCGGCAGTGGCCACGTTCTCGGCACGATGACCGATGTACACCGTCGCCCCCAGACCTTCGAGTCGAGCAGTGACACCCGACGCCTTCAGGTCGGAGCCGGTGATGCGATACCCCTGATTCAGCAGCACCTCGGCGATGCCGCACATGCCGGCACCACCGATGCCAACGAAATGAATGGTCTTGATGCGGCGCATTTCCGGCACACTGTGCTGACGCGGCATTGGTGTCATGAACTTCATGGTGATGGCGCCCCACAGGCCTTGATGCATTGTTCGGTCACCAGATCGCAGGCTTCGGGGCGTGCCAGTGCACGGGCGCCGATTGCCATCGCCAGCAGGCTGGCGCGATCTCGGGAAAATTTGTCGAGCAGGCCGGCCAGATCCTGCGCGTTCAGATCACGCTGCTGAATCAGGACGGCCGCACCCGCATTGCTGAGCCACTGCGCGTTGTGCGTCTGGTGGTCATCCACGGCATGCGGGAATGGAATGAAGATCGCGGGCTTGCCCGCGGCGGCAATCTCGCACACCGTGGTGGCACCCGCGCGACAGATCACCAGATCGGCCCAGTCATAGGCGGCCGCCATGTCGTCGATGAACGGCAGCACCTGGCAGGCATCGCCCAGTGTCAGCCCGGCCTGCGCATAAGCCTCGCGCGCCTGCTCGAGATTGTTGCGGCCCACTTGGTGGCGCAGCAGCGGGCGTTGCTCGGCCGCGAGCAATTGCAGCGCCTGCGGCAACAGGCGATTGATGGCCACCGCGCCAAGACTGCCGCCCAGCACCAGAACGCGCAGGCGATCATCGGCAACAGGGACCCGCTCCTGCGGCAGGGGCAGTGCACGAATCTCGGCACGTACCGGATTGCCCGTGCTGATGGCGCCGGTCTGCGGTGCGAAGGTGCCGGGGAATGCCTCCATCACCCGCGTGGCGATGCGCGCCAGCACACGATTGCTGAATCCGGCAATGGCATTCTGCTCGTGAATCAGCAGCGGCTTGCCGGCGAGTCGCGCCGCCACTCCGCCCGGCCCGGTGACATAGCCGCCCATGCCCAGCACACAGCACGGCTGCACACGGCGCAGCACCAGCAGCGATTGCAGCAGGGCGCGCCCCAGCATGAAGGGGGCAGTGAGCACACTCAACCGGCTCTTGCCACGCAGACCGCGCGCATGAATGCGATGCAGGACGATGTCGGTGTTGCGCAGCACCTCGACCTCAAGGCCCGTTGGCGTGCCGAGCCACTCCGTGCGATAACCCTGGCTCTGCAGATTGCGCGCGATGCTCAAGGCAGGAAAGATGTGACCACCGGTACCGGCCGCCATGATGAGCACCGTGCCCTTGGTCGCACCGGCTGCGAAAGAAGCGGAGCTCATCGCGTGCCTCGCTTCGCCATCGGCGCCGTTGACTGGGTCAGCTCATACTGAATGCGCACGAGAATCGCGACCATGAAGCAGCTCACCAGCAGACTGTTGCCCCCATAACTGAGGAAGGGCAGCGTCAGCCCCTTGGTGGGCAGCAGACCGATGTTGACGCCGACGTTGATCAGCGTCTGACAGGCGAACAGCATCGCGATGCCGTAAGCGACGTAGGCTGGGAACAGATCGCCCCGCGCCTCCACGCGCTTGCCGATCATGAAGGCCTGGGCGATCAGCGCAATGAACAGGCCGATCACCACACTCACACCAATCAGTCCGAATTCCTCGGCCACAATCGCCAGCACGAAATCGGTATGCGCTTCCGGCAGGAAATAGAGTTTCTGGATGCTGTTGCCAAGCCCTTCACCGAACCAGCCACCGCGACCGAAGGCGATCAGCGCCTGGGTCAGTTGATAGCCCTCGCCGTAGACATACTCTTCCGCCCAGGGATTCATGAAGGACTCGAAGCGATCCAGTACGTACGGCTTCATGATCGCGAGGGCGGCCACGGCCCCGAGACACAGCGCCAGCACCAGCGCAAAGCGGTGCAACCTGGCCCCTGCGAGAAAGATCATGCTGAAGCTGGTGCCGATCATGATCACCATGGCGCCATGATCGGGCTCGAAATGCAGCAGCACGATGGCGGCCGCCAGCAGGGCCATCGGCTTGAGGAACCCCGTCCAGGAGCCGATCACTTCCTCGCGGCGCCGTTCCAGATAGGCGGCGAAGTAGAACACCATGAAGAGCTTGGCCATCTCCGAAGGCTGCAGATTGTAGAAGCCGAGATTGATCCAGCGGGAACTGCCATTGACCTCGTGCCCGATGCCAGGCACCAGCACCAGCCCGAGCAGGACGTAGGACGCCACCAGCAGCAGCGGCGAGATGCCGTACCAGAAGCGCACCGGCACCAGCAGTGTGCCCAGACCGATGGCGATGGCGAGCACGGTGAAGAACACCTGGCGCTTCAGGAAAAAGAAAGGATCCCCGTAGAGACCATTGGCAATCTCCACCGACGCCGAAGTCATCATCAGCAGGCCGATGCTCATCAGGAGCAAGGTGACCACCACGAGCACATTCAGCTGATGCCGTGCCACCACCGGGCGGAAGATTGCTGGAGTCGCCGCATGCGTGTTCATGCCAGCTCCTCCACGACCTGAGTGAAGACTCTGCCGCGATGCGCAAAATCGGTGAACATGTCGAGACTCGCACAGGCGGGCGAGAGCAGCACGGTGTCGCCCGCCTGCGCCTGCTTTGCCGCGATCTGCACCGCCGCTTCCATGCTGCCGGCGAACACCACCTGCACACTGTGTCGAATCACCTCGGCAATGCGTGCGGCATCGCGGCCAATCAGGACAGCCAGTCGCACGAAGCGTGACAGTGCAGGCAGCATGGGCGCGAAGTCCGCTTCCTTGTCGATGCCTCCCGCGATCAGCACGAGCCTGCCGCTGCACAGCTCGCCCAGACTTTCGATGGCGACCAGCGATGCACCGACATTGGTGCCCTTGGAATCATTGTAGTAATTCACGCCGTGCAGCTCGCGCACCCACTGACAACGATGCGGCAGGCCGGCGAAATGTCGCAGGGCCTCAAGCATTGCAGGCAGCGGCAGTCCGGCCGCCTCGCCCATGGCCAGGGCAGCCAGCGCATTGGCGACATTGTGGCGGCCGGCGATCTTCATCTCGTGCACGCCCAGCAAGGCCTCGTCGCCACGGGCAAGCCAGGGTCGGCCGTCACGCAGCAACACGCCCCAGGCATTGGCCTGCGGTGCATCGAGTCCGAACGTGTGTCGCTCCTTGACGGGGTGCTGCGGCACGCTGGCCGGCTCGTCGCGATTGACAATCGCGTGTTCGCAACCGAGGAAGATGCGCTGCTTCGCGGCACTGTAGTCCTGCATGCTGGCGTAGCGATCCATGTGATCGTCACTGAGATTGAGAATGCAGGCGGCCTTCGCACCCAGATGAGCAGTGGTCTCGAGTTGGAAACTGGACAGCTCCAGCACATACAGTTCGTGTGACCCGGCAAGCAGCAAGTCCAGCGCGGGAGCCGCCTCGGCACCGTCGAGATTGCCGCCGATGCCGACCTTGCGCCCTGCCGCACGCGCCATGGCTCCCAGCAGCGAGACCACCGTGCTCTTGCCGTTGGAGCCAGTCACGGCCAGCAAGGGCGCAGTGACGGCACGGCTGAACAGGTCGATGTCACCGGTGATGGCGACACCGGCGCCGATGGCCGCGCGAATGGCAGGCGTCTCCAGACTCACGCCCGGGCTGACAATCAACTCCTCTGCCTGCTGCAGTCGCTGTGCCGGGAACTCGCCCAGCACCAGTTCCGCGGCAGGAAATTCACGACGAAAATCGGCGAGGCCGGGCGGGTTGAGCCGGCTGTCCACCACGGCGAAATCCATGTCGAGAGAGTGCAGATAGCGCGCGACGGACAAACCAGTCTTGCCCAGTCCCACGATGATTCTTCTGCTGCCTTGGTGATTCACGATGCTCTGTTCGCCTGTTCCGGGTTCAACGCAGTTTCAGGGTGGCCAGCCCGAAGAGGACGAGCATCACGGTGATGATCCAGAAGCGGACGATCACACGTGGCTCGGGCCAGCCTTTCAACTCAAAATGGTGGTGCAGCGGTGCCATGCGGAAGATGCGCTTGCCGGTCAGCTTGAACGAACCGACCTGCAGGATCACCGACACCGTTTCCATCACGAACACACCGCCCATGATGAAGAGCACGATCTCGTGGCGTGCGATCACCGCCACCACACCGAGGGCAGCACCCAGTGCCAGGGCGCCCACATCCCCCATGAAGACCTGGGCGGGATAGGTGTTGAACCAGAGAAAGCCGAGTCCGGCACCGACGAGCGTGCCGCAGAAGATCACCAACTCGCCCGCGCCGGCCACGTAGGGAATGCGCAGATACTCGGAGAACTCCACGTGTCCGGCGAGATAGGCAATCATGCCCAGCGCGCCGCCCACCATCACGGTCGGCAGAATCGCCAGACCATCCAGACCATCCGTCAGGTTGACCGCATTGCTGCTGCCCACAATGACGAAATAGGTGATGAGGACGAACAGGATGCCGGCATTGATCGAGACATCCTTGAAGAAGGGCACGATGTAATGGGTTTCGGCGGGGCCGATCGCGGTGTAGTACAACAGCAGCGCCGCGCCGAAGCCGGCAACGGACTGCCAGAAATACTTCCAGCGCGCGGGCAGCCCCTTCGGGTTCTTCTCGAAGACCTTGCGGTAGTCGTCCACCCAGCCGATGGCGCCGAACAGCAAGGTGACCGCGAGCGTGATCCACACATAGTGATTGTTCAGATCCGACCACAGCAGCGTGCTGCACAGCATGCTGACCAGGATCAGTGCGCCGCCCATGGTGGGCGTGCCAGCCTTGCTGAAGTGACTGGAAGGACCATCATCCCGCACGACCTGCCCGATCTGCAGACTGTTGAGCCGACGAATCATCCAGGGCCCGATGATCAGCGAGATCATCAGGGCAGTCAGAATGCTGAATATCCCCCTGACCGTGATGTACTGAATGACAGCGAAGCCGCTGTCGATCTGAGTCAGATAATTGGCAAGCCAGACGAGCATTATGGGGTGTCTCCCGCGATGAGTTTCTCTACTGCACGTTCCATCCCGGCACTGCGGGACCCTTTTATTAGCACGCTGCACTGCGCGTCGGTGTTGACCAGGGCATGGGCGATGAGACTGTCGATGGACGCGAAGTGCAACGCACCCTCCCCGAAGCCGCTGACGGCCAGTCGGCTCAGCGGGCCAGTGGCCCACAAGGTGTCGATACCACAGGAGCGAGCGTAGTCGCCCACATAGCGATGCCCGCTTTCGGCGTCGCTCCCGAGCTCGCCCATGTCACCCATGATCAGGATGCGGCGGCCGGGAAAACCACGAAGCACATCAATCGCGGCACGAAAGGACGAGGGACTGGCGTTGTAGGTGTCGTCCACCAGCGCAGCCCCATTGGCCGCCTCGCGCAGACACAGACGACCGGCGACCGGTCTGACCAGGGCCAGTCCAACGCGCACATCCTCGAGTGTTGCCCCTGCCGCCATGGCAGCGGCACTGGCGGCCAGCGCATTGGCGACGTTGTGCAGGCCCAGCAGATGCAGCGTGATGCCGCAGTCGCCGGCCGGGGTATGCAGCGTGAACTGCGTGCCTTCACGACCATCGATCAGGATCGCGCTGGCCTGATAGTCGGCCGACGTATCATGCAGACTGAAGCACAGTGCACGGCGTTGGCCGGCGCGCGCGCGCCAGACGGCAAAATGCGGGTCATCGGCATTGAGCACGGCCGTGCCGTCCGCCGGCAGACCATCGATGATCTCGCCCTTGGTCTGCACCACGCCGGCCAGAGAGCCGAAACCTTCCAGATGGGTGGCAGCGGCATTGGTGAGCACCGCCACGTGCGGCTGTGCCAGCCGCACCGTCCAGGCGATTTCGCCCAGACCACTCGCCCCCAGTTCGATGACCGCGCATTCATGCGTCTCATCCAGTTCGAGCAGGGTCAGCGGCACACCGATGTGATTGTTGAAATTGCCGCGCGTCACCAGCGTTCTGTGCGACACACTCAGAATCCGGCCGATCATTTCCTTCACGCTGGTCTTGCCCTGGCTTCCGGTGATGGCGACGACTCGAGCGGAGGAACGCTGGCGGTTGAGCAGCGCCAGTTCCGCGAGCGCAGCCGTGGTATCGGCCACCAGCAGGCAGGGTGAGCGAACGGCCTGCGGCGAGCTGACGATGGCAGCGCCAGCCCCGTTCTCGAAGGCCTGATCGACAAAGTCATTGCCATCGAAACTTGCGCCACGCAGGGCGATGTAAAGATCGCCGGGGCGCAGCGTGCGCGTGTCGGTACTGACGCGAGAGAAGTTCACATCGACGCCATGCCGCGTGGCGGGAACCACGGCCTGCAAGGCGCCAAGTGAGAGTGTGCCGATCATCGTGCAACCCCTGCAGCGCTGCGCAGCTGCAAGGCCGCCCTGGCCTGGGCGACATCGCTGAACATCAACTTCTGGCCCTTGATGTCCTGATAGGTTTCGTGACCCTTGCCAGCGATCATGACCACGTCGCCCGGCGCCGCACGGGCCACTGCGAGAGCAATCGCACGTGCGCGGTCGCGCTCAACGATCAGCTTGCCGGTATCTGTGACACCGAGCACGATCTGCCGCACGATGGCATCGGCATCCTCCAGGCGCGGATTGTCGTCCGTCACCACGAGCATGTCGGCATGGCGTTCGGCGATCTCGGCCATGAGCGGTCGCTTGCCCTGATCACGATTGCCACCACAGCCGAAGACGCACCAGATGCGGCCATGAAAGTGCTCGCGCAGTGCCTGCAGGGACACCTGCAGCGCATCGGGTGTGTGCGCATAGTCCACCACCGCCGTGATGTCGGCAGGCTGCGCCACGATCTGCATGCGGCCGGAGACAGGCTGCAACTGGGCGATGCGCTCCAGCAGCGCCGACAGCGAAAAATGCGGACGCACGGATTCGGTCGCGATCAGCGTGGCGAGAACGGCCAGCACATTGCTGAAGTTGAAGCGCCCGAGCAGTGATCCGGCAATTTCACCTTCACCGAACGGCGTGCGCACCCGTGCACGGTAACCGCGGGGTGTCAGCTGCAGGCTCAGGGCATGAATGTCGGCATGGGAATTGGCCACACTGAAGGTGTAGCTGCGCACCGAGGGCGACAGCGTATTGAGAATCCGGCAGGCGTAGGGATCATCCATGTTGACCACCGCGCTGCTGAGCCCGGCCATCATGAAGAGACGACGCTTGGTTTCCGCGTAATCCTCCATGCTGCCGTGGTAATCCAGATGATCGCGGGTCAGATTGGTGAAGACGGCCACATCGAAGCGCACGCCACTCACGCGATGCTGATGCAGCCCCTGGGAAGACACTTCCATCGCCACGCTGTCGGCGCCGCGCGAACGCAGATCGGCCAGTGCCGCCTGCAGGAAGACAGGGTCGGGAGTCGTGTGGGTGGACTCCTCAAGCGCCGGCAAAAAACCGTTCCCGAGAGTCCCGATCACGCCGCAGGAGCGCCCCATGCCCCCGAGCACCTGCGCGATGAACTGGGTGCAGCTGGTCTTGCCGTTGGTGCCGGTGACGCCGATCATCGTCATGGCCGCGCTGGGTTCGTCGAAGAAGCGGCCGGCAATCGCGCTGACACGGGCAGCCAGATCGTCCACGCACAGCACTGGCACACCACGGCGCAGACTCACGCCCTGCCAGCGGGCGTCGGCCTGAGCAAGAATGGCGGCCGCCCCTTTGTCGATGGCGGCATCGACGAAATCCCGCCCGTCATGATTGCGACCGAAGCAGGCGAAGAAGAGGTCACCTGGCGCCACTGTGCGACTGTCGAGTGTCACGCCACTGACGCGCACATCGCACTCTGGCGGCAGTCCCGCCGGCAGCGTCACGAGACCACTGAGCAATTGTTCAAGACTGGTTGTGTACACAATCTTTTCCGCTGTGTTCATCGTCAGGCATCCGTCACAGGGCGCTCAGGGTCATGATTTCTGCGTTTTCCATGTCATCGGGCGGCACATTCATGATGCGCATGGCGCCGGCAACAATGCGCGAGAACAGGGGCGCAGCCACCTGACTGCCATAGTGCTCGCTGCCGCCCGGCTCGTTCATGATGATGACGACGACGATGCGTGGATCATTGGCCGGGGCATAGCCTGCAAACAGCGAGTTGTAGGCATTCTTCTCGTAACCGGAGGCCCCCACGATGTGTGCGGTGCCCGTCTTGCCGGCCACGGTGTAGAGCGGCACGTTCGCCGCTGTAGCGCCGCCGCCGCGCTCCTTGTCCACCACCGTTTCCAGGGCATTCATGACGGCATGAGCCACAGTCTCGCTGATCACCTGTTCGCGGGGCTGGGACGCCAGCGTCGCGTCGTCAAGCTTGAGCAGAGACACCGGCTTGCGCACACCGCCGTCGGCCAGCGTGGAGTAGGCGCTGGCGATCTGCAGTGCGGATGCGGAGAGGCCGTAACCATAGGACAAGGTCGCGGTTTCGATGTCCGACCAGCGGCGATGCGCCGGCAGGACACCACTGCGCTCGCCGGGGAATCCGGTGCCGGTTTCCACACCGAAGCCCACGCGCGCGAGCACGTCGCGCAGCGCATCCGGGCCGATGGACAAGGCCAGCAGGCTGGCGCCCACATTGCTGGACTTGGTGATGATGCCCTCGACGGTGAGGACACCATGATTGATGTCTCGCGTGGTGGCGTCGGTCACCCAGTCGCGTCCGACGCGGATGCGGCCAGGACTCGTGTCAACCAGCGTCTCCGGGGTGTAACGCCCGGACTCAAGCGCAGCCGCCACAGTGAAGGCCTTGATCGTGGACCCCGGCTCCACCAGATCGGTCACCGCACGATTGCGCAGGGCACTGAAGTCCGTGATGGCGCCGCGGTTGTTGGGGTTGTAGGACGGTTGGTTCACCATTGCCAGGACTTCTCCGGTCTTGATGTCCATCACCACCACCGACGCAGAGCGCGCGCCGCGCAGCAGGTACTCCGACTTGAGCTCCTTGTAGGCGTGATTCTGGATGCGGAAGTCGATGCTCAGCGCCATGTCCTTGCCGGCCTGCGCGGGCTGCAGCGTGTCGAGCTCGCGGATGATGCGTCCGCGACGATCCTTCATGACCTGCTGACGACCGGGAATGCCCTGCAGCCAGTTGTCGAAGGCCAGCTCCATGCCTTCCTGCCCTGCGTCATCGACATTGGTGAAGCCCACCAGATGAGCGGCAATCTCGCCCTGGGGGTAGTAGCGCTGATACTCGGTCCGCGCGTAGACACCTGCGATCTTCATGTCGAGAATGCGATCGGCTTCCGCCGGCGGAATGCGTCGCTTGACGTAGAGAAATTCCTTCTCGGCATTGGCGGCAATGCTGGAGGCCAGTTGCTGAGAATCCAGCTCCAGCGCGAACGCCAGCACTTCGATGTCACGCAATTCCTGGGAGAGTTCGCGCGGATTCACCCAGATGGATTTCACCGGCGTGCTGACCGCCAGCGGCTCACCGTTGCGATCCATGATGATGCCGCGATTGGCGGACAGCGGCTCGACACGCACGGTGCGAGCATCACCCTGCCCCTGCAGGAAGTCCTGCTGCAGCACATGCAGGTTGGCGAGCTTCCAGATCACGGCCATGACGCAAAGCACGAGCGCCGCGAGAATCAGGTAGAGGCGCCAGGTCAGCGGTTTTTGTTGGGCTTCGTCTCTAGTCATAGCGCACCATTACAACGTCGGAAATCTCGGGGACAGTCATCTGCAACTCGTCGATGGCCTTGCGCTCGATGCGACTATCCAGGCTGAAGGTGCTCTGCTCGATCAGCAGCTGACCCCACTGCACCTGCAGCTCGTTGCGTTGATTGCGCAGCATCTGCAGTTCGTTGAGCATGGAGCGGTTCTTGAAGGTGGTGTAGATGACGGCGATACCGGAAGCCAGCATGGTCAGCAACAGCAGACAGATCAGCAGCATGCGCGGCGAGAACAGGCCCAGCCACTGATAAATGGTCTTGGAAGTGAACGCCCTTGCGATGCTGGAGGTGCCGAGAGACTTGTTCATATGTGCTCACTTGAATCGGGCATCTTGTTCTGGGGTTGCGCGCTTACAGGGTTCTTACAGGGTTCTTACAGGGTTCGTTCAGGCCAGTTTCTCTGCCACCCTCATGATGGCGCTGCGCGACCGTGGATTGGCCGCCACCTCTCTCGCATCGGCTTTCACCGCCTTGCCCAGCTTGCGCAGCCTCGGGTTCAGATAGGCAAACTGTATCGGCACTCCGGCAGGGTAATCGTCACCGCGCGCCTGCTCATTGATGAACTGTTTGACGATGCGATCCTCGAGCGAGTGGAAGCTGATCACCACCAGCCGCCCTCCCGGCTGCAGCAGGTCCAGCGCCTGCGCCAGCACACTCTGCAGATCATCCAGCTCGCGATTCACATGAATCCGGATGGCCTGGAAGGCGCGCGTGGCAGGGTGCTTGTGCTTCTCCCACGCCGGGTTGGCCTGCTTGATGATCTCGGCCAGCTCCAGGGTGCCCGTGATCGGAGCCATCTGGCGCCTCGCCACGATCGCCTTCGCCATGCGGCGCGAGAAGCGCTCTTCGCCGTAGCGGTAGATCACATCCGCGATCTCCTGCTCTTGGGCCTCTGCAATCCACTGCGCCGCGCTGATGCCTTCCTGCGGATTCATTCGCATGTCCAGCGGGCCATCGTTCACGAAACTGAAACCGCGCTGCGCGTCATCCAGCTGCGGCGAGGAGACGCCGAGATCCAGCAATACCCCGCTCACCTTGCCCGCCAGACCGCGCTGCTCGACCACCTCATGCAGATCCGCGAAGGAGCGTTGCACGATCTCGAAGCGACTGTCTGCAGCAAAGCGCTCCCGCGCCACCTGCACCGCTGCCGGGTCCTTGTCGAAGGCCAGCAGACGACCTTGCTCGTTCAAGCCCAGCAGAATCCTCTGCGAATGCCCCCCACGACCGAAGGTGCCATCGACGTAGACACCATCTGCTGCGGACAGCAGCGCCTCGACCGCAGGCTCCAGCAGAACCGTTTCGTGTTGCAGTGCGCCTGACATCATTCAAACCGTCCTCAAGCGCCTTCCGACTGTCACCACGAAAGCGGAACGCCACATCCAGAATCCATCAGAGCGAGAGCGACTGCAGCTCTGTCGGCAGCTCGCCACCCGAACTCGCCTGCGACAGCCAAAGCTGCGTCTGCTCGGCCCAGTTCTCTTCGCTCCACAATTCCAGCTTCTTGCCCTGCCCCACCAACGCAACGTGCTTGTCCAGCTCGGCGTGATTGCGCAGCACCTGAGACAACAGGATGCGACCACTGCCATCCAGCTCAAGGTCCGTGGCATAGCCGATCATCATGCGCTGGAACTTGCGGGTATCCGCGTTGAAGCTGGAGAGGGCCTCGATCTTCTTCTGGATCTCTTCCCAGACATCGATGGGGTACAGCAGCAGGCACTTGGCCATGGGGTCGATCGTCGCCACCAGGCGGCCGGCGAATTGCGTCACCAATTGATCGCGATAGCGCGCTGGCATGGCCAGACGCCCCTTCGGATCCAGATTGATGACATTGACGCCTCGAAACACCGCGAACCCTCGCCCCGTTTTTCTGTCTCCGATGGGATCAGACCCTCTCGGAATCCCACTTTTCTACAGAATTACCCACTTTTCTCCACGTCCTGCCACTATAGGCAGGACAAGACACTGACGCAAGATTTATTTGCTCTTTTTGCGGGGGTGACGAAGGGAAAATGCTTAGGGAAATCCGGAAGTTACGTCGAGGCGGAGGTCGATAAAGGAGAATTGGCGCAATATCAAAACACTAAATAAAACACTTAAAGTGCTTTATTAGGTTTGCATGCGTCAGAAGGGAGGTAATCGATTGAAACTGAAGAAAAAAAGGCGAGTCAGCCTGTAAGCCGGGTTCTGTCGTGGACAGTCATTCATCTGGGACTGACATCACTGTCAGCCTCGAGCAGCCTACCCGAACCCAGTGCGAGCAGCACCCTTGGGTTCCTATTTGGCCTTGCTCCGAACGGGGTTTGCCGTGCCGCGGCCTGTTGCCAGTCGCGCGGTGCGCTCTTACCGCACCCTTTCACCCTTACCGCCCGACTCGCGTCGGGGTTGGCGGTCTGCTCTCTGTTGCACTTTCCGTAGGCTCACGCCTCCCAGGCGTTACCTGGCGTTCTGCTCTGTGGAGCCCGGACTTTCCTCCGTCAGGCACCTCGACGCGCGTCGATGACGCATGAAGAAGAACTCCCGACAGCGACTGTCCGGCTGACTCGGCGCGCAGGTTAAGCGAGCATACAGCTTTATACAAGCAGATTGTGCCTGCGCTGCGCGCGGCCTGGCGCCGGACATGCGTGGCCTCCCTGTGGCACACTGCCACCTGTCACACAGTGCAGAGTCTTCATCATGCAGGATCATCGCCCACATGCACGTCGACGGCCGACCATTGCGCTGCTGGTCGTGCTGCTGACGCTGATGTTGATGGCGGGCGCGGCCCTGCTCAACAGGGATTTCGTGCTGCAGCACGCGCTTCAGGCATTGTTGCGGAATTACGGAGTGACGCTGCAGGCGGTGACGGGACTGCAGTGGGACACTCGCTCGGCGCAGATCCAGTCGCTGCAAGTGATGCTGCCAGGTGCCACGACGCCCACACGCATCGAGAACCTGCGCGTGAACTACGCTCTGCCGGAACTGCTGCGAGGTCGCGTGCAGCGCATCCAGATTGACCGAGTCGATCTGCATCTGGCCGCCAGCACACAATCCACCTCGATGCCGCCTGCCGAGAGCATCGCGGCAACACTCGCCGTGCTGCAGGCCCTGCCCGCCTTTTCCGCCGACATCGCCACACTCCACATCGCGCCCTGGGCACTGGCAAGCAGCCTGAGCGCCCGCACGGATGAGCGTGAGTTCCAAGCGCAATGGCGTGCAGCGGACTTGCTGCTGGACTGGCGCAGCAACTGGCACGACGAGGCCTTCGTTTCAAGCCACTTCATTCCAGAAACAAGCCTCCTCGAACGCGGCCCCCGCCCTGCTGCACACACGGCGAGTCTGCAGCTGCAGCACGGGTCTCGGCAGGTGCTGCGCGCCGACCTGACAATCCACGCCACAGACAGCGGCCTCTTGCTTGATGGCAGCGCTCAGATGTCTCTGGCGCCCTTGCACGAGGCGCTGCAGGCAAGCGGCATCGTCAGCGAATTCACCGCAGGTCTGGCAGGTGAGGCAGACTTGCGTGTCCAGGCCACGCTGCCGCAAGACACCGACCTGCCGGTGCCACTGGCGCTGACAGTGCAGGCCACGCACGGCACATGGAACCGGCAGGGAGCCAGTGTCGACTGGCGCCTCGACGCACTGAACCTTGAGGGCGAGTGCCAGCCGCAGGGAGATTGCCGCTTTTCGCAGAGTCTGGCTGGCGTGCTGAAGGCGTCGTCTGGCCAGCCTCTGGCTGCGACACTGCCTGAGCTGGCGCTGCCCGGCGGGGTGATGGCGACCCAGATCCAGGTGGAAACTCGCGGCACCCTGGCGTGGGCGACCGGCCACTGGGTGCTCGACAGCCCTGAGATTCTCTTGCATCTGCCGCAACTGCGCGTGGAGGATCGGGAATTCGGAGCGAAGGTGACTCTCACGGCGCTGCAGGCCAGCGGGGAGTCCTCGCCTCTGCGCCTGGCGCAGTTGGAAACCGCTGTGCGCCTGGACGATGTGCAGGGCCTCACCCTTCCCTATGCCATGCCGCCCCCCACCCTCAGCGCCACCTTGCGCTGGGACGGCTCACGGCTGACGAGCCACAGCACTCTGGCGCTTGCTGAGCGGCTGGCACTGCAAGGAGAACTGGCGTTCGACACCACGGAAGGCCAGGGGAGAGCTCAGGTGCAACTGCCCGCTACCCGGTTCGACGCGGACAACGCTCGACTCAGCACCCTGCTGCAGGCGTCGGGGCTGCCTGGCGACATCCTGGCGGGCAGTGTCGCCGCGCAGTCGCAGCTGAGCCTCTCCCGCAATGCGACCGGCAGTCTCCAGGTATCGGGGCCGCTTGAAATCCAGCTGGACGGACTCGGCGGCTTCGTGGGCGATACCGCGATCGCTGGTCTGAGCACCCGGTTTCGGGGCGAGCTCGACGGCAACCGCCTGCGCAGCGATGGCCTGGCAGCGCTCTCGATCGACAGTGTTGATCCCGGCATCTCCCTGCAGAACGTCAAGACCGACATCGCACTCGACATGGAGGCAGGACGCCTGCAACTCGCCGGCCTCTCCCTCGATGTGTTCGGTGGCCGCGTCCTGTCAGCCGGCGGCGATCTGGCCCTCGATGGCAGCGACGGAATGCTCGAGCTGCAACTGGAGCGGATCGATGTGGAGCGCATTCTGGCGCTGGGGGCCTACGAGGGAGTCCAGGCCAGCGGTCTGCTCTCCGGCACGCTGCCGGTGCGCCTGGATGCCACAGGCATCAGCGTCGCAGCCGGGGCACTCCACGCGGAGACACCCGGTGGCAGCATCCGTTATACCGGCGGCACCGGCACGGGCAATTCAGCAGTGGACTTCGTGAACACGACGCTGAACAACTACCGCTACGACGTGCTGGACGCCAGCGTGAACTACCTTCCTGAAGGGGAACTGTCGCTGGCCATCCAGATGCAGGGCGTCAATCCGGACAACAATCCCGAGCAGCGCATCAATTTGAATCTGAACATCAGCGACAACATCCCCGCCCTGCTGCGCAGCCTGCAGGCGGGGCGCTCCGTCACGGAGGCTGTGGAGGCGTACTTGCAGGCACGCTGACGCGGAGTTCGGGGTCGCGTTCCCTGCGCACAAGGGCTTAAGCTGCGGTTCAGCCGGCTCTGCTATAGTGCAGCCATGAATTGATCAACAGCCTTGACGGAATGCCCCCATGACATCGCGACCCCTGATTCTGCTACTGACAGGTCTGACGCTCCTGCAAGCCTGCACCCCGACCGTGCAGGTGGCCATGCCGTCGGAACCCATCACCATCAACCTCAACGTCCGCATCGAGCACGAGATTCGCGTGAAGGTCGAGCAGGAACTCGATGATATCTTTAGTGCCGACAGCGGCTTGTTCTGACAGGAGACTCTCATGAATCGATTCACTCGCATCCTCTCGTTTGCCGTGCTGGCCCTGCTGTTTCTCAGTCAGGGGGCACTGGCGGCCACGCTTGAAGAAGCAAAGGCGGCGGGGCAGATCGGCGAGAAGCAGGACGGCTACATCGGCCAGGTGCAGAGCAACGTGCCGGCGGATGTCGCGGCGCTGGTGGAAAGCGTCAACGCCCAGCGTCGCGCGCGTTACGAGCAGATTGCGGCCAGCAATGGCATTGCGGTGTCGGAAGTCGCCAAGCTGGCTTTCGAGCGGGCCTTCGAGGCCACACATTCGGGCCACTTCGTGGAAACTGCCCCAGGCCAGTGGACGCGCAAGCCCTGAGCCTTCAGGTCGAAGACGGCTCATCCCCGGCGCTGGCGGCACCTTCCAGCGCCAGCGCGTAGAGCAGATTCTTCTTCACTCCGGTCAGGCGGGACGCCAGCGCGGTCGCCTGCTTGACGGACAACTCTTCCAGCAGCACAGCCAGCACGCGACGCGCCTCGGGTGGCACCTGCTCGTCCTGCACCGGCTCCGCTCCCCGCAGCAGAATCACGAACTCGCCGCGCTGCTGATTCTCATCGGCGCGCAGCCATTGCTGCAGAGCGCCCAGGGTATCGCCGTGAATGGTCTCGAAGGTCTTGGTCAGCTCACGCGCAATGACGGCCATCCGCTCACTGCCAAAGCCCCGCGCCATGTCATCCACGCAGTCCAGGATGCGATGAGGCGACTCGTAGAATACGAGGGTGCGAGGCTCCCGCTGCAGCGACTCGAACAGCTTCAGCCGCGCCGCCTGCTTCGCAGGCGGGAATCCCTCGAAGGTGAAGCGGTCACTCGGAATGCCGGCCGCCGACAGTGCTGCAAAGGCAGCGCAGACCCCGGGCACGGGCACCACTTTCACACCCTGCGCACGCACTGCGCTGACCAGCCGATACCCGGGGTCGGAAATCAGGGGAGTGCCCGCATCGGATATGAGCGCTATCGACTGGCCATCCAGCAGGGTGCGCAGCAGTTGCTCCACCCGAGCGTCATCGCTGAAATCATGGTAGGACGCCATGCGCGTCTGGATGCCGAAGTGCTGCAGAAGACGGGCGCTGTGACGCGTGTCTTCCGCCGCTATCAGGGCGACTGACTTGAGTGTCTCGATGGCGCGCGCGGTGATGTCGCCAAGATTGCCGATTGGCGTGGCCACGATGTAAAGCACGCCGGCAGGCGCGTGAATTGCAGTCATGAATTCTCTTTGCGGGCAAACCCGGAGGAGCGAACGGGGCTGGCAGTATACACAGCCCGGCTGCGAGGCAGATACCGTCGCAGATTGCCGCTCCCGAGCAACTGTAATAAGCTTCGGCCGACTTGTCCCCCGCTGCCCATCACCTATGAATTCCAAGTCTTCGCTTCCACGCGCACGACACGCCCTGCTGAGCCTGCTGGTGCCGGCGCTGTTGTCCTGCGGCAGTTCCGCTCCCCAGGCACCGGTTGCCCCAGTGCAGGAAGTGGAGCAGACCCCGCAGCTCAGCGCGGTGGACGGCATTCTGGTGCAGGCACGGCGCAGCGCCTCGCCCCTGGCCGAATCTCTCTATCTGGATGCCGCACGCCTGCAGCTGGACGCCGGGTTCACGGATGACGCCGCACAGCTTCTGGAGGCTCTGGAGGACGACGCCGACCTGCCCAGCAATCTGCGCCTGCGCCATGCGCTGCTGGCGGCAGAAGTCGCCCTGATCCGAGGCGATGCCACAGCTGCACTGCACCGTCTCGACAGCGCACCTTCCGCCGATGCGGCGAACCAGAGCGAGGACGCACAAATTGCCCTGCTCTCACTGCGCGCCCGTGCACTGGAGCTTGCCGACGAGCCCATGAGTGCGCTGCGCGAGAGAATACAACTGGCCCCCATGCTCAACGGCGAAGCCCAGAGAGCGAATCACAACGCGATCTGGGCCACCCTCGCAGGGGCCGACCTCGAGCAATTGAATGCAGGCAGCAGCACGGATTCCTACGAGCTGCGCGGCTGGCTGGAGCTGCAGCGCCTGAGCAATGGCATGCAGCACAACATTCAGGACCAGCTCGATGCCATCGACCAGTGGCGCAACATCTGGGCGCAGCATTCCGCCGCAAGCAATCTGCCGGACGCCCTGGCGATGCTCTACGAACTGTGGGAGACCCGGCCTGCGGAGATCGCGCTGGTGCTGCCCATTCAGGAGCCGCTGGGCAAGGCCATCAGTGAAGGTTTCATGAGTGCGTACTACGAGGATCTCGCCAGAGGTCGCGACGTGCCACGTGTCCGCATTTACGACACCAGTTTCAGAACCGACGTGCTGGTGTTCTACGATCAGGCCGTGGACGACGGCATCAAGCTCATCATCGGCCCGGTACTCAAGGACGCGGTCAGACGCATGCAGCGCTCCGGCAGGCCCATGCCGGTCACCACGCTCGCCCTGAACTACGGCGACCCGGGCACGCCCTATCTGCAGGATCTCTATCAGTTCGGCCTGGCACCGGAAGACGAGATCCAACAGGCGGCACAAACGGCCTGGGCGGCCGGCCACCGCAATGCAGCAGTGCTGACACCGGCGGGCGAAGACTATCTGCGCATCCAGGACACCTTCGTTTCCTACTGGAACTCGCTGGGCGGACGCGTCGTGTCCATCGACAATTTCACCGAGGCGCGGGACTACTCGCCAGTTGTGAAGCGGATTTTCAGCATTGATGCCAGCGAGGCAAGGGCGGAGCAGATCCGCAGCCTGATTCCGCGCAGCATCATCGAATTCGTGCCGCGCAGGCGCCAGGATGTGGACTTCATTTTCCTGCTGGCGAACCCGGCCGAAGGGCGACAGATCATGCCGACGCTGTCCATCAATTACGCGGGCGACGTACCTGTCTACGCCATGCCGTCGATCTACGATGGCGGCAGCAATGCGGCGGCAAATCAGGATCTGAACGGCATCATCTTCAACGACGCCCCTTGGATTCTCGGACAGTCCGACCCTCTGAAGAGTGCCGCGGACAGCACCTGGGCCAGCGCATCCGGCCCGGTGCAGCGTCTGCGCGCCATGGGCGTCGACGCCTATCGACTGCATTTGCGCATGCCGCAGATGCATGCATTTCCCGGCACACGAATCGAAGGCGCCACCGGCACACTGAGCATGCAGGCCGATGGCAGTGTGCGCAGGGAACTGCGCAACGCCGTGGTCATCAATGGTGCCGCCAGCCTGCTGAACGAGTGATTCCTGCCTATACTCCTGGTAGACCACCACCAGAATTTACAACCATGACAAGCCCCGGCGAAGTCGGCAAGCGCGCCTTCGGCATGCAGCTTGAAGTGCATGCTGCGCACTTCCTCTGCGCGCAGGGAATGTCCCTGCTGCAACGCAATTTCCAGTGCAAGCTCGGCGAGATCGACCTCATCATGCGCGAGGGGAACACGTTGGTATTCGTCGAAGTGCGCTTTCGGCGCAGCAACAGCCATGGCCACGCCTGCGCCACGGTCGACTGGCGCAAGCAACGCAAGCTGCAACGCGCGGCACAGGTGTTTCTGCTGCGCTCCGGCCTGCGTGATCAACTGCCCTGTCGTTTCGACGTGCTCGGCATCACCCGTGACCCGCTCTCAGGGGCGCTGAGGTTTGATTGGATACCCGCCGCTTTCACCCTGGATGTCCAGCGCTGACCGAGACACGGCGCCGGCAGCCATTCGTGGACAGTTGATGAATTTGAAGTAGAATGCCGATCGATACTCAAGAGCGGCAACTGCACTACATGGATCTGCAGACACGGGTTTCACAGCATTTCAATCACAGTATCGCGACCAAGCAAGGAGCGGCGGCCACATTGGCGCCGGTGGTGGCGGATGCGAGTGAACTCATTGCCCGCGCTCTTCTCGCGGGCGGCAAGGTGCTTTGCTGTGGCACCGCGGGCTCGGGAGGACTCGCGCAGTATTTCGCTTCCACCCTGCTCAACCGCTTCGAGCGCGAACGCCCGGGTCTGCCGGCACTGGCACTGAATGCCGACACACAGACACTGACTTCCATCGCGAACGACCTGACTTACAGGGAAGTGTTCGCACAGCAGTTGCGCGTGCTGGGCCAGGAGAACGACGTGCTGCTGGCGATTTCCGCCACCGGCAATTCACGCAGCGTAGCCGAGGCCATCAAGCTGGCACGCAGCCGAGGGCTTCGCACTGTTGCCCTCACAGGGCGCGATGGCGGCGATGTGGCGGACCTGCTGGCGGAGCAGGACATCGAGATTCGCGTACCAGCCCAATCAGTTGCGCGAATACAGGAAGTGCATTTGCTGGTCCTTCACAGTCTGTGTGACCTGATAGACATTCAAATTTTTGGAGAGGATGAATCGTGAATATACAGAAACTGTTGTTGGCAGCCGCTCTGGTAGTCAATGCAGGATGCACCTCGGTCCTGGTGGCAACCACCGACGAGAACGGCCTGCAGGAAGAGCCCGGGGTGCGCACTGCAGGCACCATCGTCGAGGACGAATCCATCGAGACCAAGGTGGAAGTCAACATGAAGTCGATGGAGCCGGCTTTCCGCGACGCCCACTTCAACGTGATCAGCCACAACGGAGTCGTCCTGCTGGTGGGACAGGTGCAGTCGGATGCCCTGAAGATCCGCGCAGGCCAGATTGCGGCCGACGCCAGCGCACAGGTACGCCGTGTCCACAATGAGCTGGAAGTGGCCGGCCAGACCACCATGCTCGCCCGCACCAACGATAGCTGGATCAGCACCAAGGTACGCACCCAGATGGCCGCCAACAGTGACGTCCCGTCCGGGCGCATCCGCGTGGTCACCGAGAACAGCGTCGTCTATCTGATGGGAATGGTGTCGCAGGCTGAAGGTGATCGCGCCGCCCTGCTGGCGCGCAACGTGGCGGGAGTGTCACGCGTCGTGAAGGTCTTCGAGTACATCTGACTCAGGAAGTCGAGAGTGGCTGCCTTACACGGCAGCCTACTTGACGACTCGCAGGGAAGGTTTGGCAGGCTTTCCTGCGCCTGCATCTACCACGGCAGTGGGCGTACGGGGCGACGGCGGCTGCGGCTTCTCCGGATCGAACACCATCCCCTGCCCGTTCTCTCGTGCGTAGATCCCCATCACCGCGCCGATAGGCACGTACACGGGGGTCGGAATGCCCGCAAAACGGCCGTTGAACTCCAAGGCGTCATCCCTGATCAACAGCCCCTGCACGGCGGCAGGCGCGATATTGAGAATGATCTGACCATCCTTGACGTGTTCCTGAGGCACCTGAACACCTTGCCCGTAGGCATTGACCAGAATGTAAGGTGTACAGGAGTTTTCAAGAATCCACTCGTAGAGGGCCCGGATGATATAGGGACGGCTGGAGGTCATGGTCATACCTTGCACCGTGAGGGGCAATGAATGGTCGGGGCATCATTCAGCATGGACGTGCCCTCCCTCATTCAAAGCATTTCCCTTTCCTGCTCCGAAAGGCTAGCGCGCACAGAATCACGGGTAAACAAGCGCGCACGGTACTCCAGCAGAGGCTGCAGAGCCTTGGTCTCGGCAAGTTCGATGCCCATTGCCGGGAGTCGCCACAGAATGGGCGTGACACAGCAATCGACGATGGTGAATTCATCGCTCATGAAATAGGGCTTTTCAGCAAAGATCGGCGCAATCGAGACAAGGCTCTCACGCAATTCCTTGCGCGCGTTGTCCAGTTCCGTCGCAGAACCCTTGGCCGCCATGATGAAATCGACGAGGGAGCACCAGTCGCGCTGGATGCGGTACATCCAGAGACGGCTTTGCGCTCGTGCCACAGGATAGACCGGGAAGAGCGGCGGGTGGGGAAACCGCTCGTCCAGGTACTCCATCATGATATTGGCTTCATACAGCACCAGATCACGATCCACGAGCGTCGGCAGGGTGTTGTACGGATTCAATGACGAGAGGTCTTCCGGCTTCTTGTCGGGGTCCACGTCGATGGTCTCGACGGTGACCCCTTTTTCGGCCAGCACGATCCGCACACGGTGACTGTACTGACTGGCACCGTCCGAGTAGAACGTCATTGAAGAACGCTTTGCAACTACACCCATCTAAGACCTCTGCTCTTGGATCGTCCTGGAATCGAATTCCGGATCAGTGAATCTTCTTCCAGAATTCGCGGTTCAGCAGTGTCACGAACACGAACAGTATCGCCAGGAACCCAAGAACGAAGAAGCCCATGTACTCGCGTTGTGCACGCATCGGCTCGCCGATGTAGTACAGGAAGTTCACGATGTCGGCCACGGTGCGGTCGAACTCCTCTGGAGTCATGCTGCCAGTGCCGTCCACATGCTCGGGCACGCAGTGCGCCACATCACCGCCGGCACAGACCACATCGCCCTGCAGCTCATGCAGCACATTGGGCATGCCCACGTTCGGAAACACCACGTTGTTCACACCCCAAGGACGGGAGGGATCAGCGTAGAACGTGCGCAGATAGGTGTAGAGCCACTCCGGGCTGCGCACACGACCGATCAGCGTGAGATCGGGGGGTGCTGCACCGAACCAGTTCTTGGCATTGTCGGTGGACATCGCGTTTTCCATGAGGTCACCGATCTGGTGATCGTTGAAGATCACGTTCTCGAGGATCACATCTGTCGGAATGCCCAGGTCCAAAGCAGTGCGCTCGTAGCGGGCGTACTGGAGGGAGTGACAGCCGGCACAATAGTTCATGTAGTACTTGAAGCCGTTCTGCAGGGAATCCTGATCACGTACATCGACTTCCACGTGATCAAGAGGAACATTGGACTCTGCACCGACAGCTTTCAGGGGCAGCACCACCAGCGCGGCCAGCAGACCGATACTGATGATCAGCTGCTTCCAGGTGATCCAGCGACCGGTCACACGGCTGGGCTCGGGGAAGGTCTGCTCCTTCGAGGTGTACCAGGGCATCAGCACAAAGAAACCGAAGTAGACCACTGTCATGACCTGCGCCAGCATCGTGCGCGCGGGGCTGACGGACATGGTGCCGAGCACACCGAGGATGATGAAGGACACGGTGAATGCCAGCAGCGCGATGCGGCTGCCCCAGCCCTTGTAACGCATGGACTTCACGGGGCTGCGGTCGAGCCAGGGCACGACGAACAGAATGGCGATCGCACCGAACATCACGATCAGACCCCAGAACTTCGCATCGATGCCGAACAGCGGAACGGTCACGGCACGCAGCATGGAGTAGAACGGTGTGTAGTACCAGACAGGCGGCACGTGTTCCGGAGTTTTCAGCGGATCAGCTTCCTGGAAGTTGGCGTGCTCGAGGAAGTAGCCGCCCATCTCCGGAACGAAGAAGACAACGAAACAGAACACGAACAGGAAGACAGTGATGCCCACGAGGTCGTGCACGGTGTAGTAAGGGTGGAAGGGGACGCCGTCCAGCGGAATGCCATCCGGACCCTTGTTCTTCTTGATCTCGATGCCGTCCGGGTTGTTGGAACCGACTTCGTGCAGGGCCAGCAGGTGCAGCACAACCAGAGCCAGCAGCACGATGGGCAGTGCAACCACGTGCAGAGCGAAGAAGCGGTTCAGGGTGGCGCCGGAGATGAGGTAGTCGCCGCGAACCCAGACCAGCAGGTCCTCACCGATTACGGGAATCGCTCCCACCAGCGACACGATCACGTTGGCACCCCAGTAGGACATCTGACCCCAAGGCAGCACGTAACCCATGAAGCCCTCGATCACCAGAACGAGGTAGATGGCCATGCCGAACACCCACACAAGTTCGCGCGGCTTCTTGTAGGAACCGTACATCAGTCCGCGGAACATGTGCAGATAGACAACGATGAAGAAGGCTGACGCGCCGGTGGAGTGCAGGTAGCGCAACAGCCAGCCCCACTCGACGTCGCGCATGATGTACTCGACGGACGCGAAGGCTGCTTCAGCGCTGTTGGTGTAGTTCATTGTCAGCCAGATTCCGGTCAGCAGCTGCATGACCAGGACGACCAGTGACAGTACGCCGAAGAAGTACCAGAAGTTGAAATTCTTGGGCGCGTAGTACTTGCTCATGTGCCGCTCCCAAGCGGCAACGATTGGCAGACGATCATTGGTCCAGTCGCGAAGACCCGCGAGGGAAGACACTATCCAGCCACTTTTGTTCGATGTGCTCATTATGCATTCACCCCGTCTTCACCAATTACCAGTACACTCTCGGACTCGTAATAATGCGGAGGCACCTGCATGTTGCGTGACGCCGGCGAGCCCTGATACACCCTGCCAGCGAGATCGAAACGCGAGCCGTGACACGGACAGAAGAAACCACCCTTCCACTGTTCATCAAACGGCTCTGCGCGCAGTTCGAGACGCGGTGTCGGAGAGCAGAAGAGGTGCGGACAGAGGCCTACGAGAACAAGGATTTCGGGTTCGCGCGAGCGATGCGGGTTGGTGGCGTATTCGGGCTGCTCAGGCTGCAGGGATTGGGGATCCTGCATGGAGTTGTCGAGCGTAGGGAGTGCTGCCAGAGCCTCGGCTGAACGACGAACGACGAATATCGGACGACCGCGCCACGCGGGGATCGGACCGAGAATGCCGCCCTCTTCGATTGTGCTGATGTCCACCCGGACAGCAGCACCGGCAGCCCGCGCCTTGGCGCTGGGGCTCCACGAGCCGACAAAGGGCACTGCAGCAGCAACCACACCTGCCACACCGACTACCGAAGTAGACCCCAACAAGAAACGCCTGCGGCCAGAATCAGTACCGTCTTCACTCACCGTGTTATCTCCTGAGCATTGGTAATTTACGAGCCCCTGAATTCAAGGGGAAACCAGAGTTGAACCTGGAAAAAAGAGCACAACTGCGAGCCTGGAAGCGCGCCTGCATGCACCGGTCAAACAAGTGCGGCGGATGGTAGTGAATTCGCCGATCTTATTCAAGTCCGAAACTCCTCAAAAAAGTGGCAACTTTTTGATTTGAATCAGAAATTTTATTTTTGGAAAATAAAAACGCCTGGACCGCGAGGCACAGGCGCTTTGTTTGCAAAACCAGGGTTGAAATCCACCCTGCACTGCCAGAAAGCAGCGCAGCATAAGGGTCAACGCTTGGAGAATTGCGGTCTCTTGCGCGCTTTGCGCAGACCGACCTTCTTGCGCTCCACGGCGCGGGCGTCACGAGTCACGAAGCCTGCCTTGCGCAGCACGGGTCGCAGCTCGCCGTCATATTCCATCAGTGCACGCGTGATGCCGTGGCGAATGGCACCGGCTTGACCGAAGCTGCCACCGCCCTTCACGCTCACCATGACATCGAACTTGTCTTTCAGCTCGACCAGCTCAAGCGGCTGCTGCACGATCATGCGCGCCACTTCACGGCCGAAGAAGTTGTCCAGCGTACGCTTGTTGATGGTGATATTTCCTGTACCGCGTGTCAGGAACACTCGAGCGGTCGCAGTCTTGCGTCGACCTGTACCGTAATATTGAGTCGTGGACATAGTGATGGTTAAACCTCGTTACAGTGTCAGCGCCTGGGGCTGTTGTGCAGTGTGCGGATGCTCGTTGCCGGCATACACCTTGAGTTTCTTGAACATCGCGCGACCCAGCGGTGTGCGGGGCAGCATGCCTTTCACGGCCAGCTTCAGAACACGCTCGGGCGCTCTGTCGATCAGCTTGCCGAACGCAATCGACTTCATACCGCCCGGGAAGGCAGAGTGAGCGTGGTAAATCTTGTCCGTTTCCTTCTTGCCAGTCACGGCGACCTTCTCGGCGTTGATCACGACAACGTAATCACCGGTGTCCACGTGAGGCGTGTACTCCGGCTTGTGCTTTCCGCGCAGACGACTGGCGATCTCTGCGGCAATGCGGCCAAGCGTCTGGCCTTCGGCGTCCACAAGCAGCCAGTTGTGTTCAACATTCTGCGGTTTCGCAATAAAGGTCTTCATTTACTTTCACCAAAAGGGCGTTGTCTTCAAGGAGCGCGAATACTACCGAAGCAACTTGATTAGTTCAAGCACTAAATCGCCGTGAAACGGGCCACCGGCGGCCGTGCATGGGGCCTGCGTTCAAGGACGATGTTCGCGCCCCAGGTAGTCCTCGGACTGCATTTCCAGCAGCCTGCTGCGAGTGCGCTCGAACACGAAAGCCAGCCCCCGGCCCTGGTACAGGGCCGACAACTCGACCGCGCCAGACAGGATCAGCTTCACATGGCGATCATAGAGCTCATCAACGAGATTGATGAAGCGCCTGGCCTTGTCGTCGCTGCTGTCATCCAGCTGCGGGACATTGCTGAGCAGCAGGGTGTGATAGATCCTGGCCAGCTCGATGTAATCGTAGGCACTGCGCGGCCCGCCACACAGATCCTCGAAATCGAACCAGATGACATCGTCCGCTACAGCCAGCACCGGGATCTGTCGTCCCAGTATCTCCACGACTCCCCCGTCCGTAACGAGGGCGTGCTCCGTCACCATGCGCCGGAAACACTGTGACATGGCCGCCTCTGTCGGCGCGTCCAGAGGACAGTGGTAGACACTCGCCTGCTGCAGCCTTCGCAGGCGATAGTCGATGCCCGCATCCAGGTGGACGATCTCGGTACGGGACTTGAGCAGGGCAATCGCCGGAAGAAAACGTTCTCGCTGCAAACCGTTCTGATACAGCAGATCAGGCTCGATGTTCGAGGTCGCCACCAGGACCACCCCCTCGTCCATCAAATGGCCCAGCAGACCGCCGAGGATCATGGCATCGCCGATGTCAGACACGAAGAACTCGTCGAAACAGAGCACAGGGGCTTCCCGCGCGATGATGCCGGCCACGACCTCCAGCGGGTTCTTCTGTTGCTTCAGATCACGCAGTTCCGCGTGCACGCGCTGCATGAAACGGTGGAAGTGCGTCCTCATCTTGCGCTGCACTGGAAGACTCTCGAAGAACACATCCATCATGTAGGTCTTGCCGCGCCCCACGCCGCCGTGAACATAGAGCCCCTTGATCGATTCGGGGCGGCGCTTGAGAAAAGGGAGCTTCAGCCAGTCAAGGGCCGATGCCTGCTGATTCTCGCTTGCCACCAATTCATCATGCAGCCGCTGAAAGTGCACCAGAGCGGCCGCTTGCGCGGCATCCTCGACAAGCACGCCATTGGCGACATCCATGGCGTAGCGCGCCGTCGGGGACAAAGGGGCGGACAGAGAATTCGACATGCTGGCTGCAATTCCGGGGGTCAAGGGCTACGCATTCTAGGGCACGCCGGCCGGCGCCGACCAGTCAGCGAACGCGGCCCCGACGTGCCGGGCAAGGAATCTCCTGACACCATCGGAGACCTCAGGCTATACTTGCGCCACTTCTGATTTTCGGTGCCGCACCCGGCACCCAGGCGCAATAGAGAGGCATTGCACAGTGATGGTATGGGTTATCGGCTTCATTTGTCTGGTTGTCGGTGCTGCCACCGGCTACTTCCTGGCAGAACGTGTCAGTGCCAGTCCATCCCGCATTGCCGAACTGGAAACCCAACTGCAGGATCTGCAGCGCAGCCATTCCCGCTATCGCGATGAAGTCAGCGAGCATTTCAGCACAACAGCCGACCTGGTGCAGCAGATGACGGACAGCTACCGCGACGTTTACCAGCATCTGGCCAGTGGCGCACAGGATCTGTGCTCTGGCGAGGTGGCTCGACGCATGTTGCCCGCGTCCTCCGATGGCCTGCTGGGACGCGCAGCGGACGATGACGACGCACCCGTGCATGCACCGCGCGACTATGCCCCCAAGTCGTCGCCTGATCAGGGCGGCGCCTTGTCAGAAGGTTTCGGGCTTGAGAAGCTCCGCGAATCCGACAAGGACTATCGCTGAGAGCGCTGCCAGCCCCACTGCCCTGTTGATCCCTGAACCCGGAGTCGCAAGGTTCCTCTCGAGCACTCCGCAAGACTCCCACGACAAAGTGAATCGCGATGACTGACTACAATCTGACGCACCTCAAGCAACTGGAAGCCGAGAGCATTCACATCATTCGTGAAGTCGCAGCGGAGTTCGACAATCCGGTCATGCTTTACTCCATTGGCAAGGATTCGGCCGTGATGCTGCACCTGGCCATGAAGGCCTTCTACCCGGGCAAGCCCCCCTTCCCGCTGCTGCACGTGGACACCACCTGGAAATTCCGCGAGATGATCGAGTTCCGTGATCGTCATGTGAAGGAGCTGGGTCTCGATCTGATCGTCCACATCAACCAGGAAGGAGTGGACGCGGGCATCGGGCCATTCACCCATGGCAGCGAGAAACACACCGATGTTATGAAGACCCAGTCACTGCGCCAGGCATTGAACAAGTACCGCTTCGATGCTGCCTTCGGCGGTGCGCGACGAGACGAAGAGAAATCCCGCGCCAAGGAAAGGGTGTTCTCGTTCCGTGACAAGAACCACGGCTGGGACCCGAAGAACCAGCGCCCAGAGCTGTGGAACATCTACAACTGCAAGGTCAACAAGGGCGAAAGCATCCGCGTGTTTCCGCTGTCCAACTGGACAGAGCTCGACATCTGGCAGTACATCTACCTGAACAACATCGATATCGTGCCGCTCTATTTCGCCAAGGAACGCCCTGTCGTGCGCATGGATGGCGTGGACATCATGGTGGATGACGAGCGCATGCCGCTGGAAGGGCGCAAGGTGGAAAACAAGATGGTGCGTTTCCGCACCCTGGGCTGCTACCCGCTGACCGGCGCGGTCGAGTCCACCGCCACCACCCTGCCCGAGATCATCCAGGAGATGCTGCTCACCACCACGTCCGAGCGTCAGGGTCGCCTGATCGACAGCGACAAGGCAGGCTCCATGGAAGACAAGAAGCGCAAGGGCTACTTCTGACCCTCACCCCCCATTCTCGAGTCAATCGCCAAGGCCAGGTTTCACGACATGTCACATCAATCGGATCTCATCAGCACGGACATCAATGCCTATCTCGCCCAGCACGAGCGCAAGGAGCTGCTGCGGCTGCTGACCTGCGGCAGTGTGGACGACGGCAAGAGCACGCTGATCGGCAGGCTGCTGCACGACTCCAAGATGATCTATGAAGATCATCTGAATGCCATCAAGGCCGACAGCGTCAAGTCTGGCACCACCGGCGGTGCCATCGATCTGGCCCTGCTCGTGGACGGCCTGCAGGCGGAGCGTGAACAGGGGATCACCATCGATGTGGCCTATCGCTATTTCTCGACTGCGCGGCGCAAGTTCATCATCGCCGACACGCCCGGCCACGAGCAGTACACCCGCAACATGGCCACCGGGGCCTCCACCTGCGATCTCGCGATCATCCTGATCGACGCCCGGCACGGCGTGCAGATCCAGACCCGCCGCCACAGCTACATCACGTCGCTGCTGGGCATCCGGCACATTCTGGTGGCCATCAACAAGATGGATCTGGTGGACTACAGCCAGGAGGTCTTCGAGCGCATCAAGGCCGACTATCTGCAGTTCAGCTCGCGTCTGGCGCCGGCCGATTTCCAGTTCATCCCGCTGTCGGCTCTCAATGGCGACAACGTGGTGAACCCGAGCGAACACATGCCCTGGTACTCCGGCCCGACACTGATGGCGACCCTGGAAACCGTGGAGATCGCGAAGGACCGCAACCTGCGCGACCTGCGTTTCCCCGTGCAGTACGTCAACCGCCCCAACCTCAATTTCCGCGGCTTCTGCGGCACCCTTGCCTCGGGCATCGTGCGCAAGGGGGACGAGATCGTGGTGCTGCCCTCACAGAAGAGCAGCCGCGTGAAATCCATCGTGACCCACGACGGCGAACTGGAGGCGGCCTTCACCGACATGGCTGTTACCCTGACGCTGGAGCACGAGATCGACATCAGCCGTGGCGACATGATCGTGCACAGCGACAATTTCCCGCTGGTCACCGACGCGTTCGACGCCACCCTGGTCTGGATGATCGAGCAGCCCATGCTGCCGGGCAAACTGTATGACTTCAAACTGGGCACCAAGACGGTGAGCGGCAGAGTCTCGACGCTGCAGCACCGCATCGACGTCAACACACTGGAGAAGAGCCCGGCGCCGGCACTGGAGTTGAACGAGATCGGCGTGTGCAGCATCAGTGTGGAGAAGACTGTCTGCATCGACGACTACTCGGCCAATCGCAGCACTGGCGCGTTCATCGTCATCGATCGACTGACCAATGTGACCGTGGGCGCCGGCATGATTCATGTGCGAGCAGCCACACAGGAACAACCGGTCGGCATTCCCAGCAGCACCCATCACGTCACACGCGAGGAGCGTGCTGCACGCTACGGTCAGCAGCCTGCCACCATTCTCTTCGTCGGAGTCTCCGGCGCAGGCAAGACCACGCTGGCTCATGCTCTGGAACGTCGACTGTTCGACATGGGCCGCGTCAGCACCGTGCTGGATGGCAAGGCCATGCGTCAGGGCATCAGCCGTGATCTGGGCCACGACGAAGCCGGGCGTGCCGAGAATCTGCGCCGCAGCGCCCACATTGCCAGACTCATCAACGATTCCGGCGTCATCTGCTGCGCCGCCTTCGTGGCGCCGGGACGGGATGCGCGCGAGCACGCCATCAGCGTTATCGGCAATGAAAACTGCCTGATCGTGTACCTGAATCCTGCCATGGACGTGTGCCGACAGCGTGACCCGAGCGGCCTCTATGCCGCGGCCGAGTTGTCGGGCAGCCACGACGTGCCGGGTGTCTCCTATCCCTACGAGGCCCCCGAGCAGGCCGTGCTCACATTGGACACCGGCGCTCTCTCGATCGACGAGTGCGTGAATCAGGTCGTGAAGCTGCTCAAGGGCCGCAGGATCATCTGATCCTCACGGCCCGAGAGTCAGACGGGATTGTCGATGTCGACAAACTCATGGGTAATGCCGAAGCGTTGCACGAGATGCGCGGCGAGCGCCTTCACTCCGTAGCGCTCGGTGGCGTGATGACCCGCCGCGAAGAAGTGCAGGCCGGTTTCTCGTGCGATATGGACCGTCTGTTCCGAAGCCTCGCCCGTGATGTAGGCATCCACGCCCGCCTTTACCGCCAGTTCGATGAAATTCTGCGCCGCCCCCGTGCACCAGGCCACCGTTCTGATCGGTGACGCGACACCTGCGACATGCAGAGGCGTTCGTCCGAGCGTCTCCTGCAAAAGCGCACACATGGCGCTTCCTTCCAGAGGCCTTGCCAGAGACCCAGTCAAGCCGATGCTGTTGTTGTTCTGTTTGCCCAGGTCCCCGGTCACACTCAGACCCAGCAAGGCACCAAGCTGTGCGTTGTTGCCAAGCAGCGGATGCACATCCAGCGGCAGATGGTAGGCCAGCAGACTGATGTCATTCTCGAGCAGCGTGCGCATGCGATTGCGCTTGATGCCGGTGATCGACGCATCCTCTCCGCGCCAGAAATAGCCGTGATGCACAAGAATCGCGTCCGCATTCAGCGCCACGGCGCGATCGATGAGCGCCTGACACGCGGTCACGCCGCTGACAAGACGCCTCACCTCCCTTCTGCCCTCGACCTGCAAGCCATTGGGACAGTAGTCGTTGAACTGCTCGGGGCGCAGCAGTGTCTTGATCTCCTTGAGCAGATCATCAAGCAGGACCATCATCGGAATTCACCTTCACTTGTCACGGGTTTGCTCGCATAATGGCGGCTCTTTCGAACCAGCGCGCGGCGTATGGTAGCAGAGTGTCCGGCACCAGCCCGAGTTGCGGCGAGATCCCATGAAAAAGTTCCTGCAATTCATCAGCTGGCCTGTCATTGCCGGTGTCCTCTTTGCCGTCATCCTGGTGCAGTATCAGCAGATTTCCCGGCTGTCCGATCTGATCAGCGCGTTTCCCGCTGCGCCTGCCAGCTCTGAGACGACTGCCTCCCAGGACGATTTCTCGCTCGCTCAGGCCGTCGATCGTGCCGCCCCGTCTGTCATCAGCATTCACTCCACCATACGGCAGCAGATACAGCTGCCCCCCGTGGAAGAGATTCCTCCGATCTTTCGCAATCTGCTGGAGAACATTCCCGCCGAGCGCTCCTACAACAGTCTCGGCTCAGGCGTCATCGTCAGCACTGAAGGTCACGTGCTGACATCCCTGCACGTGATCGAGGGCGCCGAAGACATTGAGGTGCGCTATGCCGACGCCGGCAACAACAGTTTCATCAGCGCGGCGCGCCTGATCGGTTCCGACCCGGGCACCGACCTCGCCCTGCTGCAGATCGAAGTGGAGGGCTTCCCGCCGCCCATCCCCATCGGCTCGTCCGACGAGGTGCGCGTCGGCGACAGCGTGCTCGCCATCGGCTTTCCCAGCCAGGAGTTGATCAGCCAGAAGTCCGTGTCGCGAGGCATCGTCAGCGCACTGGGCATTCCGCAGAACGGACTGCCGATCGTGGACTACATCCAGACGGATGCCGCCATCAATTACGGCAACTCGGGCGGCGCGCTGGTCAACGCACAGGGCGAGCTGATCGGCATCAACTCGTTCATCTACTCGCAGTCCGGGGGGTCCGACGGCATCGGCTTCGCAGTGCCCATCAACAAGGCCATGGGCGTGGTGGATCAATTGCTCACCTTCGGGGAAGTGAGTCCGGGGTATCTGGGGGTGATCACCGGCGAAATGCTGACGGAGGAAACCAGTCTCAACTTCTTCGGCCGCAACGATGTGGAAGGCCTGCTGATCGAGCAGGTGAATGAAGCAAGTCCGGCAGAACAGGCAGGGATCAGAGCCGGCGACGTCATGACGGCGATCGATGGACTGCCCATCAGCAGCGTCATCAGCGCCATCGATCAGATCAACCGCAAGTCACCAGGGCAAACCGTCACCCTGGGCATCTACCGTGAAGGCGAGAACCTGGAGATTCCCGTGGCACTGGGCATAGGCAGTTCCCAGTACCGCATTCCCGAAATTCCCGCCAATTGAGCGGTCAGCGGCGGTAATCCGCCGACAGGGCATGCGCCTGCAGGAACTCGTTCCCTGCCAGTTCCGACGCAATGGCGGCCAGTGTCGCCGCACCTTCGCGCGAACAATGGATGATCGAGCTGCGTTTCTGGAAGTCGTAAACCCCCAGCGCCGAGAAGAAACGCGCGGTGCCCGAGGTGGGCAGCACATGGCTCGGCCCCGCGCAGTAATCCCCCAGCACTTCGGCACTGTAGCGCCCGAGGAACAGAGCACCGGCATGAGTGATGCGCTCGGCGAGGACATCCGGCTGAGCGACGGACAGCTCGAGATGTTCCGGAGCGATGCGGTTGCTGATGTCCGCCGCCTCTTCCAGAGACTGGCAGAGGATGAAAATGCCTCGATTGGCGAGTGATTTGCGAATGATCTCGCGACGCTCCATGGTCGGCAGCAGGCGTTCGATGCTCGCCTGCACCCGGTCCAGGTACTCGGCATTGGGACAGATCAAGATCGACTGCGCCTGCTCGTCGTGCTCCGCCTGCGAGAACAGATCCATGGCGATCCAATCCGGGTCGGTCAGCCCGTCGCAGAGGATGGTCAGCTCTGAAGGGCCGGCAATCATGTCGATGCCCACCTCGCCGAACACATGTTTCTTGGCAATCGTCACATAGATGTTGCCCGGACCTGTGATCTTGTCCACCTTGGGTACACTCTGCGTTCCATAGGCCAGCGCCGCAATGGCTTGCGCCCCCCCGACAGTGATCACGCGCTCGACGCCGGCGAGGGCAGCCGCCGCGAAAATCAGGTCGCCCTGCTCGCTCCAGCGCGTGGGCACGGCTGCGATGATCTGGCCGACACCCGCCACCTGGGCAGGAATGCCGTTCATCAGCATGGACGACGGGTAATTGGCCTTGCCCCCGGGAACGTAGATGCCGACTCGGTCCAGCGGGCTGATCTTCTGCCCGTACACTGAGCCCTCGGCATCCTGGTACTGCCAGGACGACTGCTTCTGCCGTTCGTGGTAATCACGGATTCTGGCGGCAGCGTCGCGCAGGGCGGTGGCCTGGCGGGCAGGCAGGCGCTCCAAACTGACCTGCATCTGCTCGCGACCAACAGTCAGCTGCGCGATGCTGTCAGCCTCGACACGGTCGAAGCGCCGCGCGTACTCCAGCAGTGCATCGTCGCCGCGCGTGGCGACGTCGGCCAGAATGCCACTGACCAGCTGGTTGATCTGCGGGTCGCCCAGCATGGCGCGGTTGAGTCTGGCACGCAGGGCCGAGTCGAAGTCGCCGGCGCGTGAGTCCAGGCGGACGATGGCGGGAAAATCAATGCTCATGGGACGCTCTCACACCTGCGCTCTGGCCTCGACAGCCTCGGCGAGGCACTGCAGCAGCGGCTTGATCAGCGCGTGTTTCATCTTCAGCGCTGCCTTGTTGACGATGACCCGGGAGCTGATCTGTGCGATCAGCTGCAGGGGTTCCAGTCCATTGGCCTTGAGAGTGTTGCCGCTGTCCACGATGTCCACGATGATGTCGGCCAGTCCCATGGACGGCGCCAGTTCAAGCGCACCATTGAGCTTGATGACATCGACCTGCACGCCCTGCTCGGCAAAATAGCGCTTGGTGATGTTGGCGAACTTGGTGGCCACCTTGATGCGACCGGCCACCGGCGCAGCCCCGACCGGCGCGGCCGTCATCAGCCGGCACTTGGCAAGCTTCAGATCGAGCGGCTCGTAGAAGCCTTCGCTGCCGTACTCCAGCAGCAGGTCCTTGCCCACCACTCCCAGATCGGCACTGCCGAACTCGACATAAGTTGGCACGTCGGACCCGCGGATCACCATGATCTGCACGCCGGGCATGGTGGTGTCGAAGATCAGCTTGCGGCTGCTGTTGATGTCTTCCAGCGGCGCGATGCCCGCCGCTTCGAACAGGGGCAGCACCTCGTCCAGAATGCGCCCCTTGGTGAGCGCGATCACAATCTTCTGACTGTTGTTGGAATTCATGGGGCGGTCATGCCTTCAAGAGGGAATCCGACGGATGCGGGCACCGAGCAGCTGCAGCTTTTCCTCGATGCACTCATAGCCACGATCGATGTGATAGATGCGATCCACGATGGTCTGACTGTCGGCCACCAGGCCGGCGATGATCAGACTGGCAGAAGCCCGCAGGTCTGTCGCCATCACCGGGGCGCCCTTCAACGCGGATACGCCGGTCACGATCACGGTGTTGCCTTCCACATGCATGGAGGCACCCATGCGATTCATCTCATGCACGTGCATGAAGCGATTCTCAAACACCGTCTCGGTGATGGAGCCGGACCCGGAGGCCACCGCATTCAGGGCTGTGAACTGCGCCTGCATGTCCGTCGGGAAAGCGGGATAGGGTGCTGTGCGCAGCGACACCGACTTCGGTCGCTTGCCATGCATGTCGAGCTCGATCCAGTCCTCGCCCACGCGGATGTCTGCACCGGCTTCCACCAGCTTGCTCAGCACGGCTTCCAGGATGTCCGGGCGCGTGTCCTTGACCTTGATGCGGCCCCGCGTGGAGGCAGCGGCAATCAGGTACGTGCCGGTCTCGATGCGGTCCGGCATGACGGAATAGCTGCAGCCGTGGAGCGACTTGCGGCCATTGATCACGATGGTGTCAGTGCCCTGTCCGTGGATGTCGGCGCCCATGCGATTCAGGCAATTGGCCAGATCGACGACTTCCGGCTCGCGCGCGGCGTTCTCGATGATGGTCTGACCATCGGCCAGTGTGGCGGCCATCATCACGTTCTCGGTGCCCGTCACGGTGCACAGGTCCATAAAGATGTGAGCGCCCTTAAGACGGCCATCCACAGAAGCCTTGATGTAGCCGTCTTCCACGATGATGTTGGCGCCCATCTTCTCCAGTGCACTGATGTGCAGGTTCACCGGCCGGCTCCCGATCGCGCAGCCGCCGGGCAGGGCCACTTCCGCCCGACCGTGGTGGGCGAGCAGAGGGCCAAGCACCAGGATCGAGGCCCGCATGGTCTTGACCAGTTCATAGGGCGCGCTGAGCTGCCGGATGGAGCCGCTGTTCACTTCCACATTGAGCTTTTCGTCCACCACCGGCTCGACGCCCATGCAGCCGAGCAGTTCCAGCATGGTGGTGATGTCGTAAAGATGGGGCAGATTGCACACCTGCACGGTGTCGCGTGTCAGCAGGGTGGCCGCCAGAATGGGCAGCGCGGAGTTCTTGGCACCCGCAATGCGGATCTCTCCGTTGAGGCTCACACCCCCTTGAATCAAAAGTTTGTCCATGTCGTCACTGGTCCGGATCGGAAGGGAAATGATCAGAGTTGCGAGGCACGCTCGGCCACCGTCAGCAATCGCATGCTGACGGCATGAATAGCCCCGGAGGCGATGTGAGGGTTGAGTATCTGGTAGATCTTCTGTTGTCGTTTCACTGCATTGAGGCCATCGAAGACGTCGCCGGTCGCGTGAACCTGGAACTTGCCTCCCTCGCCCTGCACCACGATGTCGCACGCGGGAAGCTGCGCTTCCAGCATGCCCTTGATCTGATCTGCATCTATTGCCATGAAATCTCCGTGTCGCCCCGAACGCCGGGGCGCAAATGCCGAATGTCTACTGCCAGTTGTCTATGACCTGATCGATGTCATTGCCATGACGGTTCATCAGGGCCGAGAACTGCGTGAAATACTGTCGCCGCAGGTTGATGCCGCCCACATACAGATTCTTGAGCTTCCACTCCCCGGTTTCGTTGAGGAACAGCGTGTATTGCAGCTCCACCGTGGAGTTGTTGGACGTGATCTGCATGCGCACATTGGTATTGAGTGCAGGGTCTGGCGACGGCTCGCCAGCCGGCAGGAACACCAGCTCCTGACCGTCGTAACCAACCAGCGCCGCGCCATAGAAGCGGGTCAGTGTCACGCGCAGCTTCTCGCCGAAACGGCTGATCTGCTCGGGCGTGGCCTGCTCGGCATAGCGGGCCATCACGCCGATGGCGACCTCATCGAAGTCGACGAAACCGGACAGCGACTGCTCGATGCCGGAGAAATAACGCTCACGGTCGGTTTCGAAGTAGGGCTTCACTTCCTGCACGGTGGCAAGCAGGGCATTCACCGACTGTTCGGCCGACTGCAGAGCACTCTGCTCTTCAGCAGCCTGGGCGAACAGCGGCAGGTTCAGAACAAGCGCTGAAACAGCAAGCAATTTCTTGAAGGATGTCACCAGTATGATCTCCTGTATGGGCACAAGCGGGTGTCGTGGGATACCCTTTCGCCGGACGCGCAGAGTCTACCTCAATCCCGCACCGCAATAAATTACTACTTGCAAACAATGACAATCCTTCGTCTAATTGCCGCCGGCCTTCAAGCACCGGCCAGACACGTCCGCCACGGTTGAAGTTCAGGACTCCTGCACATGCGGAACGGCACCTCCTCCCGACACTCTCACAATTACGCAGCAGCCCATCGCGCGAGCCTGTTTTTTCTGTACCATCAATTCAGAAAACAATTTCGAAAAGGGACAGGCGTCCGACGCACCGTACCAGGGTATCCGCAATGACCGACCACAATCGCTTCATCGCCAGTGCACTGCGCACCATCGACATCGAACACCGGGCCATCGGCGAATTGTCGCAGCGCATGGGCCCAGCATTCGCCATGGCCTGTGAACGCCTGCTGAATTGCAGCGGTCGCATCATCGTGACCGGCATGGGCAAGTCCGGCCATATCGCCTCCAAGATCGCCGCCACCCTCTCAAGTACTGGCAGTCCTGCGTTTTTCGTGCATCCAGCGGAGGCCAGTCACGGTGACCTGGGCATGATCACCGAGAAGGACGTGGTGCTCGCGCTGTCCAATTCCGGCACCACCAGCGAGATTCTCGCGATCCTGCCCATACTCAAGCGCAAGGGCATCACACTGATCAGCATGACCGGCGCGCCACAGTCGCCGATCGCCCAGATGTCGGACATCCACATCGACGCCAGTGTCAAGGAAGAGGCCTGCCCCCTCGGACAGGCCCCCACCAGCAGCACCACCGTGGCGCTGGTGCTCGGGGACGCGATTGCCATGGCGCTGCTGGAAGCGCGCGGCTTCACCCTGGAGGAATTCGCCTTCTCGCACCCGGGCGGACGTCTGGGGCGCAGGCTGTTGCTCAAGGTCAAGGACATCATGCACGAAGGCGACGCCATCCCCCGCGTGCATCCGGACACCCTGCTCAGCAATGCCCTGCTGGAAATCACGCGCAAGGGCCTGGGGATGACGACGGTGGTTGACGCTTCCGGCGCCCTGTGCGGCGTCTTTACCGACGGAGACCTGCGCCGTACACTCGACTCCGGCCGCAATATCCGGGAAACCCCGATCGGCAGCGTCATGTCCAGCGGCGGCAAGAAAGTGAGGGAGAACGCCCTGGCCACCGAAGCGGTGAGAATCATGCAGGAAAACCGCATTTACACACTGATCGTGGTGGACGACGCCGAAGAGCTGCGCGGTGTCATCCGCATGCACGATCTCTTGCAGGCCAATGTCGTCTGACATCGCGCGAGACGCCCCGACTTCACCCACAGGAAGCTCTTCCATGAATTTCGCCATCGAGACCACCGACATCCTGCAGCGCGCCCGCGACATCCGCCTGCTGTTGCTCGATGTCGACGGCGTGCTCACTGCAGGCGAGCTGTTCCTCAGTGACAGCGGCGAGGAGATCAAGGCCTTCAGCACGCTGGATGGACAAGGCATCAAGCTGTTGCAAGGGTCAGGTGTGCAGGTCGGCATCCTCAGCGGTCGCCGCTCCGCCCTGTTGACCCGTCGCGCAGAGAACCTAGGCATCAGCCTGGTGATTCAGGGGCGTGAGGACAAGCACACGGCCCTTCAGGAACTGTGCTCCGCTCAGGGCGTCTCGCCCGCCTCGATCGCCTATGTCGGGGACGACCTGCCCGACATACGCGTCATGAAGGCCGTACGTCTCGCCTTTGCGGTCGCCAATGCTCACTCGGCAGTGAAGCAGGTGGCTCATGCCTGCACCAGCCTCTGCGGTGGCCACGGTGCCGTGCGCGAAGTGTGCGACTTCATTCTGCAGTCTCAGGACAAGTACGATGCTGCTCTTGCCCCCTACTTCTGACTCGGAGTCGAACGCCCCGGCGCGTGCAGGGTTGCGCCAGCGTTCCGGCCGCCTGCTGCTGGCGCTTTCTGCGATCGCCCTGGTGCTGATCTTCGACGGACGCCGCCTGTTGGACGTCCCTCCCGCGCTGCTGCCCGAGCCACAGCCTCTCCTGCCCGTGGAATACGACGCATATGCCACTGGCGTGAGCAGTGTGCTCTACAACACCGATGGCCGCGTGGAATACACCCTGGAAGCGGCCGAACAGACGCATTTCCTCGACAATACCACCCTTCTGGAAAGCCCCTCCGTGCGGCTCCACCAGGACTCCGGTGCGCGCTGGAATATCACGGCGGGTTCGGGCAGAATCCACGCGGTTGAAGGCGGCGACGCCATTGAACGCCTTGACCTGCAAACGAGCGTCGAGGTCTACCAGATCGACGCGCTGGATCGTCGCCTCACCCTGAACACGGAGTTCCTGTCGGTATTCCCGCAGACACAGACCTTGAGCACCGACCAGGCCGTCACGATGGTGACCGACACCCTGCAGCAGAACGCCATCGGCATGCGCGCCGACCTGCAGCAGGATCAATTGACATTTCTCGGACAGGTCAGAGGCCGATATGAAGTACCCAGCAGTCAACCCTGACCTGCGCCTGCGTGTGGCGACGGCAGCCCTTTGCGTCCTGCTTGCCCTGGGCGCCTCGGCTCAGGAAAGTGCCGGCAGTCACGAATACAGCGCCGACGGCGAAACCACCATCGAAACCCGCAATGGCGTCCGTGTGATCACCCTGCGTAACAATGTCTTTGTGCGTCAGGAGGCAGTTGAGCTGACGGGCGATGTGGCCGTGTTGGAATACGATCTCGACAACCAGTTGCAGAAGGTCACCCTGACCGGCACTCCCGCGCGCTTCGCGCAGCAGGGCGACGACGAAGCCAGCTCGGTGTCCGGATACAGTGACACCATCCACTATTTCGCTGGCGCACAGGCCGTGGTCGAGTTTGTCGGCACCGCCAGTTTCACCCAGCCAGGCACCAGTCTGCTTTGTGCGCAGATCCGCCACACCATCGAGACGGACGCCACTTCGGGCCAGGCCTGCAGCGGCTCACTGAGTCCGCAGACCAACTGATGGACAGCCTCAAGGTCTCCCACATCGCCAAATCCTACAAGGGCCGCCAGGTGGTCCGGGATGTCTCTCTGAGCCTGAACAGCGGGCAGATCGTCGGCCTGCTCGGGCCCAACGGCGCCGGCAAGACCACCTGCTTCTACATGATGGTGGGCCTGGTGAAGGCGGACAGCGGTAGCATCGCGCTCAACGATCAGGACGTCACGGTGCTGCCGATCCATGCGCGGGCGCAGCGCGGACTGGGCTATCTGCCGCAGGACTCCTCGATCTTCCGCACGTTGACGGTCGCCGAGAACATTCTCGCCATCCTCGAGACGCGCAAGGATCTCGACCGGGCAGGACGCGAGGAGCGTCTGGAGAGCCTGCTGGCGGAGTTCCATATCGGGCACATCCGCAACAACAAGGGCATGAGCCTGTCCGGTGGCGAACGCCGACGTACCGAGATCGCCCGGGCACTGGCCACGGAACCGCGCTTCATCCTGCTCGACGAGCCCTTCGCCGGCGTCGACCCCATCTCAGTCAGCGACATCAAGGACATCATCCGCCACCTCAAGCAAAAGGGCATCGGCGTGCTGTTGACCGACCACAACGTGCGCGAAACACTCGACATCTGCGAGAAGGCCTACATCGTGAGTGAAGGTCAGATCATCGCGGAGGGCAGCGCGCAGGAGATTCTCGCCAATCAGAAAGTGCGCGAAGTCTATCTCGGCCATCAATTCCGCATCTGACACAAATCAGGCTTGAAATTTGCGTCTGTCTTACGGCACGATACTTGCTAACACTCAGGGCCGTCACCACACCATGAAGCACTCGCACCGATGAAACTCTCGCTACAGCTCAAGCTGGGTCAGCAACTGACCATGACGCCGCAGCTGCAGCAAGCTATCCGCCTTCTTCAGCTTTCCACCCTCGATCTGCAGCAGGAAATCCACCAGGCGCTGGAGTCCAATCCGATGCTGGAACTGGACGAGGACGATCACTTCCAAAATCGCTCCGATGAGCTGGCCGAGGTGAACACCGAGAGCAGCATCTCCAGCGACGACTACAACCTCGAGCGCATCGCCGGCAGCAGCACCAGCACCGAGAGCTACGAGAGCGGGGAGGCCGAATCCTCGGGCGATTACGAGGACAGCCGCTGGGAGGACCAGATCCCCGATGACTTGTCGGTGGACAGCAGCTGGGACGACATCTACCAGACCACTTACACGACGGGCAGTGGCTCCGGCGATACCGAGACCTCGGACTTCGAATCCCGCAACAGCGTGGACGAGAGTCTGCAGGATCACCTGATGTGGCAGCTCAATCTCACGCCGATGTCCGACCCCGACCGCCTGATCGGCCTCGCCATCATCGATGCCATCGACGCCAACGGCATGCTCACGGTGGGCATTGACGCCATTCACGCCAGCCTGATGCGCTCCATCGACATCGAACCCGAGGAAGTGCTGGCGGTGCTGCACCGTATCCAGCAGTTCGACCCGGTGGGTGTCGGCTATCGTGATCTCGCGGAATGCCTGCTGATCCAGCTGAACCAGTTCGAGGACGCCGAGACCACGCCAGCCATTCGCCATGCCCGCGCCATCGTCAAGGATCATCTGGTGCTGCTGGGCAACCGCGACTATGCCCAGCTCATGCGCCTGGTGCGCATCAAGGAAGCCGAGCTGCGCGATGCCATCAGCATCATCGAGTCTCTGAACCCGAGACCGGGCGCCGATATCGCCCCACCGTCCACCACCTACATCATTCCGGATGTCATCGTCACCAAGGACAGCGACACCGGGCGCTGGCGCGTGGAGCTCAATCCGGAGACCGCGCCGCGCATCCGCATCAATGCGGACTATGCCGCCCTGGTGCGTCGCGCCGACAGCAGCAGCGACAACAACTACCTGCGCGACAACCTGCAGGAGGCGCGCTGGTTCCTCAAGAGTCTGCAGAGCCGCAATGAAACGCTGATGAAGGTCGCCACCCGCATCGTCGAGCATCAGAAGGGTTTCTTCGAGTACGGTGAGGAAGCGATGAAGCCTCTGGTGCTGCACGACATCGCCGAGGCCGTGAACATGCACGAGTCCACCATCTCGCGCGTGACCACACAGAAATACATGCACACGCCCAAGGGCATCTTCGAGCTGAAGTATTTCTTCTCCAGCCACGTGAGCACGGCAGGCGGCGGCGAATGTTCCTCCACGGCGATCCGCGCGCTCATCAAGAAGCTGGTGGCCGGCGAGAACGCCCGCAAGCCGCTGAGCGACAGCAAGATCACCAAGCTGCTCGAAGCACAGGGCATCAACGTGGCACGTCGCACCATCGCGAAATACCGGGAATCCCTGTCCATTCCGCCGTCCAACGAACGCAAGAAGCTGGTCTAGACTTGCGCCGCATGGCGCGCAGGGAAAAGTGAAAATGACTCATGACTTCCCGCGAGGCGATGCTAGAATGGCGCCCGAATTTCAGTCATACGAGAATTCGTGACAATGCGCATCGACACGATCCTGACCCCGGAACGCTGCTTCTGCAAACTGCCAGGGGTGAGCAAGAAACGCTTCCTCACCACGATCAGTGAGCGCATTGCCGAGCAGACAGGCACCCTGTCCGCTGACCACATCTACAGCGCGCTGCTTGCGCGCGAACAACTGGGCAGCACAGGCATCGGCAACGGCATCGCCATTCCCCATTGCCGCGTGGCCGCCTGCAAGAGCATCACGGGTGCCCTGGTCACGTTGAACGAAGGCATCGATTTCGACGCCATGGATTCGCGTTCTGTCGACCTGCTGTTCGTGCTGATCGTCCCCGCCGAAGAGATGGCCGAACACCTCAAGGTACTCGGCAGTCTGGCCGCCCTTTTCCATCAGGAAGACCTCTGCCGACGCCTGCGCCAGGCAGAGTCCGCCGAGGAACTCTACCGCATCGCCACGGCCGGCTGACAAGGGTCGGGCAAACCTGCTAAAGTCATGCCGACATTGAAAAAAGCCCCTCTCCCCACAGAGCTGGCTCCTGCTCGAAATCCCAGGCGAATGACACTGTGAAACTGCTCATCATCAGCGGCCGTTCCGGCTCCGGCAAGAGTACTGCCCTCAACATGCTGGAGGATCACGGCTACTACTGCATCGACAATCTGCCCGCCAGCCTGCTGCCCTCGCTGGCGCAGCGCGTGGCCTCGCAGTCCGCCGAGCCGCCCCGCGTCGCCGTGAGCATCGATGCCCGCAACATCCCGGCGGATCTCAAGCAGGTACCGCAGATCATCGAGCAGTTGAAGGAGTCGGGCATCAAGACGGAAATCATCTTCCTGGACGCGAGCAGCCCCACGCTGATCAAGCGCTTCAGCGAGAGTCGCCGCAAGCATCCGCTGACCACCGATCGCATCGGTCTGCGTCAGGCCATCAACATGGAGACCGAACTGCTGGAACAGATCGCGCTGCTCGCCAGCCTGTCCATCGACACCAGCAACATGTCCCTGCACCAGTTGCGCGAGAGCATCAAGACCCGCGTGGTGGAGCGCGACGACAGTGGCCTGGCCCTGCTGTTCGAATCCTTTGGCTACAAGTACGGCGTACCCATCGACGCCGACATCGTCTACGACGTGCGCTGTCTGCCCAACCCGTACTGGGAGAAGTCCCTGCGCCCCCTCACGGGCACCGATCAGGCGGTGGTGGACTGGCTGCAGACGCAGCCCGATGTGCAGACCATGTATGAAGATCTGTGTGCCTATCTCGACAAGTGGCTGCCGCGTTTCGAACAGAACAATCGCAGCTACATGACCGTTGCCATCGGCTGCACCGGTGGCCAGCACCGCTCCGTGTACCTGAGCGAGCGCCTGAGGGAACATTTTGCGGCGCGCGTCAGGAATGTGCAGGTCATGCACCGTGAATTGCTGAAGAGGGAAGGAGCACACGCCAAATGATCACCTCCACCATCACCATCTGCAACAAGGCCGGCTTGCATGCACGAGCTGCCTCACGCATGGTGTCCGTCACCTCCACGTTTCGCAGCGCGATCAAGGTGGGACAAGACAAGCTCGTCGACGGCAAGAGCATTCTGGCGCTCATGATGCTGGCCGCCGCCAAGGGCACCGTGCTCAACATCATCATCGACGGCGACGACGAGCAGGCCGCTCTGGAAGCGGTCACTGCACTGGTCAACAATCGCTTCGACGAGAGCGAGTGACAGGAAGACAACCCCATGAAACAACGAGAACCCATCGACTGGAGCCTCGAGCCTCCCAGCAAGTCGCAGCGCAAGCGCGACATGACGGCCCTGCAGGTGCTGGGCGAGGATCTGACCACGCTCGGTCGCAAGCAGCTGGACAAGCTGCCCCTGTCTGACGCCCTGCTCGCCGCGCTGGCGGAATACAACCGCCTGCCCCCGAGCCATGGCGCGCGACGGCGCCAGTTGCAATTCATCGGCAGGGTGATGCGGGACGAGAACCACGAGGAGATCCAGGCTGAGCTGGACCGCATGCGCACGCCCGACCGCGCCCAGGTGCGCCGGGCGCAGCTGATCGAGGAATGGGGTGATCGCCTGCTTGAGGGCGATGAGGACGTCATCAACGCCTTCGTCACGCAATGGCCGCTGGCAGAGCGCCAGGCCATCCGCGCCATCGTGCGCAATTACAGCAAGGACGACGAGGAAGCCGCGCGTGTGCACCGGCGCCGACTCATGAGCTACATCAAGGAGTACATCGAATAAGTGCCGCTTGCGGCACGCCTGCAGACATACACGATCAATCCCCAATACCAACAAGAACGAGGTCATTGATGTCGAACACGCATGCGCTGTCTTACTGGAAGGCCAATCTGAGAATTGTGGGCACCTTGCTGTGCATCTGGTTCTTCATCTCGTTCGGCTGCGGCATCCTGCTGGCCGACTATCTCGACAACTTCCGCATCGGCGGGTTCAAGCTCGGCTTCTGGATGGCTCAGCAGGGGTCGATCTATGGTTTCGTGGTGCTGATCTTTGTCTACATCCGGCAGATGGACAAGCTGGATCGCCAGTACAAGCTGGATCAGGAGCAACACGCCAAGGCTGAGGCGGAGCGCGCACAGGAGCCCCGCTCATGAGCGTGCAGATCTGGACTTACCTGTTCATATTCCTCAGTTTCGGTCTCTATATCGTCATCGCCCTGTGGTCCAAGGCAGGCTCCACTCACGACTTCTATGTCGCCGGCGGTGATGTGAAACCCGTGGTCAACGGCATGGCCACGGCGGCGGACTGGATGTCGGCGGCCTCCTTCATCTCCATGGCCGGCCTCATTTCCTTTCTGGGGCGAGATGGCACCTACTATCTGATGGGCTGGACCGGCGGCTATGTGCTGCTGGCCCTGCTGCTGGCGCCCTATCTGCGCAAGTTCGGCAAGTTCACCGTGCCGGCGTTCATCGGCGATCGCTACTATTCGCAGAGCGCACGTCTGGCGGCGGTGTTCTGCGCGATTGTCGTGTCCTTCGTGTATGTCTGCGGCCAGATGCAGGGCGCAGGCATCGTGTTCTCCCGCTTCCTCGAAGTGGACATCACCACCGGCGTGATCATCGGCATGGCCATCGTGTTCTTCTATGCCGTGCTCGGTGGCATGAAGGGCATCACCTATACCCAGGTGGCCCAGTACTGTGTGCTGATCTTCGCCTACATGGTGCCGGCCATCTTCATTTCGCTGATGATGACCGGCAACCCCATTCCACAACTGGGCTTCGGCTCCGAGCTGACACCGGAATACGGCGGCGGCTATCTGCTTGATCGCCTCGACGGCCTCAGCGAGACGCTCGGTTTCGGCACCTACACGACCGGCCAGAAAAGCACGCAGGACGTGTTCTTCATCACTGCCGCGCTGATGTTCGGCACCGCCGGCCTGCCCCATGTGATCATCCGTTTCTTCACGGTGCCCAGTGTGCGCGCGGCGCGCATCTCGGCCGGCTATGCCCTGGTGTTCATCGCCGTGCTCTACACGACGGCGCCAGCCATTGCCGCCTTTTCCAAGACCAATCTGATGAACACCGTCAACAATGCCGAGTACTCGGCAATGCCCGGCTGGTTCACCACCTGGGAGCGCACCGGCCTCATCACCTTCAACGACAAGAACAACGATGGCCGCATCCAGTACGTCGGAGACGCCGCCACCAACGAACTGACGGTCAACCGGGACATCATGGTGCTGGCGAATCCGGAGATCGCCCAGTTGCCCAACTGGGTGGTGGCCCTGGTGGCGGCCGGTGCTCTGGCTGCCGCGCTGTCGACGGCGGCGGGCCTGCTGCTGGTGATCTCGACGTCGATTTCGCACGACCTGATGAAGCGCAGTCTCGCGCCCCACATCACGGAGAAGCAGGAACTGAACTATGCGCGGGCGGCGATTTTCCTGGCGGTGCTGGTGGCGGGCTACTTCGGCATCTATCCACCCGGCTTCGTGGCAGAAGTGGTGGCCTTCGCCTTCGGACTCGCGGCGGCGTCGTTCTTTCCGGCCATCGTGCTCGGCATTTTCTACAGCCGCATGAATCGGCAGGGTGCAGTCGCCGGCATGCTGTCAGGCTTCACGTTCACGGCCGCCTACATCATCTACTTCAAATTCATCAGCCCGGAATTGAGCACGGCAGAGCACTGGTGGTTCGGCATTTCACCGGAAGGCATCGGCACCATGGGCACCCTGGTGAATCTGGTGGTCGCCCTGGCGGTGTGCCGTTTCACACCGGCACCGCCACAGGAGGTTCAGGAAATCGTGCACAACATCCGTCTGCCGGGCGAGCACGTGTAAGTCAGCGGCGATCCTTGATGCGCTGCCAGTAGCTGTCCACCGTGTTCTTCATGTCCTTGCGCAGCAGCAGGATGCCGATCAGATTGGGCATGGCCATGAAGAACAGCGTCACCGCCGAGAGATTCCAGATCAGCGTGGTGTCAGCCTGCGCCGCCAGGAAGAAGCCGGCGATATAGACCAGACGATACGGCAACACACCCGTTGGCCCGAACAGATAGGTCACGGCGCGGTCGCCGTAATAGGACCAGGCGATGGCCGTGGTGAAGGCGAACAGCAGCAAGCCGATGGACACCACATGCTGGCCGGCAGCGCCGAACCAGCCAGAGGCGAAGGCCTTTGACGTCAGCGGCACGGAATGCAGCAGGGAACGCCCCTCCAGCTGCAGCCCGAGATCATCCGGCCGCCCCTCGGTCACCCCAAACTCTCCGTTAGCCGGCTCCCCGTCCTTGAGGAAACGCACGTCCTCCGCCACGGAACGGGCGTGCAGGATGGTTATGTCCGCCTGATTCTGCAGCGCACCGGCACTGATCTGCAGCGTGCCGCTGTAGGCAGAGACTTGCGAGGGCTGGCGATTCAGATGCAGGAAGAGCTGCTCCCGCTGGGCGGCGTCCTGGTCAGAGAAGACGCCCGCCACAATCTCCAGATCCGCACGCGCGAACACGTTCTCGTGCTTCTGCGTCCAGACACCCGAGGACAGAATCACCAGCCCGGTGAGCGTGCAGATGATGATCGTGTCGATGAAGGGCTCCAGCAGCGCCACCATGCCCTCGTCGGCCGGTTCATCGGTGCGCGCTGCCGAGTGTGCAATGGCGGACGACCCCAGGCCCGCCTCGTTGGAAAAGAGGCCGCGATTCACACCGCGGTTGAAGGCATAGGCCATGCTGGCGCCGAGAAAACCACCGGTCGCGGCCGTGCCCGTGAAGACGTCGGAGAAGATTGCCGCAAAGGCGGGCCCGACATTGCCGAGGTTCGGCAGAATCACGGCGAGGGCACCGGCGATGTAGATCATGGACATCAGCGGCACCAGCTTCGAGGCCACCTGGGCAATGCGATGAATGCCGCCCACCACCACCAGCCCCAGAATGATTGTCAGGATGCTTCCGGACACCAGCGGGCTGATGTTGAACGAGCCTTCGAGACCGGCGGCAATGCTGTTGATCTGCGGGAAATTGCCGATGCCGAAGGACGTCACCATCGCGGCGATGGCAAACAGGATCGCGAGCGGGCGCGACTTCAACCCGTATTCCATGTAGTACATCGGCCCGCCAGCCATGGTGCCATCGGCCGTATTGACGCGGTACTTGTGCGACAGGGTCACCTCCACAAACTTGGTGGTCATGCCGAGAAAGGCCGTCATCCACATCCAGAACAGGGCTCCCGGCCCCCCCAGGAACAGCGCGAAGGCGACGCCCCCGATATTGCCGGTGCCGACCGTGCCGGCCAGTGCGGTGCTCAGGGCCTGCCAGTGGGTGGCATCGCCGGGCGCGCCCTCGCGATCATACTGTCCGCGCGCCACCTTGATGGCGTGGGAGAAATAGCGGACCTGAGGAAACTTCAGGTACAGCGTGAAGAACAGCCCCGTGAACAGCAGCAGGTAGGGAAACCACGCGGAGCCCGCGAGCAGTCCGTCCAGTCTGACCAGCATTGCATTGATCGCGTCCACGTGCCTTCCCCTTGCCGAAGTCTTGTTTCAATCGTCAGTGATGTGAATGGCAGGGGCTGTGACTGCCGCTGCCTCCTGTGTCTGCACCTTGTCGCGCAGGCGCGCGGCCAGCGCCAGATAGGCGCGAGCGATCGCACCGTCAGGCTGCGCCTGCACAATGGGCGTGCCCTTGTCCGTGTGCTCGCGGATGGCCAGCTCCAGTGGCAGAGAGCCCAGCAACTCGGTGCCGAAATCCCGCGACAGGGTTTCGCCACCGCCCGTTCCGAAAATCGCCTCTTCATGCCCGCATTGCGAGCATACATGAGTCGCCATGTTCTCGATCACGCCCAGCAAGGGCACCTGCACCTTGCGGAACATTTCCATGCCCTTGCGGGCGTCCAGCAGCGCGACATCCTGCGGCGTGGTGACGATCACGGCGCCGGTCACGGGCACTTGCTGGGCCAGACTCAGCTGGATGTCGCCCGTGCCAGGCGGCATGTCGACGATGAGGTAGTCAAGCTCGCCCCACAGCGTGTCCTTGAGCATCTGGTTGAAGGCGCCGACGATCATCGGGGCGCGCCAGGCCATGGCCGTCTGCGGCTCGACCAGATAACCGATGGAGTTCGAGACGATGCCATGAGCGGCCACCGGCTCCATGAACTTCTTGTCGACCAGCCGCGGGCGAGTGCCCGCCGGCACGCCCAGCATCAATGGCTGACTGGGTCCATAGATGTCGGCATCCAGCAGTCCGACCCGCGCGCCGAGTCGACTCAGCGCGACGGCCAGATTGACGGAGGTCGTGGACTTGCCCACGCCTCCCTTGCCTGAGGCCACACACAGGATATGTCGGACACCTTGCAGATTTTCCACGTCGCTCTCGCCTTCTTGAATTCCAGAACCCAGTGCTGCGCGAATGGCCGCGCGCTGGCATTATCCCCCGATGCCCACAGCTTGAACACCCAGGGAACGCGGCGCGCTCGCGGCAGACGGCGTGGCAAACGCTGCGTGGCTGCGCTACGCTGAGCCAGCCACTGAAACCCGCGCACTCCACGCGCAAGGATTGACTGTGACCCGGCACCTTTCACTTGTCCTCAGCCTAGCGCCGCTCCTGCTGGCCCCTGCCCTGACCTGCGCGCAGGGAGCGCCCGGCGATGTCCTTGCGGGCGAGCCAGTGCCGGATGTCCGCTTCGCCATCTACTCCGGCGTCTGGAGTGGACTCAGCGACGCCGGACTGCGCATCGTCGCGCGGAACAGCGGCACCCGATCCCTGCAACTGGAGTCCGTCACACTGGCTCAGGCAGCTGGCGGACAACCCATCCTGAACCTGGCAATGGCAGTTCCGGCGCAGGGCTGGGCGGAAGTCGAGACGACCTACATCGATCTGGTCTCTGACGATCCGTGCGTGGCAGACAGCCTGCGCGACGACTGGAAGCTGATGGAGATCTCGAATTACCCGCTGCACCCTTCGGTGCGCGGCCTGATCATCGAAGACGCGCTATCCTTCCGCATCTTCCAGTGCATTCGCGGCGTCACTCTGCACTGGCTCGACGCCGCAAGCGGCGACCAGTGGGAAACCGAGGAATGGCTGCTGTATCACTTCGAGCGCCTGCCCCCACCCTGAGAACAGTGGCAGACACGTAGGTAAAAAAAAGGGCCGCATGCGCGGCCCTTCTTTCACTTCAGCAGGTATCAACCGCCGATCAGGATGCCACCGTACTGCACGAAGAACGGTGCGAACACCAGCGACAGAATGGCGGAGAGCTTGATCAGGATGTTCAGGGAGGGGCCGGAGGTATCCTTCAGCGGATCGCCCACGGTGTCACCCACCACGGCCGCCTTGTGATTCTCGGAACCCTTGCCACCGTGATTGCCAGCCTCGATGTACTTCTTGGCGTTGTCCCATGCGCCCCCGCTGTTGGAGGAGGAGATCGCCAGTACACCGCCGGCCACCAGAGAACCAGCCAGCATGCCCGCGACGGCCGGGACGCCGAACAGGAACCCCACCACCAGCGGTGAGCCCATGATCAACACGCCCGGAGCGATCATCTCGCGCAGAGCCGCCTGGGTGGAGATGGCCACGCACTGGGCGTAGTCAGGCTCACCGGTGCCTTCCATCAGGCCGGGGATGACTCTGAACTGACGACGCACTTCCTCGATCATGTCGAACGCGGCCTTGCCCACGGATTTCATGGTCATGGCGGTGAACAGGAACGGCAGCACGGCGCCCATGAACAGGCTCACGAACACGACCGGGTCCAGCAGATTGATGGACGCCAGCAGGTCATAGCCGGGGTTCTCCTCGCGCATCAGCGTGTCAGCGCTGGTGAGGAAGGCGGCGAACAGCGCGAGCGAGGTCAGGATGGCGGCACCAATCGCGAAGCCCTTGCCAATGGCAGCCGTGGTGTTGCCGGCAGCATCCAGGATGTCGGTACGACGACGCACTTCCTTCGGCAGGCCAGCCATCTCGGCGATGCCCCCGGCGTTGTCGGACACGGGGCCGTAGGCATCGATGGTCAGCGCGATGGCCAGGGTGCCGAGCATGCCCAGGGAGCCGATGGCCACGCCGTACATGCCACCGAGTTCCCAGCTCACGTAGATGGCAATGGCGATGGCGATGTAGGGCAGCACGGTGGATTTGTAACCCAGTGCCAGACCGTAAATGATGTTGGTCGCAGCGCCAGTCTCGCAGGACTTCGCCACTTCCTGCACCGGTTTGAAGGCACCGGAGGTGTAGTAGCCTGTCAGCAGGCCGACAACCAGGCCTGCCACCAGTCCGGACAGGAAGCACCAGTAGATGCCCATGCTGGTGTAGGCTTCGCCGCGAATCTCGAAGTCGGCGGGCACCACGGCTGCGGTCACGAAGTACATGGCCACTGCCATAAGAGCACTGGAGATGATCAGCAGCTTCATCAGCCCGGGAGAGACGTCGTCTTCGGTTTTCACCTTCACGAAGAACATGGTCAGCAGACTGATGGGAATGCCCACGGCGCTGATCAGGATGGGGTACAGCAGGGCGTCGATGTTGCCAGCGAACACGACGGCACTGATGACCATCGCCGCGCAGGTGCTCTCGGCGCAGGAACCGAACAGGTCAGCCCCCATGCCCGCCACGTCACCCACGTTGTCGCCCACGTTGTCGGCGATCACCGCCGGGTTGCGCGGATCGTCTTCCGGGATGCCCTTCTCGACCTTGCCCACCAGGTCGGCGCCGACGTCGGCCGCCTTGGTGAAGATGCCGCCGCCGACACGGGCGAACAGCGCGATGGTGGAGCCACCCAGACCGAAGCCGGCGATGATCTCCATCAGGACGTGATTCGGCAGGTCAGCGGGAAGCCAGGCCTTCATGACGATGTAGACGATCACCAGACCGAGCACCGCCAGACTCACCAGTGCGAAGCCCATCACCGCCCCGGAGTTCAGCGCCACCTTGAAGGCATCACCGATGTTGTCCTTGGCGGACACGGTGGTGCGGGCATTGCCCTGCGTGGCGATCATCATGCCAATGTAGCCGGAGGCGATGGAGATCACGCCACCGAAGAGGAACGCCACGGCCGTGTAGAAGCCTTCGCGGGTGTCAGGGGTGTGGTTGTCGTCGATGAGCACCGCGATGATCGCGGCGAACACGAGCATGAAAATGCTGAGGAACTTGTACTCCTGCTTCAGGAAGGCCATGGCGCCCTGAGCGATCGCACCGTGAATGAATCTGAGGCGGGTCTTCTGCTCACCCTCAAGTCCGAGGTCAAGCGGCACACTCATCACCTGGCGCATGTAGAAATAGGCTACGCCAAGACCGAATAGAGATAGCAATATCGAAATTGTAATTGTCATGCCTGGCATCTTGCGGTAACTCCTCGTCTTGTTTTTGTTGGATGAAGCGAGCCGAACAATAGCATATAGGTCTGGACAAACAAAGCCGGCAAAAATGCTGGAAAAGCGCCGAAAATCAAGGCTTCCGGGACTATGGAGACGGGTGTGGGGGAGTGCGCCGCGCCGAGATGGCGGGACCGTGCGAAGGATGTGTGAGACGCGGAACGTTGCGCCTGCTCAGCGAGGGCGACCGCGCCCCTTTGGCTTGCTCTTGCCCTTGCTCTTGCCCGAGGGCGTGGAGGAGCCCCCGGTGCGGGCGGCGCGAAAGGCTTCGCGCATTTTCGCCAGTCGCGCTTCCTGCTGCTGGAAGCGCCGCTTCTCCAGCGCTTCACTGATATCGACGAGATCCGCACTCATGGGGTCACGAGTGCCTGAGCTTCCTGCTTGAGGGTGTCCTTGCGAGCCTCGAGCTCCGCGATCAGATCCTTGTCGAGCGGGTCGACAGGCTGCCCTGCCGCATCGGTGTTGCCATATTTCAATTGTTCGGCATTGAGCGCTTCCAGCAATTGTTCGGCGGCGTCAATGGCTTGATCGAGCCGCTCGTTGGCGGCATTGACACGGGAAGTGCTGTCACGCAATTCGGCGATCTGAGCTTCCAGTGCGGCAATCCGATCACGCTGGGCCTGTTCCCGCGCCTGGGCATCGCGCCGCTGGGCAGCCGCCTGTACGTCACGCGCCTGCGCCTCGCTCGCGAGTCGTGCCTGTTCCTGCGCGCGCGCCGCCTCGGCCTGGGCCAGGGCTTCCTGGCGCAGCCGCTCGGCTTCGACCGCCTCGTTGCGCGCGCGCTCCTCGGCCACGCGTCTTGCCTCGGCTTCGTCAGCCGCACGCTGCGCTTCCAGGACCGCAGCCTGATCGACCACCGGCTGACTGCTGGAGGTGCAGGCAACGAGAGAGGTCAGCAACAATCCCATGATCAGATAACGATATGAAGAGATGACGCTGTGAGTTTTTCGGGGGCTTGTCATCGCGAATGTCCTTGCCAGGCTGTGAAGAATGCCGGGAAATGAAGAGCTTGACGGCACCATAATCACTCCAGGATAGTACCGTCAAGTTCCCTGTTCTGTAGTCAGATCCAAGCCGCGGGCCGTCGCGCCCACCGGAATCTGTGTGCTTTATATAGACAATTCAGGTATTTGTCAGCATCACGCTGCGCAGTCATGACTCCTTCTCGCGCGCAAGGCTTTCTTCGACCGGCCCTCCTGGTGCTGGCGCTTCCCGTCATCCTGCTGATTGCCGCGCTGCTGCTCGGCCTGCAAAGGCAGCCTTCTGTGCCCCGCAACCTGACGGTGGATGGCGTTGCCATCACGGCCATCGAGGACATGCTCGTGGACCGAGCCCCGGCACGCGTGGGGCGCGCGGGGGAGCTGCACCTGCAACTGGACGAAAGTGAGTTGAATCTGCTGGCAGCCTTTGCTCTGCAGAACATTCCACGCCTGCGCGGCGCGGCAGCCCGGATCAATGTCGGGCAACAGTGCGCAGCGCTGGATCTCAGCGTCCCGGTGCCCTGGTCCGGCCCGGCTCTCTTCCTCAATCTGCACATCGCCGTGGCGGCAGTCGACGGACTTGCCGTGCCCGGAACGCTCTGGATCGGTCGCGTTCCCGTTCCCGGTGCCGCCATGCGCCTGCTGGCGGGGGCGGGAGAGCGCTGGCTTGCCAGCAGTTACGTGAATTACGAGACGCTGCGGCCACTGCGCGACAGCATCCGCGATGTGGATTTCTCGGCGCCCACCGCCAGTTTCACGCTGAACTGGGAGCCCCAGCTGATGGCCACCGTGCAGAATCAGGCAGAACAACTGCTTCTGAGCGCCGACGACAAGGCCCGCATCGAGCACTACCGCGAGACTCTCTCTGCCCTGCTGGCAGCAGCGTCGGCGGACACCCGCACGATCGCGCTGGGTGAGCTGCTGCCCGCACTGTTCCGCGAGGCGCAGGCTCAGAGTGCGGCAGGGGCGGACCCGGCGGTGGAGAACCGCTCAGTGCTGCAGGCACTGTCGCTCTACATCAACGACGAGACCTCGCAGGACAGCGGGCAGCGCGCGCTTCAGGTGACGCTGCAGCGGCGCAGCGACCTGGCGCAGCACTTCGTGAGCTCCGCCGCCATGACCGCGAGCGTGGGGCCGGACGTGGCCAATCTGCTCGCCACCAGCAAGGAAGCCCATGATGCCCGCTATCGCTCGGGCTTCAGCTTCAGCGATCTGACGGCCAACATGGCCGGTGTCGCGCTGGGCAATGCCGCCACCCTGAACGCCACTTCGGCGCGCCGTCTGCAGGAGGCGCTTGCGCGTTCAACAGCGGAAGCCGACTACATGCCAGTGGTATCGCGTGACAATGCTGGCCTCAGCGAGGAAGACTTCCTGCAGCAATATCAGGACCGCAACAGCCCGGCGTATCTGGAGCGACTTGGCTCCATCGACGCGCAGCTGGCAGCACTGCCCGTCTACACCCAGCCCTGACTGCGGTGTTCGGCCCGCCGAGGCTCTTGTATACTGCCGGCCAGGTCACGGGTGCCGCGCCATGCGCCCACAGCAATGCCTTCGACTCACGCAGGCCAGGAATCACGCACCATGAGCACACAGGACAAACCCGCCCATTTCGACACCGTCAACCTGCATTCCGACCGCAGTGACAAGCCTGAGCACGGCAGCCTGCACAAGGCAGTGCACACGTCGATCGCGTTCGAGTACGACGACGCACGGGATCTGGCCGCGGTATTCCAGGGTCGCAAGGCAGGATACAACTACGGCCGTCAGCAGAACCCGACCGTGAATGCCCTGCAGAACCGTGTCACACGCATGGAAGGAGGCCAGGGCACCGTCGCGTTTGCCACTGGCATGGCCGCCATCGGCTCGATCCTGTTTTCCCTGCTGCGCCAGGGCGACCATGTGATCTCCAGCGCCTTCCTGTTCGGCAACACCAACAGTCTGTTCCACACCTTCATCAATTTCGGCGTGGAGGTCAGTTTCGTCAACGCCACGGACAGCACGGCGGTGCGCGCTGCCTTGCGACCCAACACCCGCATCGTCTTCGTCGAGACCATTGCCAATCCGGTCACCCAGATCGCGGATCTCGAAGGCATCGGAGCCCTGTGCCGCGAGCACGGGCTGATCTTCGTCGTGGACAACACCATCACCACCCCGTGCCTGTTCAATCCGCGTCAAGTGGGCGCAAGTTTCATCATCAACTCGCTCTCCAAATCTTTCGGCGGCCACGGCGATGCACTCGGGGGCGCGGTGACGGATACCGGGCTCTTCGACTGGAAGGATTACCCGCATATTTACGACGGCTACAAGACCGGCCCTTCCACCACCTGGGGCATGACGCAGCTGAAGAAGAAAGGCCTGCGTGATTTCGGCGCCACGCTCTCGCCCGAGGCGGCACATACCCTGGCACTGGGTTCCGAGACCCTGTCGCTGCGCGTCGAACGTGCCTGCAGCAATGCCCTCGCGCTGGCGCAATTCTTTGAGGCGCATCCGCGGGTGCGCAAGGTCAATTACCCGGGCCTGCCGAGCCATCCGCAGCACGCACGGGCGGCGACTCTGTTCCGCCATTTCGGCGCGCTGATGAGCATCGAGTTGATCGACGAGATCGACTGCTTCGATTTCCTCAATCGCCTGCAGTATGTGGTGTCGTCCAGCAACCTGGGCGATACCCGCACGCTCGCGATACCCGTCGCGCACACGATTTTCTTCGAAATGGGGGCGGCGCGCCGCGCCTCGATGGGCATTCCGGATTCCATGATTCGACTGGCAGTGGGCATCGAGAGCATCGACGACCTGCTGGCCGACTTCAGTCAGGCGCTAGCCTGAAGCATTGCGGAGGTTGCCGATGATCACCTTGTGTCACATCGAAGAGATCGAGGAAGGTTGCTCCAAGGGCTTCGAGGTGCTGAACAAGTACCTCTTCGCCGTGAAGAAAGACGGCCGCATGCATCTGTACTACAACTACTGCCCGCACCTCGGCACGCCGCTGGAGTGGCAGGAAGACCAGTTTCTCGACAGCGATGGCGCGCTGATCCAGTGTTCCACCCACGGCGCGCTGTTCCTGATCGAGAACGGTCAGTGCATATTGGGCCCCTGCAAGGGCAAGCGACTGAAGGCGATTCCGTTCGTGCTGGGCAATGGTTTCATGATGGTGGAAGAAGGGGACGTCAGCGCCCTGGGACGCCTCTGAGTCACACCGCTTGCAAGTCGACAGGAATGCTGTCATGCAGATGCATGCACGGCACATAGATGGCCGAGCGCCAGGCCATCACTTCCACTCCACCCACTACAGCCTGCCACAGCGTGGCCGCATAGAGCGGATCGATGTGCGACGCCGGGCGCACGCACGCAATGCCGGTGTGCTGCACACAGAAGAGCAACACCGCGCGCTGACCCTGCTCGCGCAAAGCCAGCAGTTCGCGCAGGTGCCGGGTGCCCCGCGCGGTGACAGCATCGGGAAATGCGCCGCTGCCATCGGGCAGCGCGAGGGTCACACTCTTCACCTCCACATGGCAGTGCTCGTCGGGCCGCAGGGCATGTCCGCTCAGGACAAAATCGAGGCGACTTCCCTCCCCGCCGATCACCACCTCGCGACGCAGCTCGGAGTAGCCCGCCAGCGCGGCGATGCGCCCCTCTCTCAGCGCCTCTTCCACCAGGGCATTCGCCCGTGCCGTATTGATGCACGCCAGGTGCCGACCTGCTGTCTCGACAAGTTCCCAGGTGCCCGGATACTTGCGGGCGGGATTGTTCGAGAGGGAATACCACACGCGACTGCCGGGCTCGGCGCAGCCCAGCATGGCGCCCGTGTTGGGGCAATGCAGCGTGATCTCGCGACCATCAGGCAGACGGACATCGGCCAGAAAGCGCTTGTAGCGCCGGATCAAAATGGCCTCGGCCAGAGGGGGCGAGAAGTTCATGCGCGGAATGCGCCACGCTCGACGGCAGCACGCAGGCGCCGCGCCGCCTCTTCCAACTGACTCATGCTGGTGGTGAAGGCGAAGCGGACATGCCGTCGACTTTCGAAATCGCCGAAGTCGGTGCCCGGGGTGGTCGCCACGCCGAAGTCCTCCAGCAGGGTGCGACAGAACTGCTCGCTGTCATCGCTGAACGCCTCGATCCCCGCGTAGACGTAGAAGGCCCCCTGCGAGTCGACAGGCACACGAAAGCCCAGGTCGCGCAGCACGCGGGTGAGGAAATCGCGCCGCCCGGCGAATTCGCGACGACGTGACTCGAAGATCTCCTGCGTGTCGGCATCGAAGGCGCGCAGGGCGGCGTACTGGGCCACTGACGAGGCGGCGATGAACAGGTTCTGCGCCAGGACATTGCTGACGCCGACGAGTGACTCGGGCACCACGAACCAGCCCAGCCGCCACCCGGTCATGCCGAAATACTTCGAGAAGCTGTTCACCACCAGGACATCGTCGCCCAGTTGCAGGGCGCTCGGCAGACCCCCGACGTAGTCCAGCCCGTGATAGATCTCGTCCACCAGCAGATGGCAGCTGTGGCGCCTGCACCAGTCGTGAATGCCCCGCAGCGCCGGCAGATCGAGCACCGTGCCGGTCGGATTCGACGGCGAGGCCAGCCACACACTGCGGCACCGCGCCGTGGCGTGCAGGGTCAGTAAGTCGGGCGTCAGCTGATAATTGTCCCCGGCCGTGACTGGCACCAGAATCGCCTCGGCGCCCGCGAGGCGCACATAGTTGCGATTGCACGGATAGCCTGGATCCGTCATCAGCACGGCGTCGCCAGGATTGAGCAGCATCTGGGCCAGCAGGCTCAAGGCACCGCTCGCGCCGGGCGTGACGAAGATGCGGTGGGCGGGGATATCGAGGCCATGACGTGCGCGGTAATGCCCGGCAATCGCCTCGCGCAACTGGGGCAACCCTGCCGCCGGCGTATACGACGTGTGACCTCTGGCGAGCGCTGCACGGCCTGCCTCCACTATGGGCGCGGCGGTGACGAAATCCGGTTCGCCGACCTCCAGATGGATGATGCTGCGCCCTTGACTCTCCAGCGCCTTGGCACGCTCCAGAACGGTCATCACACGAAAGGGATTGATACCCTGCAAGCGATCAGCGGCTTGCAAAGGGGCGGGGCGGCGGGAATCTGGCACGTCAACTCCTGAGTACTATGCTTACAGGGCAACCTGTGTTTCGAGGCCGGCATTATAGACACAGGCCGTCGAGCGGGCGAAACACGGCACTGCAGCGCGGCTGTGGCAGGCCCCGGCACCGGCAGTCTTGGCGGTGGCGCCGTCAGAATTAATCTGGTAGCTTACCGGCCTTTCTGATGCCCTAGACATGCGAGTGTTCACGTCAACTGACGTCTGCTCGCGAGCGTTAAATCTGGACAAGCCCCCTCTGGGGCGAAGAGGCGTAGCGAACCATGTCTGACAAAAAAGCCCCTGCTTCCGCACCGGTTCTGAAGAACTTCACCCCCTACAAGGAAAAGAAAGGGGAGGAGTACATGAACGACAACCAGAAGGAGCACTTCAAGGCCATCCTCAACAGCTGGCGCAATCAGCTGATGGAAGAAGTGGACCGCACCGTGCATCACATGCAGGACGAAGCGGCGAACTATCCGGACCCGGCCGACCGCGCCACGCAGGAAGAGGAGTTCAGTCTGGAACTGCGCACCCGCGACCGCGAGCGCAAGCTGATCAAGAAGATCGACTCCACCCTGGAAAAGATTGCCCAGGACGATTACGGCTACTGTGAAGCCTGCGGCATCGAGATCGGCATCCGTCGCCTGGAGGCCCGCCCCACCGCCAACAAGTGCATTGACTGCAAGACACTCGACGAGATCAAGGAAAAGCAGTGGGGCGCCTGAGGCTCCCACACGACGCTGACCCCTCGCCTGCACCATGAGCAAAAACACCGACATCATCGGTCGCTTTGCCCCCTCTCCCAGCGGCCCGCTGCATTTCGGGTCGCTGGTCGCCGCCACCGCCAGTTATCTCGACGCCCGCCACCGGCAGGGCCGCTGGCTGTTGCGCATGGAAGACCTCGATCCCGCCCGGGAGCCGCCCGAAGCCGCCGATCAGATACTGCGTGCCCTGGAATCCCACGGCCTGCACTGGGACGGTCCCGTGCTCTATCAGAGCGACCGCCTGGACGCCTATGCCGAGGCGCTCGCCGAATTGCGGCGTCAAGGCCGCCTGTTCGCCTGCCGCTGTTCGCGGCAGCAGATTCAGGCCGAAGGCGGCGTCTACGACGGCCGTTGTCGCACCTTGGGCCTGCCGGACGCGGGCAATGCCATTCGCGTTCGCGTCGATGATGTGCGCGTGAACTTCACCGATGCCATTCAGGGCCCCCAGTCGCAGCACCTTCTGCACGAGTGCGGTGATGTCATCCTGCGCCGCAAGGATGGCCTGTTCGCCTACCAGCTGGCTGTGGTAGTCGACGATGCCTGGCAAGGCGTCACGGACATCGTGCGGGGCTCGGATCTGCTCGACTCCACGGCCCGTCAGATCTTCCTGCAGCAGTTGCTCGGACTGCCGACGCCGCGCCATGCCCACGTGCCCGTGGCCGTGAACGAGCTGGGCCAGAAGCTCAGCAAGCAGCACTTTGCGCAGGCCCTGGCACTGGACCACTGCGGCGCGGCCCTGCTGCAGGCGCTGCGCTTTCTGGGACAGAAACCCGAGCCAGCCCTGACTGGCGCAGGGGTGAGCGACATCCTCGCCTGGGCTGTCCCTCACTGGGATATACAGGCTGTCCCCAAGTTGGCTAATATCCGGCTCGACAGTCATTTCTGACGCCGATGATCACCCAGGATTCCCCGTGTACATCTCCCGCTCCATTCTGCTGCTGCTGATGTTCAGCTATCTGCTGTTCCTGACCAGTGTCGACTGGGTCAGCCAGCCCCAGGGCGCCTGGTATCGTCCTTTCATAGTCGGCCTGCTGGTCATTCTGATTGCGGCGCTGTGCCACAGGGAACAGAACTCCGATGACCTTTGAACTGAGCAGCCTGTTCATCCTGGGCCTCGCCTACATGGCCATGCTGTTCGTGATCGCACTCGCGACGGACCGCGGGTGGATTCCACAGCGCATCGTGCGCCACCCGGTGGTCTATGTGCTGGCGCTGGGGGTGTTCGCCAGCGTCTGGTCCTATTACGCGGCCACAGCGAACGCCTTTCGCGATGGCTTCGGGTATCTGGCGCCGTTCATCGGCATCTCCCTGGCTTTCCTGTTCTCGCCGTTGATGCTGCGCCCGATTCTGGAAATCACGAAGAGCTATCAGTTGAGCTCGCTGGCCGACCTGCTGGCGTTCCGCTATCGCAGCCCGGTGGCAGGCACAATCACCACTCTCGTTCTGCTCATGGGCGTGATTCCCCTGTTGTCTCTGCAGATTCAGGCGGTGGCGAACAGCGTGGCATTGCTGGCTCCGGAGACGTCGCAGACCACCCTGGCGATCGTGTTCTGCTCACTGATCACGCTATTCGCCATCTTCTTCGGAACAGGTCGCGGTGCGGGCCGCGAGAAGCACGAAGGCCTGGTGATGGCCATCGCCTTCGACTCAGTGGTGAAGCTGCTGGCACTGCTGACGCTCGGCCTGTTCGCGATCTATCAGGGCTTCGGCGGCTTTGCCGGCGTTGACGCCTGGCTGCAGACTCAGCCGGAACTGCTGGCCAGCATCAAGGAGCCGGACGCCCCGGGTTCCTTCCATGTGACTGCCCTGCTGTTCTTCACGGCCGCTGTTGCCAGTCCGCACATGTTCTACATGATCTTCAACGAGAACAACGACCCGAAGGCCCTTACCCTGGCCAGCTGGGCCCTGCCCCTTTACTTCCTGCTGCTGAGCGCACCGGTGCTGCCAATCCTGTGGGCAGGACTCAAGATCGGTTCCACCGCGCCACTGGAGTTCTATCCGGTCAGCCTGGGCGTGGACTACGGCTCGGAGCTGATGACACTGATCGGCTTCCTGGGCGGGCTCTCCGCCGCCAGCGGCCTGATCATCGTGATCACCCTGGCCTTGTCCAACATGTGCCTGAATCACCTGATTCTGCCCGTGTATCAACCCTCGGCCCGCAATGACATCTATCGCTGGCTGCTGTGGAAACGCCGCGCTCTGATCACTGCGCTGATCTGGATCGGTTTCATCTTCTACTATCTGCCGGACGACAAGCTGAGCGTGCGGGCGATCGGCAATGTCTCCTACATCGCCAGCCTGCAGTTCCTGCCCAGCATCATCGCGCTGCTGTACTGGCCACGGGGCAACAAGAAAGGATTCCTGGCCGGCCTGGGGGTGGGGGTCCTGATCTGGTTCGCCTTCCTGATGCTTCCGGTGCTTGCAGGCACCAACCTGCTTGCCTTCAGTGATGTCAACACGCGCGAAATCGTGGCAGGCTCACTGGTGACCAACGTCATCCTGTTCGTCGCCATCTCGCTGTGGACGCGCACCTCTGCCGAAGAGCGCGCCTCCGCGGACATCTGCGCTCTTGACACCATCAGGCGCCGCAATCGCACTGGCCTGGTGGCACGCTCTCCCGAGGAATTCATCGAAAAGCTCACCAAACCGCTGGGGGAGCGAACCGCCACACGTGAGGTGCTGCAAGCGCTGCGCGATCTCAAGATCGACAAGCAGGAGAAGCGCCCGTATGCGCTGCGCCTGCTGCGCGGCCGCCTGGAGGCCAACCTCTCGGGGCTGCTTGGACCGTCGATCGCCCACGACCTCATCGACCGCTTCCTGCCCTACACCATCGAGTCGGAAACCGGCGCCACCGATGTGGACGTGATCGAAAGCCGCATCGAAGCCTATCGCAGCAATCTGTCGGGAATGGCGGAAGACCTGGACAATCTGCGGCGCTATCACCGCCAGGTGCTGCTCGAGCTGCCGCTGGGCGTGTGCTCCCTTGGCGAGCAGAACCAGATCGTGATGTGGAACAATGCCATGGCCAAGCTGACTGGAATATCCAGTCAGGAAGTGGTGGGAGCTCAACTCAAGGATATGGATGACCCTTGGGGCTCTCTCATCGCCGACTTCACGTCTGCCGAAGCAGCCCACGCCCACAAGCGCGTGGTGCAGGTCAAGAACAAGCGCCGCTTCATCAGTCTGCACAAGGCCGTCATCGAGAAGTCCGCCGCGCACAAGATCAAGCAGGACGGTGTCGTGATCCTGCTGGAGGATCTGACCGAAACCGAGCTGCTGGAAGAGGAGCTCACACACAGCGAACGTCTGGCCTCGATCGGCCGCCTGGCAGCCGGGGTCGCCCACGAGATCGGCAATCCGATCACGGGCATCGCCTGCCTGGCGCAAAACATTCGCGACGAAACCAGCAACGATGAACTGCGCAACATGGCTCGACAGATCATCGAACAGACGGACCGCACCTCGCGTATCGTGCAGTCACTCGTGAACTTCGCGCACAGCGGCAGCAACAAGGCGGATCACACCAGCGAGGTGGTCTCCATCGAGGAATGCGTCAACGAAGCCATCGCCTTGATTTCACTGGACAAGCGCCGCAAGAACATTCATTACCGGATCGCCTGCAAACCAGGCCTGAAGATACTGGGAGACTCCCAGCGCCTGCTGCAGGTACTGGTGAATCTCATCAACAACGCCCATGATGCCAGCCCGGCCGGCAGCACCATCACCATCAGCTCGAAGCTGGTGTCCGGGTCCGTCCAGCTGTCCGTCACCGACGAGGGCACCGGCATTCCCGAGTCCATCAGGGACCGGATTTTTGACCCGTTCTTCACCACGAAAGAGCCGGGCGAAGGCACAGGCCTGGGGCTTTCGCTGGTCTACAGCATAGTTGAAAACCTCAATGGCCATATTGATATAATCAGCGCGTCCAGCCGCAGGGAGAATCCCGGCACACGGGTAATCCTGACCTTTCCCTGCTATGATGACGCCGGCCTCCCAGTCGAGAATTTCGCAAAGGCACTCTGAGCCTCAAGGCAAGCTCTTGAATTAGTTATCAAACTGTTTGAGTACCACGATGACAGCGCAGAACAGGGTATTGGTTGTTGAAGACGAGCAGGTCATTCGCACCGCATTGCGAAGACTGCTCGAACGGCATGACTATCTTGTGGAAGAGGCCGGCAGTGTCCGGGACGCGCTGGAGAACTTCAATCCAGACGATTTCGACATCGTGGTGAGTGATCTGCGCCTGCCAGGTGCCCCGGGCACAGATCTGATCGCAGCCACCAAGACGCCCGTCCTGATCATGACCAGCTACTCCAGCCTGCGTTCCGCCATCGACTCCATGAAGATGGGCGCCGTGGACTACATCTCCAAGCCCTTCGAACACGAAGAAATGCTCGAGACTGTCGCCAGGATCGTGCAGGAAAGTGCCGCTCGCAAGGCCACGGTCGAGAAACCGGTTCCGCCGCCCGAGCCGCCGGTATACGGCATGATCGGCAGTTGCCCGCAGATGATGGAATTGTTCCGTCGCATCCGCAAGGTGGCGCAGACCAGCTCGACAGTGCTGATCAATGGCGAGTCCGGCACCGGCAAGGAATTGGTGGCGCGCGCCATTCACAAGCTCAGTGATCGCAAGGATGCCGAGATGATCTCGGTGAACTGTGCGGCCATTCCCGAGAATCTCATCGAATCTGAACTTTTCGGTCACGAAAAGGGTGCCTTCACCGGCGCCACCGCCAATCGCACAGGGCTGGTTGAGGCCGCCAATGGCAGCACCTTGTTCCTTGATGAGATCGGCGAACTGCCTCTCGAGGCTCAGGCGCGTCTTCTGCGCGTACTGCAGGAAAACGAGATTCGCAAGGTGGGCTCCGTGCAATCCAAGAAAGTGGATGTCCGCTTGGTGGTGGCAACACACCGTGATCTCAAGCAACTCGTGATCGACGGCGATTTCCGGGAAGACCTGTATTACCGCATCAATGTGATGACACTCGTGATCCCACCCCTCAAGGAGCGCGGCAACGACATTCTGGAACTCGCTGACGCCATCCTGGAACGCACCTGCAAGCGACTCAAGTCGCCTGCGCTGAAGTTCAGCCCTGAGGCCACACAGGCCATCTCCGTGTATTCCTGGCCAGGCAATGTCCGGGAGCTGGAGAATGCCATCGAACGCGCCGTGGTACTTGCCGAATCGGAGTACATAGGCGCCGAACTTCTGGCGATCGACACCAGTGGCCGCAATCAGCTGCGTCCGCTGAACGATCGAAGCCAAGCCGCCAGCCATGCATCCCCTGCCCTGAACGCTCACGATGATCCTGTGGAAGAACTGTCGCTGGAAGACTACTTCCAGCGCTTTGTCCTGGAACATCAGGATCAGATGAACGAGACGCAACTGGCACGCAAACTGGGCATCAGCCGCAAGTGTCTCTGGGAAAGACGGCAGCGCTTCGGCCTGCCGCGCAAGAAGAAGCAGGCCTGAGCCCCTCCCCTCATTTCGTCCGCAAGTCACTCGCACCCATTCATGTGGCATGGATGATGTCCGACCTTATGCCGGATGACCGTCGTGTGTCACCCCGGTGACATTTTGTTACTGATACACATCTACCCAGTTATTTGGAGATTTTCGGTAACACAGTACCAGACTTGACCCTCTATTTTTTCGACGAAAATTTCTATCTAATTGTTTTTAATATACTTTAATAATATGGCACGGTTAGTGCTCTGTATACGGCACAATAACAACAAACAATAACAACGACGTCCAATAACAATAAAAATGGCATTCCTTGCTTTGGTGCAGTGAATAAAAAAAAGAGTAACGGGTTTTCAGGTTTCAGGCAGTACATCTATTGTCGGGCTGGAGATACTGTTTCATTAAAATGCTTTGCGGTGCTGTATTTGGTGCCCATTTAGTACAACAAGAAAAACAAAACTAAATTACCTTCCTTGCGGGGGGGCTGTACTCGCCCCCCAGAGCATTTCCTCCTGCTAATTTCCTCTCGATCGGTGTATTATCCGGTTCCATTCGCGCACTTGCCTGATGGCATCGATGTATGCATTCTCGCGTTGTATCAATGCGTGGCGCACATTCCAAAGCGCGATCAATGGATTCTGACAATCACATGCTAAGAAAGTTAACCAGAGTTCTCTTCGGCAAACGCGCCAAGGCCGCATCCACGGACTCCCCAGCGAGCAGCAGTCCGACGCGCGCCACGACTGAATCCCGCGATACGACCCCGGCCCCCGTGCGCCAGAGCGGCCGCTCACGACTGCAGGATCTTGACTTGTCCGGCGCCGCCATCATCGAACGCGATGAACACGGCATTTCCCGCAAGGACATTTCGCCCAATGCCGTGAAAGTCCTCTATCGCCTGAATGAGTGCGGCTATCAGGCCTTCCTCGTGGGCGGCGGAGTGCGCGACCTTCTGCTTGGCGACACGCCGAAAGACTTCGACATCTCCACGGATGCGACTCCCGAGGAAGTGAAGCAACTCTTCCGCAATGCCATGATCATCGGTCGACGCTTCAAGATCGTGCACCTGCGCTTCGGCCGGGAAATCATCGAAGTCACGACGTTCCGGGCCCACCACACGGCCGAGAACGAGTTCGACGATGACGCCTCCAATCGCAGCATCCGCGGTCTGGACTCGGCACACTCCAGCTCCGGCATGATCCTGCGCGACAACGTCTACGGCTCCATCAATGAAGACGCCCTGCGCCGCGACTTCACGGCCAATGCGCTCTACTACACCACCGAGGGCTTCAAGGTCCTCGACTTCGCCAACGGGCTGGACGACATAGACAACCGTGTTCTGCGCATGATCGGCGATCCTGCCACGCGCTATCGCGAGGACCCGGTGCGCATGCTGCGAGCCATCCGCTTCGCGGCCAAGCTCGGCTTCACCATCGAGCCGCGCACGCGGGCGCCACTGGATGAACTGGCGCCGCTGCTGGAATCGATCTCTCCCGCTCGACTGTTCGACGAGACATTGAAGTTGCTCGTGGGCGGACATGCCGAGAATACCCTCGCGCTGCTGCGCCAGTTCAAGATCGGTTCGGTGCTGCTCAAGCCCACCATGGCAGCCACCCGCGATCCCGATGCGCCCGGCACTCGCCTGCTGACACTGGCGATGCGCAACACCGATGCGCGCCTGGCCGAGGGCAAGACCGTCACCCCGGCGTTCCTCTTTGCAGCCCTGCTGTGGGCGCCCTTGCAGCAGGAACTGCAGCGCCTTTGTGGTGACGCGCCCGTCACGCTGGCCGATCAGCAGGAAGCTGCCAACCGCGTGATTGGCCGCCAATTGCAGATCACGGCCATTCCCAAGCGTTTCTCGATGGCCACACGGGAGATATGGGAATTGCAGCTGCGTCTGGAGCAGCGCAGTCGTCGCGGCGTCGAGTCCGTCTTCGGCCATCCGCGCTTTCGCGCGGGCTACGACTTCCTGCTGTTGCGCGAGGAGAGCGGCGAGCCCCTGGACGGACTCGGTCAGTGGTGGACGGACTTCCAGATCAGCGACAAGGCACACCAGGAAGAGATGCTCGAAGGCCTGGGCAAGACCGGCGCTCCCAAGCGGCGACGTCGTCGCAAACCGTCACGCAAACCCGCTGACGGTGCAGGAAGTCCGACGTGACACGGCTGCAGGCGAGCGCGCCGTCGCGCGCCGGCAAGACACCTCGATTCATCGCGGTGGAAGGCCCGATCGGGGTTGGCAAGACCAGTCTTGCGCGTCGTCTGGCCGACACGTTCCATTCCGAGATACTGCTGGAGCTGCCGCAGGAAAACCCGTTTCTGGAACGCTTCTATCACGATCCTCAACGCAATGCGCTGGCGACGCAGCTCTACTTCCTGCTGCAGCGCGCGCGGCAGATGCAGGAACTGCGGCAGAACGATCTGTTCGACACCGTGCGGGTCGCCGACTTCCTGATAGACAAGGACGCCCTGTTCGCCCGCCAGAATCTGGACGATGACGAATACGCCCTGTATCAGCAGGTGTACGCACACCTCACCATCGACGCCCCGACGCCCGATCTCGTGATCTACCTGCAGGCTCCCGCCAGCGTGCTGCTGCAGCGCATTCACAAGCGCGGCATCCCGGCAGAGCAACAGATTCAGCGTGACTATCTCGAGCGGCTGAACGAAGCCTACACGCAGTTCTTCCATTACTACGAACGCAGCCCCCTGCTGATCGTGAACTGCGCCGAGATTGACCTCGTCAACAATGACGAGGATTATCAGTTGCTGCTCGAGCAGATCCAGTCGAGCATCAGCGGGATCCATTACTTCAACCCCAAGCCCGCGCTGCTTTGACACAGGCCAGGGCACGGATACGTCCATGAGCACACACGCTTCCGCCGGCGAACACGGCAGTCGGTCCGCCGTCACCCTCAGCACCCTGCAGAAAATGAAGAAGCGGGGCGAGAAATTCACCTGCCTGACCGCCTACGACGCGTGCTTCGGCCAGTTGCTCAGTGAGGCGGGCGTGGAGGTCACCCTGATCGGCGACTCGCTCGGCATGGTCCTGCAAGGCCACGACAGCACGCTGCCGGTGAGCATGGACGACATGGCCTACCACATCAGCTGCGTCAAGCGCGGCAATCGCGGCGCTTTCCTGATCGGCGACATGCCCTTCATGAGCTACGCGTCCGAGACGCAGACACTGGAGAACGCCGCCCGCCTCATGCGCGCGGGGGCTCAGATGATCAAGATCGAGGGCGGAGCCTGGATTGCCCACTCCACCCACCTTCTGGCGGAGCGTGGCATCCCCGTGTGTGCACACATGGGCCTGACGCCACAGTCCATCAATCGCATCGGCGGCTACCATGTGCAGGGGCGCGACCCGCGGCAGGCCGAGAGCATGCTCGCCGAAGCGCGGCTGCTGGAGAGCTCCGGCGCCAGCATCCTTCTGCTGGAATGTGTGCCACAGGCGCTGGCTCGCACCATCACCGAAGCCCTCGAGATTCCCGTGATCGGAATCGGTGCCGGACCTGACACCGACGGCCAGGTCATGGTGCTGCACGACCTGCTGGGCATCTCGCCGATCACGCCGAAATTCGTGAAGAATTTCCTCAAAGACTCCCACGCCGGCATTCGCGGGGCACTGCAGGATTATGTGCAGGCGGTGAAGAGCGGGCAGTTCCCTGGTCCCGAGCACTGCTTCGACTGAAGGGCCGAGACCATGCAGCAGATCACTCACATTGCCGCCCTGCGCACCGCCATCGCCGAACACAAACGCGCGGGCAGGCGCATCGTGTTCGTCCCGACAATGGGCAATCTGCACGCGGGCCATGCAAGACTTGTGGAGCAAGGGCGGCACCACGGGCAGATCGTCGCCTGCAGCATCTTCGTGAACCCGCTGCAGTTCGGCCCCACCGAGGACCTCGACGCCTACCCGCGCACCCTGGCGGCAGACATCGAGAAACTGGAAGCGGCACGCTGCGATCTGCTGTTCACGCCCAGCGTTGCCGAGATCTATCCGCACGGACTTGTGGCCCAGACAATCGTCTCCGTACCGGGCATCTCGCGCCGCCATTGCGGCAACAGCCGTCCTGGGCATTTCGACGGCGTCGCCACTGTCGTCAACAAGCTGTTCAACATGGTGCAGCCCGATGTGGCTCTGTTCGGGCTCAAGGACTATCAGCAACTGCAGGTGATCCGTCACATGGTGGCCGATCTGTGCTTGCCGATCGAACTCGTCGGCGTTGCCACGCAGCGGGAGCCGAGCGGGCTGGCGCTGAGTTCACGCAACGGCTATCTGAGCGCCGGGCAGAAGGTGCAGGCGGCAGCTCTCTACCAGAGTCTGCAGGAGGCTGCAGCAGCATTGCGGCAGCGCATCGGGATTGCCAGCGTGGAGGCTGCCGCCGCGCAGAGACTCGCGGCTGCCGGCTTCGTGCTCGACTATTTCAGCGTCTGTCATGCCGACACTCTGGAGCCCGCTCAGGCCGAGGATCGCCAGCTCGTCATCCTGGCGGCGGCCTGGCTGGGGAAAACGCGACTCATCGACAATCTGCAGCTGGAACTGCGGCCCGCCTGAGTCTGTGCGACCCGGCACAGCCCCCTCTTCGCGAATTTACTCCCCCGGCGAAACCTGTTACAAACGGGCCATGTCTGAACTCCAGTCACTGCGATCAACTCGCCGACTGCAGTCCGAGAGGACTGCGTCAGGCGACACTCGCCCAGCACAAGGACCACGCCAATGACCGACAATCGTGTCTTCCCGGTTTCCGCAGAGCTCGCTGCCCGCAGTCTGCTGAACAAGGAAAGCTATCAGCGCCTGTATCAGGAATCCATTCACTCGCCGGAGACTTTCTGGACGGAACAGGCCAATACCTTCATCGAGTGGATGGCCCCATGGACGCGACTGCACCACAGCGATTTCAGCAAGGGCGAGGCACGCTGGTTCGAAGGCGCCAGGTTGAACGTCTGCGTCAACTGCGTCGATCGCCATCTGCCTGCGCGCGCGGAGCAGACAGCCCTGTTGTGGGAAGGGGATGATCCTGCGCACAGCCGGCACATCTCCTATCGCGAGCTGCACGAACAGGTGTGCCTGCTCGCCAATGCCCTGCGTCAGCGCGGCGTGAAGAAGGGCGACCGCGTCAGCATCTACATGCCCATGATCCCCGAGGCGGCCTATGCCATGCTTGCGTGTGCGCGCATCGGGGCCATCCATTCCGTGGTGTTCGGCGGCTTCTCGCCGGAGGCCATCAAGGATCGCATCCTCGATTCCGACTGCCGGGTGGTCATCACGGCCGACCAGGGTCTGCGCGGCGGCAAGACCATTCATCTCAAGCACAATGTGGACAAGGCACTGGAGCACTGCCCCGACGTGCACACGGTGATCGTGGTGCGTCACACCGGCACGGAGATCACCTGGCACGAGCAGCGCGATGTGTGGTGCCACGAGATCACGGCCCTGCAGAGCAAGACCTGCGAGCCGGAAGTGATGGACGCGGAGGACCCGCTCTTCATCCTCTACACCTCCGGCTCCACCGGCAAGCCCAAGGGCGTGCTGCACACCAGTGCCGGTTATCTGCTGGGCGCCGCGATGACACATCGCTATGTCTTCGACTACAAGGACGGCGACATCTACTGGTGCACGGCAGACGTCGGCTGGGTCACGGGGCACAGCTACATCGTCTACGGCCCGCTGTGCAATGGCGCCACGACACTCATTTTCGAGGGCGTCCCCACCTACCCCGATGTGTCACGCTTCTGGCAGGTGATCGACAAGCACAAGGTCAATATCTTCTACACGGCCCCGACGGCCATTCGCGCATTGATGTCGGCAGGCAACGGCCCGGTGGAGCAGACCTCGCGCAAGTCGCTGCGCCTGCTCGGCTCGGTGGGCGAACCGATCAACCCGGAAGCCTGGCAGTGGTATCACGATGTGGTGGGCGAAGGGCGCTGCCCGATCGTCGACACCTGGTGGCAGACCGAGACCGGCGCCATCATGATCACCCCGCTCCCCGGTGTCACCGACTTGAAGCCGGGCTCGGCCACACTGCCCTTCTTTGGTGTGCGCCCGGCCCTGCTCGATGCCGACGGCCATGAACTCCAGGGCCCGGCCACCGGCAATCTCGTGCTGTGCGGCAGCTGGCCCAGCCAGATCCGCACCGTGTTCGGTGATCATCAGCGCTGCATCGACACCTACTTCAAGGCCTATCCCGGCTACTACTTCACCGGCGACAGCGCACGCCGCGACGAGGACGGCTACTACTGGGTCACCGGCCGCGTGGACGATGTGATCAACGTCTCCGGGCATCGCCTGGGCACCGCCGAGATAGAGAGTGCGCTGGTGCTGCATCCCAAGGTGGCCGAGGCTGCCGTGGTGGGCTACCCCCACGACATCAAGGGTCAGGCCATCTACGCCTATGTCACGCTGATGCAGGGCATTCCCGAATCGCCCGAGCTGCGCAAGGAACTGCTGGCCTTCGTGGCTGAGGAGATCGGCGCCTTCGCGCGACCGGAGATCATCCAGTTCGCCCCCGGCCTGCCCAAGACCCGTTCCGGCAAGATCATGCGCCGCATCCTGCGCAAGATCGCCGCCAACGAACTCGAAAACATGGGCGACACCAGCACGCTGGCGGATCCGGGCGTGGTGGATCAACTCATCCACAACCGGGCCAATCGTTGATGAACGATGTCTGCATCATCGCTGCCGGCCGCACGGCCATCGGCAGCTTCAATGGCGCACTGGCTGCGCTGAGCGCCGTGGACATGGGCGTGCAGCTGGTGCAGCCACTGCTGGCTCGGCATGGCATCCCCGCCGCGCAAGTTGACGAAGTGATCCTGGGCCACGTACTCACGGCAGGCTGCGGCCAGAACACGGCGCGCCAGGTGGCTCTGGGCGCCGGACTGCCCCACGCCACTGGCGCGTTCACGCTCAACAAGGTCTGCGGCTCCGGTCTCAAGGCCGTTCAGCTGGCCGCCCAGGCCATCGCTCTCGGTGACGCCGGACTGATTGTGGCGGGCGGCATGGAGAGCATGAGTCAGGCCGCCCATGTGCTGCCCGGGTCCCGCCGCGGCATGAAGATGGGGCACTGGCAACTCGTGGATACGCTGCTGCAGGACGGCCTGCAGGACGCCTTCGGCAACGGCCACATGGGCATGACGGCCGAGAACCTGGCAACTCGCTTCGCCATTTCCCGCGAGGAGCAGGACGCCTTTGCCCTGGCCTCGCAGCACAAGGCACTTGCCGCCCTCGCCGCCGGGCATTTCACCTCGCAGATCATCCCGCTGCACATTCCTCAGCGCCACGGCGAGCCGCTCAGCGTTGCGGTGGATCAAGGCCCGCGCGCGGACACCACGCGTGAGGTGCTGGCACGCCTGAAGCCGGCCTTCACTCCTGCCGGCAGTGTCACCGCCGGCAATGCCTCGGGACTCAACGATGGGGCTGCCGCCCTCATTCTGTGCAATGAGCAGACCGCCCATGCGCTGAATCTGCCGGTGCTGGCGCGGATCAAGGCCTGCGCGGCGGCAGGGGTGGACCCCGCCATCATGGGCATCGGCCCGGTGCCTGCCACGCGGGCCTGCCTCGCCCGAGCGGGCTGGCAGGTGCAGGAGCTGGATCTGATCGAAGCCAACGAAGCCTTCGCCGTGCAGGCGCTGGCGGTGGGGCGGGAACTGGGCTGGGACAGCCGTCGCGTCAACGTCAACGGCGGGGCCGTTGCCCTGGGGCATCCGATTGGTGCCTCAGGCGCCCGGGTCCTGGTGACGCTGGTGCATGAGATGCTGCGCCGCGACTCGCGCAAGGGTCTGGCGACCCTGTGCATCGGCGGCGGTCAAGGCATCGCCGTGGCGCTCGAGCGCTGATACAGACCGACAATGTCGCGTGAGGGCAGCATCACGCTCTCGATGTGGGCAAAGCCCATGGCCTCGACGAAGGCCTGCGCCGCACGATTGGGCGGGCGTTCATGCACCTGGCAGCACACACGCTCCAGCCCCCTCTCCCGCGCCCATTGCAGCGTCTGCTGCAACAGCTCCCCACCCACGCCCCGGCGCCGGCAAGCGGGCGCCACAATGAGCCGCTCCAGATAGAGAAAACTGTCGAAGCGCATGAGCAGCCACTGCTGGGTGAAGTCCGGCTGCGGCTGGCGCGAGGAGATGCCGAGCGCAAAGCCCTGCAGGCCGGCGCCGTGGACTTGCGCGAGTTGCATGTCGCAAAGGGTGAGCCGTTCGGCGAAGTCGCTCGCGCTGCCTTGCAGCGGAATCGGTGCCGCCGCCTGCTGCAGGCGCCACCAGGCGCGCGCCGAGGGTGACAACACGGGCTGGTCAGTCGTCATGGCTTGAGTGCTTCGACGGCCAGGTGCTGGGTCAGGAACACTTCACCGGAGAGCTTCTGCAGGAGTTCCGAGCGTTGCAGGGCATCCATCACCGGCCCCTTGACCTCGGACAGATGCAGTTTGATGCCCAGCTCCTGCAGCCGTTCATTGATTTCCATGACAGAGTCCAGCGCACTCATGTCCACTTCGTTCACCGCCGTGCACATCAGCACCACATGCTGCAGACGCGGGCGCTCGGCCACCATGGCGTAGAGCATGTCTTCCAGGTAACGGGTATTGGCGAAGTAGAGACTCTCGTCGATGCGCAGCGAAAGAATGTTCTCGTGGGTCTGCACCTGGTGCCTGGCCACATTGCGGAAGTGCTCGGTGCCCGGCACTTCGCCGACCACGGCCACGTGGGGTCGAGAGGTCTTGTACAGATGCACGATCAGCGACACCAGAATGCCCGAGGCCACCCCGATCTCGACGCCCGCGAGCAGGGTCAGCACGATGGTCACGGTGACCGCCTGGAAGTCGGCACGGGAGAAGCGCCAGGCCCGCGGCAGGATGGAGAAATCGATGAGCGACCAGACCGCGGCCACGATGGTGGCGGCCAGCGTCGCCTTGGGCAGATGGGCCAGCAAGGGCACGAACAGCAGCGTCGCCAAGGCCATCAGCAACGCGGCGAAGAAGCCCGCTGCGGGAGTCGCGGCGCCGGCATCGAAATTGACCACCGAACGGGAAAAGCCCCCGGCCACCGGAAAGCCCCCGAAGAAACTCGTCGCCATGTTGGCAGCACCCAGACCAATCAGTTCCTGGTCTGGATCGATGCGCTCACGCCGCCGGGCGGCCAGGCCCTGCGCCACCGAGACGGATTCGACAAAGCCGATGGTGGCTATCAGCACTGCCGAGCCGGCCAGCGACTGCCACAGTGCAGGCGAGAACGAGGGCAGCCCGAACCCAGGCAGCCCGGTGGGCACCTCGCCCACCGTGGCAACGCCCTGCGCCCCCAGGTCCAGCCCCCAGGCCGCCAGGGTGGTCAACACCACCGCCACCACGGGACTCACTCGGGCAGCCATGGACGCCGCCGAGACAGGCATGCCGGCCTTGACCAGGAGCGGCGCGAGGCCCTTGCGCGACCAGAACAGCCACAACAGCGTCAGCGCCGCCAGGGTGGCGGTGGGCAGGTTGGTGTCGCCCACGGCCTCCAGCAAAGAAGGCAGCATTTCGGGCAAGGTGTGGCCGTGGGCGCTGATACCCAAGAGATTGGGCACCTGCGTGAAGGCGATCAGGATGGCCGAAGCCGTGATGAAGCCGGTGACCACCGGATGGGACATGAAATTGGCGACAAACCCCAGCTTGAACAGCCCCAGCAGGGACAGCAGCGCTCCGACCATGAAGGCCAGGGTCATGGCAGCGACCAGATAGTCCTCCGCACTGAGGCCCAGGGCGCCGAGTGCCGCCGCCGTCATCAGCGACATCACCGCCACCGGCCCCACGGAAAGCACGCGACTGCTGCCGAACAGGGTGTAGACCAGCAGTGGCAGAATGCTGGCGTACAGCCCCATCTCTGGAGGCAGGCCGGCCAGCAGGGCGTAGGCCAGCGACTGCGGAATCAGCATGATGGAGACGATGACCGCCGCGAGCAGATCCTCGCTCAGGCTGCGGCGGTCATAGCCTCGGATCCATGTCAGCGCCGGCAGCCACTGACGGGCGGCCATTACTTCTGCACTTCCGGCGTCACCAGCCACTCACGCCCCTTGAGCATGCCGTGCCAGTAGATCGGCGGCAGCATGTCCTTCTTCAGGATCCAGGCGAGGCGAGTGGGCTCGGTACCCTTGAGCAACCACTGCGGGAAGCTCGGGATGAGCTTGCCGCCGAAACCGAATTCGGCCAGCACGATCTTGCCCCGCTCCACGGTCAACGGGCAGGAGCCGTAGCCGTCGTAGTGCGCCACGCCCTGGGTCACGCCCATGTCCGACAGCAGATTGTGCGCCACGATCGGGGCCTGCTTGCGGGCGGCCGCGGCAGTCTTGGCATTGGGAGCATTGCAGACATCTCCCAGCGACCAGACGTTGGCATAGCGCTTGTGACGCAGGGTGGCCTGATCCACATCGACCCAGCCTGCGGCATCGGCGAGCGCGCTGCTGCGCACGACATCCGGCGCCTGCTGCGGGGGGCACACGTGAATCATGTCGAAGTCGGTGCTGACCACTTCCACCTTGCCCTCGGCGTCCGTCTTCTCGAACCAGGCAGTACGGCTGTCGCCGTCAATCTTCACCAGCTTGTGCGAGAAATTCAGGGTGGCCTTGTATTTCTCGATGTACTTCATGAGCGCCGGCACATAGTCCTTCACCCCGAACAGCACGGCGCCGGCATTGAAGAACTGAATGTTGATGTCCTTGAGCGCGCCCGTGCGGTACCAGTGATCCCCGGACAGATACAGCGCCTTCTGCGGTGCCCCTGCGCACTTGATGGGCATCGGCGGTTGGGTGAACACGGCCTTGCCGGAGCGCAGCCCCTGCACCAGCTTCCAGGTGTACGGCGCGAGGTCGTAACGGTAATTGGACGTGACGCCATTGCGGCCCAGGGTTTCCGTCAGACCTTCGACGCCGGCCCAGTTGAGCTTGATGCCGCAAGCCACGATCATGCGGTCGTAGGTCGCAGTGCTGCCGTCATCCAGCTGCACGCTGTTGGTTTGCGGAGCGAAGGCGGTGACGGCAGCCTTGATCCATTTGACCCCGGCAGGAATCAAGCAAGCCATGCTGCGCTCGGTCTGCGGCGCCTGGAACACGCCGGCGCCCACGAGGGTCCAGCCCGGCTGGTAATAGTGCTTCTCGGCCTTGTCCACCAGGGCGATGTTCAAGCCCGGCTTGCGCTTGAGCAGACTGGCGGCTGTGCTGATGCCTGCCGCGCCCGCACCGATGATCAGCACGGCGTAATGGGGGATGCTGCCCTTTGCAGCCTTCAGCGACGTGCCCCGCTTGACGCTGTCGGCCAGATCCAAGCCAACGGCTCGGGCCGCTTCCAGCACCTGCGCGGGGTCTGCGCCAGCGCTGGTCTGACTCATGGCCCACAGGCTGGCGGAGCGGCTGCCCGAGCGGCAGTACGCCACCAGCGGGCGGGGCAGCTCGGCAAAGGCAGCACCGAAGGCGGCGATGTCCTGGTCAGTGATGGCGCCGGACACCACCGGCACATGGCGGATCTGCAGGCCGGCTCGAGCGGCGGCCTCGGCGATCTGCGCGTAGGCCGGCTGGTCGGCCACTTCGCCGTCAGGTCGGTTGCACATCAGGGCCTTGACCCCCTGGGATGCGAGAGTGTCCAGATCCGCCGGACTGAGTTGTTCGGCCACGGCGAAATCGCTGCTTATGTTCTTCAGGATCATGGTCTTTTCCTTGTTTTCAGGGTCGCTGGGCACGGGCTGCACAGCCTGCTTGAGCCGGAGTTTACAACAGGTTCACGGGGACTCTAAGGAACACTTTGCCGTCCGGCTCCGCCGGCGGCATATGCCCTGCCCGCATGTTCACCTGCAACGACGGCAGGATCAGCCGGGGCATGTCCAGCGTCCTGTCACGGGCCTCCCGCATGGCAACGAAGGTGTCCTCGGACACGCCGTCGTGCACGTGAATGTTCAGTTGCCGTTCCGCATCGACCGTCGTCTCCCAGCCCAGCGGACGCCCGTCAGGGTAGTCGTGACACATGAACAGGCGGGTACGACCCGGCAGCGAGAGCACGCGACGGATGGAACGATACAGGGTGCGGGCATCGCCTCCGGGGAAATCGGCACGGGCGGAGCCCCCTTCCGGCATGAAGAGGGTATCGCCCACGAAGGCTGCGTCGCCGATCACATGGGTCATGCAG